>Ga0073936_10000114_pt1 | contig 105359 bp, 80 predicted proteins | sample AliMusrvi5mmetaG_FD_87041 | JGI IMG/M metagenome (GOLD analysis project Ga0073936, IMG submission 87041) | Freshwater lake bacterial and archeal communities from Alinen Mustajarvi, Finland, to study Microbial Dark Matter (Phase II) - Alinen... | ecosystem: Environmental > Aquatic > Freshwater... | reverse complement strand
GTCGTGGCCCGGTGCCAACGTTGGAGTGCGGTATTTTGTATCATGGTGTCCCTTTCTCTGCGCAAGACGGTCAGGTGCTATTGAGTATATTCTCAAGAGGCAGCCTTGCACAATTATAGGGACTGGAAGGTTGTGCTATATCTTTACTCCCACACTCCCACACTCCCACACGCCCATACGCCCATACGCCCATACGCCCATACGCCCATACGCCCACACACCCGACTGGACTACCCCCCGCTCGCTATGGTAAGGTATACCGTCGTTGCGGGAGGATGTGAGCATGGCCGACGAAATTTTACATGATATTATGGCCCAGCGTCGCGAGAAGCTGGACGCGCTGGCTGAACAGGGTTTGAATCCCTTTCATTTTACCGAATTCGCGCGCACCCATCAGGCGCAGGAGATTCTGGAGAACTTCGAGGCGCTGGAAGGGCAGACGGTGAAGATTGCCGGCCGGGTGATGTCGCGCCGCGGGCAGGGGAAGGTCACCTTCATTCACCTGCAGGATGTCTCCGGGCGCATACAGGCCTTTTTTCGCTTTGATGATATTGGTGAAACGCTCTACGAGCGACTGAAGCTGGTCGATCTGGGCGATATCCTCGGGGTGGAAGGCTATATCTTCCGCACGCGCACCGGCGAAATCAGCGTGCACGTCAAAAGTTTCGATATTCTCTCCAAGGCATTGCGGCCTTTGCCGGAGAAGTGGCATGGCTTGAAAGATGTCGAGACGCGTTACCGGCGGCGCTATGTGGACCTGATCGTCAATCCGGAAGTCCGCGACACCTTCATCATGCGCAGCCGGGTGATTAAAACCATCCGTGCGCTGCTCGACGGCCAAAGCTTTCTGGAAGTCGAAACCCCGATGATGCAGGCCATCCCCGGTGGGGCGGCGGCGCGCCCCTTCGTCACCCACCACAATGCATTGGATCTCGATCTTTACCTGCGCATCGCCCCGGAATTGTATTTGAAGCGCCTGATCGTCGGCGGGCTGGAGCGCGTCTACGAGATTAACCGCAACTTTCGCAACGAAGGCATCAGCACCAAACACAATCCGGAATTCACCATGCTGGAAGTGTATCAAGCCTACGCGAATTATGGTGATATGATGCGGTTGAGCGAGGAAATCTTTACTACCACGGCGCTGGAGACGCGCGGTACGCTACAGCTGACCTATCAGGGGCAAGCGGTGGATCTCACCCCGCCGTGGAAGCGCATCAAGCTCTTCGACGCGTTGCGCGAATATGGCGGCGTCGATACCAGCAAGCTGTTCGATTTCGAATCGGCAAAGACGCTATGCCTGGCGATGGGAGTGCACGTGGACCCGCGCGCCACGCTTTCGACACTGGTGAACAATCTCTTTGAAGAATTCGTCGAACCGAATCTGATTCAGCCCACCTTCATCACCGATTTCCCCACCGCGATCTCGCCGTTAGCCAAGCGGCGTCGCGACGATGCGGAGTTGACGGAACGGTTCGAGATTTTCATCACCGGACGCGAAATGGGTAATGCCTTCTCCGAATTGAATGATCCCATCGACCAGCGCGGACGCTTTGAAGAGCAGGTACGCGAGAAGAACGCCGGGGCGGAAGAAACGCACCCGATGGACGAAGATTATATTCGTGCGCTGGAATATGGCATGCCGCCGACCGGCGGACTCGGCATCGGCATCGATCGGCTGGTGATGCTGCTGGCCGACGCCGCCAGCATTCGCGACGTCATCTTATTTCCGCAATTAAAACCGGAAAAAGGTGAAACGGTTGATGAAGAATAGGGTAAGACTATGGAAGAAATGGGGTAGAGTTCGGGGGGAAACACGTAGCTGACTTTGCAGTACCCTGATAACCCTGCTCATGTCGAGGTTGTGATGACACAGAAAGCAAATGCAGTCTTATCGGCGGCACATAAGGCGGAAGGCAGCGTGATGCTGGAAGGCTATCGATCACAGGACGATGATGTCTTTGAATTCGAGATGGAAAATGCCAACCGATTTCAACGCTTTGCCGGTGTGTTTGCCAAGTTGCTCTCCGTGCTGTGTGCCGCCGCGGTGGCGTACTACCTCGTTTCCCAGTATGGCGATGAACAGTTGACCTTCATCCACCGCTTGCTGGGGCGCTAATAATCTGGTAAACGGGTTTGATGCTCCCTTCCCCTGCCGCAGCGGGGGAAGGGTTGGGGATGGGGGCCACCCCGTAGACTTTGCAATGAGAGCCGGGCGTTGACTCCTCCTTCATCTCGACGGATTTTTATCCGCCCCCCACTGCAACTTTTCCCGCAGCCGTTCGTAAAACGGCGACAATCCCAGCTTCACCAACAGCGCGTGTTCGGTGGCGGGTTCCACGATCACCCGATCGCCGGGTTGCAGTGTCTCCGGTTCCTGGCCATCCGCCGATAACATCATCTCATCGTTATGCTGATTGCTCTCACAACGAATCTCCACCGGGTCGGTCGCCGGAATGACCATCGGGCGGAAGGAGAAGCTGTGCGGGCAGATCGGCACCATGATCATCACCTGCGCGGTGGGGTGGACAATCGGACCGCCGGCAGCCATGCCGTAGGCAGTCGAACCGGTGGGTGTCGAGATAATCAGGCCATCCGCGCCCAGACGGCCCAGCTGATGTCCGGCAATGCCTAACCCCAGCACGATCAGGCGCCCTTTTGCCCCCTGCCGGACTACCACGTCGTTCAGCGCGATATCGTCGCGCAGTAACTCAGCGCCTCGGTAGGACCGTGCCTGGAGCATCATGCGCGGTTCCAGGGTATAGTCACCCGCCAGCAGGCGCGGTAACAACAGCGTGGCTTGCTCGGGAGTGAGTTCAGTCAGGAAACCCAGCGCGCCCGCGTTCATCCCCAACACCGGCACGCGTGCCGGAGCGGCTGCACGCACGGCGCCCAACACCGTGCCATCCCCGCCGATGGCCAGCGCCAGGTCGGCCTCCGCCACCAATGCGTCAGCCGGTACGGCGCAGGCCGGATACCCGGTCTCCTGCGCCAACGCGGCGGACATCCGCACGGTTTGCCCTCGCGCCAGCAACCAGCCGACCGTCTGCCGGACAATCTCCCGCGCATGCGGACGAATCAATGTTGCAAAGAGGGCAATGCGCATAATACGACGGTCCTTGTTCAGGAATAATGGATCAACTCATTTGCCCATGAGTCTAAGCGGCTCTTTATGACAGTACCCACTACATTTTCGCATCCGGCCCAATGAGCAGTTCAGTACGCTCTTCTTTCTCCACCGTCTTCGGCACGATCAGAATATCCTGGGTGAGCGGACGGAAACCGCGCGGGTCGAGCAGCACGACGCGCAGCACGGTGACGATGCCTTTCTGCAGCGACTCCAGTGCGCCGGACTGCCAGAGCGGAATTTCGACCGTGCGGGTTTCACCCGGCGGGCAGGCGACGGGGATATCCTGCCACTCGCGCGTGCAGGCGCTCTTGGCCCACCCCAACATGGTGCGCAGCGTGCAGTCTTTCAAGTCGATGGCGTTGTATTGGTTGGAAAGCTCCAGGCGGACACTGGTCTGGCCGGCTTCCCACGTTGCGCGCTCGGAGATCCAGACCGGGCTGAAGAGGACGCGCATCGCCCAGAACTCCGGCTTCGGCAGTAGATCGGCGGTCACCACGCCCCAGTCGTTATCCTCCGCCCATACCGTCCATCCCCACGGATTGTCGCCGGCGGCGCCGCACAGCCAGGGGAAATAGGCCCCGCCCAGGCAGGATGGCTCGCTGCGCATGTAGCCCCACTCGCGACGCAGGCGCTCGGTAAAGACCTCCAGCGAACTCCGTCCGGAGTCGGGGTCCGCCGGCACATCGTTGATGATGTCACCGTAGGGGGCGTTCAGCACGTCGGGTTGCAGATTGGCGATGCCGTATTCCGAACTGTACCAGACGCCGCTCCAGCCATGCGCCAGCGCTTCTTCGCGCGTGGTGGACATGAAGCCGCCGTCCCAGGCGATGGGATTCTCTACCACCCCGGTCTCCAGAAAGCGCTTGATGTGATTGAAGGAATAATGGGTGTCGGCGATATCGCCCACGCGCACTTCCAGGATCCCGCGGATGCGGTTGGCCGGCCCGGGTGGTGGGAACATGGTGTGCCGGCTGGGATCGAGCGTCTTTGCGAAACGGTTGTAGAGATGCAAGTGGTTGTAGCCGTCGTCAGCCTCGCTCTGTTTCGACGGCATATTTTCGTTGCCGACACTCCACACCATCACCGCCGGGTGGTGCCGGTCGCGCAGGATGCCGCCTTCGATGCGCTGCAGCGCCGGACCGACCCACCGTGGATCGGCAATATAGTCGGTGCCCCAGTCGATCGGCAATTCCTGCAGCAGATACAACCCCAACTCGTCGCACAGGCCGGCCAGCGCGCGTGGGCCGAGATAGTGGGTGCGGATGCAGTTGATATTCGCTTTCTTCATCAAGGTCAGGCACTGCCGCAGCCAGCTTTCCGGGGTATACAAGCCATGCTCGGGATGGTAGGTGAGATGATTGACCCCGCGGAACTTCACCGGATTCCCATTCAAACGCGGGCGTGCGCCGGTGAAATCGAGACGGCGAAAACCGGTGCGATAGCTGACGGTTTGCGTCGCTTGCCCGGCCAGACACAGTGTGATCGCTACTTGGTACAGGTGGGGAAATTCATCGTTCCAGAGTTGCGGTTGCGCGATAGCCAGCGCTACCGGCACCTGCACGCTCGTACCGGGCGCCACTTCCACCGGAAGGACCACAGAGGCGGCGTAGTGACCGTGCGGATCGGTGAGCGTGACTGTCACCTCGCCGGCAGTGGTTGCCGTGCCATGATGGCGCAGCAGCAGCTCACCGGCCAGCGTCGCGTGGGTGAGTGTCTCATCAATAGCGGGGATCAACCGGTATTCGGCGAGTTGGCAGGATTCGGTGGCGTGGAGATACGCGGGTTGTGAAAGGCCGGCGAATTCGCCGCCGTGACGCGGCATGTCCATCTGTACGAAGGGATGCCGGCGCAACAGGCGCACGGCGACCAGCGCCGTCGTGCCCGGTGTCACCAGGTCCGTGACATCATATTCGACGGGAGTCAATCCACTGGTATGCTCACCGAGCAACACGCCGTTCAGGTAGATGCGTCCACCTGGATAGATGCCGTCGAAGGTGAGGTAGATGCGTTTGCCGGTCCACGCGGAGGGGATATCCACCGTCCGTCGCAAGACCGCGCCATCCTCCGGGTCGATCTGCGTGAGCAGCACTCGGTTCCAGTTCGGTATCTGCGCGGTGGGTGTGCTCACGTCCTGGGTAAAAACCTTCCCGGGTTGCGCAACCGTCGGCCACGCGCTATCGCCAATCGTCGGCGAAACCATGCTGGCTTCATGGGCGGGAAATGGCCACTTGGTTACCCGCCAGGCGCCATCCAGCGACAGCCGCGCTGCCGGATCGGCCAGTTGCGCCACATACGCAACCGGATGGAGCACGGTTTTGCGACCATCAGGAAAGGTGACCTCGGTGACCTCGGTCACCGTCAGTTGCCGGGCAATCAGTTCCTCAATATCGATAAGCATGGTAAGTCCTCAAAGTAGACGAAAACTCATTCCGTTTGAAAGTTTAGCGGTTTCCGCTGAAGCTGGCAATAAGACGGCAGGAAAGTTATGAAAGAATCGGTCGAAAAATGGAAGTCATGGAAGCAATGCGAAGAATAGGGTAGGGGAGTCAATTATAATATCCATCACTCCGATGACGAACAGATCCCAGTAGCAATTCAGGTATTAGACACCGCTCGGTAGCACGATCGTGATCCAAACAAAAATCGCAATCTGCGCGAGCAAGGCGATGCGAAATTCCAGCATCGCAGCGATATAATGCTCGAACTTGTGATTCAGGTTCGACCCGTAGTGATAACACAATCGGATCAACTCGCGCCGGAGGTGCTCCTCTTCGGCACTGCGCACCGCGGAGTCATAGTCTGCAAAACTCATGCGACCGATCCCGATGAAGTCAGTAATGATGGGGCGCCCCTCGATGGCATTTAATTGCAGCCATTCGCGATGTGGGGTAAGTTCGTGCAGCGCATGATACATCGCGTGAAACAGGGACGCCAGGTAGATAACCCAGATCCCAAGTAAAACCATATTGAACGCGGTGTAACCCGAACGATGCAGGATAGCTTTGGTGTCGTTAATTTCGGGCAGCGTAAAGCCTAATAAGATCGCCAGTGCCGCGACCAGCACGCTGGTCTTGGTGTCGACATTGTCGATCCAGTCGCGTATGCGGCCCAGCGCATCGTTTAAGTCTTCCAGCCGCATCGGTGGGTAAACTCCTTTTTTGTGCCGGCGTCTATTCGCAGTGTTCCCCCGCGAAAAATGAAATGGGGAAGCAGAAGCGACAGCATAGGCGTGATATGATAATATCGAGCGCGGGGGCAAGCGAGCGCGCATTATTGGTCGATGTATGGCCTCATCCGGCAAGCCTTTCCATAACAATTCTGAAAAAAGCGCGCAGGGAGTGTTGACAAGCGCAGGTGAGCCTGCTACAATCCTCGCTTGTGTGCACCCGATGCGAAAAGCTGTCACATCGGGTGTGTATTGTTGCCTGTCTTCAGGCGCGGAAATCAGTATTTGAGGGGGAAGGCTGCGTGCCAACCATCAACCAGTTAGTGCGGAAAGGCCGCTCACGCAAACAGGTGAAGATTACACCGACGGTGCGGTGGGCATTGGGCTGGAATTTCAATTCCAACAAGCGCAAGTATGTGCATACCAACGGTCCGTTGAAGCGCGGTGTTTGCACCCGCGTGTGGACGGTAACCCCGAAAAAGCCGAACTCCGCCTTGCGTAAAGTCGCGCGCGTGCGCCTTACCAACCGGGTTGAAGTGACCGCTTACATTCCGGGTGAAGGCCACAACCTGCAGGAACACTCGGTGGTGCTTATTCGCGGTGGCCGCGTGAAGGACCTGCCGGGTATCCGCTATCACATCGTCCGCGGTGTGCTGGATACCGCCGGAGTGACAAAGCGCCGACAGGGACGCTCCAAATACGGTGCGAAGCGACCGAAGCCGGGTGCTGCCGCCGCTGCCGCCAAGAAGAAATAACTCTCCGACTGCGGGACGATGCCCGTAGGTGAACCAACCAGTATATATTTGGGAGCGGTCCGTCAATCAACGGCCATCCCCCCAAATCCATTTGCATTGAGGGAAGCAGTACTATGCCGAGAAAAGGACCTGCGCCACGCCGAGATATTCCGGCGGACCCGGTGTTTCACAGTTTACTGGTGAGCCGTCTCATCAATAAATTGATGTTGTGCGGAAAGAAAGCGACCGCTGAGTCGATCGTCTATAACGCATTCCTGCTGATGAATAAGCGCAGCGGGAAAGACCCGTTGGAAGTCTTCGAACAGGCATTGCGCAATGTCATGCCGGCGGTCGAAGTACGACCACGACGCGTCGGCGGCGCCACCTATCAGGTGCCGATGGAAGTGCGCCCGATTCGCAAACTCGACCTGGGACTGCGCTGGATCATTGCCAACGCGCGCAAGCGCAGCGGGAAGACCATGCAGGAACGGCTGGCGGGCGAGTTGTTGGACGCTTCCAATAATACCGGCTCCTCCGTGAAGAAACGGGACGATACCCATCGCATGGCCGAAGCGAATAAAGCGTTCGCGCATTATCGCTTCTAACTTTGTCGCCGTATCTTATCCGGTCCCATCCCGGAGATTTTCGGGGTGGGACTTACTGTGTCTGCTGACATTATAGGATTGAAGATGACGGTTGGCCGCCGGCCAACCGTACATCGCACATTATGACACGAGAATACTCATTAGAACGCACGCGAAACATCGGGATCGCTGCTCATATCGATGCGGGGAAAACCACGACCACCGAACGCATGCTCTTTTACACCGGTCGCTTGCATCGGATGGGCGAGGTGCATGACGGCGCCGCGACGATGGACTGGATGCCGCAGGAACAGGAACGCGGCATCACCATTACCTCGGCGGCGACCACCTGCCACTGGCGCGACCACCTCATCAATATCATCGATACGCCGGGACACGTCGATTTCACGATTGAAGTCGAACGCTCCATGCGCGTACTCGATGGTGTGGTGGGGCTCTTCTGCGCGGTCGGCGGCGTCCAGCCCCAATCGGAAACCGTATGGCGGCAGGCCAATCGCTATCGCGTGCCGCGCATCGCCTTCGTGAATAAGATGGACCGCACCGGAGCCAATTTCTTCCGCGTGCTGGAATCGATTCGCGAACGACTCGGGGTGCGTCCCGTTGCGCTGCAATTGCCCATCGGGGAAGAGCAAGATTTTAAGGGTATTATCGACCTGGTGCGCATGCGAGCACTGCTCTATCCCGACGAACTCGGCGTGCAGGTGTTGGAAGCGGATATCCCGGAAGAATTTCGTGCGCTGGCGACGGAATACCACGATTACCTCATCGAAGCGGCCGCGGAAGGCAATGACGAACTGACGCACAAATATCTCGAAGGGCAGACGCTCACGGAAGACGAGATTCGGACTGGCATCCGCGCGGGCGCATTGAATTTCACGATCGTGCCGGTGCTCTGCGGCGCCTCCTTCCGTAACAAAGGCGTCCAATTGCTGATGGATGCAGTGGTGGATTATCTGCCCTCGCCGCTGGACAAAGGCGCCGTCATCGGGGAAGATCCGGATACCGGTGAAGAGCTCGTGCGCGAACCGAGCGATGATGCCCCCTTCAGCGCGCTGGCATTCAAGATCATGTCCGATCCCTACGTAGGCCGGATCACTTACGTGCGTTGTTATTCCGGTATGATGCCCAAAGGCAACGCGGTGCTGAATGTATCGAAAGGGAAGCGCGAGCGGCTGGGACGAATCCTGCGCATGCACGCCAACCATCGTGAGGAAGTGGATGAAATCCGCGCCGGCGACATCGTCGCGGTCGTCGGACTCAATCTCACCACCACCGGCGATACGTTGTGCGCGCAGAATGCCGAAGTGTTGCTCGAATCGATCCATTTCCCCGAACCGGTCATCTCGGTGGCCATCGAGCCGAAGACGAAAGTCGACGAAGAGAAACTGACGGAAGGCCTGGTACGGCTGGCCGCGGAGGATCCCACCTTCCGCCAGTATACCGACCAGGAGACTGGCCAGACGATCATCTCTGGGATGGGCGAGTTGCACCTCGAAATTATCGTCGACCGGCTGAAACGCGAATTTCGCGTGGAAGCGACGGTGGGCCGCCCGCAAGTCGCCTATCGCGAGACGATCTCCGTGCCGGCTAAGGCCGAAGGGCGCTATATCCGTCAAACCGGTGGACGCGGTAAATACGGCCATGTATGGATCGAGATCTCCCCGCAAGAGCCGGGAACCGGCTTTATCTTCGAGGATGCCATCATCGGCGGCGTCGTGCCGCGGGAATACATCCCGGCGGTCGAGCACGGTATCCGCGAAGCGCTGGATAACGGGATTCTGGGTGGCTACCCGGTGATCGATATCAAAGCCAAGTTATACGACGGTTCCTACCACGATGTCGATTCGGATGAAATGTCCTTCAAATTCGCCGGCTCTATCGCCTTTAAAGAAGCGATGCGCCATGCGAAGCCGAAGCTGCTGGAACCGATCATGCGCGTGGAAGTCATCTGTCCGGAAGCAAATGTCGGCGATATCATGGGTGATCTGAGTTCCCGCCGCGGACAGATCGAAGGCATGGAATCGCAACCGGGCGCGCTGCAGGCCATTCGGTCAAAGGTGCCGCTAGCGGAGATGTTCGGCTATGCGACCACCGTGCGCTCGTTGAGCCAGGGACGCGCCACCTTTACGATGGAACCCTCGCATTACGAGGAAGTGCCGAAGTCGATTGCCGATGAGGTCATTGGCCGGCGGTAGTCATCGCCAGCGGTGGCGGAACACTGATGCACGGTCTCGTGCGTACCGGAGACGGTGATTGCAAGGCAGAGAAGCGTCTCTACGCTGTTGCTAGGCCAGGCGAGGGTAAAACCTGCCTTGGATGGCTCACCGAGCGTCTACCGAGCGCCTGGACGGAAATTCGCGGACGATGGCCGCTCCGACCACGGGCAGTGGTAAGGAAATAATGACGTGACGATAGCCAGGTCTATCGATCATCACGCTGTTTTATAAAAAATGTCAAAGTATTTTCGAAAAAGCGATAAAACCTGTTGACGAAGCCAGGGAAAATCAGTATCATTCTCGCTTGTGCGTCGGACGTTTCCGACAAACAGAAAAGACCGTACCTTGACATATCTGTGAGAGCCGCCCCCACCGGCGCTCTCACCTGGAGGCAACCCGCCCATGCGCAAAGAAACGCGAAAAGTGCCGAGTGAAAAGATTCGCATTCGCCTGAAGTCGTTCGACCACGGCATTCTGGATCAATCGGCCGTAAAGATCGTCGATACCGCGCGCCGCACCGGCGCCCGAGTCGCAGGTCCGATCCCTTTGCCAACGGAGATTAACAAGTTTTGTGTCATTCGCTCTCCGCATATCGACAAAGAGTCGATGGAGCATTTCGAAATGCGAACGCACAAACGCTTGATCGATATTCTGGAACCAAACCAGAAGACCATTGACGCCTTGATGCGTATCGATCTCCCGGGTGGAGTGCATATTGAAATCAAGATCTAGGAAACGCCGATCTTCCCGTTAAGGCGGGAGGACGGACTGTTCTCCTACGACGCCAGCCCGCTGAGGCGGGGCGCGTCGAGTGTTCGCCTCAAGAGTCAGCTCATGGCTCCGCTGAGGTTAAGGAAGGAAACGCACCATGGCAGTACGCAAGATGATCATGGGACGGAAGGTGGGCATGACCCAACTGTTTTCGGAAGATGGCCGCGCCATCCCCGTGACAGTACTGGAAGTGGGTCCGTGTTTCATCGTGCAGCGACGCACGAAGGAACACGACGGCTACGAAGCCGTCCAAATGGGCTACCTCCCCTATGATGAGCCTGATATCCGGCGCGCAGAGGAAATGCATCGCTTGCATGAACGGCGCCGCAATAATCGAGATGCCGACACCGGCAAGATGAAGGAACGCGGGCGCATCGAGCGCGAACCCCGCGGACCGCACACCTTGACGTTGGCGGTGTATGGCCACTTCCTCAAGCATAACGTCACTCCGTTGCGTTACCTCAAAGAGTTTCGCGTCGCGGCGCTGGACGACTTTTCGCAAGGTCAGGAAATTCGCGCCGATATCTTTGCCGCCGGTGAAAAAGTGAACGTCTCCGGCACCTCCAAAGGGCGTGGCTTTGCCGGTACCGTCAAGAAATACCACTTCAAAGGTGGCCGCGCCACGCACGGCTCCATGTTCCATCGCAAGCCGGCATCCAGCGGCGCAACCGATGCCGCCCGCATCTTCGCCGGCGCCCGCCGTCCCGGTCATATGGGAGACGAGCAGGTAACGGTGAAGGGATTGACGGTCATCCGTGCGGATGCCGAACGCAACCTGCTGGTGATCAAAGGCGCGCTGCCGGGTCCCATTGGCGGCCTGGTGGTCGTCACCATGCCGGAAAGCAAGACGATTGAACGCGGCAAAGGCCGCACGGTCACCTTCACGGCATTGGAGAAATAAGCATGAGTACCATACCGGTTTATACCCTCGCTGGCCAACCGGCGGGTGAAATTGAACTCGCGGACGATGTCTTTGGCGTCACGCCGAACAAAGCCGTTGTGCATCAGGCGGTCGTCGCGACGCTGGCCAGCCGGCGTCAAGGCACGGCCGATACGAAGACGCGCGGTGAAGTCCATCATACGACGAAAAAGCTGTATCGCCAGAAAGGCACCGGACGCGCCCGCCAGGGTATGCGCTCCGCGCCACACTGGAAAGGCGGCGGCATCGTCTTCGGCCCGCATCCGCGTGACTACCGACAATCGCTGCCCAAAAAGATGCGTCGCCAGGCGCTGCTCTCCGTCTTATCGTTGAAAGCCGTGGCGCAACAGATTTTCGTCGTGCAGGCCTTCGATTTCGAGCAACCGAAGACGCAGATCGCCGTCGGTCTCTTAAAAGCGCTGTCGCTGACCGAAAAGAAAGTGCTGCTGGTACTCGATGAAATGATCGAGAACACCGCGCTTTCTTTCCGCAATCTTCCGAACGTGCTGATCAGCAACATCGAGCGGGTGGGGACGGTTGACGTCCTCGATGCAGATTGCTTGCTCTTCTCGCAGTCCAGTCTGCTGAAACTGCAGGAACTGAAGCAGCAACCGTTCGGCGCCGCGCGCTGGCTCGCGAAACAGTCCCAGGGAGGTGCGGCATGAAACCGATCCATCAGATTTTAATTCAACCGTTGCTGACGGAAAAGAGCGTCCAGCAGAGCGCCGTGAAGAAATATATCTTTGAAGTCGCCCTCGACGCCAATAAGATTGAAATTGCCCATGCGGTGGAAGAACTGTTTGCCAAAGATAAGGTGAAAGTGGCCACCGTCAACACCATGCACGTGCGCGGCAAGGAACGCCGCTCGATGGGGAAAAAGCGCGCCGCCGGTAATAAGACCGGCACATCACCCGCCTGGAAGAAAGCGATCGTGACGCTGGCAGCTGATTCACCGAATATCCCGAGCCTCGAAGGGGCATAACGCAGGTTGCGGGGTAAGTTTCTCGTTTCACGCGGTCTTGCGAAAAACGAGAAATTCCGTATGGCTTCTCACGGCCGCAAACGGTGAGAACGGAGATAGTAATGGCTTTAAAAAGTTATCGGCCAACTTCGCCGGGTCGGCGGTTTATGACCACCGCGGACTTCAGCGAGTTGACGAAAAAAGAACCGGAAAAGGCGTTAACCCGCCCGTTAAAACGCTCGGGTGGACGTGATGCCTCCGGAAAAGTATCGGTACGTTTCCGCAGTGGCGGCGCCAAACGCGCGTATCGTATTATCGATTTTAAGCGCAATAAAGATGAAGTGAACGCCAAAGTGATTGCGCTGGAATATGACCCGAATCGGTCGGCGCGCATTGCTCTGCTGGAATATCAAGACGGCGAACGCCGGTATATTCTAGCGCCGTTGGGCGTGAAAGTCGGCTCGGTACTGGAATCAGGTCCCAAAGCGGACATCAAACCGGGTAACGCGCTCCCGTTGAGCGCCATCCCCACCGGTACCACGATTCATGCCATCGAGTTGTCGGTAGGCAAAGGGGCTCAGATCTGCCGCAGTGCCGGGACCTCGGCGCAGTTGATGGCGAAGGAAGGCAATTTTGTCACCATCAATTTGCCCTCCGGCGAGATGCGCAAAGTCTTCGGCGGCTGCCGCGCGACCATCGGGCAAGTCGGCAACGTGGAACACGAGAATATCACCCTGGGCAAAGCCGGCCGCATGCGCCATTTAGGGCACAAAGGCCATGTGCTAGGGGTCGCGATGAACCCGGTCGACCATCCGCATGGTGGTGGTGAAGGTCACAGCCCGGTCGGACGTAAGAAAGGTCCGGCGACGCCGTGGGGCAAACCGGCGCTGGGGAAACGAACTCGCCACAACAAACGTACGGATCGCTTTATCGTCAAACGGCGCACGAGCTAGCTGAGAGTGGAGGACTAAATGGGAAGATCACTGAAAAAAGGTCCCTTCGCCGATGAGCACCTGGTCAAGAAAATCGACGAATTAAATCGGAAGGGCGACAAGCGCATTATTAAAACCTGGTCGCGCCGCTCGACGATCCTGCCGGAGATGATTGGGCACACGCTGGCCGTGCATGACGGTCGCAAACATGTGCCGGTGTTTATCACCGAGAATATGGTGGGGCACAAGCTGGGCGAATTCGCACCGACGCGTCTCTTCCGCGGCCATGCCGGCGGTGAGCGCTCGTCGAAAGTGCGCTAATCGGAGAGGGTACTGCCATGAGCAATAGTAATGAGAGAGGGTCGCGCAAGAAAGCGCGCATTGAACAGCGCCGAGCCGAAGGGGTCGCGGTGGCTGTCGCGAAGGATATTCGCATTTCGCCGTTGAAAGTCCGGCGCGTGATCGATCTGATCCGCGGCAAGGATTACACGGAAGCGGTGGCGATCCTCAGTTTCACCCCCAATATGGCCGCCACGCCGATCCGCAAAGTGTTGCAGTCGGCGGCCGCCAATGCCGAGAACAACTTAAGTCTCGACGCAGAACGGTTATATGTGAAGACCTGTTTTGTTGATGCGGGCTTAAGTTTTAAGCGGATGCACCCGACCACGCAGGGGCGGGCACGGGTGATTAAACGCCGATCCAGTCATATTACCGTCCAGGTGGCGGAGCGACCGCGCGTCCGCACACTCGCGAGTTAGTTTAGGAGAACAGCATGGGGCAAAAGGTTCATCCATATGGGTTCCGTCTCGGTGTCATTCGTGATTGGCAAAGCCGCTGGTATGCTGACGCGGAATATAAAGATTTCGCCATCGAAGACAACAAAATTCGCAAATATCTGCGAGCGCGGCTTCCAAGTTTGTTCGCCGCGGGCGGCGGACGACGCGGTGGCGGCGGAGGTCGCGGTCGCGGTCTGGATGCCGGTGTGTCACAGATCGAGATCGAGCGCATGGCGAATATCGTCAAAGTGACCATGCATACCGCGCGGCCCGGACTGATTATCGGGCGCGGTGGACGTGGCATCGATGACCTGCGCGGTGAACTCGAAAAAGTCACGCCGCGGAAGGTGCAGCTCAACGTTCTGGAGATCAAACAGCCCGAGCTCGACGCCCAACTGGTCGCCGATTCGATCGGCGCACAGATTGAGCACCGTGTCTCCTTCAAACGGGCGATTCGGCTGGCCATTGCGCGCACCATGCAGCGCGGGGGCAAGGGAATCAAGGTTATCGTCTCTGGCCGCTTGGGTGGCGCGGAAATTGCGCGCCGCTACTCCGACAAAGACGGCAAGATTCCGCTGCATACCCTGCGTGCGGACATTGACTACGGCTTTTCCGAGTCGCGCACCACCTACGGCAATATCGGTGTGAAAGTCTGGATTTATCGCGGTGAAATTCTGCCTGGCGTGAGCCCCGCGCTGATGGCGACCCCGCGTCCGGGCGCCGCACGTCCTATGCCGCCACAAGTCGGACCCAGTGCGCCCGTCGCACCGACGGCCGCACCGGTATCCCCGGAGAAGAAAAAGGGTTGGCGCCGCGTTCCGCGTGAAGAAGCTGCCGCGCAAGAAGCAAAAGAAGCTGCGGCAGGAGAAGGTGCCGAATTGTTACATACTCCGGTGGAATCACTGGAGGAAGCGCCGGCCGCCATGGCTACACCAGAGCGTGTCGAGTTGCCTGAGATCACTGAAACGGCACCGTCTGAGCCGGCGCACGACGCGACTACGTCCCCGGACGACGCGGAGTAGCTGGTGGAGGAGGAGGAACGATTATGTTAATGCCCGCCAGAACGAAATATCGAAAGATGCATCGAGGGCGCATGACCGGAAAAGCCACGCGCGGCAATACCATCGCCATGGGCGAATTTGGGTTGCAAGCGATCGAACACTGCTGGATGACCAACCGGCAGATCGAAGCGGCCCGCGTCGCGATGACTCGTCATATTAAACGGCAGGGGAAAGTCTGGATTCGCATCTTTCCCGATTTGAGTATCACCGCCAAGCCGGCGGAAACCCGTATGGGTTCCGGCAAAGGCGCCCCGGAATACTGGGTCTCGGTGATCAAACCCGGACGCATTTTGTTTGAGATGGGTGGCGTACCCGAGAAGATCGCACGCGAAGCGATGCGATTGGCCGCGCACAAATTGCCCATCAAAACCAAATTCATCACCCGTGAAGAGACGGAAGGAGGACAGGATCTATGAAACTGGAGGAACGCCGTCGGATCCACGACCTGACGAAAGAACAATTGCAAGGCGAGTTGGCAGACACCGAGCGCACCCTACTGAACTTTCAGTTTGACGCCGGGATGAAGCGATTGACAAACCCCTCGGGCATCCATAATGCGAAGAAGCGCATTGCTATGCTCAAAACGCTCATCCGGCAGTTTGAACTGCTGGCAGAGTCCGGCTTGGCATCTATGGATGAGTATAAGGTATATCGGATCGCCGAGAGCCGTGCGCATCGTGCATCGCGCCGAGCCCGCTGACCCGCCGACAGACCGATCAGGGAGTTATAAACTATGGCAGAGACGCAAACCCGTCCGAGTCGCAAAGTACGCGAAGCGTTCGTCGTCAGCGACAAGATGGATAAAACCGTGGTCGTTAAGGTGCAGGATCTGGTACAGCATCCGCTGTATAAACGGATTATCAAACGCACCACGACTTTTAAAGCGCACGATGAGCTGAATAGCTGTCACACCGGCGATAAAGTCCGCGTGATGGAGACTCGTCCGCTGAGTAAAGACAAGAACTGGCGCGTGACGGAAATCATCGAAAAGGCGAAATAACGGACTTCAAACGAGCGCAATGTGATGCGCCGTGGTGATGTTTCCGCTGATGGCATGTCGTCGGAGATTTCAGTATGAAGAGTTACGAGACAGAACAGATTCGCAATATCGCGCTGATCGGTCACGGCGGCGCAGGTAAGACCACGCTTATCGAAGCGCTGATGTATCAGACCGGAGTGGTGGGGCGTATGGGCCGCGTCGACGCCGGTACGACCCTGTCGGATACTGATACGGATGAAATTCAGCGCCAGATTTCGATAGCGACTACCTTGCTGCCCGTGCAGTATCGCGGGGTAAAGATCAATGTGCTCGATACGCCGGGATTTGCCGATTTTAACAGCGAAGTGGTGAGCGCCCTTTACGTCGCCGATGCGGCACTGACGGTGGTTGATGCCGTCGCTGGTGTCGAAGTGCAGACGGAGCGCTACTGGCGACTGGCGGAAGCGCGCGAACTGCCGCGTCTCCTCTTCATCGGTAAAATGGATAAGGAACACGCCAGCTTCGAAAACACGTTGACGGCCCTGAAACGTCGTTTCGGACAGCGCGTGGTCGCATTACAACTACCCATTGGTGAGCAGGCGAATTTCCGCGGCATGATCGATCTGGTGCATATGAAAGCGTTGTTGGAGAGCGAAGATAACGCCGCGCCGCGTGAAGCGGAAATTCCCGCCGACTTGCTAGGTCGGGCGAACGAACTGCGCGAAGCGATCATCGAAGCGGCAGCGGAAGCCGACGACGATCTGACGATGAAATATCTGGAAGAAGGTACGCTCTCCGACGAAGAGATTGTGTCCGGTTTGCAGGTGACTATACGTACCGGACGCGTCTTCCCGGTAGTCGTCGGTGCACCGTTTAAGAATTTCGGCAGCATACCGCTGCTCGATCTGTTGCTGGCTAACGTGCCGGCGCCCGCGCAGGCATCGACGCCAAAGGCGCTGAAGAACGAGCAGGACGTGGCATTGACGGTAAACGCAGCTGGGCCACTGGTCGCGTATGCGTTTAAAACGACTGCCGACCCGTTTGCCGGCCGCATTACCTTCTTACGCGTCTATTCCGGCACACTTGCCTCCGGCAGTGAAGCCTTCAATACGAATAAGGAAGCGAAAGAGCGAATCGGTAACCTGTTCGTGATGATTGGCAAACAACAGGATGGGGTTGAAGCCGCGCGCGCCGGCGATATCGTCCAGGTCGCCAAGCTGCATGTGACGACGTCGACGGACACGCTGTCAACGTCGACGGATCGCATTAGTATTGTGCCACCGAGTTATCCGGAGCCGATGTTGAACTTTTCCATCGCCCCGGTCAACAAAGGCGAAGAAGATAAGCTGGCCCAGGGAATGCATCGTTTTATGGAAGAGGATCCCACGCTGCACTTCGAGCAGGATCCGGAAACGCACGAAGCGATTATCGCGGGCATGGGCGAATTACAAGTCGAGGTTACCCGAGATCGGCTGAAACGAAAATTCAATGTCGATACCATATTGGGCAACCCGAAAGTCGCCTACCGTGAAACGATTCGTGCTTCCGCGGACGGCCATGGCCGCCATAAGAAGCAGACCGGCGGCGCCGGGCAGTTCGGTGACGTGTGGCTCAAGCTCGAACCGCTGGAGCGTGGTTCCGGATTCGAATTTGTCGATGCGGTGGTGGGCGGCGTTGTGCCTCGGCAGTATATTCCATCGGTGGAAAAAGGGGTGCGTGACACCCTGAAGCGCGGACCCCTGGCCGGGTATCCGGTCGTCGATCTGCGCTGCACGCTGTACGATGGACAGTACCATCCGGTGGACTCGAAAGATATTGCGTTCCAGAGTGCCGGTCGCTTGGGATTCCATGAAGCGATGGCGAAAGCGCAGCCGGTTTTGCTGGAGCCATTCGTAAACGTGGAAATCACCGTACCGGATGAATATATCGGCGATATCATCAGCGGATTGTCGAGTAAGCGTGGACGGGTGCAAGGCTCCGATTCCGCGGGCAACGGATTCTCCGTGGTGCTGGGGCAGGTGCCGCAGGCCGAAATGTTCCAATATTCGAATGAGTTGCGCGCGCTTACGCAAGGGCGAGGCAGCTTCACGATGACCCTTTCGCATTACGAAGATGTACCACCGCACATCAGCGAGCAAATCATTGCGGCGGAAGCGAAGCGGCGGAGTGAAGAAGAGAAGTAAGTAGGGCAGCTGCCCTTGAGGAGAGAGCGATGATCGGACTTCGAACACGATTGAATGTAGCAGATAATTCCGGAGCGCGTATGGTGGAATGCATTCGCGTCCTGAAAGGCTCCACCGGCGCGATGGCCAATATCGGCGATATTATTGTTGTAGCAGTGAAACAAGTCACCCCCGGCGGGGCGATGAAAAAGGGCGAAGTTGCCAAAGCGGTCGTGGTACGGACCCGACGTGCCTTGCGCCGTCCAGACGGCTCTTACATTAAATTCGACGACAATGCGGCCGTGTTGATTAACGACCAGAAGAATCCGCGCGGGACGCGCATCTTCGGCCCCGTGGCACGCGAACTGCGCGACCGCGATTTTATGAAGATTGTCAGCCTGGCACCCGAGGTGCTGTAAGAACGCTGGAACTTCGTGAGGGGAGTCAGGGATCCCTCCTTGACACTCACGGGCAAAAAAAGTAATATTACCGTTCGAGCGAATCCGCGCGAACGATCGTCCGCGCGGGTCGCGGCGCGTTACACCCCTCTCGCGGGTGGGGTGAGGATTGAAAGACATGAAAATCGTCAAAGGCGATACCGTATTATTGCGTTCCGGCAAGGACGTTTCCGGGCATGCGGACGCAGGAGATAAAGGCGTTCGTGGCCGTGTCTTACGCACGATGCCGGTCGAGCGCAAAGTCGTGGTAGAAGGCTTGAACATGGTGACCAAACACCAAAAAGCCGGCTCCCGCGGCGGCGCATCCGGCGTGCAGCAGGGTGGGCGCATGAAGATGGAAGCGGCGTTACCGCTTTCTCGCGTGATGCTGGTGTGCCCGAATTGCGACAAGCCGACCCGCGTCGGCATGCGGATTCACGAAGCGAATCGGCAGACACTGCGCAGTGAGAAGACAGTGGCGATGCGTGAGCGCGTCTGCAAGCAATGCGGTGAAGTCATCCCGCGGCCAACCGATACCCGATTGTCCTAGTGAAAATGACCCTACCGCCGCGTGTTTCCGGCTGGTCCGGCGCGCGGGATGGTGGCGTCGCGTGTAAGGAGTGAATGGTGGCAAAGGAAACGAAGAAACCGGCCGGCGGCGCATCCGCCAAAGGCAAGCCCGGCGGTAAACCCGTCCAGGGCAAAGGGAAAACGAAGGAAGCTCCCGGCGCAGCCGCCTTTGGCGGCGTTGAGGAGAAGGGAATTCCCCCTCGCCTTCGCGAGCGTTATGCGACGGAAATTGTGAAAGCGCTTCAAGAGCAGTTTCCCTACACAAATATCATGCAAGTGCCACGCGTTGTCAAAGTGGTGATCAACATGGGCGTCGGCGAAGCACTGCAGGACATCAAGACGCTGGATAACGCCGTGCGCGAGATGGCGACCATCAGTGGACAGAAACCGCTGGTGACGAAGGCGAAGAAATCGATCGCTGCGTTTAAATTACGCGAAAACAATCCCATCGGCTGCAAAGTGACCATTCGCGGTGCGCGCATGTGGGAATTTCTCGATCGGCTCTTTTCCGTCTCGCTTCCCCGTATTCGTGACTTTCAGGGATTGCCGTCCAAGTCGTTCGACGGACGCGGCAATTACACTTTCGGGTTGAAAGATCAAACGATCTTCCCGGAAATCAATATCGATAATATCGACCGCGTGCGCGGGATGGACATTACCATTGTAACGACGGCGCGTTCCGATGAAGAAGCACGCGCGCTGTTGACCCGGCTGGGACTGCCGCTGCGCAGCAGCTAACCGCCGGTCAGGCATCAAAGGGAGACATTAACCGTGGCTAAAACAGGCAAACTGGAAACCTGGAAAGAGAAACCGAAATTCGCGGTGCGCGCCTATAACCGGTGCCACATCTGCGGACGTCCGCGCGCGTATTTCCGCAAGTTCGGCATGTGCCGAATTTGCTTACGCACTTTTGCCCTCCGCGGTTTATTGCCGGGCGTGACAAAATCGAGTTGGTAGGAGAATGCAATGCCGGTAACGGATCCAATTGCTGACATGTTGACGCGTGTGCGAAACGCGGCGACCGCCGGGCATGACACGGTGGCGATGCCGACTTCAAAGCTGAAAATTGAAGTGGCACGTTTGTTAAAAGAAGAAGGGTATATTCAGAAGTTCGAAGTAGTCGATTTGGAAAAACCGACTCCGACGCTGAAGATTACCTTGAAATACAGCGGCACGCGTCGGCTGCCGGTGTTCCGCGGGTTGCGCCGAGCCAGCAAGCCCGGACGGCGTGTTTACGTGGGTTGGCAGGAAATTCCTCGCGTGCAGGGTGGCCTGGGCGTGGCGTTTCTGACGACCTCGCGCGGAGTTATCACCGATCGCCAGGCCCGTGCGGAACGAGTTGGCGGCGAATTATTGTGCCTGGTCTGGTAACAGCCGGGTGTGGCGGCGCCTAGGCGCCTGGAGCCGAAGGGAACAGAGAATGTCGCGGATTGGACGAATGCCGATCCCGCTTCCGAGCGGGGTGCAGGTGACACAACTTGAAGGCTTGATCAGCGTCACGGGACCGAAAGGCACCCTGTCGCGCGTGATCCCACAGCCGATCACCGTACGCGAAGAAAACGGCGTGTTGCTGGTTGAGCGCCCGTCGGATATCAAAATGCATAAAGCGCTGCATGGTTTAACACGTACGCTGGTCGCCAATATGGTAGAAGGCGTCACGAACGGTTTCACCCGCGTGCTGCGTCTTCACGGCATTGGCTACCGCGCGCAGTTGCAACCCGACCGCGTGGTGCTGAACCTGGGCTTTTCGCATGATGTCTATGTTATCCCGCCTACCGGCGTGACCATCGGCGTCGAGACCTTTTCGCCTAACGTCGATAATCAGCATTGCACGGCACGGCTGACGATCGCCGGCATTAATAAAGAAATCGTTGGGCAGGTGGCGGCGAAAATTCGCGCGTTGAAAAAGCCGGAACCCTACAAAGGCAAAGGGTTGCGCTACGAAGGTGAAGTGGTTCGGCGCAAGGCCGGCAAAGCGGCGAAAGCCGGTAAAGGGAAGAAATAGCCGATTCACCGAATCACGTACCCCCTTCCCACGTGGGCCGAGGGGTAGACTCCAGGAGTGAGCGAGATGAAACTGAACAGAAAAGAAGCGCTGGTCCGCCGCCATAAGCGGGTGCGCGCGAAGATCTCCGGCACGCCGGAACGACCGCGGTTGGCGGTGCATCGGAGCCTGCAGCATATTTACGCGCAGGTGATCGATGATGTAAAGGGCAATACGCTGGCGTTTGCCTCCAGCAACGAACCGGCGTTCCGCACGCAGATCACCGAGGCGCTCAAAGGCGGCAATATCGCCGGCGCCAAATTGGTCGGCGCGCTGATTGCCGAGCGCGCGAAAGAGGCGGGCATTGCGACCGTGGTCTTTGATCGCGGCGGTTATCCGTACCATGGTCGCGTGAAGGCACTTGCCGAAAGCGCACGCGAAGGTGGATTGGTATTTTAGTTTTGAGATTATAGTATTTTAGGGGATGATGTCCCGGCTTTCGGACGGACATTTCCGACTAAAATCGTAAATCGGAGTAAACGGTATGGTGAAAATCGATATCTCGGCGCTGCAATTGACGGAGAAGGTCGTCTCCCTGAACCGTGTGCAGAAGGTGCATAAGGGGGGACGCACGTTGCGCTGGAGCGCGTTGGTCGTGGTCGGCGACGGACATGGCTTTGTCGGCGTCGGTCTGGGAAAAGCCAGCGAAGTGCCCGAAGCGATCCGCAAAGGCGCCGAAGCGGCGAAAAAGGCGATCATGCGCATCTCGATGAAGGGTGGCACGCTTCCGCATGAAGTGCAGGAGCAGCTCGGAGCCGCGATCGTGCTGATGAAGCCGGCTGCCGCGGGTACCGGCGTCATCGCCGGCGGGGCCGTGCGCGCCATCGTTGAGGCGGCGGGCATTCGCGATATCTTGACCAAATCGTTAGGGTCCGCCAATGCGGTAAATATCGCCTGGGCGACGGTGAAATGTCTGAAGGCGCTCCGAACTCCGGAAGAAGTGGCCGCCATTCGCGGTCGCACGGTCGAGGAGATCCTCGGGCGCACCGCCCCCCAGCAAGGAGAAATAGCGTGAGTGGGAAACTGGCAATTACCTTAAAACGGAGTGTCATTGGCTGCCCTGAGTCGCAGCGGTTGGTCGTGCGCGGTCTGGGACTGCGCAAAACCCAGCAGACAGTGATTCTCCCGGATAACCCATCGACGCGCGGGGCGGCCTTTAAAGTTCGCCACCTGCTCGAAGTGCGGGAAGCCGTCGAAGAATAACGGCGCAAGCCGGTAGGGGTACGCTTCGCAGCGTGTCCGAGTGTATTGAGGATAACGCGGATGGAATTGCATAATTTATCAGCTCCGGTAGGAGCGAATAGTAAACCGAAACGTGTGGGACGCGGCATTGGCTCCGGCCATGGCAAAACAAGCTGCCGCGGCCATAAAGGCCAACGCGCGCGCGGCTCGGTCCGTCCCGGCTTCGAAGGCGGGCAGACCCCAATACAGCGCCGCCTGCGCAAACTAAAAGGCATCAGCAAAACAGCGATGAATATTGGCATCTTCCGCAAGGATTATGCGATTATAAATGTCGGCCAATTAGAACTCTTAGCGCCGAATACCGTCGTAACCCCCGAATTGCTGCTGCAAACCCGGGTGATCCGTGAGCTCCATCAGGGGCTGCGGGTACTGGGGAACGGTGAATTGACAAAACCGTTGACCGTTCATGCACATCATTTCAGCTCCAGCGCGGCCGCCAAAATTCAGGCAGCCGGTGGGAGCACGGAGGTAATTTAGTGCCTGCACATGAAACCAGTTGGCGCGAATCCCTGGTGCGACTCGGACGGGCGACGCAGATTCCCGATCTGCGCAATCGCTTGCTCTTTGTTGCCGCCATGCTCGCTCTGTACGTGTTTGGCTTGCATACCCCGGCGCCGTTCGTCGATCCGACTCGCATCGCCGCGCTGATGAACCAGGGAGTCTTCGGCTTCCTCGACATCATGTCCGGCGGCGCGTTGAAGCGCCTGTCAATTCTCGCCCTCGGCATTGTGCCGTATATCAACTCGTCGATTATCATGCAGTTGCTCGGTATCGCGGTGCCGGCAATTCAACGCTTACAGAAGGAAGGCGAAACCGGGCGGAAAGTCATTTCCACCTATACGCGCGTCGGCACGGTCATCCTGTCCTTCGTACAGGGAGCGGGGCTGGGAATCTTCCTGTATAAATCCGGCGCTACCGATCAATCCATGGGCATTTGGGGCGTGATTCCGCTGGTCATCGTGATGGCCGCCGGCACCTCCTTCCTGATGTGGATGGGTGAGCAATTAACGGATAAAGGGATCGGCAACGGCGTGTCACTGATCATCTTTGCCGGCATTCTCATCCGCTTGCCGAATACCTTTGGCAGCATCATGACGCTGGCATGGGCCAATGCCAACCAGAATCTGGCCTATGCGTTTATGAGCGTTGCGTTGATCGTGCTGATCTTCCTGGCGATCGTGGTCTTCATCACCTGGGTACATCAGGCCACGCGACAGATTCCGATCCAACACGCCAAACGCGTGGTGGGCAACCGGGTATTTAGCTCGGCCAACACTTATTTACCGTTGAAGATTGCCACCGCGGGCGTGATTCCGATTATTTTCGCGATCTCATTGGTGATGCTGCCGGGAACGGCCGCCACCATGCTGGAGCAACGATACGGAACCGGAAACATGTGGGTTGAACACCTGCGTTGGCTGTCTCCCGGTTATCACTGGCTCGGTGCCGTGCTGTATTTCTTACTGGTAGTGTTCTTTACCTACTTCTATACCGCGGTGGTATATAACGTCGCGGACATTACCGATAATTTGAAAAAGAACGGCAGCTTTGTGCCAGGGTTACGCCCCGGCAAGCAAACCGAGAAATATATCGACAACGTACTTACCCGCATTACCTTCGCCGGGGCAATCTTCCTGGGTGTGGTGGCTTTGCTGCCTTACGTCATTCCGGTATTGCTGAAAGGCCAGGGTGATGGCGCACAGTTCTTCCCCTTATGGGGAGGCACGTCGCTGCTCATCGTCGTCGGCGTGGCGTTGGAGACGATGAAACAGATCGAAGCACACCTGGTGATGCGTCGATATGAAGGCTTTATCAAATAGGAACCGCTGATTGAGCAGCGGAGTGAGATGAGGATAACGGATGACACAGGCAAGTCAAATGCATATTATTCTACTCGGAGCGCCGGGAGCTGGCAAAGGAACGCAAGCAGCTTATCTGCGTGACGAATGGGGCGTATTGCATATTTCCACCGGCGATATTTTACGCGGCGAAGTGCGGCAGGGATCCGCCCTGGGCTTGGAAGCCCAGGGATACATGGAACGCGGCGAATTAGTGCCGGACGATTTGATCATCCGTATGATGGAAGTCAAACTGGGCGAACTGGGTACCGATCGCGGTTACATTCTGGATGGCTTTCCGCGTACAGTCGCACAAGCGGAAGCGCTGGACGCCATGCTGGGACGTATCGGTCATACCCTCGATGCCGTAGTGAATATCGTGGTACCGGATCAGGAGCTGATTCGACGGTTGACCGGGCGCCGGGTGTGTCCATCATGCGGCGCCGTCTTCCATGTGGATACCATGAAGCCGAAAGTGGACAATATTTGCGATGTCTGCGGATCCGCGCTGATACAGCGCAAGGATGACCAGATCGATGCTATTACCAATCGCCTGGTCGTCTATCGCGCACAGACCGAGCCGCTGATTGCGTATTACGAAGCGCTGCGAAAGCTGGTGACCATCGACGGAACGATCGGCGTCCCGCAAGTGGCCGCGGAAATTCGCCAGGCGCTCAGCGCGGAGGCATAAGGGATATGGTCCCGCGGAAGCGACCCGTTCGCGCGATTCCGGTGAAACGCGAGCCAGAAATTGAGAATATGCGCCAGGCCGGTCGAGTCGTGGCGATGACGTTTCGGAAAGTTGGCGCAGCGATTCGCCCCGGTGTGACCACCGGCGAGTTGAATATGATTGCCGAACAGACGATTCGCATCATGAATGCCCAACCGGCGTTTCTCGGCTATAATCATTATCCGGCAACGGCGTGTATCTCGATCAATCAGGAAGTGGTGCACGGTATTCCCGGACCGCGGGTACTGAAAAACGGCGATATCGTCGGGGTAGACCTGGGGGCAATCGTCGATGGTTGGTATGCCGATTCCGCCTATACCTTCGCCGTCGGTGAAGTCAGCGAAGAGACACAGCGGTTGATGGCGGTCGGGCAAGGCGCACTGGATGCCGGCATCGCGGCGGCGCGGGTCGGGAATCGCGTGCGGGATATCGGCGCCGCCGTGCAAAACTATGTGGAAGCGCGTGGCTTTTCGGTGGTGCGCGATCTGTGCGGGCATGGCATCGGACACCGATTACACGAAGAGCCGCAGGTGCCGAATTATCCGGCGCCGGATGGTAGCGGCGAGGTGGAATTGCGTGCCGGCATGACCCTGGCCATTGAGCCGATGGTCAATGCGGGCGGACCGAACGTGGTGCTGGAACCCGATAACTGGACCTTTGTCACGGCGGACGGCGGCTGGTCCGTCCATTACGAGCATACCGTGCTGATACGCGAGAACGAGGAAGCGGAAATCCTCACCACATTGCGGTGAGGCGCGGAAGCGCGGAGGAGCAAAGAGCGTGGCGAAAGAAACAACGATTGAAGTGGAAGGCGTGGTCACGGAGGCATTGCCTAACGCGACATTTCGAGTCAAAGTCGAGTCAATGAGTGGAGCGACTGGACAAGTGCATCTGGTACTGGCCACGGTGTCGGGCAAGATACGCTTGAATTTCATTCGTATTCTTCCGGGTGACCGGGTCAAAATGGAATTATCACCGTACGACTTAACGCGCGGACGCATAGTCTATCGCTATAAATAATGGGCTATTTCGAGCCGAAAGATGGGACGATTATGAAAGTACGAGCATCAGTGAAGCGTATGTGCGATAAATGTAAAATCGTACGGCGTGAAGGGAAAGTCCGCGTAATTTGCGAGATTCCCAAGCATAAGCAGGTTCAGGGCTAACCGAGACCCAACGACAAGGAGAAACAGATGGCGAGAATTGCGGGTGTCGATCTACCCCGAGATAAACGCGTGGAGATTGCTCTCACCTATATTTACGGGATCGGGCTGCCCACGAGTGTCAAAATTCTGGAGCAAAGCCGCATTGCACCGTCGGTGCGGGTCCGTGATTTATCCGAAGAGGAAATCACCCGGCTCCGCGAGGTCATCGAACGCGAATTAACCGTCGAAGGCGATTTACGCCGACTCGTGACCGCGAATATTAAGCGGCTGATGGAGATCGGGAGTTATCGCGGACTGCGACATCGCCGCGGTTTGCCGGTGCGCGGTCAGCGCACTCGCACCAACGCGCGAACTCGCAAGGGGCCGAAGCGCACCATCGCCGGTAAGAAGAAAGTCGCGAAGAAATAAGCGTTAGCGGTTAGGACGTCCGGTTTAACATTAACCAGTAACTAACAACTAACGATCGGGTAAAGCGAGGCGAACATGGCACGGAAAGTCGGAAAGACGAAACGGCGCGAGAAGCGCAATGTGGTAGAAGGCAATGCCTTTATTCAATCCACGTTTAACAATACAATTGTCACCGTCACGGACCTGAATGGCGATGTGGTCAGTTGGGCCAGCGCGGGCTCTGTCGGCTTCAAAGGGACGAAGAAGGGTACGCCTTTCGCCGCCCAGTTAGCCGCCGAAACCGCTGCGCGCCGGTCATCGGATCAGGGGATGCGCCGCATCCATATCTTTGTCAAAGGCCCGGGTAGCGGTCGTGAGACAGCGATCCGCGCGATCGGAACGGCAGGCATGTCAGTGGCATCGATCAAAGATATCACCGCCGTGCCGCACAATGGGTGCCGCGCTCCGAAACGTCGGCGCGTCTGAGCGAGAGTGAGTCAGCAAGGAGAAAGTCCATGGGAAGATATACCGGTTCGGTCTGCAAGCTTTGTCGCAGGGAAGGGGTCAAACTTTTCCTCAAAGGCGCACGATGTCTCGGCCCCAAGTGCGGAGTGGAACATCGCGCCTATCCGCCCGGCCAGCACGGACAGGGACGCAAGAAAGTGTCTGATTACGGCCTGCAGTTACGCGAAAAGCAAAAAGCCCGTCGGTTTTACGGCATTTACGAGAAGCAATTCCGTAGCTATTACGATACCGCGGTTCGGCAGCGTGGCGTGACCGGCGAAGGCATGCTGCAATTGCTCGAATTGCGACTGGACAGTGTGATATTTCGGTCGGGGCTGGTGTCCTCACGCGCAGAAGCGCGGCAGTTAATCACCCATCGTCATTTTCAAGTAAACGGCGGGGTGGTCAATGTGCCCTCATACCAGGTAAAACCGGATATGGTCATCGAAGTGCGTGAGAAATCGCGCAACCGCGATGTGTTCCAGCGCGGCGGGACCTTGCGCCGCGTACCGGGATGGATGAGCGTCGACACCGAAGCCAAGCGCATTCAGGTGCTATCGGTTCCCGGACGTCAGGAAATGGATATTCCCGAGTTGCATGAACAGTTAGTGGTCGAATATTACTCGCGCTAATTGTCGTGGCAGTAAGTTGCAGGAGCGGAGAATTATGTTATTGACTAGCAATTCAACCCCGAAAATCGAGCGCATTGATGATCGGAACGACCCGGCGTTCGGGAAGTTCCTCGTCGAGCCGCTTGAGCGGGGCTATGGCGTAACCCTGGGGAACGCGCTGCGGCGCGTGTTGTTGTCGTCGATACCCGGCGCGGCGTTGCGTTCGGTGCGCATCGATGGCGTGTTGCATGAATTTAGCACCATCCCGGGCGTGATCGAAGATACCACTGACTTGTTGTTAAATTTGAAGGAAGTCGCCTTTCAGATTCTTCCCGGCAGTGAAGAGCGCGGCACCGATGAGCCCCGCGAGATCACGTTGTACCGGAAAGGCACCGGCGAACTGACCGCGGCGGACATCGAACTGCCGCCGGACATCGAAGTAGCCAATCCGGATCACCATATCGCCACGTTGACGCATGAGAGCACCGTGCTCGATATGAAGATGGAAATCCAACTGGGCACCGGGTTCATTCCGGCCGAGAAGCAGGATCGCTCGCATATGCCCATCGGCACCATTCCGGTTGATTCGATCTTTACCCCGGTGCGCCATGTGGCCTATCGAGTAGACCCCACGCGCGTCGGCAGTGCCACCGACCTGGATCGGCTGACAATCGAAGTCCGGACGAATGGGACGATCACCCCACATGAGGCGATCAGCGACGCGGCGAAGATTCTCGACCGCTACCTGATTCTTTTCTTCGATTTCGGCGAACAGGATGAGCACGGCTTGTATACCGATCATCTGGGCGCGTTGATTCCTGGGGCTGACCGGCGGATCAAGGATCTCGGTTTTTCCGTTCGCACGTTCAACTGCCTGCGCAAAGTCGGCATTTCCACGGTTGGCGAACTGGTGGCGCATTCGGAATCCGAACTGATTGCCATCAAGAACTTCGGACGCAAATCGCTTAACGAAGTGAAGGAAAAGCTCGAAGAACTCGAATTAAGCCTGCGCGATTCCGGCGAATATGTGCCCGAACTGCCGGAAGACGAAGAATAATTGCGCTGACGGGTGGGATGACCGCTGTCCGTGGAGACCTGAAGGTCTGAAAAAGAAAACCGATGTAACCGTTTGCCCCCTTTCGGGTTACCACCGAGAAGGCGACCAGTTACGCGACGATAGAGGAAGCGAATTATGAGACATCGTGTAGATACCAAGCAACTGGGACGTCCGACGGACCAGCGGATTGCGATGCTGAAGAGCCTGGTTGCCGGCGTGCTCGAGCATGGCTATGTGACTACGACGGAAGCGCGCGCGAAAGAAGTCCGCAGTATCGTTGAAAAGATGATTACCCTCGGACGGACCGACACGCTGACCAATCGTCGTTTGGCGCGCCGCTGGATCCCGATGGGCAAAAAGATCGTTACCCGCGAGAAATTCCAGAACGTCACCGGCGAAAATCCCACCTATAAGGGATCACTGAAAGGTGTGGATCGCAAACCGTTCGGCGAGCGACTGCTAATCAAGTTGTTCGAGGAGATCGGGCCGCGCTTTCAGAATCGGAATGGTGGATATTTGCGGCTGACGCACATTGGCGCCGAACCGCATAAAGATAAAGCCGGTCACATCACCATGCGCGCCGCGCGTCGTGGCGATAATGCGTCGATGATGAAGATCGAACTGATCGACTGAGTGTGGCAGTGGGAGCAAACGGAACCCTGCGCACCCTGGCGCTGATGATCGCTTATGATGGCACGGATTGGGCGGGTATCCAACGGCTGAACGATCGTCCGACCATCGGCGAGACCTTGAATACGGCGCTCACGACGGTGTTGCGACATCCGGTGTGCATGGTGGCGGCGGGCCGAACCGATGCCGGGGTGCATGCGCTGGGGCAAATGATCAGCCTGCGCACCGATAATCCGTTACCATTGGAAAACTTGCACCGCGCGGTGAACCGGTTATTGCCGGCAAGCATCCGGGTACGGCGGGTGGACGAACGCGAAGAACGTTTTCATGCGCGTTGTTCCGCGATCAATCGCCGTTACTGGTATTTATTGCAAACCGCGCGCCAACCTGACCCGTTGCGCGGACGCTTTTGCTGGCAGCTCGATCGGGCGCTGGACGCGGACAAAATGCAGGAAGCGCTGTTACCGTTGCTCGGACAGCACGATTTTCGTGCCTACTGTCACGGTGAGGTCCATCCTCCGCGCGGATCGGTACGCACTATCCAGCGTCTGCGGATACGGCGCCGGCGAGCATTGCTGGTGATCGACGTGCAGGCCGATGCCTTTCTGCACCATATGGTGCGGTTGCTGGTGGCCAACGTGGTGCGGGTCGGCATTGGTGAACGGCCGGTGGATTGGCCGGCGGAATTGCTTGAATCTCGCGACCGGCATGGTGCCGGCAAAGGCGCGCCTGCGTGCGGCCTGTTTCTCATGCGGATCGGGTATCCTCCGATTCATGATTGCACCTCCGTCAGGGAGGATACTGGAGAAGAGTACGATGAAATGTTATCTGGCAAAGCCGCTGGAAGTTGAGCGCCAGTGGTTGCTGGTAGATGCGACGGATCTGGTAATGGGCCGCATGGCGGCACGCGTTGCCAGTTTGCTGCGCGGCAAACATAAGCCGACCTTCACCCCCAATGTCGATACCGGGGACCACGTGATCGTCATCAACGCGGCGAAGGTACGCATCACCTCCGATAAATTGCTCACGAAAATCAAATATCGCCACAGCGGCATTCCCGGTGGATTCAAACAGATCCCCTTCGGGCGCCTGATGGAAAAAGATCCGGCGGAAACCATCCGCCAGGTGATCAAGGGCATGGTTCCGCATACCACGCTGGGCCGCCAGATCATCCGCAAGTTGAAAGTTTACGCGGGCAGCACGCACCCGCACGAGGCCCAAAAGCCGACGGATATCACCGAGTCGCTGCGACAAGAGCAGAGCCGATAGGAGGCGCGACGTTGTCTGAATTTTATTATGGAACCGGGCGTCGAAAAAATGCCATCGCCAAAGTCTGGCTGCGCGACGGCTCCGGGAAATTTATCGTAAATGGCCGAACCCTGCATGAGTATCTGGCCCGCCCGACGCTTGAGGTCGCCGCGATGTCGCCGCTGGTGGTGAGCGAACTCACCGAGCGTTTCGACATCTCGATCACCTGCCTGGGCGGCGGCAACTCCGGTCAGGCCGGCGCCATGCGTCACGGCATCGCCCGCGCGCTGGTGCAGTATGACGAGAACTTGCGCAAACTCATGCGCTCGTTCGGCATGCTCACCCGCGATCCGCGCGTGAAAGAACGGAAGAAATACGGTCGCAAACGCGCCCGCCGCGGCTTCCAGTTCTCCAAGCGCTAATCATGGCGCTGCGATACGCAAACCTACCCCGACCCGGGCGCTCCGCGCCCGGGTCTCCGCACATGTGCCCCGTATGAGTAGTGGTTAATTCAATCGGTTACCACAACTCTTACCTGAAGAGCAACAAAACCGTTTCTTTTGTGTCTAAACAATGTAACGTGTTCCATTTGCGCTTTTTCCGCGCGAACAGTTCCCTAATGTTACTTCGTGGAGGTTACCTATGCGCGCATTCGCCATTTGGTGTTCCGTGCTATGCCTGTTGTCGATCTCGCTGGCAGCTGAGGTGACGAAAAAGCCGGCGGTGCTGTTTACCACCGGGCTGCACCAAAGCTATTTTACGCTGCCGATGCACGCGGAAGGCATCGAGTTGCATACCTGCGGCGTCGCCGACTTGCCGGCGCGCCTGAAAACGGGACAATACAACGTGGTCTACGTCACCGGTGGGTTCGATCAACCGGCAGTGGTGACGGCGCTGAAGGATTTCATGGCCGCGGGTGGCGGTGTCGTCGTTTGTTACACGCACATGTGGGAACAGGAAACGATGTGGGAGAAGCGGCAGGAGTTTCTCGACAGCTTCGGCGCCCACTTTGCCTGGGTGGAATTGCAGGAAAAGGATCCCGCGCGCATCACGCCTTCGTCGTTTCATATGACCCTGGTGCAAACCGAGCAGATTGCTGCGCCATTCAATACCGGCATTTCTTCCGTGCTGTATTTCCATCTCGCACACGTGGCCGGCGCTCCCGCAACGCCGCTGGTGATGGATGGCAATTGGACGGCAGTGGTGCGTGGATCGTCCACTTCGGTGGCGGTGCCGTATGAAGAAGAGAAACAAGCGTTGAGGCGTCGCTATCTCCCCTCTGCGCCGTTGCCGTCGCCGGTATTGCTCGCGGTGCGTTCGGTGGGAGCGGGACGGCTGGCGGTTTTCGGGATGGCGCCGGAATGGGTGATGGCCTCGCCGGGAAATTGCCCGCCGGTCAAGGAGATGATGACGGACGGAACGCCCGGACATCCCAGCAATTGGGTGCGCGTGTTGGCCAATACTTTCCGCTGGCTGGCGGAGCCGACGCTGGCTGCGGGCAAGGGGAGCACACCCACGCCACCGGCCTTGTTGGCGGCGGCGAAAATCAAAACAACCCCTCCGGCACCGGAGCGCGATTGGAACACCGCGCCCGCGATCACCGATCAGGAGCAGTTGCCCGGTCTGGTGGGCGCCCAGTCGGCGTATTCGGGGGGCAAGGGAACAGTGGCCGAATGGGCCGCGGCTGCCAAAGCGGCTGGACTCAAGTTCCTGGTCTTCCTCGATCCGCTCGATCGCATCAGCCGTGATGATTACGCGAAACTCAAACACGACTGTGCCGCCGCCACCGATGCGACGTTCTTTGCCTGCCCGGGGTTACGCTATCAGGATGTCTACACGAAAACCAATGCATTCGCGTATGGTGAAACGGTGGAGTATCCGCACGCGAATCTGTTGACCGCGGACGGCAAATATTTCAACAATACCGCTAACATCAAATACCGTTCGCGGCATCTCTTCGACTATGTGTTGGAGCAGAATAACTACCGTGGCCAATACGGGTACTTCCGCCATGCCGACAACCCGACACCTCCCTGGGAGTATAAATTATATTCCTTGTTTACCGTTTACTCGACTGAAAAAGGTAAGCCGGTGGACGATGACTTCGCGGACTACGCCGCGCTGCAGGCGATGCGGATGCACCTGACGCCGTTGTCGATCTCGCTGCTGGAGAAGCCGGCGGAGATCGCCGCGGCGGTGAAGCGAGACTGGCTGGTTATCAACACGGCGCCTGGCGAATTTGGCGATGGCAGCTACAGCGAAGAATACGGCACCGGCGTCGCCGCCACCCGTAAGCTGTTTTCCCAATTGACCGCCTGGTTTCGCCCGTTCCAATATATCACCCAGGGGCCACGGATACTGTGCTGGCGTGATCGCTGGCCGGTGGCCGTCGATTACACCGGAGAATGGTTCCGTCCGGACCTGGACCGCTACCGAGTGCGCTTGCATGTCACCAGCGAGGTGGGCCTCAAGGAAATCCGCATCATGTCGATGGGCAAGGTGCTGCAACGCTACCTGCCGGCCGGCGCGAAAGAATTCGACCGGACGCTGGAATTCGAGAACATCCAGCAGCGCGAGCTGTATCCGGTGATCGAGGACATGGCGGGCAAGCGGGCTATCGGCATGGTTTGTCGCAACACGACCACCCGCTGGACGGAGTTCATCTGCGGCGACCGCTGTAACTTTCTCAATTACGGCTTCCAAGTGGCTCCCGATGGCAGCATCTGCCAATTTAAGGCCGGCGGCGGCAACAGCGTCACCCACAACAAGGGCAATTGGCGCGTTGGCGGTATGCTTAATCCGGCTGACACGCTGACTTCTCACTCCGCCACCGTGCCCACCGACGGCGCGCCGATCGGAGGGGTGACGACGGGCCTCTCTATCGTGCCCTGGGTCGATACACCCGGCTTCCCGACCGCGACTGAAATGAATAGCCGGCCGCAGCCGGTGCTGGCCAGTCCGGATGCCTTCATCGGTGGCGGTACGCTCAATAAGGTCGAGATCGATCCCACCGGTGGGGAGGGCGCCTGGGAATTCTTCGGACCGGTCAAGGATAATGAATGGCTCGAAGGCGGCGGTCTGTGCACCGTGTTCTATCCGAAAATTGACGGAATACGGGCCGGCTGGTATGAGCTGCGCACCAAAACCCGCAAGGCGTTCCCGCTCGGGAAGGCAAAGCTCGCGGTCGTGTTTACCAGCGTGCCGTTTACCGAACTTCGCGACGGCACGGGCAAAGTGTATGCCGCCGGCAGCAAAGACCTGCCGGCTATCGGTTCCTTCGGAAAAGGGGCCTATCTGCTACAACCGGATGATGGCGGCGTCACCGGCGTCGTGAGTCTGGATGACAACCTGCGCTACGAGATCGCCGGCAAAGAAGCGCGGATTGGCCTGCAGATGCCGGGTGCCGAAATACCGAAAGGCACGGAGTTGAACATACGGGTAGGGTATCTCGGTGGCGCGCAGAGCCGCACCATCGCCGACCTGCGCCAATATATCGCGATGATGAGCGCGCCGTTGCCGGCCGTCCGCCTTCAGCAAGGCAAACTCCTCCGCATGGATGGCATCGCGATGCATCTGGCAACTGCCGAGGGGACGATCGCGATGCAGTTGACCCCGTTCAAACTGGGGGGCTACCTGCCGGTGGTGATCGAAGACGCGAAGCCGAACTGGGATGTCTGGCTACTCGACCGGGCGCGCAAGCAACCCAACTGGCGGCAACTCCCGAAAGTCGACGGCACCGTCTACGCCTCGCTGCCGAGTGATGTCGCCCAGCAGCTCTTCCTCGGACACCCGGTGGTGGCCGATCAGGACGCGCTGCAGATCAGTCTGTGCAATCTGCTGCCCGGACAGTGGTTGGTATCGCTGCACAATCCCACCGAGAAAGCGATCACGGCGAACGTGCACAGTTCGGCGGCGTGGACCGCATTCAAATTGCCGGCGAAGCAATACATCGTTCCTGCCGGCTCCAGCATTGACATACCAGTCAAGGGAGAATAACTTCCGTGGAGGATCCTCGATGAGAATCGTATTATGCACGCTGTGTGCTGTGTTGCTGACCGCCGTCTGCCTGGGCGCATCGGCTGCGCCAAAAGGGATATCAGGTATGTTTCGACAGATCAACAATGGCAATTACGCCTATCAGTCAGACAGCTATCGCGTGGAATTTGATCGGGAAGGCCGCATGGTCTCGCTGCGGGTCGGAGAGACGGAGTTTCTGCGACCGGTACAGGGGGAGACCGGCGGTGCGAGCTTCTTTTACAACAACCGCCGCGTGCCGTTGCCATCCACGCAACTCAACTCCGACGGCGGCTTGATTGCCGACGGCAGTTACGGTATGTTCCTGCACATGGAGCCGGACCGGCTGGATATCGATGTCGGGCAGGAGACGCCGACCGGACGGGTGGAATATGTGTTCTTCCCGGCCGATGGGGTGAAGATGGAGCCGGTCGAGCATCCCGTCTTTCTCGGGCATCGCAACGAACCCTGGCAGATCATCGCGAAAACCGCCGTGCGCTGGACGGCGCCGAACGGCGTGTCGATTGAAGTGCACTACGCGTCCGAACTCCAGCAGCATTACAATGGCGTGCCGGCGATGCCGGTGATCGATCCGTATAAAACCCGTATCTGCGGGGAAATCCGTTTCCCGAAAAGCAGTTGGGGAACGGCGAAAGCGACCGTCAATTGGGAAGCAGATAAAGAGGATCACAACTACCCCAAGGGCGCGCCGATCACCCTCACCGGCACGGTCGCGCTGGGGCGCAATACCGGCGTGAAAGCATTGCAATTGACCGTGCGTATCGAGGATTTCAATACCTTCGCGGTGGTAGCGGAAACCTCCGTGCCGATCAACTGTACCGATGCCAAACCGGCGGCGTTCACGCACCTGTTGCGCTGGGAGCAACCCGGGCCGTGGCGGGTGAGCGTGATGGCCGTTGACGGCGATCACCTCATCGGCGTGCGTGACGGCGTGGTGGTATGCGATCTCGATCATTATCAGGCGCCGCTCAACCGTCCGAAGGATTTCTGGGCGTTCTGGGAGAAAGCCATCGCGACGCAGCGCGAGTTGCCGTTAGACGCGGTGATGATCAAAGACGATGCGGCGTCCACCAAAGACTATACCATCTACACCGTCTATATTACCGGTTACCAGGGGCGCCGGCTACAGGGACGCTATGGCGAACCGACGGCGCCGGGTCGCTACCCGCTCACCTATGGCGCGGGACATTCCGGCGCGAATATCACCGCGCCGAAGGACGAGCAAACCTGTAATCTCCTCTCCTACATGGACGGGATGGCCACCTATCGCACCGGGATGGGCAACCGTTATACCTCCAACCTGTTCTACAATTACCTCGATGCGCTGCGCTGGGTAGATTTCGCCGCCACGCGTGAGCAGGCGGATATGGCGCGCTCGATTTATTACGCCGGCAGTCGCAGCGGTCCGGTCGGTATCGCCGTGCTGGCGCTGGACACGCGTATTCGGATGTATATCGCCAATGTCCCGACCAATAACCGCTGGGATTGGCAGGTGACACAACCCGGTGCGGGCGGGTGGGGGCCGTGGGCGTCCGACCGGAAGAACGGACAATCGCTCGACGATTTCACGCGTGAGCTGGCCTACTTCAATTCCGACAACTTCGCCGAACGCGTCACCCAGCCGGTACTCATCGGTTTCGGACTGCTGGACGGCCTCTCGCAGGTGTCCGGCAATTTGGCCTGCTACGCACGGTTGACCGGCAAAAAGAAGATCTGCTTCCGCCCCTGGTGGGGCCATGCGGATGGCAATGAAGATTGGTACAAAACCTCCGCGGCGTGGCGGAAGGAGCTGTTTGCGAAGCCGTGAAGAGATGGAACCGCAGATTGCGCTGATGGGTTATTTATTGGCAGGAAGCGCAGCATATTAAGGTCAGCTGTTAGCGCCGTTTGGAAGTGTGTGAGCGATGCGAGCCCCGCTGGGTGAAAGTCTACCCGGCGGGGCTCGCTGCGCTCACACCCTTCCAAACTTTTTCAGCTCACCCCATTGACACCTGAACACAGCGCACGGGAAACTTGGAAGAATTACCAACTACCGCATTATTTACGATTACTTTGCCTTGCCTTCCTCGGCAACAACAGCTTGTGATAGATTATCCGCGATGGCGGCGTATTCGGCTTTTACCTGGCGGATGACATCGGCATACGCTTGTTGTTTGGGCAGATCGCCCATGAAGTGTTGATAGGACTCACCGTGTTCGCCGGTTAGTGCCGGATGGAGAAGGGCGGCGATGCACTCATAATGTTCAGCGGCGGCGAGCAGGGACGGACGGGCCACGACGGCCATGGAATTGCTGTGCGCGCGCAGATAGCCGGCAATGACGCGTGTGTCTTCGTAAGGCGTGCGTGCGGTGTCCTGGGCGCAGGTCCAACTCTGCTCTTTGCAATCGGGGCAAAACGGCACTTTGCGCATATGCGCGATCCACAGGTCGATGCCCGGCAGACCGTAGACCACCTTATCACCGGTGAACGGCTTTTCCCCACGGATGCGCGCCATGGCACGCTTCAGCATTTCCAGCGTGGCCTGCTGCTCATTCAGCTTTGCGGGTTGTGCGGTGACTGCCCAGCAGGAGTAGGCCCCGTCGATGGGATTGTCGGTGAAGCCGTTCAAGGTGGCGCCATGCAGGACGCCGTCCGGCGTTGTTCCGGTAATGATTCCCCACCAGCACCAGGGGATGAAACCGTGCGGGCCATTCTTCACCTGCCAGCCGCCATCGGTAATCACCACCGCACCGCTGTCCAACGCGGTATGAATGAATGGTGCACAAGTGGCGTTATAGCGTTTCCGCACCGCCGGGTCGGAGGAATCTCCGGTGAATTCCGGCAGTGGGAGCTTGCGGATGTGCAACCCCAACCGTGCTGCTACTAATTCCATCCCCCGCTCGCGGCCATACAATTCCCACCAGGCCGTGCAGGACTCCCCGGTGCAGAAGCCCGGCGCAAACCCGTTGGTCGAGAGCGCCAGTAACTCGGGATAATCCACCTTTTTTCCCAGCAAAGCCGCCGCTGCCTGTAACGTCAGCGAGAAGGAATCCTGCAGATGGCCGTTCCCCTGCAGATGCAAGCCGGTATAAGACAGGCGAGCGGGTAACTGCGCCTTGACTCCTTCTGCTGCCAGCACGGTTTGCAGTTCGGCGATGGCTTGCCGTTCGATGGTGTCTACCTCCTGCAATCGATTTGCTTGCGCCTGGCGCATGGCCGGTATCCAACCCGCTCCCCCTTGCAGATTCCACGGATACATCTCCCAGGGAAGGGGCAGGTCTTTGGTACGCGTGGTGAGCAAGTCGGTGATTTGCTGATAGTAGGCCGCCGCTTGCAATAGGTGAGTCGTTTCGTCGGCGGAAAAGTATTTCGGCGCAATGTCGCGCAGGTAGGCGGCGGCGGCGCGGCGTGCATCTGCCAGCATTTCCAGGCAATAGGCGTTGGCATGCACCTTCCCGGACAGCGCAGCTTTATCCAGCGCCGCGATCTCCTTGTCTTCCCGCAGACCGGCAATCCATGCTTCATACGCGGTAAAACCGCCGGCATAGCTGTCGTGATTCGGCGTATAGGCCAATTCCACCGCGGTGCGCAACGAAGTCAGCAACACCTGCTGGCGATCGACTGCCTGCGGGTAGTCGAAGATGGCAACTGCCCACGGCACTTTCGTCACGATTTCATAGCCACCGCCGGTCCAATAGCTGCGCACGATCCACTTTTCACCATCGTCTTCGTAGCCGACGATAAGACTACACTCCTCATCGGAGTAAATGGCGGGGATGCCCCGGTCGATGCTCTCCTTGACGGCTTGTTTAGCGCGATTCAGGTTACCCTCTTCGTATTCCTTGAACCCGGGATCGGTATAAATCCCGCGTAAATGATACGGCAGCGCCGCTTCCGCCAGTTTTCCGCAGTTGAATCCGCAATGCGCATGTGGCGCACTGGGGCACCAACCCGGCAGATACATCTGCACGCGGAAGGCCGCGGCGGACAAGCCCATCAATTCTTCATAGGACACCGGCTCCCCGATGGCCTGCATGATGGTGGAAGCGGTGCAGATGACCGAGTTGTGCGCATTGATCCGCAATCCCTCCATCCCATGGATGACCGCTTTGCCGTTGTCGCGCACGACGACGGCGGTGGAATAAGTCCTCAGCGCTTGCTCCATCTTGTTGGCGGCGGCGAGGAACTCAGCCTTCACCGGAATGAGCACCTGTTGCACGTGCTCGCGCTGTTTGGGCAGGTTGCCAATCAAGAGCCGGTAGCCGTTGCCATTATTATCCAACACGGGTTGGAGCAGCGAGACGATACGCTGGTAATGCCCGGCGGCGAGTTCGATATGCGGCTGTCCTGCTGCCGGGAAGGCAGCGAGATGTTCATGCAGATATTGCGCCGCGAGCTGACTACGGTGTGTCACGGCGCGAGCGACTTTGGCGGCGCTTTCCCAGTCCGATTTGTTATTGGCCCGGCACGCCGGGCAGAAACCGGCTTCCAGTCGCAACTGCTTGCCCCACTCATCCAGCGCGTCCACTCCGTAAGCGGTGAATTCTCCCCGCTGAAATGCCGTGTCTTCCGCACGAATACGCGCGATAGCGCCGACCAGCAGGGCCTGATGCATCCGTGCACTGTTCAGCGAAGGATCGGTCAACGAGACGGCAAAGACTTCTCCCGGGGTGATGTCCGCCAACTCGACTTCCTTTCGTCCGCCGGGATGCGCGCCAAGGATCGTACCGTCTTCCCCGGCGTGGGTGATGATGCCGGCCCACCAGGGTTCGGCCTCGGTCTTCTTCCACCCTCCCGTGGAGATAACGACGCGCCCGGCGTCCATCGCCGCGCGGATCACATGGGCACACTGCCGGCGATAGGCGCTTTCAGCGGCAGCAGCGGATTGGTGCGGTGCCGCGGGTAGCGACAGCGGCTGTACCGAAAGCCCCAGGTTTTGCCAAGCAGGTTGTACGGGGCCACGATGACTCATCCATGCTTCCGCAACCCAGAGTTCTTTGCAGTCGTTGCCGGTGTCGAAGCCGGGGGCGAAAGCGTTGGTGGTCAGCGCCAGCAGCGTGGGGTAGGGGACAGGTCGTCCCAGCAGGCGCGTTGCTTCCGCCAACGCCAGGCAGAAGGTGTCCTGTTCCCATCCATTCCCATTCAGGTTCACCTTGCCCGTATCGAGGGTGGCAATGCCGGCATTTGCGTGCGATGGCATGGAAGTCTCCTTCGCTAAAGCGATTTGCGGTTTGTCGACCGCGCTGATTTTAACCGAACCTGCGGTCCGACTACCGATATTATTCAGCGGAGAGACGGCAGTGCGCTTCAGGTCCATTTTCTCTAAAGCGGCAGGTACAATCGGCGAAATCGCAGTCACTAACAGGGAGTGAAGTTGCGTATCTGGAATTGTTCTCGCGATATTGCTGATCATGGCAGTATCATGCTTCCAGTGCGTTAGTGTGTGGGGTGTTGCTAACCTCTGGTGGAGCAGAACCACTCCGGTAAGGAAGCTGGCACTCAGTACGAGACAGGTGGTTATTTTTCCGAGCACAGCGGGCGTTGCTCCGCCGGCGATGGCCCGGCGCTGGGCCAGCATATGCAGCCACCCGGGCAGCGAGACGGTGATCGCACTCGCCTTTTGCGCCAGTTCGAGGAAACATTCCTGCGCCACGTCTTCGGCATCCGCATGGTTACCCGTTACCCGCAAGCAGGCGCCATAGACCAGACCAGCATAGCGCCGGGTCAATTCGGCGAACGCGTCCGCGTCACGTGTCTGGGCATACCGCTGCAATAGGCTGTCATCGCTGGCCATCATTCCTCTCCTGTCAGTTAGACGTATTGCCGCCTTTAATACATAGTCGCAGCCCGGCATACAGAATATGCAGGTGAATCGGGTTATTTTCGCAATATTTTGCCGGTTTGCATAGCAGGCGGATTCCTTCATCTATTTGGGTAACCGTTCAGGTCTCCCTGGCGCGCGAGCGTCCTCGCGAGCACTCCGGTGGTTTCGATACGACCATCCGTAGTTTACTCAACCACCGGAGTGCTCGCGAGGACGCTCGCGCGCCAGGGAGCCTGAACGGTTACCTATTTTGTATTCGGATGATTAGACAGGTGGTAAGGATGGGATGGAATTGTTTTTCGACGTCCGCGACGAAATTTCATCGTTCTCCTTTTCCGTTTCACCGCTGAAAAGTAGTATAATCCCAACGCGAAGAGTCAACGACGGTTTTCAGGAGCGTGCGATGGGTATTCAGCAGGAAATCGACGATGCGGTGGGGGTGGTCGCGGAGACGCTTGCCCAGCATCCCGAACGGCGGATCGATTGGGCAGAGCAGGCGGTGATGCGCGGGGAACCGCGGCAGTATCCGGTGATTTACCTGGGACGGCTGGTCGATACCGATGCGGGTGAAGGGATGGACTTTACCGTACCGCCGGTACGGTCGCCGGAAGAGCGCGTGCTGGATGGCATGCGCGGGATGCTCTGGTCATTACGCATGCACAACCCGATTCGCGCACGGATCGGCCTGGGTAAAGGCACGGGAACTCTTCCTGCCTCATTTGGCCTCTATCTCGATCCGACCATCGGCTATACCCCGCGCGGGTGCCGCACCCTCGATGAGGTGCTGGCCGCTGGTATGCCCGACCCGGAAACCAGCGGAATTATCCCCGAAATGCGTGAGGATATCGCGGCGATCAAGTCGCTGACGCCGGAATGGGTCGAGATCAATCTTCCCGATATGCAGGGGATCTTCAACATCGCGCACGCGGTGCTGGGCGATGAAGCGTTCTTCGCGCCGGTAGAAGACCCGGATAAATTTGCCGCCTTCCTCACGCTGGTGACCGACTTCTACCTGGCGGTTCATGAGAATCTCCGCCGGTGGATCGGCCCGCAGCGCTTCCCGCAATTTCCCGGCGCCAGCATCCGCATCGCTGAATGCTCGGTCAATCTGGTGTCGACTGAAACTTACCTGGAGCACCTGTTGCCGCACGATCTGCGCATCGCGCAACACTTCGGACAGATCGGTGTGCATCCGTGCAGCGGGCCTCATGTGTTTTACGCCACCATGCGCCATCTCCCGAAGGTGGTCTATCAGGAAGCCGGTTTTATCGCGCAAACGGCGGCCGGCGCCATCTCCGTCGATGACGCGCTGGCGGAGATCGGCGACCGCCCGATTATCCTGGCGATCGGGCAGGAACTCCCGCAAGGTGAAGAAGAAGCATTTATTCGCCATGATCTCGACCGCGCGCGCACCAACCCGCGCCTGCTCTTCAGCTATACCGGCATGCACTGGAAACGGCGCGATGAAGAAATGATCCGCGAGATGCATCTGCGGTTGGATGAATATTGGCAGGAGTCAGTGTATTCGGTTGTTGGCGTGGCGGGTTAATAACGCAAGTAACGATGAGGGATTATTCCATGACTGAACGTGAACGCTTTTTGCGCACGATGCGCTACCAATCGGTGGATAAACGACCGCTGTATTGTGTTAGTGCCTGGGGAGATACCGTGGCGCGCTGGCAGCGCGAGGGATTGCCATCCGGGGTCGATGTCCATGCCTATCTGGGGGTCGAGCCGTTGCAGTCGATCAATGTCACCGGCACGGCGGGGTTGTTTCCGCTCTTCGACACGCGCACGATATCGGAAGACGCCACCTACCGGATTTCCCTCGACTCCTACGGGCGCACGGTGCGCGATTTCGTCGATCACACCTCGATGCCGGAATGGCTGGATTTTCCGGTCACTGACGCGGAGAGCCTGCAACGCGTGCTCGACGAGCACTTCGATGTGGATAATCTTGACGCCCGCTATACCACCGGCTGGGAAGAGAAGCTGCAGCGTGCCGCCGCGTCGGAGTCCGTGATTGTGATCGATGGCGGATGCTACTACTGGACATTGCGCTCACTCGCCGGCGTGGAAACGGCCAGTTACCTCTTTTATGACGCGCCGGAATTGGTGGATGAGCTGTTTGAACGGTATTTTACCGTGGTGATGGATGGATTGCGGCGTGCCAGCCGGCGTGTTGCCATCGACGTGATCGGCTTCGGGGAAGACATCGGCTTTAAAACCGGCCCGCTGGTGTCGCCGGAGTTCTTCCGCCGTTTTCTTCTGCCGCGTTATCGGAAGACGATGGCGTTGGCGCACGAGTTGGGCATCACGCTCACCTGGTACGATAGCGACGGCGATATTCGCGCCTTCATCCCCGATTACCTGGCGGCCGGCATCGACACGCTGGCGCCGTGCGAAGTCGCCGCCGGCATGTCTCCGGTCGCCTTGCGTCAACAGTTCGGTCGTGACTTGCGGATGATCGGCGGCATCGATAAGCGCGAGATCGCGCAAGGAAAAGCGGCCATCGACGCCGAAATTGAACGCATCAAACCGCTGCTGGACGAAGGGGGCTTTATGCCCGCTATCGACCATTCGGTTTCCGCCGACATCTCGTTCGATAATTACCGGTACTTTATCGAGGTGTTGGTAAAAGCATTGGGCTAGCGATGCAAAGTGCATAATTACTATTATGTTCGGTTCAATATGCAACGCAGAGGCGCTGAGAGAAAACAGAGAGGCAAAACGCCTGGGAGCCCGGCAGTCCTCTGCCGGCCAACGCTGTGAGTAACCGTTCACCCGGGAGGGCGAGACTCCGTTCGAGCCCAGTAACCGGATGCCACTTCATTTTTACGAATACTGGGCTCGAACGGAGTCTCGCCCTCCTGGGTGAACGATTATTTATGTGCAATATTGTCTGCGGCGAGAAATTTCAGCGCCTCTGCGTTGAAAAATTATAGATAAGATGGAGTTATCGATGAATCATCCGCAATTGCGTATCGCCGTCGTGGGCGTGGGAGCGATGGGGCAGGAGCACTGCGCCGGCATTGTCGCCCGTGTGCCCGATATGCGGCTGGCCGCGGTGGTGGATCGCCATCTGGACTCCGCCGCGCGGGTGGGGGAGCAATTCGGCGTGCCGGCCTTCGCGGAGGTGGAAGCGCTGGTGAACGCCGGGTGCGCCGATGCCGCGTTGGTTGCCGTGCCGCATCCCCTGCATGCCGATGCCGTGATCACCTGTCTGCGCGCCGGTCTGCATGTCCTCTGCGAGAAGCCGCTGGCGGATACCATCAGTGCGGCCGACCGCATGGCACGCTGCGCCCGCGAGCAAGGATTGGTTTTCGGGGTGATGTTTCAGCGGCGCTTCGAACCGGTGATGCAGGCCGCGCTGGCATTCGGACGTGCCGGGAAGCTTGGGAAGCTGCAGCGCGCCCACGTCATCGTGCCGGAATTTCGTACGCAACATTATTATAACTCCAACGTGTGGCGGGCAACCTGGAAAGGGGAGGGCGGCGGCGTGCTGCTCAATCAGGCGCCACACATGCTGGATATCTTCTGCCAGCTTGCTGGTCTGCCGGTCTCGCTCGTTGGACGCGTGGAAACCCGGTATCACCAGATCGAGGTGGAGGATCACGCGGAAGCCTGGCTGCGCTTTGCCGATGGCGGCTCCGGTTATCTCTGCTGTTCGACGAATGAACCGCGACCGGGAGAAACCATCGAAGTGGTCGGAGAAACAGGCAAACTCCTCTACCGTGACCATGCGCTGGAGTGCTATACTTATCCGGAAGGTCTGGCCACTTTTGCACAGCAGAGCACGGCAGTGTGGGGCAAGCCGGCGACCGAGCGCCTAACGATGCCGGCGGATGAAACGCCGGCCGACCATGCCGACCTGATGCGCAATTTCGCGCGTCATATTCTCTATCAGGAACCGTTGCGCTGTGACGCCGCCTCCGGATTGGCGTCGCTGGAGTTGGCCAACGCCATCACGCTGTCAAGCTATACCGGCAAAGAAGTGTCGCTGCCGATCGATCGCGCGGCCTACGACGAGTTGTTGCAAAGCCTGCGTGATGCCTCAACGACGGTAAAGACCGTCGTCGCCGAGGAACGCGTGACCGATCCGCAGTTTTTACGGCGCTGACGGATCAATAATTCAAATTGCACTGTGCATTCTCATAAGGAGTTTACCATGACGACTACCGCTGCAAAGCCGGCCATGCTGGGCGGGCAGAAAGCAGTTACCCTGGAGGCGGGCGATACCTTCGCCTGGCCGATTGTCACGAAAGAGGACGAAGAGGCAGTCCTCGACGTGTTGCGCCGCGGCGCGATGAGCGGGAACGATATTACCAAGCAATTCGAGCGTGAATTCGCCGACTGGATGGGGATGCGCTACGGTTTGGGGTATCCCAACGGCACCGAAGCCTTGCGCGCGGCGATGTGGGCGTGCGAGGTCGGCGCGGGCACCGAGATCATCTGCCCGAGTATGACCTACTGGGCCAGTTGCACGTCGGCGCTCTCGCTGGGCGCGGCGGTCAACTTCGCGGATATCGACCGCGACACGCTGTGCATCGATCCACGGGATATCGAGCATCGCATCGGCCCGCGCACGAAAGCCATCGTGGTAGTACATTACGCCGGCTATCCGGCGCCGATGGCGCCGATCATGGCCATCGCGCGCAAGCATGGCGTGAAGGTTATCGAAGATGTCTCGCACGCGCACGGCGCGCTCTACCAGGGGCAGAAAGTCGGCACTTTCGGCGACATCGCCGCGATGAGCATGATGTCCGGCAAATCCTTCGCTATCGGCGAAGCGGGCATGATGGTGACGAACGACGGCGCGCTTTACGAGCGCTGCATCTCCTATGGTTTCTACGAACGCACCGGGGTGGCCTCGCGTTTCAACGCCGCCGATTCTCAGATTACCATGGAAGAATTGAAGCCGTATGCCGGCGTCCCGCTGGGGGGCTTCAAGCACCGCATGAATCAGACCTGCGCGGCGATGGGCCGCGTGCAGTTGAAATACTACGAAGCGCGGATGGCGGAAATCCAGGCGGGGATGAACCGCTTCTGGGATCTGCTGGACGGCGTGCCGGGCATCAAGGCGCATCGCCCCGCGGAGGCACAGTCCACCATGGGCGGCTGGTATTCCCCGCGCGGGCTGTATCGTGCCGACGAACTCGGCGGTCTGTCCTGCGCGCGCTTCTGCGAAGCGGTGCGCGCGGAAGGCGCCGAAGCCTTTTGTTATCCCGGCGCGAATTTCCCGTTGCACCTGCATCCCGTCTTCCATACCGCCGACATCTTTCGCCAGGGACAGCCGACGATGATTGCCTTTGGGCAACGCGACGTACGGCAGGGACCCGGCACGCTGCCGGTTGCTGAAGCCATCGGCGAGACGTCGTTCGGCGTCCCCTGGTTTAAACACGACCGCCCGGAAATCATCGCCGAATATGCTGCCGCGTATCGGAAAGTGGCGGAACATGCCGGCGAGTTGAAATAATGGTGTCGGGTTTCAGGTGTCAGGAGGAGGTGTCCGCATGGGCTGAAGCCGGTTTTTCTGCTTGCACTTGCACTTGCACTTACACTTACACTTACACTGAATGGAATTAGTGCATGTGCAAGTGCAAGTGCAAGTATTGGTGTTCTGCTGAATAGAGACGAAAGGTTTGTTATGAGCGAGCATACTGCGCCGTTGCCGGCATACATCGATATGCACCTGCATGTGGGGCGAGTGTTTATCGAGGATGCGGAAGGTATTACCCCGGAGATGGCCCTGAGTTATCTCGATTTGGTGGGGATCGAGAAGGCGGTGTTGCTGTCGGTGGAAAATCCTGAGGAAACCTCCTTTTTCGTGCTGACCGATCAGGTGATGGAGGTGTGCCAGGCGCATCCCACGCGGTTTATTCCCTTCTGCAACGTCGATCCGCGCATTGCCTCGGGGGATAACAGCCGGGTGATTTACCACCGCATCGCGGAGTATGTTCAGCGTGGCTGCAAGGGGTTCGGCGAGGAGTTGTCCGGGCTGCCGGTCGATGATGTGCGGCTCCAGCACATTTACGCCGCCTGTGGAGAGTTCGGACTGCCGATCACGCTGCACCTGGATGCCGAACGCAACCTCGACGAAGTGGGACTGCCGGGATTGGAGCGCATGCTGCAACAGTTCCCGCAAACCGTCTTCATCGGCCATGCGATGCACTTCTGGTCGGAGATTTCCGGCGATATCACCCCGGCGGAATTCAGCGCCTATCCCAACCGTCCGGTAGCTCCGGGCGGCGCCCTGCCACGGCTGTTCGACACCTATCCGAACCTGTATGGCGATCTGTCCGCCGGCAGCGGATTGAACGCGCTCCGGCGCGATCCTGATTTTGCCATGCCATTTCTCGAACGCTATCAGGATCGACTGTGCTTCGCCACCGACGCCTGCGTGGTCGCGCACTTCTCCCAAATGCCGGGGATGGCCACTTTCCTGCAAACGGCGCTGCAGGACGGCGCCATCAGCACCACCGCCTACCGCAAAATCGCCCGCGAGAATGCGGAGCGGGTATTGGGATTGTAGCATTGAGCGGAAACGTCCCTTTGCGTCTTTGCGCCTTTGCGTGAAACAAAATTATGATTTCACGCAAAGGCGCAAAGGCGCAAAGACGCAAAGAAAATGAGGTGATTTATGAGCAACCAGACGACCCCCGAAACTTCCTTCCTTGATATCCACCTGCACGTCGGACATTTATACGTCCTGGATGATGAGCCCATTACCCCGGATGATCTGCTGGCGTTTATGGATCGCGCGGGGATCGCGCGCGCGGCGCTGTTGCCGATCGAGAGTCCAGAGGAAGCGCATTTTTACGTGACCACCGAGTATGTCCTGGAGGTGTGCCGGACCAATCCGGAGCGCTTCATTCCGTTTTGCAATATCGATCCGCGCATCGCGGGGCGAGACAATTCGCGCGAGATCACCCGGCGACTGGAAGAGCACGCTCGGAGCGGGTGCAAGGGTCTCGGCGAGGCGATGAGCGGGCTGTATATTGATGATGTGCGTATGCAACGCATCTATGCCGCCTGCGGGGATCTCGGACTGCCGATCATCTACCACATCGATGGCGAACGCAACATCGATGAACAAGGCTTCCCGCGCTTCGCGCGCATGCTGGAGCAATACCCGCAGACCACCTTCGTCGGGCATGCCCAGCATTTCTGGGCGGAGATTTCCGGCAATGTCACCCCGGCGGATTTTTCCACTTATCCCAAGGGACCGATCACTCCGGGTGGCGCGATCCAGCGCTTGTTCGATAACTATCCGAATCTGTATGCCGATCTGTCCGCCGGCAGTGCGCTCAACGCGCTGACGCGCGACCGTGATTTCGGCTATCGTTTCCTCGAACGCTATCAGGATCGGCTTTTCTTCGGTACCGATGCCTGCCGGAAAGCCGCTTTCGCCGAAATGCCCGGCATCGTCCCCTATCTGCAACAAGCGTTGCAGGACGGCGGCCTGAGCGCGACCGCGTACCGGAAGATCGCGCATGAGAACGCGGAGCGCGTGTTTAAGTTGTAAGAGAAAGGAGTGGCAAGATGGCCACGGAGACACAATTGACCCCCGAGCAAATCGAGCGCGAAGAACGCTTGCAATGGTTCAAGGCGGCGCGCTTCGGCATGTTCATCCATTGGGGATTGTATGCCCAACTGGGGCGCGGCGAATGGGTGATGAACCGCGAGCGGATTCCCATCAGCGAATATGAGCCGCTGGCGGAAACCTGGAAGCCGAAGCCGAACGCCGCCCGCGCCTGGGCGAAGTTGGCCCGGCAGGCCGGCATGCGCTACATGGTGCTGACGACCAAGCATCATGAAGGCTTCTGCCTGTGGGATTCCAAGCTGACCGACTACAACGCCGCCAAACACGGCCCGGGACGCGACCTGGTGGCGGAATATGTGGAAGCGGCGCGCGCGGAAGGCCTGAAGGTCGGTTTCTATTACTCGCTGATGGACTGGCACCATCCCGACGGCGCTGCCTGTCGCAACGATGAAGCGGCACGCCGGCGTTTCGTCGATTACACGCACGGGTTGGTGCGCGAGTTATGCTCAAATTACGGCAAAGTCGATATCATGTGGTACGACGTGCATTGGCCGCTCGATGCCGAAGGCTGGGAATCGGCGAAATTGAACGCCATGGTCCGCGCGCTGCAGCCGGGCATTCTCATCAACAACCGTTCCGGACTCGATGAAGATTTTGGTACGCCCGAAGGACAGATTGTACCGGAAAAGGGCGGTCGCGCCTGGGAAGCCTGCATGACCTTCGACGATAGCTGGGGATACGTGCCGTATGAGACCAACGCCATGTCCTCCTTGCAGGTGCTGCACATGCTGCGCCAGGTGGCGATCGGCGGTGGCAACCTGTTGCTGAATATCGGTCCGAAACCCGACGGCAGCGTGAAGGAATCCCATGAGCAATCGTTGCTGACCATCGGTGATTGGATGCAGCAGCACGGTGAAGTCATCTACGACGCAACTGATCCGATCCAGCAGGAGTTTTATTTCACCGGCGGATTTACGCGCCACGGCAATACCGCGTATTTCATCTGCCATCGCTGGCCCGGCACCGAGTTGGCGATCGGTGGGTTGCAGACGAAAGTGCTCGCGGCGCGGTTCTTGCACGGTCCGGCGATTCGCTTCACCCAGACCGCCGACCGACTGGTGCTCCACGATCTGCCCGCGCAAGCGCCGAACTCGCTGGCCTCCGTCATCGCACTGCAATGCGACGGCGAACCGAAACAGAAACTCGGCTGCGGGCACGTGCTGATTGAGAATGATCCGTGGTAGACGGCGGGTGGGAATAAATTGGGTCCCCACTCCTCCCTCTCCCGCTGAAGCAGGGGAGGGAGAATAAGATCGGTCGGATCAGACCGATATGTCCGGTTGTCATCTTCCTCCCCTGCCACAGCAGGGGAGGGGGTCGTTACCTCCGCTGGTGAAAAGCAACATATCCGTTCCTCCCGTGTCTAATCGCTGTAACATGTTCCATTCGTGCACTTTCCGCGCGATTACATTCCCAATCCACTATGGAGGAGACTTTCCTATGCGCGCATGCGCTATCTGGTGTTCCCTGTTGGGCCTGTTGCTGTTCACGATGTCGGCGGAGGCGGTGAAAAAGCCAGCCGTGCTTTTCACCGGTCATCTGCACCCGAGTTATTTTGCCAAACCGCTCTATGACGCGGGGATCGAGATGAATACCTGCGATGGCGGCAGCCTGCCTACCATGCTGGCGAGTGGGCAATACAACGTGTTAGTGATTACCGGCGGTCTGGGAGATGTGAAAACCGCCACCGCGGTGAAGACGTTCCTCAATGACGGCGGCGGAGTATTTCTGTATCCCGGTGCGCCGTGGTCGGAAGCGGATTACCTGGCAACACAGCATTTTCTGGAAGGCTACGGGGCGCATTTCACCCTGTCTACCATTAAAGAGAGTGATCCGGCGAAAGTGGTGGCGGCGATGTTCGTCAAACTGAAAGTTGCCGGCAGCATTTTATCCCCGTTCGATGCCGGCGTGCCCGGTTTGCTTTACCTGGGCGAGGAATCGCAATCGGGCATGACCTCACCGGTGTCGGTGGTCGGCGATGCGCAGTGGAAATCCGTCGTCAAAGCCTCACCGACTGCGCAGGCGATCGGCTGGACGCAGATTCGCGTGAAGTCGCTGTTTCCCTATGTGAATAAAGCGCCGGAAACCGCTCCCACGCTGCTCGCGGTGCGTGAAGTGGGCAAAGGGCGGCTGGCGGCCGTTGGCATCGGGTCGGAGTGGATGTTCGCGGGCCCGAAAAATTGCCCGCCGATCGAGGATATGCTTACCCGCGGGCGCGATGGCAAACCGAGTAACTGGATTCGCCTGTTGGCCAATACCTATCAGTGGCTGGCAGAACCGACCCTGGCCGTCGGCAAGGGAGGCGCGCTGACCCCGGAAGCCGTGCTGGGTCCGCCGCCGGCCAGCCAGCAACTGGAAGGCTGGGCGTCGGAGATGCTGAAACCGCGCGATTGGACGAAGGCGCCATCGATTGACGATCAGGAACAACTCCCCGGCATCATCGGCGCACGGTCGAGTTATTCCGGTGGCAAAGGCAGTGTCGCCGAATGGGTGAAGGCCGCGAAGACCGCCGGTCTGAAATATATCGTCTTTCTGGAACCGCTGGAGTTCACCAATGAAGAGAACTTCAACAAATTGAAAGCCGACTGCGCGAAGAATTCCGATAATACCTTCTTCGCTTGCCCAGGACTGTGGGGCAAGGATGTCTACACGAAAACCAGCATGTATGCCTATGGAGAGATGATACAGTTCCCGCTGACCTCGCTGCTCACGAAAGACGGGAAATACTTCGATGACAGCAAGGGACTGGATGAAAAACAGACGCGCACGAAGTATATCTTCGATTACTTCTTTGAACAGTTGGGCTACAAAGGGCAGTTCGGCTATTTCCACCACCGCGACAACGTCATCCCGCCCTGGGAATACAAAATGAACAACACCTTTGCCGTCTTTACCACCGAGAACGGCAAACCGGTCGATGATGGCTTTGCGGCATTTTCGTATCTGCAGGCAACCGATTTCTGCTATCACCCGACGGCCTTTTCGCTGCTGGACGACCCGGCGGAGCTTGCCCGCGCCGTCAAGGAAGATTGGCGGGTCGTGAATACCGCGCCGGGCGAATTCGGCGACGGCACGTATACGCAGGACTACGGTCCCGGCATCCCCGCCATGCGCCGTTTGCTTAGCGAACACATCGCCTGGTTGCGGCCGTTTCAATATATTACCCAGGGACCGAAGATCGACTGCTGGCGTGGGCGTTGGGAGATCGTCATCCCCTTCGGCGAGTGGTATCGTCCGGATCAATGGCATTATCGCGTGCGCTTGCATGCCACCAGCGACGCCGGACTGCAAGAAATCACGCTGATGTCCGCCGGCAAAGTCGCCTATCGCTTCCTGCTGCATGGGGCGAAGTCATTCGACCGCACGTTAGACTTTGAAAACTCCCAGCAGCGCGCGATGTATCCGATTATCACCGACGTCAACGGCAAGCGCGCCATCGGATCGTATGTCCGCAATTCCAATACCTTGTGGAATGAATTTATCTGCGGCGACCGCTGCAACTTCCTGAGCTACGGCATGCTGCGCACCGCGGATAACCAGTGGCACATGGTCAAGGCGTGGGGCAACGGGGTCACGCAGAATAAAGGCGCCTGGATGGCGGAAATATCCCCCGCGCACACGCTGACCGTCGATTATCCGACGCTGCCCATCGACGGCGCGCCGGATGGGCAGAAGACGCCGCGTTTCCCGATGGCCGCGCAGATCGCCACTCCCGGCTATCCCAGCACCGAAAATACCAACAATCGCCCCCTCTGGGTCGCGTCCGGTCCCGATGTGCTCATCGGCGGTGGCACGTTGAACTATGTCATTGTAGATAAATCGTCATGGGGCAATGCCTGGTCGTGGTGGAGTCCCATTAAACCGAATGAATATGTCAACGGCAGCGGGATACAGACCGCCTTCGCTCCGCTGGAGAACGCCCTGCGCGTCGGGTGGTATGAGTTCCGTCTGCAAGCACAGAAGGACATGCCGCTGACCGATAAAGCGCTGCCGGTCACCTTCACCGCGACTAACTACACCGAGTTCCACGACAGCGATGGACATGCCTGGCGTGCCGATGATCCGAAGATTCCGTCCACCGGCACCTTCAAACGCGGCGCGTATATCCTCGTCAATGAAGTCGGTGGTCCCGGCGCGCTGGTGAGCATGGACGATCATTTATGCTATCGCCTCCGCGGGGGCTTCCAAATCGGCCTGCGTCCGGAGGGCGACATCATTGCCAAAGGCACGGCGATCAACGGAAAAATCGGCTATCTCGGCGCCCCGAGCGATACCGACCTGGAAATCCTGCGCCGCTATCTCGCCACGCTGAGTGGGCCGTTGCCGATCACCGGCGCTCCGGCCCTTGGTGACGGCATTGCCGCGCACTTCGACGGCAAACAGACCGGGGTCAAGTTCCGCTTCGCCCCGCTGAATCTGCACGCCTATCTGTCGGTTGTGTTGGAGCATATGCAACCCAACTGGGATGTCTGGGTGGTCGATCGCACCCTGAAAGCGCCCAACTGGCGTCAGGTGGTAAAGGTGGACGATACCGCGTATGCCGTGCTGCCGTGTGATGCGAAGAAGGACTATTTCCTTGGCCATCCCATCCTGGCGGAGAACACGGCAGTGTATATCAGTCTGTGCAATACCCTCCCCGGCCACTGGCAGGTTACCCTGCACAACCCGACCGATCAGCCGATCGCCACGACGGTCCGTTCGAACCCCGATTGGCCGGTATTCAAGCTGAGGAAAACAACGGTCACCGTACCGGCGGGCGATAGCCTGACGATGCAGATCGAGCAACGGTAAGAAACAGTATAAGAAAATCGGTTTACCCCATCGTTCTCTGCCGCGGCAGGGAACGATGGGGTAAACCGTAGTTAGTCCAGCCTTCCAATTCCCTATTTCTCCATCTGCGCGACTATTGTTTGTTGTGATAAGCGATTCATGAAATTTGTTATTATTTCATGAAATTCAACTTCTTCCACTTGACATCGGAAATAAAAGTGTGAATACTTAACTGAAGATTGGTTTGCCGAACGAATCGGCTGGTCTCTCTCCTCACGACACGGTTGCTAATGGAGGTAAACCGATGTATAGCTTCGTGCGCGCCATTTTTACGCTACCTCTGCGAAGGTCTATGCCCAGCCTCTTGCTGGTGATGATTGCCGGCCTGGCCAGCCTTCCCGCTGGCGCACTGCCGGTGTTCTCACTCACAAAATCCGCGGCGCCATCGGTGGTACGCCCGGGTGATACGATCACGTATACCGTGTGCTATCGCAATACCGGTAACTCCGCCGCCACGAACGTCGCGCTGATCGATGCGCTCCCGCAGAATTTAAGCTATGTGATCGGCAGCGCCAACAATACGCCCAAGTATGCTGCCGCAACGCACACGTTGAGCTGGAATATCGGCACCCTCCCGGCGAGTGGGGCGGCGGTGACCTACCAGATCACCTTTAAAGCCAAAGTGGATTATACCGCGCCGTTGGGACAACCGCTTCTCAATACGGCCACGCTCGCCAGCAACGAGATTACTACCCCGGTGACCAGTAATACCACGTCAACCATGGTATCGGCGCCGGCGCTTTCGCTGGCGAAATCCGTCTCGCCGACCATCGCCACCCCCGGCAGCGTCGTGACGTTTACCCTCAACTATGCCAATGTCGGCACGTTTTACGCGACGAATGCCCTGATATCCGACCAACTCCCCTTACTGCTCACTCCGATTCCCGCCAGTCTGAGCGGGGGTATCTATAACGCGACGACGCGCACCATCACCTGGTCGCTCAGCACGTTGAATGCCGGCGCCGGCGGCAGCGTGAGTTTCCAGGCGACCATCGATCCCGTAACCACGTTGGGCACGGTGCTGACCAATACCGCCAGTTTTTCCTGTGCGCAACTGACGACGGCGACGGTCAGCAGCGCGGCGGTCAGCGTGTTGCATCCCAGCGGTGGACGCGGTGACTGGTGGCTCTTCAGGCATGACCTCAAGCATACCGGACGCAGTACCTATACCGGTCCCAGCTTCGCCAAGCAGAAATGGGTCTATACCGCGGCCAATGGCGTCTTTGTCGATACCTCGCCGGCCATCGCGTCGGATGGCACCATCTATGTCGGTGCGAATGACAACAACCTGTATGCGGTCAGACCGGACGGCAAGGCGCGCTGGACGAAACCCTTCGCCACCGGCGGACCGATTCTGTCGTCCGCGGCGATCGGGGCGGACGGGGTAATCTATGTCGGATCCAGCGATGCCAATCTCTACGCCATTTATCCGGATGGTGCGCTCAAATGGTCCTTTGCCACCGGCGGGGTGATCATCTCCTCGCCGACGATCGGCACGGATGGCACCATTTACGTCGGCGCGGGGAATGGCAACCTGTATGCGCTCAAACCGGACGGCACGAAAAAATGGGCATTTGCGACCGGCGGCGTCATCGGTTATTCTTCACCGGCCATCGGGAGCGATGGCATCATCTATGTCGGCGCCGAGGATAATAAGCTCTACGCGATCACTGCGACCGGGACGGCGAAATGGGCCAAGCCCTTTGCGACCAGTGGCAAAATCGAATCCTCTCCCGCCATCGGCGGCGATGGGGTGATTTATGTCGGTTCCTGCGATGGCAAGCTCTATGCTATTAATCCGAGCGGTACGGCGAAGTGGACCAAACCCTTCGCGACGCAAGGTGAGATTCACTCGTCACCGGCCATCGGAGCGGACGGCACGCTCTATTTCAGCTCTTGCGACCAACATCTGTATGCCGTAACCTCGACCGGTACGCAAAAGTGGACGGCGGCGATGGGAACCGGCGGCAACATCGATTCCTCCCCGACCATTGGCGCGGATGGCACCATATATGTCGGCTCGTGCGATTTCAACGTCTATGCCATCAATGTGAACGGTACGACCAAATGGAAGCTTCCTGTCAGTACGGTCAATCAAGAGTGGTCCTCACCGGCGATCGGCGCGGATGGCACGCTGTATATCGGCACGGGCGACGGCCAACTCTTCGCCATCAACGGGCAGCAACCGGTTTTGACCCTGACAAAATCCGTGTTACCGAGCTCGGTGCTCGCGGGCACTCCCGTCACGTTTTCGTTAAGCTATGCCAATACCAGCACCGTCGCCGCCACCAATGCCGTGTTAACCGACGCATTGCCGGCCTATCTGACGTATGTGAGCGGTAGTTCCAACAATGCGCCCAGCTATGACTCCACCTCGCGTACGCTGAAATGGTCGTTGGGAAAAATTCCCGCCGGCGGCATGAGCGTGTCCTACATTATTACCTTTAAAGCGCTGGTGGATGCCACGGCTCCCGCCGGCGCGCTCCTGACCAATACCGCCGCGATTACCTGCGACAATCTCTCCGGACCGGTTATCAGCAACCCGGCGATTGTCACCGTGATTGTCCCGCCGGCACCGAAATTGCGGATAACGAAAACCGCTTCCCCCGTTTCGCAGCAGGCAGGCGGGGCAGTGACCTATACGCTGAACTATGGGAATTTCGGTTCCCTGGCTGCCACCGGCGCGAAGATTACCGATGTCATTCCGGCGCATACCACCTACGTGCAGGGGAGTGCAAAGGGGGCGATTTACACACCGGCAACGCGCGCGCTGACCTGGACGCCGGGCACGATCAACGCCGGTGCTACCAGTTTTTCGCTGACATTCAAAGTTACCATCGATACGATAACCGTGGAAGGAACCACGATCAATAACACGGCCAGTCTGACGGCCAACGGAATCACGGTCATCAATAGCAATACAGCCGTGGTCAACGTGGGCGCTCCGCCCATCAGCGCCTGGTGGATGTTCCATCATGATGCCCAGCGCTCCGGTCGCAGCAGTTATGGCGGTCTGAACGTGATGGGACCGACCGTGGGGAAAGTGCGCTGGACATATCCGGTCGGCGGTTATGGTGAGGTGTCCCCCACCATTGGCGCAGATGGCACGATCTACATCGGTTCGACCGATAAGAATTTGTACGCCATCAATCCGGACGGCACGAAGAAATGGACCTTCACCACCGGGGGCGCGATACGCTCCTCTCCGATGACCGGGGCGGACGGCACCATCTATACCGGCTCGGAAGACGGCTGCCTGTATGCGATCAATCCGAACGGTACGAAGAAATGGGCGTATTCCACCGGAAGTACGATCGAATACTGCTCGGCGGCCCAGGCGCCGGACGGCACCGTCTACATCGGCGCGTATGACGGCAAACTGTATGCCATCAATGCGGATGGTACCTTAAAATGGGCGTTTACCGCCGACGGTGCCCTTGGCACCAGTTCGCCGGCGCTGGGATATGACGGTACCGTCTATTTCGGCACCTATAACGCCAATTTCTATGCGGTCAATGCCGACGGCACGCAAAAGTGGATGATTACCACGGTCGGTGAAGTCGAAGGTTCGCCGGTGATTGCATCGGATAATACGATCTACGTTGGCTTTGACGATAACAAGCTGCACGCCTTCAATCCGGATGGCACGGAGAAATGGGCGGTGTCAGCCGGTGTCGATATCGATGCCGGTCCGGCGGTTGGACCGGACGCGACGATCTATATCGGCTCCTGCGATGACAATATGTATGCGCTCAACCCGGACGGGACGATCAAATGGGTCTTTGCCTGTATGGATGAGATCGAATCTTCCCCGATCTTCAGCGCGGATGGAACCATTTACTTCGGTTCCTATGACGCCAATGTTTACGCGCTCAATCAGGATGGCACGAAACGATGGTCTTATGCGACCGGCGGGATGATCGACCTGTCCTCTCCGGCTTTCGGTCCGGACGGCACGATGTATATCACCTCGTCGGATGGCAAGCTGTATGCCTTCGGCGGCGGTCCCCCGGCGCCGGCACTGTTACTCAATAAGTCGGTCTCACCGACTCTCGCCCAACACGGCGATGTGGTAACCTACGCGATTAACTATCGCAATGTCGGCACGGCCAAGGCAACCAGTGTCACGTTGACCGATACCTTGCCGGCCCATATCACCTATGTCACGGGGAGCGTGACCGGAGGTGGAGTCTATGACACCACCACCAATACGATCACCTGGTCACTGGGAACACTCAACGGGGGGGCCACCAGTGTCAATCAGGTGACGTTCCAGGCCACCGTCAATGCCGATGCCGCTATCGGCGCGAATATTGCCAATACCGCCGGTATCTCCTGCACGGAGATTCCCAAGCCGGTCGCAAGTGGCCCGGCGGTCTTTTCGGTCCCGACGCCGAATCTCACGCTGAGCAAGACGGTATCACCGAATCCGGTCAAACGCGGCGATACCATCACCTATACCATTACCTATCGCAATACCGGCACACTGAACGCCACCAGCGTTTCGCTCTCCGACGCGCTGCCGGCGCATATTACCTATGTTGCGGGCACTGTAACCGGCGGCGGCACTTACTCGGCGGCAAACGACGCCATCACCTGGTCGCTTGGAACGCTCAATGTTGGTGCGAGCGCGCAAGTGACCTTCCAGGCCACCGTCAATAACGACGCGGCGATCTGGTCCTATATTGCGAATACGGCGGTCATCTCGTGCACCGAAATTGCAACGCCGGTGGTGAGCAATACCGCTGGTGTGTCCGTCATCGATCCGAATAACACCACGGCTCCCTGGCCGATGTGCCAATTTGACCCGCAGCATTCGGGACGTTGCAGCATAACCGGTCCCAGTTCACCCAATAAGCATTGGGCTTTCTCCACTGGTGGCTCGATCAGCGATGTCGGCCCGTCGATAGGCGCAGACGGCACCATTTATATCGGTTCCTACGACGGTAAGCTGTATGCGCTCAATCTGGATGGCTCGCAAAAATGGGCCTTTAAGACCAACTCTACGGTCTACTCCACGGCGGCGATCGGGAAAGATGGCACGGTCTATTTTGGATCGTATGATGATAATCTCTATGCGCTCAAGCCGGACGGCACGAAAAAATGGTCCTTCAAAGGGGGCTATCCCTTCATTGGGTCACCCGTGATCGCCACGGATGGTACCATTTACGCCGGATCGGATATGTTGTATGCGCTCAATGCGGACGGTACTAAGAAGTGGGGGACCAAGTTGGGAACCTCCTATCTGGTCGCTTCCTCGCCGGCACTGGGCACGGATGGCACGATCTATGTCGGTGGCTACGATGGAAAATTGTATGCCGTAAAACCGGATGGCACGGTGAAATGGTCCTTCGCGACTGGAGTGAGTTATATCTACTACTCTTCACCGACTGTTGGCACGGACGGCACGATCTACATCGCTGCGGATAAACTCTATGCCGTGAAACCCGACGGCACCAAAAAGTGGAGTTATTCCACCTCGTCTACCCTCTACTCCATCCCGGCACTCGCTGCGGATGGCACCATCTATGTCGGCGATAGTTACGGCTATGTATATGCGGTGAATCCGGATGGCACCAAAAAATGGACCGTCAGCGCAGGATTCGGCCTGTATTATAGTTCGCCGATTGTCGGTGGAGACGGCACCATCTATTTAGGATCCGAGGACAGTAAAGTCTATGCGTTGAATCCGGCGGATGGCTCGAAGAAGTGGACATTCCTGCTGGGAGGATACATCTCTGCTTCACCCGCCCTCGGCCCCGATGGCTCAATCTATATCGGCGCGAACGATAAAAAGGTCTATGCCATCGGCAACTAACCTTTCACCGGGTAGTTGAAGATACGGATGTGGTTGCTCACGCTCCTCCTTAGCCGGCGGCTGCCGGTTAAGGGGGAGCGTGTTTTTATGTTGAAAACGCGTCATGCCGATGCCGAGAATGGGAGTATAGTGCAAGCGCATGTCGCATATCCATTTACCCGACGGCATCTTGCCGGTCAGAATCTGGTTAGCGGGGTTTCTGCTGACTGCGCTGCTGGTGGGCGTGCTCTGGCAGGGAGGTCGCGCCACCGCGCGACCACGGCGATTTGCCTTACTCGGTCTGTTCGCCGCCACGATGATGCTGGTGATGACCATCGAACTGCCACCGTTCGGGTATCATTTCAACCTGACCGTCGTCAGTGGGATTATCCTGGGACCACAATTGTCGGTGTTAGCCGCCTTGATCGTGAATACGTTACTGGCGCTTCTCGGTCACGGCGGCATCACCGTCATCGGACTGAATACGCTTTCGATCTCCGCGGAGATGATGGCCGGCGCCGCGGTATTTCATCTGTTGTCACGGTGGGGCGCCGGCGTCCGTCCGGCGGGTTTCGTGGCGGTGTTGTGCGGATTGGCCACCGGCACCGGGGTGAGTTTCGGCATTATCAGCTTGGGACGGCCATGGATCGATGCGACCTTGCGGGCTGCCACCTTGCGCCCCGGCGCCGAACTGGCTCCCGGTATCGCCGGTCCCGAACTCGATTTAACGCGGCTGGCTTTGTTGATGTTCGGTCTGGGCGCGATCGGCTGGGTCGTGGAAGGTCTTTTTAGCGGGGCGGTGTTAGTTTATCTGCGCCGCGTCTATCCCGGTTTAATCGATGACGAGCCTGCGCGCGCGCTTCCCGGGGAGGAAGCATGAACCTGTATGCGATCGATTATGCGGCGATTTCCGGCGCCAGTTGGCTGCACCGCCTGCCCGCCGGAGCTAAATTGGTGGCGCTGGTGGTGATCATCGGCTGGTTGCTGCCGCTCGAACTGGTACCGGTGGCGGCGCTGGTCTTTGTCGCGGAACTGGGGGTTGCGGTGTCGGCGCGTCTCCCGCTGCGCATTTTTCTGGCTTTTACCGTTTATCCGCTGTTCTTTTTGGCACTGCTCTTTTTCAGCACCGGTGACTTGACTCCGGCGGCCGTGCTGGCGCTGCTGTTCCGCGTGCTCGATATCACCGCGGCGACGTTGTGTCTATTCTTCAGCACCAGTTATACGGCGATCTTCGCCGCCATCAGCCGCATCATGCCGTCGTTTCTGGTGGCCGCGCTTTTCTATACCTATCGTTCCATCTTCGTGATTGCCGATAGCATCACCGACGCGCGCACGGCGCTGCACTTGCGCGGAGGCGCCGGTTGGCGACACCCGCTGGTGTCACTGCAAAATGTCGGTGCCGCCATCGGGCATTTTCTCGTCCATGCGGTGGATATAAGTCAGCGCATGGCCGATGGATTGACCGTGCGCGGTTTTCATAATCGTGTGTATTTCCTGGAGCGTCCTCGATGAGTGCGGAATACCTGGTCGAAGTCGACGGCGTCTCCTATGCCTACCCCGGCGGCGTTCAGGTCGATCTCCGCGGGTTGCCGTTTCACGTTGCACGCGGTGAGCGCATTGCCGTGCTGGGAGCGAACGGCGCCGGAAAAAGCACGCTGTTGAAGCACATACTGGGTTTGCTGCGTCCGGCCAATGGCCGCGTGCGAGTCTTCGGGCATGATCCCTACCGCGAGTATGACGCCATTCGCGCGCGAATCGGGGCGTTGATGCAGAATGTGGATGAGCAGTTGATCGGCCCCACGGTGTTCGACGATATCGCCTTTGCCCCGTTAAACTTTGGTTTTTCCCTCGCCGATACCCGGGCGCGGGTGGAAACTATCCTGCGCTTGCTGGAGATCGAGCACCTTCGCGATCGTCTACCGCATTTTTTATCCGGTGGTGAGCGCAAGAAGGTCGCGCTGGCCGGCGCATTGGTGACCGATCCGGAGCTATTGGTGATGGATGAACCGTTGTCCGGCATGGATGCCGGCAGTCGGCATGAACTGATTCATTTCCTCGATATCCTGCATCAGCAAACCGGCATCACCATCATCAGCACGCTGCATGATATGGAACACGTTGGCGAACTGGCCGACATGGTGTATGTGATGCGTCCGGGGAGTGGGTTGGAACTCTCCGGCCCCCTGCAACAGATCTTCTTCGAACATGATCTGAATGAATATAACCTGGAACCGCCCACGACGGTGCGGCTGATCAAGATGCTTCGCCGGCATGGTTATCAGCTCGAACCCACGCTGGATGCGGATAAATTCGCTGAGCAAGTGTTAAAGTTGATCCAGGGATGACCACGAGCAGGAGTAAAGCAGCAGGAAAATGATCCCGGTATGGCAAATATCCTGGGAACGCGGATATCCTGTTCGCGCTGTCGTGAACCATCAGCAAAGGGAATTTCTCATGCGCCGAATCATATTGCTGTGTCTCGCCCTGCTCGCGTTGACCGCCTGGGGCGGTGAAAGCTGGCAACTGACCATCTTACATACCAATGACCTGCATGGCATGCTATTGCCGTTCGATTACCGCGGAAATCTGTTCCAGCGTGAGCCTGCCCGGCGTGATATCGGCGGATTGGCACGGCGCGCGACGGCGATCGCGCAGCTCCGCACTGCGACCGATCATGCGCTGGTGGTGATCGACGCCGGCGATCTCTTCACGCGCGGCCCCTGGCACCAACGCTTTTTCGGCCTGCCGGAAATCGAGGCGCTGAACCTGATGGGATACGATCTGTTTTGCGTCGGGAATAATGAATTCAAAGCAACGGAAAAAGCGGATTCGCAACTGCAAATGCTGCGGTTGATGCGACGGAGTCGTTTCCCCTGGCTGGCGGCCAACCTGACGGTGGGGGAGACCGGGGTGCCGGTGGAAGGGATTCACCCCTTTATCGTGCGCAATTTCGGTGATGTGCGCGTCGGCTTCCTCGGCCTGACCGCGCCGCGCTCCGCCGAGTATCCACAGGTGGCCGGCTGGACCATCAGCGATCCGATTGCCGCCGCCAAACGCTGGGTACCCATCGCGCGCCGGGAGTGCGATATCCTCATCGCGGTGGTACATTTGGGAGTAGGAGAATTTGATCGAAAACTGGCCGCGAGCGTGCCGGGCATCGACGCCATCGTGAGCGCCGACTCGCACGAGTTTCTGCGTGCGCCCCTGCTGATTAAAAACCCTGACGGGATCGAGGTGCCGCTGGTGCAAGCCGGTGAAATGGGATTGTATGTGGGCCGGCTGGATCTCACCTTCACTCATGAACACGATTGGCGGCTGACGAAGAGCGAGGGGAAACTATTATTGATCGATAATTCGTATCCCGAAGACCCGGCAGTGAAAAAGATGCTCGACCGCTACCTGCACCCGGCGACGGTGGGAAGCCGGCGAGTAGTGCTAAAGGCGGCATAGTTTGTAGTAGCGCCGTCCCAAGGCGCGTTTGGGCTCGTAGTAGCGCCGCAGCCGCAGCAAGGCGCGTCCCCCCTCATACTTCACGCAAACGCGCCTTACGGCGGCGGCGCTACTACGAACAAACCGGATTTCTATTTGAGGAGCTGTCATGCGTAAACTGCGTAGTCTCGTATTCTTCATCGCTTTCTCGCTGGCGCTGGCCGGGTGGGCAAAACCGGTGCGCATGCTCGTGACCGGCGATATGCATGGGTGGCTCGAAGCGCAGCGGGTGGGGGATCAGCAACTTGGTGGCGCCGCGGAGATGCTGTCGTACTGGCGCCGGGTCGAGCATTTCACTCCGGAACGCTTCTTTCTGCTCAGTGCCGGCGATACCTCGACCGGGCCGGCGCTGGATACCGTCTTTCGCAACGAGCCGGTGATCGAAACGATGAATCTGATGAATTACGACGCTTGCGTGCTGGGTAATCATGAGTTCGATTTCGGTCTCGATGCGCTGAAGCAGTGGCGGAAGGAAGCGCATTTCCCCTTTCTCGCCGCCAATCTCTTTGCGCCGGATGGCAAACCATCGGATGTACCGCCCTTTTACCTCAAGGAAAAGTCGGGCGTGAAAGTCGCCGTCATCGGTCTGACAGTCGAGAATCTGGCCGCGATTGCCAATACGCACGGTTTCACCGCGCACGCGTATGCGGAGACACTGCGCCAGTGGGTGCCGCGCGTGAAGGCGCAGGGAGCGCAGGTGGTAATCGTGTTGGCGCATGTGCCGCTGGCGGATCTGATCGTGCTGGCGAAAAGCGTGGCCGATCTGCATATTCCGCTCATGTTGGGCGGACATAGCCATGAACTCGGAGAGTTGAAAGTCGGCGATACCTGGATCGTGAACAGCGGAGAGTGGTGGCGGGCCTACAGTCGCATTGACCTCGATTATGATCCTCCCAGCGGGAAAACCGTCGTGCTCGCGGCACGCCAGGTTTGGTTGCAACAGCGCGCGCCCATGGCCGATGCGGTGGTCAAAAAAGAGATCGCCGATTGGAATGGACGGTTGCAGTCCGAATTCGCGCTGCCCATCGGCTATACCGCAACCGGGCTGACGCGTCCGTCCGGCGTCTATAACTTCATCACCGATTGCTGGTTTACCGCTGACCCGCATGCCGACCTGGTGCTCTCCAATAACAACGGTTTTCGCCAGGATATCCCCGCCGGCACCATCACCAAAGCGACGATCCACGGCGTGATGCCATTCGAGAACGGTCTGCTGCGGGTAAAATTGACCGGCGAACAACTGCTGGCGTATTTGCCCCAAAATGGCGACTTCATCGGCATGTCCGGACTGCGCCGGAAAGCCGGGCAATACGTGCTGCTGAAAACAGGGCAACCGTTAATCCCGACCGCGCATTATGCGGTGCTGATGAACAGCTATATGTATGCGATGAGCCCGTTGCTCACAGCCGCCGATCCCACCCCCACGCAAGTCTTCGGCGATTGGCGGCAACCGGTGCTGGCATGGCTCGCGGAGTATCAGACCAGCCGCAAAGTGCCGCTGGAAATCTTTGCCGATCAAAAGGCACGGGTTGAATAACCACCCTGGGAGCGCGGACGTCTCGTCCGCCCCGCTTCCCGTGCCCCCGCGCTGGCATCGTTTGGAAAAAATCAGTATACTTTGTGCACTACACTACCAACTAAGGACATTTTTATGCCAGCAACCAGTATGGAATCCGTGGTCTCGCTGTGTAAACGGCGCGGCTTTATCTTTCCCGGCAGCGAGATATACGGCGGCTTGCAAGGGACCTATGATTACGGACCGTTGGGCGTCGAACTCAAGAACAACATTAAGCAGGCATGGTGGCGCGCGAACGTCTACGAGCGCGACGACATGGAAGGGCTCGACTCTTCGCTGCTGATGAATCGGCTGGTGTGGAAATATTCCGGGCACGAAGATACCTTCGTCGATCCGATGGTCGATTGTCGGCAGTGCAAAAGCCGCTGGCGGGCCGACCATGTGAAGAATGGCAAATGCGAGCGGTGCGGATCGAGCGATCTCACCGAGCCACGCCCCTTCAATATGATGTTCAAAGCCTCCGTCGGGCCGGTAGAGGATGGAGATTCGTACGCCTATCTGCGTCCGGAAACCGCGCAAGGGATCTTCATCAACTTCAAAAACGTGGTCGATTCCACCAACCGCCGGCTGCCGTTCGGCATCGCGCAGATCGGCAAGTCGTTTCGCAATGAGATTACCCCGCGCAACTTCATCTTTCGCGTGCGCGAATTCGAACAGATGGAGATCGAATATTTCGTGCGTCCGGGCGAAGATGAAGCATGGCATGAGCGCTGGGTGGAAGATCGCGTGCGCTGGTGGACCACGCTGGGCTTGAAGCGCGACAACCTGCGACTATACCACGTGCCGCAGGACGAGTTGGCGCATTACTCCAAGGCCACCGTCGATGTGATGTATAACTATCCCATCGGCTGGGAAGAGATCGAAGGCATCGCCAACCGCATGGATTTCGATCTCGGCTCGCATTCGAAAAACCAGGCAGAATTAAACTTGACCGCGCGGGTGATGCCGAACGAGCACAGCACGGCCAAACTGGTGATTCCCGATCCGGAAACCAACAAACCCATCGTGCCGTATGTCATCGAGCCGTCAGCCGGGGTGGATCGTGGCGTGCTGGCGGTGCTCTGCGAAGCCTACGAGGAAGAGATCAAACCGAATGGCGAAAAGCGCACCGTGCTGAAGCTGAAGCCGTCCATCGCCCCCATCAAAGCCGCGGTGGTGCCGCTCAAACGCAATGCGCCCGAGATTGTGGACGTGTGCAAAGGCATCAAGCGCGACCTGCAATCCACCGGCGAAATGCGCGTGGTCTATGAGGATACCGGCAACATCGGCAAAGCCTACAGTCGCCACGACGAAGTCGGTACGCCGTATTGCATCACGGTGGACTTCGAAACGCTGGAAAACCGCACCGTCACTGTCCGCGACCGCGACACCATGACCCAGATACGGTTGCCGATCAGCGACATCTACGAATTCCTGCACAAGGGGATTACTGAGACATACGGAGCCAAGTGATAGGTTGAAGTTATTGTAACCGCGGAGACACAGAGAACGCAGAGGGTACGCAGAGAGGATATTTTGCTCAGCGTACCCTCTGCACGCTCAGCGTCTTTGCGATCGAAAAATGCCAAATCCTGCTCCATTGCAGCACCCAGAACGATGGATACAATAACATGAGAGGTAATAAGAATGAGCGCGTTGCCGGAAAAATACATCACGCTCGAAGAGTATTTCCAGCTTGAGGAAACCAGCGAGATCAAACACGAGTATCATCAGGGGGTGATCTATGACCTGTTCAGGGATTCTGAGGCGAATAGTCTGATCTCCAGGGCTTCTGAAGCGCATAACCTGATTGCCGGAGCAGTGTTTGGGTATCTGTTTATCCAGCTTGACGGCAAATCCTGCCGGCCATATCCCGGTGATTTTCGCCTGAAAATCGAAGCGATGAACCTCTATACCTATCCCGATATTTCCGTCATTTGCGGGGAGACCCAATTGGCTGACGGTCGGAAAGACACCTTTGTGAACCCAACGGTCCTCATTGAAGTGCTGTCCGACAGTACGGAAGCCTATGACCGTGGAAATAAAACTGAGTGCTACCGCACCATCCCGTCGCTGCGGGAATATCTCTTGATTGCCCAGGATCGTTCCCACGTCGAGCACTACCGGCGGCATAACGCTGGCTGGTTGCTGAGCGAATATTCGTCATTGGATGACATGGTCTCACTCGATACCATCGGCTGCACCCTGTCGTTAGCCGCGATATATCAGCGGGTGCGTTTTGACATCACGTGAGCGTCCCATTGAAACCACCGGAGTGCTCGCGAGGACGCTCGCGCGCCAGCAATGCCGGAACGATTACGAAGAATCTTCACTCACCCCACCCGGTGCCTTTTTCCCGGTGGCGTTTGGTTTCACCGCGGTGCTTCTTCTCTTGCAGGCGCGCTTCATTCACCGAGCGGGGGATGCGGGTGGGACGACGGGTTTTCCGTGGTCGCAAGGCGTGCTGCAGGATTAGCACGAAACGCGCCAGCGTATCCTCCCGATTGCGGTACTGGCTGCGGTAGCTGTCGGAGACGATGTGCAATTCTCCCGCCGAATCCAGCCAACTGCGTAAACCTTCCAATAAGCGCGCGCGCTGCTCCTCGGTGAGCGAGGGGGAGTTCTGTACGTCAAACAACAACTCGACGCGCGTCTCTGTTTTGTTGACGTGCTGTCCTCCCGGCCCGCTGCTGCGTGAGGTGCGAAACTGCAACTCCGCGCGCGGGATGGCCAGCGCCGGCGTGATCTGCAGCAGACTGTCGTCTACATATGGATTTGAGAGCGAATCATCCATCGAGGTTACTCATGGGATTTACTGGAAGTGAAGATTGGAAATGGATTTCGCGGCGATTTTCCCTGCTTTCCAGCGCTTCAGCAACACCATGCCGCACAGCACGATTCCGCCGAGTTCACCGATCGCATAGGACGCCAGATGCGCGCATTTATCGGTGAGAAGGCGGCATTCAAAATCCGATTGATGGTGTGCAACGGCATTACGATAGCCGAGAAAGCCGCAAATCAGCGCGAAGGTAGCCATCGTCATGGTCAGCATCAGCAACGGTTTGCACAGATCAGCCGCGGTTTGTTGCGGCCATTTGCCAACCCGTGACAACAGCGCCAACGGCAGGCCGAGGAGAAATCCAACCCACCAGGTGGCGATGACTCCCCATCCCAGCGCCAACAGCGTGGGATCGGTGGTCTGCAAGACCGGCGGATGGTAGACGGTAAAGTATTCGACGCAAATCCGTGCAGTGAACTGATCGTGCACGATCCCATAGGCAATCGCCGCGCCGATACAGAGCAACCATATTTTGATAAACTCTAACATCCCTATCCTGTTCAATTCATCGCGTCAATTCATCGAATGTCGGCATTTCGCCTCCGCACAGGCGAGCGACGCCGGCTTCGATGGCGGCAGCGCGAACCGCGGTGGAGACGGCGGGGGCGACCGCGGTATTGAAGACCGACGGGATGATATGGTCGGGTCGCAGCTCTTGATCGGACACCGTGGCGGCAATGGCACGCGCGGCGGCGAGTTTCATCGATTCGGTGATTGCGGTCGCGCGGCAGTCGAGTGCACCACGGAAGATGCCGGGGAACGCCAGCACATTGTTGATCTGGTTAGGGTAATCCGAACGACCGGTCGCCATCACCGCGACGTAAGGCCCTGCGTCTTCCGGCATAATCTCCGGGGTGGGATTTGCCATGGCAAAGACGATGGCGCGCGGCGCCATCAATTGCACATTCGCGACGGACAGCGTGCCGGGACCGGACAGGCCGAGGAAAAGGTCGGCGCCGGAAATCGTCTCGGAAAGCCCGCCGCGTATCCCCTCGGGGTTGGTGTGTTCGGCGTACCAATCCTTCATGACGTTCATATTGTCGGTGCGCCCGCGATAGATCGCCCCGCTGCGGTCGCAACCGATGATATTGCGCACGCCGGCATTCAGCAGGATCTTCGAGCAGGCCACTCCTGCCGCGCCGACGCCGGAAACCACCACTTTCAAATCCTCCATGCGCTTGTCGACCAGCTTCAGCGCGTTGATCAGTGCCGCCAGCACGACTACTGCCGTGCCGTGCTGATCATCGTGAAAGACGGGAATATCGAGTTCCGCTTTCAACCGCTCTTCCACCGCGAAACAACGCGGCGCGGAGATATCTTCCAGATTGATGCCACCGAAGGAAGGCGCGATGGCTTTCACCGTCGCCACAATCTCGTCCGGGTCTTTGGTGTTGAGGCAAATGGGGAAGGCATCGACACCGCCGAAGCGTTTGAAGAGCACCGCCTTGCCTTCCATCACCGGCATGGCGGCTTCCGGTCCGATATCACCCAGTCCCAGCACCGCGGTACCATCGGAGACGACCGCGACGGTGTTGCGCTTGATGGTCAGATTGAATGCGCGCAATGGGTCGTCATGGACGGCCATGCACACGCGTGCCACACCAGGGGTGTATGCCATCGCCAGATCAGCGGTCGTCTCCAGCGCGGATTTGCTGGTGACTTCGATCTTTCCGCCATCGTGGAGAGCGAAGGTGCGGTCTTCTACCCCCTCCAGTGCGTGACCCTCCAGTTCGCGCACCTTCGCGGTGATCTCCTTCGCCTGGAGGAGACTGGCGGCGTTCACCGTCACGGCGGTGATGCGCGTCTTCGTCAGTTCCCCGAAGGTCTCGATAGCTGTCACTTCACCGCCGGCATCGGCAATCGCGTCAGCGACTTGCGCCCGCAATCCGGAACTATTCGGCGTGCGTAACCGCAATGTAATGCTATAGCTCGCGCTGGGGGTAATAGCCATGGGACAGAATACCTTTCCCGAAAATGCAACTGGAATAATGCAATTGGAAAATTGGGACGTTCAGTAAGCGATCATCTTTATAATACTCACAGCGGTCGACGTTGAGTAATAATGCAAATTGCATATTATATGTTGCGTTTTGCAATTTCTCGACGTTATCGATTGCGGTTGAGTGCCGCGAGATGCCGGCGGTCCGCCATGGAAGCTTTTCCGGGGGCCAATGCTTTGCCGACAAAATAAAAGATCACCGTTACGGCGAAAAGCAGCAGCATCACGGTAATCAAGCCCTTTGCCTTTTCTCCGATACACAGGCTGACCACGAAGCCGATAAACGATACGATGCCCATCACGCCGCAGATTTTGCTGATCAGCGTCCACATCTGCACGGATGCACTAAGCGCTAGACCAGTGCCTGGACTTGAAAAACTATCCACGGACGACAACGGAGCGGTCGGTCTTGCGGTGGCAGGGGCGTCATTCGCCGTGGGAACGGCGTCACTTGTATCGAACGGAGAGGCGTTCGCGCGTGCGGATGCCGCCGGGGCGGGGGTTGGGGCATTAGCTACCGGTTTTGCTGCCGGCGCCGGCGTATCCATGCCGGCCAACAGATCCTGCAGTTCACCCACCACCGCGGCCGATACCGGCGCCGGCGTCGCGGTCGCGACAGCTTGGGGCGTCGGTTCAGGCTCATCCGGCATGGTGAAGACGAACGGCTGTGTTGTTGGTTCCGCGGCGGCGGCACGAGGAGGGGCTGACGGCGGGGTGGGGGCCGGTTGCGCTGCGGCGGGACGCGGCATTTTGCGTCCGGCCGCGCGCTCCAGCGCCTGCCAATATTTCTCGTAGGTGGGACGCAGGTCGCAGGCTTTCTGATATTTTTTAATCGACGCCTGGGTGTTGCTCGTGACTTCATCGAGCACGCCGCCGTTGTACCAGAGCATCGCCGAATCCGGATAGCGTTCCAGTCCTTCATTCAGCAGTTGCCGCGCCATGGCGTATTGTTTCTCCGAGCACAGGTGGGCGACACCTTCCGCGTAATATTTCGGAGTCTCTTCTGTCAGCGGTTCACCACAGGAACAAAAATCACCTGTGGACTCTTTCCCGCACCGTGGACACTTCATGTTTACCCTCGAGAGAACGATCAGCAGTCGACAATTCGATTTCGCAAGCCGGTACAAAAACCTGGCCACCAGCCATCAGCAACTACGGTTAAGTATAGCGGACAAGTGGGATCGATGCAAGGTGCCTTGACAGCCGACGGCACCGGTGATACGCTGTCACCGTCATTATGGATATACTTGCACAACTTTCCGAGATCGAACAGACGGCGTGGGCCGAGTTGCACGCCGCGACTACGCGTGACGCGCTCGAGCAGGCCCGCGTGGAATACCTGGGGCGCAAAGGGCAATTGACCGCCGTATTGCGTGGCATGGGGCAATTACCTGCTGAAGAGCGTCCGCTGGTGGGACAGCGCGCCAACGAAGTGCGCCAACGCCTGGAAGCGGCGTTTGATGCGCGTCGCGATGAGGTGGAAGCGGCCGAAGAAACCGCCAAGCTCGAAGCAGAGCGGTTGGATATCACGCTGCCGGGACGCGCGCCGCGCATTGGCCGCAAACATCCACTGACCCGGGTGCTCGACGAAGCGCGCGAGATCTTCACCGGTCTCGGCTTCGAAGTGCTGGAAGGGCCGGAAGTCGAAACCTTCGAATACAATTTCCGTCTGCTCAACTATCCCGACGACCACCCGGCGATGGATGAACAGGATTCCTTTTACCTGAGCGACGACGTCTTGCTCCGCACGCATACCACCGCGGTGCAGGTGCGTATTCTGCAACAACGCAAACCGCCGGTGCGCTGTATCTACGGCGGGCGCGTGCATCGCCGCGAGCAGGTGACATTGCGCCATTCGCACACCTTCCATCAGGTGGACGGCCTGTTAGTCGATGAAGGCGTCACCTTCGCCGACTTGAAAGGCACGCTTGACGCGTTTTTTAAAGAAATGTTCGGTCGCGGCACTTCCATGCGCTTTCGCGCCGACTTCTTCCCCTTCACCGAACCGAGCGCTGACTTTTCCATCACCTGCTTTGAATGCCATGGACAAGGCTGCCGGTTGTGCTCCAATGCCGGCTGGCTGGAGATCGGCGGTTCCGGCATGGTGCATCCGAATATCCTGCGCGAGGTCGGATTGGACCCCGAACGCTATACCGGCTGGGCCTTCGGTTTCGGCGTCGACCGCGTCGCCATGCGCCGCTACGGCGTCGGTGATATCCGCCTGTGGGTCGAAAACGATATGCGGTTCCTGACTGGAGTATAAGCGAACCAGATAGTCATAAACCGCAAAAGGCGCAGAGGAAACTTCCTCTGCGCCTTTTGCTGTTCACCTCAACAAACCCATCAATCAGCTCGTTGAAAGCTGTAATCGTCTTTCCCACCTTCTTGACGGCATGTTAGCGCTGTCATACTATGTGTTACTTATCCGAACCATTCCGACATGACGGAGGCATTCTATGCATCAGACTTCTCCACAAACTGGCCGTCTTTGGTGTTATTGGCGCTTGCTTGGTTTGTTTACGGTGCTGGCGCTGAGCGCGGTGGTTCACGCGGCGGGGCGCGAGTGTTATTGCCTTCCGCTGGTCAGCACACCACCGACTCTTGATGGCAAAGTAGGCAAGTGGCGGGCAACCGGAGACGGCATCCTTATCGACGCCCAGCACCTGAACGGCGGGTCGGCCGATCACTTTCGTGATGCACAGGATTGCAGCGGACGCTTCTGGTTGGCATATGACGCCAAATATCTGTATGTGGCGCTGAGCGTGATAGATGACAACGTGCGACCGCTTATCGCCAAGTCTGAACAACCGGGTAAGTTCTGGCAGCAGGACGGCATGGGACTCTACCTTGACGTACCGGGGACGAATGTCGCCACCGGTCGTTACAATACGCTTCCCACCCGTCCCTGGAGTCAGGAACCGATTCTGCAACTGACACCCAGCACGAACAACTACGGTGCCGATACGTTGCCGATCGGCAGCAAATATGCCTGCAACATCGAGAAAAAGGGTTATAGCGTCGAGATCGCCGTCCCGTGGGCTGCACTCGGATGGCAACCGATCGCCGGCGATCGGTTGCGTTTCAGTGCCATCCTGGCGGATGTCGATCCGACACCGGACGGTAAAAGCACCGTGTTGAAACAGTATCTCTGGCATATGCCGGGCGATAATGCGCGTCCCGCCAACCGCGGCTGGGCGGAAGCGCGGCTGATGGGCGCCGGCGGCTATGCCGGCGAGATCCTCACCGCCATTCCCGCCGTGATACAAGGCAGTCCGGTGGCGTGGAAGCTGCAGGCGGATGCCGTCAAACCCGGCTGGCAGATCACCCGGTTGGCGCTGGTCGGCGCGGGGGGCGAGGAACAGTCGTTGGCGAAGATGCCGGTGATGGTTGGTACCGAGCAACGCGTGCAGTTGGCGGGGGAGATCGATACCGGCAGGCTGAAACCCGGTGTGTATGCGCTGGAATCCACCGCGACACAGGGCAAGCAGGTCGAGAAGACGCAGCAACCATTGACGGTGATCGATGAACAGGCGGTGTTGGCGCAACATAAAGCACCGGTGATGCCGGGCAGCTATTATACACCCGATCCGCTACGCTCCGGGGTGAATATAGCCGTGCCGCACCGCGCGATCACCCATGCCGACTATCTGGCGTTTGTCCGCGGTGAAATGGAATCGGGGTGGGGTTCGTATGAATACCACGTCAAACTCAAGACGCTCTCGCTGGGCGGCGCCTGGTATCAAGCATATGGCCTGCGTGCCGCGGCGTATGCCAAAATTACCAAAGAGCCCGTCTGGCTGCAGCGCGCACAGGCCATGTTCGAGATGGCCGACGCGTCGTATAAAGCGAACAACTACGCCGGGCTGGGCTGGATCGATTTCCCGCAAGTTTATTATTACAAACAATATCTCACCGCGCTCAACGGGTGGAAGCCGGAATACGACGCGATGGCGAAGGACTGGTTCCTGCATGTCTACCCCCGCTTCCCGCAGCAGACATTTTTTGGGATGAACAACTGGGGATTATCTTTCGGCATGATGGGAGTAGTCGGCAAATACTGGCTGGGTGATGCACTCCCGGATAAAGCGCAATGGGATAAGCAGATCGACGGCACCTGGGGTGAGTTCATTAGCAAGGTGAAGGACATCGATGAGAACACCACCAATTATGCGCCGTGGGATCTGTGGCTGATCTTCCTCTACCTGGACATCAACCATCAAACCGATCTGCTGAAGACCGATGCGCGGTTGCGGGGGATGTTCGAACGCTACCTGCTCGAAATTACCCCTTCCGGTGGGCGGCCGCAATACGGATCCACTAACGGCTGGCATGATCATCCGGCGATCTGGATGTATCTGTTCGAGCGGGTGGGGCAGATCACCGGCGACGGGCGCTATAAAGCGCAGGCGCGGTTACTGTGGGATTACTCGTTGCGCCATGTCGAAGATTGGCACGAGTATCACCTGGTCTATGACACACAGCTCACCTGGCTGACGCGCTTGTTGGCCGATGTGCCGGATGACAACCTGCCGGCGACACCGGTGGCGGATCAGAGCGTGCTGACGTGGCGCGGCGCCATGCGCATGCTCTCCCCCGAGGAACGCGCGCAGCGAAATATGTGGTGTGAAACCACCGCCGTCCAGGTGCCGAACAAGCTGATCCTGCGCGGCACCAATACCCCCGATAATCCGGCGGATAAGAACAATGTGAACAGCATGTGGGCGATGATCGAGTTGAATAACGACGCCGGGCATTGCTCCGCGCGCCCCACCTCGGTTAACTGCCTGATGAGCAACGATGCTGTATTGCTTTCCAGTCAGGGGTATTACGAACAGGACCCGCAATTCCACAACATGGTATTCATCGAAGACCTGGAAGGTACGCAAGGCATCCAACCGGAGATGAATATCAGCGTGCCGGTGCTGGTCGATGGCCCCCAGATGACCTATGCGGTGGCGGAAGTCGAGCGCTACATGCGTTGGCCGGTGACGTTGCGCCGCCACTTCCTCTTCGCGAAAGATCGCTTCCTCTGGGTACGCGATGAACTGACGTTCAATTCCACCTTCTTCGCGCGCATCGGCCCTTGCTGGCTCTCGCGGCAGATGGGCCCCACCGGCGGCAAAGATTGGACGAATACCTACTTCGATGCCATGCCCTATACCGGACTGGGGCAGGGAAACGGCATGTTTCGCTGGCGCAATTCCATCTACGATCTGCTGACCTACTATGTGCCGCGTCCGGGCATGGAACTGGCGATGTCCGATCTGACGGTGCATAACCCCTATATGAATGCGCCCTTGCGCACGCGGCAAACCTGGCGCGGGTTAGCGCGGGAAGGCCGGCAGTTGGTCTTCGATACCTTGCTCATCCCGCACGCGGTCAAATACCAGAAAGCCGATGCTTCCTGGTTGGCGAATACCATTCACCCGCTGACCGTGGGCGAGCAGCAAGCCGCCATACAGTTCGAACTGCCGTGGCGCAACGAGAAAGTGCTGGTCATCTGCACGGATAAACCCTATGCCGGTAATGGGGTGTCCACCGACGCCCAATTTGCCATGATCGTCTGGCGTAACGGCAAGGTGGCGAACTGGTTTGTTCGACAAGCGACCAGGCTCACCGTCGATGACGTGAACCTGCTCACGACCGCGCAACCGACGGACCAACAGAAATGAAGAAAGAGTCGATCTTAAAGCGATTAGTATTGCTAAAATGCATCAAAGCTAAATCACCGAGTATGGGAATGTGTGAGTACCGGAATATGGGAGTATTTTCTCGTATTGATGAGAGAAATCGGCTATCCACCCTCACTCCGACACTCCCATACCCCCATACGCTCACACTCATACTGTGCTGCGTCCTCCTGCTCGCCCTCTGCCGCGGCAGCATCGCCTTGCCTCCCGGCGATATTCGCGCGCTGACGGATTGGTCCGACTTGCCGCTGTTGGGTGGACCGACATTATTCGCGGTCTCCAACTGGTCGGGGAAAAATGCCGGTCGGTTTGTCGATGAGACGCCGGGGAGAAGCGTGCTGTTGGATGAAAATGGACCGGGGTGTCTTGCGCGGATGTCGATCCATGCCGAGCAGGGCACGCTGAAGATTTACCTGGATGATGCCGCGACTCCGCAAGTCGATATTCCGTTGAGCAAGCTGTACCAGGATTTCGCGTATTATCGGGCGTCACAAACGGTGGAGAAGGCCGATGCGCAGGCGCCGCAGCAATTCCCCTTCCTGATGCCACTTTCATCTTCCGGTATCGGCTACCAGAACGAATGCTACCTGCCGATTCCCTTTGCCTCCCATGCTAAGGTGGTGCTCGAGCACGCGCCCGACGCGAACTGGGGGTATTACGATCTCCTCTGGCGGCGCTATCCCGCCGGCACGGCGGTGACCACCTACAACCCGCAGGGGATGGCCGCGCGCGACAACGAGGTGCGCGCGGCGGCAACCGCCTGGCGCGCGATGGGACAGCCGCCGTGCAGCTATCCCGATGCGCAATGCCGGAAAGGGATGCTGGCCATCTCGCCACATACGACCAGAGAACTCTGGCGTGCAGATGGCGGCGGCACCATTGTGGGAATACGTCTTCGTGCCCATCCCTGGCACCGCGCGGTGGATCGTCTGCTGATGCTGCGCGCCTACTGGGATGGCGAACAGCGCCCCGCGGTGGAAACGCCGATTGGCGACCTCTGTGTCAGTCATCAGGGATTCCGCCAGTCGGGATCGCTGCCGGCGGGCGGTGGCGATAAAGATGATTGGTACTGGTGCTACTTGCCGATGCCGTTTACCGCCGGCGCGCGGCTGACCTTGGAAAATATGAGCGCCTATCCGATTTCCGCGCTCGATTACGAGATCACCGTGCGTCCCGGTCCGCCGGCGGCGCAGGCCGGGCGTTTCTGCGCGCGGTGGAAGCGTGAAACGTTGCCGGCGGATGGACGTTACGTGCTGTTGGAGGCGGCTGGGGCCGGCAAGCTGGTAGGATTCAGCCTCTTTGCCGATGGTTTTCCGGTGCCGTTGAAAAACTATCGCCAGCACGATCGCCTCGCCTTGTATCAGGATGGCGAGGAGACGCCGCGGCTGGCGAATGGCGCGTTGCTGGTCTATTTCAACGGGGGATGGTATACCGGTCCAGGCTGGATCAATCCCTTGATGGCAAACACCGAACTGGATATCAATACCTTCGGCACCTATGCCGGGTACCGTTTCTTCCTCACCGATGCGCCGAATTGGGCGCAGTCCGTCCGATTGCAATTGGAAGTGAAGCCGGACGCGGAGGCGGGAAAAGACTTCACCAGCGTCGCCTGTTGGTATCGCGCGCCCGGTGCCACGGATACCTTCATGGCGCCAACCAAAGATCAGTTGCGGTTGCCGGTGCGGCATTACCCGTTTGCCATCTCCGCCGCGACCTTATTGCGCACCGCCGAATTTACCCGCGGCGACCTGATGATCGTGGATGACGCCGATGACCGCTACGCGGTGGGCGACAAGCGCTACATTTCCTTCGCGCCCATCGGGTTTGGTGACAGCCTGACGCTACGCGTGCCGGTTGAGAACTCCGGCGAATATGACCTGTCGCTGCGTCTGCTTTACGGGCCTTCCGGTGGTAGTTGGAAAGTGTATCTCAATGATCGGGCGGAGAGCGGCAAGCCTTACGCGTTTTCCAGCATGGCGCCCGAAACCGGTGTCCCGTGGATCTATGGCGCGTCCGTGCCGCTCGGTCGTGTCAAGCTGCCGGCCGGAGAGAATACGCTGACCTTCACCGCCGCTTCTCCTCCGCTGGGTTCCCCCCAGCGCGGCTTATTGCTGAACCTGGACAGCATCTTGGTAGCGCCGGTTAAAAGTGCGGGGAACAAGTAAATCCTCGGTAAATGTGCGTAAGCATGAACCGTAATCGTTCAGGCCCTCTGGCGCGCGAGCGTCCTCGCGAGCACTCCGGTGGTTTCGATACGACCTTCCTAGTCTACTCAACCACCGGAGTGCTCGCGAGGACGCTCGCGCGCCAGAGGGCCTGAACGGATACTAATCTTCAAGGCCTCAATTTCACTTCAACCCCGATCTGCCGTCCGTGCAGTTGTATCGGGCCGGTGACCATGGGCAGCGCGGGGCAGGTGTCGGTGCGGGCACAGAAGCTGACGTCGTTGCCGTAGCCGATCTCCATTAACCGCTGGGCGTGACGCGAGGCGCGGAAGACCAGGGTGAGGCCGTGCAGGATCGTTTCGTGCTCCCAGTGCCGGAACGCCGCGTGCGATTCGGCGGAGATGGGAAGGCCGATGCGCGCCGCCAGGTAAGCGCCGGTCACTTCGTCTTCCGGAGAGATGAACGCTTCATCCGGATATTGCCCGGCGGCAATGAGCACCACCGGACGTCCTTCCACTTCGGCGGTTTGACGCACCCAGGCCGCGAGTTGCGTGGCATTGGCTACCGATCCGACCAGCGTGTGCGCGGCGTGGCGGCAGGCGGTGAGACGCTGGGCGCCGTTGCTGGAAGTGAAGATCGCCGTGCGACCGTCCAAGCGTGGTGACGCGAGCACTTCCAGCGGGCTGTTGCCGAACTGGAAACCGGGCAGCCGTTCGCCGCCCCGTTCGCCGATCAGCACGGCATCCGGAAGGGTTTTTCCCAGGGCGAACGCGTCCTCCACCTTTGCCACCACCGACACGCGCGCAATTCCCTGCGTGAAAAGCGCGGCAATCGTCGTGCTGGCACGCAGCGCATCGATCACGACCGCAATCGCCGCTAATTCACCAGCCCGCGCGCATCCGCCGCGCCCGCGGGAGAGATAGATGTGCGGAACGGCATTGTTGATCGGTTGCGACTGGTCGGTCGTCGATAATGTGCTCTGCATGGGAAAACTCTCGCCTTTCACCTTATTATAGTTATTCGCCATAGATCGTGACAATCAGCTTGCGGCGGCGCGGCTTGTTATCGCATTCCAGCAGAAAGATCTGCTGCCAGGTACCCAGCAACGGACGGCGATCACTGATGGGGATAGTGAGCGAGGCGCCCTGCAGCGTCGCCTGCAGGTGCGAGTGCCCGTTGCCGTCGTGCCAGGCCTGCTCGTGGCCATAGGCGCGGCTGGGTGGAATTAACCGGTCGAACATCTCCGGCAGATCGCGCTCCAACCCCGGCTCGAACTCGATCGTGCCGACTGCCGCCGTGCTGCCCACCACGAAGATATTCACCAATCCACTCGTTACGCCGCTCTCTTGCACGATATTGAACACCCGGTCCGTCAGATCCCACATCTCGCCGTGTCGCTGCGTCGCGATCTCGATCTCCCGCTGATGCACCATTGCCGCCTCCACTGTCGGGTGTAATAACCGCGATAGTATAAGACGCACACGCCGGGCTGTCGAGAAACCACTCGTCAAAATGGTTTGGTTAACGAATTGAGTCGTCTACCGGCATCCTCTGTGGTGATAGTCAATGCTATTGCATCTCTCCCAAGCGAGTGCTAAACTACCAACTGGTGACCTCGCCATCCAGCCGCAAATTTTGCCGTCTCTTCACCGCCAGTAAGTATAAGGTCATTCAAAACTGATTAGCAGGCAAGGCGAAGGCAACGGTTAGCTCTTCTCACGTCAGTTGCCATCACCGCTTTTTATGCGCAGTTCACTGCTGTCATGGCGACGGCAGGCGTTTACATATCGTATCGACCCTGGGGCTAAACTGCCCACGTAAAACGAAGGAGCACAATAATGTCCCGATCCCCCCTGTTCAAGTTGCTGTTGTCGGTGCTGTTGGCCTGCATGTTCTGTGCCGTTCCGGCAGTCGCCGCGTTGACTATCCCCAGCGATGGCTCGGACGGCGTATTTAATCCGACGGCGAGTTGTGTCGTCGATCTCTCGACCGCCGCCACCGGCGTCTGGAGCACGCCGGGCAGCGGTCATGGCGTGTATGATGTCGCCAAGTGGGCTGTCACCTTCAAATACAAGTCGGTGAATATCCCCGCCGGCGTCACCGTCACCTTTAAGAATCATGCCTCGCGCGCGCCGGTGGTCTGGCTGGTGCAGGGCGATGTGACCATTGCCGGCACGGTGAGTCTGAATGGTGGGGATGGTATTAATGGACCTGCCGGTCTTACTGCTCCTGGGCCAGGAGGGTTCCCTGGCGGTACCGCTGACTCTAATGATCCATATCTCGGAACCACACCACGATCTGCCGGATTGGGATATCCGACTGCGGGGGGAGCGAACAATAGCCAGATACCATTAATAGGTGGTTCCGGAGGAATTGGCGGATCTGTATACGAGAATTATAGTACCAAGTATTGGTCAGGCGGTGGAGGTGGAGGTGCCATCCTCATCGCATCGACAGGGAAAATTACGCTTTCCGGCACATTATCAGCCAATGGAGGAAATGGATATCTTACTGGAGATTATGTTGGTGCTAATGGAGGAAGTATCCGTCTAGTCGGTGATACGATTGACGGTTCCGGAACAGTCAGCGCGTATGGGGGCGGACGCGGCGGTAGCAATGGTCGCATCCGCTTTGAAACCAACACCATCACCTTTACCGGAATTGCGGTCGGAGTGACCCCCGTGAAACCACAAGCGACACCGGCGATCTGGCCGGCGGCCACCGCGCCTGGCATTCGCATTCTCTCCATCGGTGGGCAAACCGTGCCGGCTGACCCGACCGATACCTTTACCTATTACACTGCTGATGTGCAAACTGCTCAGGATCCCACGCAATCGGCTGCGGTTCCCGTCGTGATACAGGCAACCAATGTGCCGTTAACCTGGAAGGTGGTGGTGCATGCGGTCTCGCGCATCGACGGGAAGATCTACGAAGCCACTGCGACCATGCAAGCCGGTGGCACATTGGCGTCCTCGACCTGGAGCGCGACGCTGACATTGCCCGTAACAAATGTCGTCTCAGTGATCGCCCGTGCTTCTGCGTCCTGATTGCAGTGCAGTCAACATAGCGCGGAAACGGGCTGAAACGGTTGATGAATTGTCCGGATTAGTTGCCAAAAGCCATTTGCGGTAAGGGACATTGAATGATGAATATTATTTTACGAAACGCATGCTGCCTGGGGTTGCTGTTGGGCTGTCTATTGATGATACCGGCACGAAGCTGGTCACAAGCACCGAGCGAGGCAATCTCCCGGTCGTTGACGTTCGACCTCATCGATCCCGTCCGTACGAGCGATAACACCATCGAGGCGATTTCCCGGCAGCTGACATTCGACCTCATCGCGTCTGCCAATCGGAACGATACCACGATGGAGGTCATCTCCCGCGAAGTGACAGCCGCCATCACGCAAGCGCAAACCCCAGACCAATTGTCCTTCATCACCCAACCGAGTAGCACCACGGTAGGTAAGGTGATCACCCCGGCAGTGACGGTGGCGGTTGCAGATGCCAACGGCGTACTCGTCAGCAATGCCGGGAATACCGTGACGCTGGTGGCGCAACTGAATGGCAGCGGCACGCCCATTCCGTTGGGCACCGCAAACGCGGTGAATGGGATCGCCACCTTCGACAAGCTCACGCTGAGCGGGGCCGGCACTTATACGCTACAGGCCACGGCAGACGGTTGCGGCAACGCGACCAGCAATCCATTTACGATCTCCGCGTCCACGCTGAGAAAGTTAGTGTTCAGCACGCAACCGACCGATACCGTGGCCGGGCAAACGATCACCCCAGTGGTGTTATTATCGATACAGGATGCGCTCGGGAATCTCGTCAATACCGCGACGAATGTCGTCACCCTCACCCTCGGCAACACTCCAAACGGTGGCGTCGTGCGCGGCACCCTTTCGGTGGCAGCAGTGGGGGGAATCGCCGCATTCTCCAACTTGAATATCGATAAAGCGGGAGCAGGCTATACGCTGATCGCGTCAGGGACTGGTCTAACCTCGGCAACCAGTAAATCTTTCAACGTCACATGGCAGATTACTCCAACCGCCGGCGCAAACGGGACGATCAGTCCGAATACACCGCAAAACATAAATGCCGGCGGCAGCGTCACCTTCACTGCCACCGCCAATGCCGGTTATGCGGTCGATGCCTGGCAACTCGACGGCGCTAGTCTCCAGACCGGCGGTGCCCAATGCACGCTCACGAACATCACCGCCAATCACGCCGTCAAGGTGAGCTTCAGGTCGATCGTATCGGCAGCGGTCATCTGCGTCTCCCCGACCGGGGATGACGCCAACGACGGCTATGACTGGGCGCACGCCAAGAAGACGATCCAGGCCGGCATCGACCTGGCGGCGGCGAACTACGGCGGCGACGTGTGGGTGAAAGGCAGCGCCGTCACCGGGTGTATTTATAATGAGAACCTGACCTTGAAACCCTATGCTTATCTCTACGGTGGATTCAAGGGGACGGAAGACCCGACCAATGCGACCAACCGCAGCCTGCGCAACTGGACCACCTACCTGACGATCATCGATGGCCAACAACGGAACAGTGTCATCACCGTGCAGGATAACCTGGGGTCCTATGGCACCATTGACGGGTTCACCATCCGCAATGGAGGTGCAGTCAATGGCGGAGGCATCCACTGTGGTACGTCCGCCTCACCGACCATTAGCCATAATCGGATCATCAACAATAAGCTGAACGGCAGTTTGGATGCGATTTACGGCGGCGGTATTTACTGTGGACCCTACAGCGCCCCGCTGATCACCGCGAACCAGTTGATCGGCAATACGGCGTCCACCGGCGGGGCGATCTATTGCGCGGTGTCTTCGGCGGCGGAGATCGCGAATAATCTCCTGCAGGACAATGTGGCCGATTCGGACGACGCGGCGATCCACATCCAATTCGCGACCGTACTCTGCCATGATAACAGTGTCGTGCACAGCCTCGGTACCGCCGCGATGCTCATTTGGGGTAGCAGCGCTGGGGTGGTGGTCAATAATACGATTGTCGGCGGGACGGGAACCCAACCGGCGGTGCGTTGCGGGGGTGGCGCGGTGCAGGTGGTTCTGGCAAATAATCTCATTGCCTTCAACCCGGCGGGGATCATGTCGGAGATTGCTATTTCCGGGTCGGTCACGTTGCACAACAACGACGTGTACCACAACACCGCTTATGATTACAGCGGGGTGACCGCCGGCGCGACGGACAAGTCGCTGGACCCGCTCTTCATCAGCGCGACCGGCGGCGATTATCATCTGCAGCCCACTTCGCCGTGCATTAACGCCGGCAGCGACGCCGATGTGCAGGCGGGGTGGACGGATATCGATGGTGATCCGCGCATCTGCGGCGCACATGTCGATATCGGCTGCGATGAATATACCACCCCGCCCACGCCCAGTCCGATCAGTGGTGTCATCTGCGTCTCCCTGGCCGGGAACGACGCCAACGATGGATCGAGTTGGGCGAAAGCAAAACTGACGGTGCAGGCGGGGATCACCGCAGCCGCCAGGCTGGGTGGGGAAGTCTGGGTGGCGCAAGGCACCTACCAGGAACACCTGTCCCTGCCGACCTCGGTCGCGCTGTACGGGGGCTTTGCCGGCACCGAGGCGACACGCGGCGCGCGCGACTGGCAAGCGCACCCGGTCATTATCGATGGGCAAAATCAAGGGATCGTGCTGGGGTTCACCCAATACCTGACCACCACAGTGGACGGTTTCACGCTGCAGAACGGGATGCAGGGGCTGGTGGCTGGCAACATCGGGCTGACGCTCGTTAATTTGATTGTAAAGAACCACGGGGGCGTGGGGATCACCGGCACGAACTGTCGGTTGACGTTCAGCAACGTGACGGCCAGCGGCAACACCGGCACCGGGATCACCTGCGACACCTGCCAGTGTTCGGTCACCAATCTGATGCTGACCGGTAACGGCGGCGACGGGCTATACTGCACAGGCGGCAGCGGCGTCTACCAACAACTCACCAGCAGCGGCAACACCGGTGACGGATTGAATTGGCAGAGCACGCAATGTTCGGCGACGAATTTGACGCTAACCGGCAATACCGGCGCCGGGCTGTATACCAGCGGGTGCAGCGGCAGTTTGCAGCAAGTGCTGGTGACGGGGAACAAAAGCAAGGGGCTGTGGCTTAACGGGGGGACGCTGCAAATCACGCGGGCCGATGTGGAGCAGAACGGCAACGACGGCTGTTATATGGTGGAAGGCACGCTGACGCTGGCCAACGCGCTGGTGGCACACAACACCAACCTCGGGGTCGCTTGCGACGCCGGGACGGTGGCGACGCTGACGAATCTGACGGTGGTGGATAATCACGGCGGCGGCATTTTTGGGTATGCGAATGCTGTGAATGGTGCTGGGAACACGACGGTGACGGTGACCAATGGGATCGTGGCCTTCAATGCTTATGGGATCAATCAGGGGGGGAATGGCTGGTCCGGCACGGTGACGCCCAGTTATACCGACGTGTATGGCAACGGCACCCAAGACTACCTCGGGGGGGTGACGGCGGGGACGAACTCGCTGGCGGTCGACCCGCAATTCGCCAGCGCGTCATTAACGGACTGCCATTTGCAGGCAACTTCGCCGTGTATCGACGCCGGCAACGACGCCAAACAGGTAGGGACACAGGACCTGGAGGGCAATCCGCGCTTGCAGCAGGCGCATATCGATCTGGGTGCTTATGAGGTTTCCGGCATCACGTTGACACCGGTGGCGGGGACAAATGGCACAATCAGTCCCGATTCCCCGCAGACGGTACCCTTCGGCTCCTCCTTCACCTTCACCGCAACCGCCAATGCCGGCTATATGGTCAACACCTGGGCGCTGGACGACACGGTGGTCCAAACCAGCGGCACCCAATACACGCTGAAGAACATTACCGTCAGCCATACGATCAAAGTGACGTTTAAATCACTGCCAACCTATACCATCACCCCGGTCGCCGGCGCGAACGGCGCGATCAGTCCGAGCACGCCGCAGACGGTGCTCTCCGGGGGGAGTGTGAAGTTCACCGCGGCAGCCAACACCGGGTTTACCGCCGATAGCTGGTATCTGGACGGCACCGTGAAGCAGACGGGGGGGACGACGTATACGCTCACGAACGTCACTGCCAATCATGCCGTGCTGGTGACCTTCAAAGTACCGGGACCGTATACCATCACCCCGTCCGCGGGCGCCAACGGTACGATTGCACCGGCGACACCGCAGACCGTTGTATACGGCGGCAGCGTCACCTTCACCGCCGTCGCGAATAACGGCTACCAGGTGGATAGCTGGTACCTGGATACCGTGGTCGCGCAAGCGAGTGGCACAACGTATATCCTCAACAATGTCAGTGCCAATCACGCCGTCAAGGTGACGTTCAAACTCCGGCCATCGTTCACCGTGACTCCGTCCGCCACCGCCAACGGAACGATCAGTCCCGCCACGGCGCAGACCGTCTTCTACGGTGACGCGATCACTTTCACCGCGACGGCCAACGCCGGCTACTCGGTCGATGCCTGGTATCTGGATGGACTGCCGGCGCAGACGGGCAAAGCGACCTTCACTCTCAGCAACGTCACGGCGAATCATGCCCTGCTGGTCACCTTTAAGCCGATGGGACCCTATACCATCGTGCCATCGGCGGATGCCAATGGCAGCATCAGTCCGAGCACGCCGCAGACGGTAATCAACGGCGGCAGTGTGACCTTTACCGCTGCGGCCAATGCCGGCTACACGGTGGATCGCTGGTACCTGGACGGCGTGGCTGTGCAGACCGGTGGCGTCAGCTATACGCTGGTCAACGTGACCGCGAATCACGGCGTGAAGGTGACCTTCCTCTTCAACTCTGTCCAGGGGAGCCGCGGCGACTGGTGGATGTTCCACCACGATCCGCAGCACACCGGGTGCAGTTCCTTTGTCGGACCGAAAACACCTACCATCCGCTGGACCTTTGCCGCCGGCGGCGCGGTGGAGTCCTCACCGGCCATCGCGCGGGACGGCACCATCTGTGTCGGCTCGAGTGGCGGCAATTTCTATGCCATCAATCCCAACGGCACGAAGAAGTGGGCCTACCTTCCGCAAGAGATTGTCTCGATTGTGTCTTCCCCGGCGATCGGGGTGGATGGCTCGATCTATGTCGGCGCGGGATATGTCTATGCCCTCCCGGGCGGCTTATATGCGTTCAATTCGAGCGGCACGTTCCAATGGCGGACACTGACCGGCGAATGGCTCCAATCTTCTCCGGTGATCGACACGAACGGCAACATCGATATTGGAGCGGTATCTTCTCAGTTATATTCCGTCACTCCCAACGGCCAACAACACTGGACATTTTCCGCCAGGAATAACATCTATTCGTCGCCGGCCATCGGGGCCGATGGCACCATTTATACCAATTCGGTTGATGGCCATCTCTACGCCCTCAACCCAGACGGCTCGCAAAAGTGGGCTTTTGACACCGGACATAACTCCTCCAGTGAAGAGGCATCTCCCAGTGTCGGTGCGGACGGCACCATCTATATCGGCTCGAACAATGGCCAACTCTATGCCGTCAATCCCGACGGCACACGCAAGTGGGCCTTCTACTACGGCTTTTCCAACTTTTCGACGCCGGCCATCGGGGCCGACGGCACCATCTATATCGGCTCGAATAACGGCAATCTGTATGCCATCAAATCGGATGGCTCTCCGTCCTGGACATTCCCGACCGGTGGGGGAGTGGAATCTTCCCCGGCTATTGGGGGCGACGGCACCATCTATGTCGGCTCGGATGACGGCAATCTCTATGCCGTCACCCCGGCGGGGCAAAAGCTGTGGTCGGTGACGACCGGCGGCAAAGTGGACTCTTCCCCGGCGATCGGCGCGGATGGTACCATCTACGTGGGTTCGGACGACGGGAACCTCTATGCTATCGGCACGCCGCTTCCCGTGGTCGCCACCCCCACCTTCACCCCGGACGGCGGCAGTTATGCCACGGCCACCAATGTGACCATCACCTGCGCAACCGCCGGCGCCGCGATTTATTACACCACCAATGGGATGACCCCGACGACCGACGACACGCGCTATACCGCGCCGGTGACGCTGACCACCACCGCCACGCTGCGCGCGCGCGCCTTCGCCACCGGCATGACACCGAGCGCGGTCAAGTCCGGCGCGTATTTCATCGCCAACAGCTCCGAGCCGCGCGGCGACTGGTGGATGTTCCACCATGACCCGCAGCATACCGGTCGCTCTCCCTTCACCGGACCGACGAGCGCCGTGCAAAAATGGGCCTTCGCCACCGGGCTCTATGTAATCTCCTCGCCGGCGCTCGGGGCGGACGGCACGATTTACTTCGGTGCCGATGACAATAAGTTCTACGCGCTCAATCCCAACGGCACGAAGAAGTGGGCATTCAGCGCGGGAAACTATTTCGAGTCTTCGCCGGCCATCGCGAAGGACGGCACCATCTATGCCGGGTGTTTGAATGGGCAACTGTTCGCGCTCAATGCGGACGGCACGCAAAAGTGGAGCTTTAACACCGGGAGCAGTATCTTTTCCTCGCCGGTGATCGGAACGACCGGCACCATTTATTTCGGTGCGGAAAACAACAATATCTATGCCGTCAACCCGGACGGCTCGCGGAAATGGGTGGTGGCAACCGGGGCGATCATATTGTCCTCGCCGGCCATTGGAGCGGATGAGACGATCTATGTCGGCTCGATGGATAACAAGCTCTATGCCCTCAACACGGATGGTTCGGTGAAGTGGACGTATGCCACGACGGGGAGCATCGAGGAAGCATCGCCGGCCATTGCGCGCGACGGCACCATCTACGTCGGCTCCTTCGATCATTCGCTCTATGCCATCAATCCCGACGGCACGAAGAAGTGGGCCTTCCTGACCGGCAACGAGATCGAGTCGTCGCCGGCCATTGCCGCGGACGGTACCATCTATATCGGCGCATCGGACGGGACGCTGTATGCGATCAATTCCGCCGGCACACAAAAATGGACCTATCCCACCGGCAGTAAGATCAGTTCCTCCCCGACCATAGGGGCGGACGGCGCCGTCTACTTCGGTACGCTGGATGGGCATATGTATGCGCTTACCGCGAACGGCGCCCGCTCGTGGGGCTTTGCCGCCGGTGATAACATCCGCTCCGTGCCGGCCATTGGTCCGGATGGTACGCTGTATTTTGGCTCCTACGATCATAACCTGTATGCGCTCACCACTTCCGCCGCCACCTTCACCGTGACGCCCACCGCGGGCACGAACGGCACGATCACCCCGAGCACCACGCAAACGGTGATGTCCGGTGGCAGCGCCACCTTCACCGCCGCCGCCAATGCCGGCTATACGGTAGATAGCTGGCAACTCGACGGTAGTTCCGTGCAGACCGGTGGCACGCAATATACGTTGCGCAATGTCACGGCCAATCACGCGGTGAAGGTGACCTTCAAAGCCCTGACCTTTACCATCACGCCGTCCGCCGGCGCGAACGGCGCCATCAGTCCGGCTACCATACAAACGGTAAGCTACGGTGGCAGTGCACGCTTCACCGCGTCAGTCAACGCCGGCTATACCACCGATGCCTGGTACCTGGATGGGGCCGGCGTGCAAACCGGCGGCGGCAGCTACACGGTGGCCAATGTGACGGCCAACCACAATCTCAGTGTGACCTTCAAAACGCTGGTATTGACGATTACCCCGTCCGCGGGCGCAAACGGTGCCATCAGTCCGAGCACGCCGCAAACGGTCAATTACGGCGGCAACATCACCTTCACGGCGACGGCCAATGCCGGGTATACCGTGGATAGCTGGTCGCTGGACGGCGCCGTGGTGCAAACCGGGGGTGCGCAATATGCCGTGCAGAATGTGACGGCAAGCCATAGCGTGAATGTCACCTTCAAACTGCTGCCGGCGCTCACTGTGTTCCCCTCCGCCGGGCAAAATGGGGCGATCAGTCCCAGCACGCCGCAACTGGTGAACTACGGCGGCAGCATCACCTTCACCGCCGCCGCCAACGCCGGCTATACGGTCGATAGCTGGTACCTGGACGGCGCATCCGCGCAAACCGGCGGTCAGCAATACCCGTTGACCAAAGTGACGGCTAATCACTATGTCAGCGTGACTTTCAAAGCGCTCAGCGAAACCGTGTTCCCGTCTGCCGGACCGAATGGCACCATCAGTCCGAATACTGCGCAAACGGTCAACTATGGCAGCAATATCACCTTCACCGCTTCCGCCAACGCCGGTTATACCGTGGATAGCTGGTATCTGGATGGTAACGCCGTGCAACACGGCGGCCGGCAATACGCGCTGGCGAATGTCACTACCAACCACTATGTGAGCGTGACCTTCAAAACACTCGGTTTGACCGTGACCCCGTCCGCGGGGCTGAATGGCGCCATCAATCCGACTACCACGCAAACGGTCACTTACGGCGGCAGCATCACCTTCACGGCGACCGCCAATGCGGGTTATACGGTCAGCATCTGGTCCCTCGATGGCACTGTGGCACAAATCGGAGGCTGGCTATATGCGCTGGGCAATATCACCACCGATCATGCCGTCAATGTAACGTTCAAATTGCTGGGCACATATACCATCACGCCTTCGTCGGGCGCGAACGGCGCGATCACCCCGAGCGCCACGCAAACGGTGACGTCCGGCGGCAGTGTCACCTTCACCGCGGCGGCCAATACCGGGTATACGGTAGATAGTTGGCAACTCGACGGGACGACGATTCAAACCGGCGGCACGCAATATACGCTCAAGAGCATTACCGCCAATCATGCGGTCAAGGTGATCTTTAAAGCATTCACCTATACGCTCACCCCCACGGCGGGCGCCAACGGGACGATTACCCCGAACAGCCCGCAAACGGTGAGCTATGGCGGTAGTGTCACCTTCACCGCCACGGCGAATACCGGTTACACGGTAGACAGTTGGCAACTCGACAGCGCCATCGTACAGACCGGCGGCACACAGTATGCGGTGAAGAATGTTACCGCCAGCCACGCGGTGAAGGTCACCTTCAAGGCCCTGGGGCCGTATGTCATCACGCCCACGGCCGGCACGAATGGCGCGATCAGTCCGAGCACCCCGCAAACGGTGAACTTCGGAAGCAGCGTGACCTTTACCGCCGCGGCGAACACCGGTTACACGGTGGATAGTTGGCAACTCGACAGCGCCATTGTACAAACCGGCGGCACCCAATATGCATTGAACACGGTGACGGCCAATCATACCGTCAAAGTGACGTTCAAGGCGCAAACCTTCGTGATGACACCGACAGCCGGCATCAACGGGACGATCAGTCCGAACACCCCACAACGCGTGAGCTACGGTGGCAGTATCACCTTCACCGCAACCCCAGCGACGGGATTCCAGGTGGCCAATTGGGCGTATGACGGCAGCACCCTCTATGTGGGCGGCCAACCAGCCAACGGCGCGTATACCGGCTTAACCTGTACGGTGAAAAGCATCGCCGCTAACCACGCGGTCACCGTCAGCTTCAGGGCGCTGGGACCGTTCACCGTAACCCCGTCGAGCGGGTCGAACGGCACGATTGCTCCCAGTACCACGCAAACGGTATCGTATGGTGGCAGCGTCACCTTTACCGCGACCGCCAATGCCGGTTACACCGTCGATGTTTGGATGCTGGACGGCGTAGCGGCGCAAGCCGGCGGTGCGCGGTATCAGTTGCAGAATGTGACCGCGAACCACGCCGTCACTGTCACCTTCAAGCCATTGGGACCATTCATCATTACCCCGTCAAATGGACTATACGGCACGATTGCTCCCAGCACGGCGCAAACGGTGTCCTTTGGTGGCAGCGTGACCTTTACCGCGACGGCGAACGCCGGTTACACGGTCGATAGCTGGTCGCTGGATGGCACGGGGGCACAAACCGGCGGCACGCAGTATACGCTGAAGAACGTGACGGCTAATCACACCGTGAATGTCACCTTTAAACTGCTGGGTCTCTTCACCGTCTTTCCCTCCGCCGGTCCCCACGGCACCATCACGCCCAATACCCCGCAGACGATCGGCTATGGAAGCACCGCATTGTTGACCGCGACGGCCAATGCGGGATATACCGTCGATACCTGGTATCTGGATAGTGTGGCCGCGCAATCGGGTGGGGGACAATTCACCCTGCGGAATATCATCGCAAATCATAGCGTGAGCGTAACCTTCAAGGCGCTGGGACCCTACACGGTCACACCGGCGGCCGGCGTCAACGGGAGCATCACCCCTTCCACGCCACAGACCGTCGCCTGGGGAAGCAGCGTCACCTTTACCGCCACGGCGAACTATGGCTATACCGTAAGCATCTGGTCGCTGGACGGCGCAGCCATGCAAACCGGCGGCGGGCAGTTCAGCGTGACGAACGTCACCGCCAATCACACGGTGAACGTGACCTTCAAACAGCTTGGACCGTATGTGATTACTCCATCGGCAGACGTCAATGGCGCCATCACCCCGAGCACACCGCAGACGGTGGCGTATGGTGGTAGTGTGCTCTTCACCGCGACGGCCAACGCCGGTTATACGGTCGATAGCTGGTTCCTCGATAGCGCCCTGACGCAGCTCGGTGGGGCAAGATATACCGCAGGCGCCATCACCGCGAACCACGCGGTGAAGGTGACCTTTAAAGCGCTTCCGGTGTTGACTATCTTTGCGTATGCCGGCGCGAATGGCGTCATCAGTCCGAATACCATGCAAAAGGTGCTGTATGGCAGTAGCCTCACCTTCACCGCGACGGCGAATGCCGGCTATACGGTGGATGCCTGGTCGCTGGATGGCACGGTGGCGCAGACGGGAGGCGCACGGTATATTTTGGCCAACGTGATAGCAGATCACGCCGTGAGTGTCTCCTTCAAACCGTTAACCTTTGTCGTGACTCCCACCGCCGGCGCCAACGGGACCATCAATCCCGTGACCGCACAAACGGTGAGTTATGGCGGCAGCGTCACCTTCACCGCGACGGCCAACACCGGCTATACGGTGGATAGTTGGCAACTCGATGGCGTGACAGTGCCGACCGGCGGCACCCAATATACCGTGAGCAATGTCACCGCCAACCACGCGGTTAAAGTCACCTTCAAACATCTCGGTCCGTTCACCGTGACGCCTGCCGCGGGCGCCAATGGCGCTATTAGCCCGAATACCTCCCAGACGGTGTCATACGGGAGCAGCATCACCTTCACCGCAACAGCCAACGCGGGCTATACCGTTGAGAGCTGGGCGTTGGATGGCACGGCGGCGCAAACCGGCGGCACGCAATATACGGTGAAGAATGTCACCGCCAACCACGCCGTGAAAGTCACCTTCAAACAACTCGTCTTCACGATCACGCCGACGGCGGGTGCCAATGGGGCCATCAGTCCCAGTACGCCGCAAACAGTAGCATACGGCGGTAGCCTTACCTTCATCGCGGTAGCGAACGCCGGTTACACCGTCGATAGCTGGACGGTGAATGGCGCCGTCATACAAACCGGCGGCGTGCAATATACGCTGCAAAACGTGACGGCAAATGCCGCCGTGAGCGTGCGCTTCGCGCTCATCCCCCAGCACTATCAACCCGACCTGGCGATCAAATCGTCGGCTGATGGGGGATACACCGGTGACCATATTTACAGCACGGATGGTAAAAACGAGACGGCGGGTATACTGGACTCTCCCAGCAGCATCAACCCGCAGGGTAAAAACTATACCTACACCTTCTATCTGCGGAACGATGGCAGCACGGCGGATACCTTCATGCTGAATCTCGTCGATACCCATTCCTCGACGTGGAGCGTACAGATCAGTGATCCGGGCGGCAAGGATATTACCGCGGCGATCAAAACCGGCATCACGGTCGGGTCCTTGAATGCCGGTGAATTCACGCGTCCCTACACCATCACGATTGTGGTGCCGACCAAACAGTCCGGCTCAGCGCGACAGCTCATTACGGCCACGTCGTCGAAGGACAATACGAAAGTGGATGTGGTCATTGCCAATACATCGGTCACCTATCAATGATCGCTTACCATCTGGCGCGTGAGCGTCCTCGCAGCAGGGGTAGATCCTCTCCTGCTCGCGAGGACGTTCGCGCGCCACACGTAACGGCTTAAGCCGCCATTTGCCCCGTGCGTTGTCCGGGTTCTTCCGCGACGCGCAGGATGATTTTGCCATGCACGTGACCGCTTTCGCTCATTTGCTGGGCCTGCATGGCCGCGGTGAGCGGCAACACCGTCGTCACCATCGGTTGAACATGCCCCTGCACAATTAACTCGGCAATCTGCGTGAGCTCACCGCTATCCGTCCAACTGCGAAAGCCGGTCGCACGCACGCCGTGCGCTTCCGCTTCCTCGGGAGTGGTCAGACCGACCGTGGTGACCAGAAAGCCGCCGGCCTTCAATACGCTCCACGAGCGAGCCTGGGTGTCGCCGCCGATGGTATCCAGCACGACATCCGCATCGTGCACGATCTCTTCGAACCGCTGGGTCCGATAGTCGATGACTTCATCCGCTCCCAGGCTTTTCGCGAACGCGATGCCTTCGCCGGTGGCGGTGCCGATGACCTGCGCGCCTTTCCATTTGGCGAACTGCACGGCAAAACCGCCGACGCCACCCGCCGCGCCGTGAATGAGTATGGTCTGTTCGGACATCAATCCGGCTTTGTCGAAGAGTGCTTGCCAGGCGGTCAGTCCAGCAGTCGGAATCGCCGCGGCATCGACAAAGCTGAGACTATCCGGTTTGCGCGCCACGGTTGCGGCCTCGAGGACGGTATATTCCGCATAGCCGCCGTGCTCCCGCGTAGCTTTGCCAAAGACCGCATCGCCCGGTTGGAAATTTCGGACATCCGGTCCCAGCATATCCACCAGCCCGGCGACATCCAGTCCCAGCGTCATGGGCAGCGGGAGCTGGCCGGTCATACCGCGCCGGATCTTCCAATCCACCGGATTGACGCCGGCGGCTATGATCCGGATACGCATCTCGCCCGTCCCCGGCCGTGGTTCGGGTACGTCCTCATATTTCAACACATCCGCATCGCCGAAATTGTGAATCCGTATCGCCTTCATTCTCCACCTCCATGTTATTGGCTATCGGCTGTTGGTCTGCTGTTTCATCGCTGGAACACGAGATGCACGCGCCTCCAGGGGGTGAAGGGTTGAAAATCCGGTGTGCCTTCACCAGCATCGATAACCTGAATGACCATCCGGAGCATTATACCGGAGAAGGAGGAGCAGGATTTGTGCGGGCACGGCTCAGGGGTGTTGGGAGTTTTACTGCAAGGAGTCCACCAGCGCGGATTTGTTGCGCAGACTGCCGGGGAGGGTGAGACTTATAGGCGTCAACTTTAGGCAAGCGTCAATATCCAGCCTGCCGACGCGTAACCTAACCCCCCAGCCCCCTTCCCTGCGAGGGAAGGGGGAGTTGCGCTGAGGGGATTTATCGAAAAACCTGACGAAAATTCCCACTGGTGGCTCCCCCTTCCCTCGCAGGGAAGGGGGCTGGGGGGTTAGGTGACACGAGGGGACGGCGGGAAAAACGACCGAAAAATGTTGGCGGTTGCCTTAAGTTAACGCCTATGAGAGTGCGACTCCGTTTGAGCCTACGTTTTGGATTGGGCTCGAACGGAGTCGCGCCCTCCCGAACGTAAGGGAACTATCCCCGTCATATGGCACGGGTCGCCGACTACTGATGAAGTGTTATTCCTGCTCGGGAGTTGTAGTGGGGGGAAGGAAGTAGCACAGGATTTGCAGTTCCTGGGTCAAATCCACATTGCGGACGATGACCCCTTTCGGGACCGTCACGCGCGTGGGCGCGAAGTTCAGAATGACCAGCACCCCGCTGGCGACCATCCGATCCGCCACCGGTTGCGCCGCGCCGGCCGGAGTGGAGATGATGCCGATTTGCACGCCCATCTCGGCATTCAGCTCAGTCATCCGTTCGACATCGAGGATTTCCAGATCCCAGATGCGGCGCCCGATCTTGCTGAAGTTGTTATCGTAAATGGCCACGAGGTGAAAGCCTGATTCGTGCAGGCCGGTGTATCCGGTGAGGGCGGTGCCCAGATTGCCCGCGCCGACGAGCATCACCCGTTGTTCGCGGTCCAGCCGCATGATGCGCGCCAACCGATCGACCAATGGGGTGACGGCGTAACCCAGACCCGGTTTCCCGAATTCACCGAAATAGGACAGGTCTTTGCGCACCTGTCCCGAGCTGATGCCGGTGCGGGTCTCGATATCGGCGGAGGATAACGTGACGACGCCTTCACGCTGTGCGAGTCGCAAGCTGCGTAAATAGAGCGCGATTCTGGCGATAGTCGGCTCCGGCGCCGCACGGTTGATCGGCAAGGTCTGTTCCTCAATTCTGCGTGGGCACGGTCTCGACTTCCGATACCAAGCGCGGAAGGAGTCCGAGGCGCTCGACGATGTTCGTGACCATATCTTCCCACCGCACCGGCGGCTGGTGCCTACCGGCAATGTCGGGAAGCTGGCTAATAGCCTGCAGGTTACCCCGTTGTTAAAGTATCGACTAAAACAATTTCACAGTGATTGTCCGAGAATTGTGCCCGATTGTACGGCGCGGAAATGCCGGTGTCAAGGGCATCCATTACGGATCAGTGCGAAACGGTATGGCCGGCAACCCGAACCGATTAGACAGATTGCCCAGCGGATAACTGGCCCAACTGTAGCGGACGACTTGCGGTGCCGTCACTTCGGGGGCGGAGACCACGATGGTGTCGCCGTCGATGACGGCGTTGCCCCAGACAAACTGCTTATCCGCACCGGCAATGGCGAAGCCTGCCAATTTTCCCCCATCTTTGACTATCAATCCGCCACCCAGGTGATCGAAGAAGAGACGGATCGTTTTGCCTTCGACTTGCATGCGCTGATACATGGGACCGGAATATTCGTCGTTTTTTCCATAGGCAACGTTTTCAGCGATTACCGCCAGCCGATGGCCGACTTCCTGTTTGTTTTTCGGGTGAATATTATGCTCATCGCCGATATCGATTGCCAGGGCGATACCGGTATGGCGCACCCGTTTGGTCGTTAGCCACTGCGCTTCCCGCAGTTCCGCCCATCCCCCTTCACTCGGTCGCTGCTGTGCCGCCGTAAATCCGGCCAGCGAAACGATGAGAAAGGGAAAATCGCCGGCGCCGAAGCGCGCACGCCAATCGCCGATCAAGGCCGGCAAGAGCGTGCGGTATTGCGTGGCCCGCATGGCATTCGCTTCGCCCTGGTACCAGAGCGCGCCTTTCAATGCAAAGGGTGTCAGCGGGGCAATCATGCCGTTATACAACACGCTGACTTGGTTTGGGCCATCACCGGGGCATTGGGGGAGGGGAGTGGTGTTCGCCAGCGGGGTCGCCGCCTGATACTGCCACGCACCGGTCAGCGCGATCAGACCGGTGGTCGTTCCGGTTAATCCAAGATGTAGTTGCTCGGTTTTTCCATCGATGCCGCCATCGCCGCCGGTATCCAGCACGCGAACGGCGATGAGGTTTTTCCCGGCATGCACCAGCTTGCCGGGGATTTGATACTGACGGATGTCGGTCCAATTATCCATCCCCCCCACGCGTTCGCCATTGAAGAAGGTCGCATCGCAATCATCGATGGGACCGAGTGACAGGGTCAATTCTTTGCCGGCCCACGCGTCGGGGATGGTGACTTCGCGGCGGAACCAGACGATTCCGTCATAATCCGGCAGGCCGGCGATTTCCCAGCTCGCCGGCAACTGCATCGTCTTCCAGCCGTCGGCGTTGAAGGTCACCTGCGCCCACTTCGCCCCGCCGGCAGAGCCGGGATCATTTTGCTGATACCAGTTTTGCAGCTGTTTGGCGTAGAGCGCCTTGCCCAATGCGGCATTCTTTGCATATTGCGCTTGCGTCTCGATCGCCTGGGTGAAATCGGGCATGGTTTTTAGCGCTTCGACGCTGGTCCACGCTTCCGCGACGGTCCCCCCCCAGGCGGCTTCGATCAGACCGACAGGCACCTGTTCGGTCCGGGTAATCTCGCGTCCGAAGAAATAGCCCGCGGCGGTAAAATCGCTGACGGTCTGCGGCGTGCAGCAGACCCATTGTCCTTGCGGCACGCGCTGCGGAGTATAGGAGATGCTGTGCGGCTCGTGAAAGAAGCGCAAGTGCGGGTAATTCGCACCGGCGATCTCTTCTTGCGCGTTATTGACGCCGTTGACGCCCATCTCCATATTCGATTGCCCCGCACAGAGCCACACATCGCCGATCAATACATCGGTAATGGTCACCGTGGTCGGGCCGGCGATGGTGAGGGTATAGGGGCCACCCGCGAGAAACGGACCGATCTTCACCCGCCAGGCACCGTGGGTATCGGCGGTGGTTGTTTTGATTTTGCCGTTGAAGGTGACGGTTATCTTCGCGCCGGGCGTGCTCCACCCCCAGACCGGATCGACGCTCCCGCGCTGCAGTACCATATGGTCCTGAAACAGCGGATGCACGAACGGTAGACGCACGGCATCAGCCGCCAGCGCCACCCGTGGAAGCAGCAGCAGGCCCACAACACCTGCGATAGTCAGGTATCGGCACAAACGGATGATAGCTACACGCATAATCGCTCTCCGGTGGCAGTGATGGTAGCGTAGAAACTCAGACGGTCGCTAAGAATAATAATACCGCATGGATTGCTGCCTGTCCATTTATGTGTAGACGGAGTTCACCGTTAACTTTGACTACTAGTCTACTACTCTACTAGTCTACTACTTTACACTCCCAGCACAGCTCACCAACCACTTGACGAAATAGAGAATCAGCAGGTAAGCGCTCGTCAGCAACTTTCCCGATCAAACGCAGTCAAATCAGAGAGACAACTCTTAGCGATTCTTGTACAATGACACGGCTAACGGCTATCGCGGAAAACAACCTGCAATCAGTGGAGCTTCCATCATGTCTTTCGGGTATTTCGATGACGCGCGGCGGAGTTATGTGGTAACGGATCCAGTGCCGCCCAAACCATGGACGAACTATTTGACTAATCGCCGCTTGTCGGCGCTGATCAGCCACCAGGCGGGTGGGCTGGTCTGGTATAAGGAACCGCTCACACGTCGCATCTCGCGCTATCATTACATCCCCGCGCCCGCCGACCGCCCGGGATTTTATGTCTATGTCAGCGATCGAACCCATGGCACGCTGTGGAACCCGCACTTCGCTCCCACCTGCACCGCGCTCGATGAATACACCTGCCGGCACGAGCCGGGCGTCAGCAGCTTTTGCGGCGCGAAGGACGGCGTGCGCGTTGAGGCGGCCTATGCCATCCCGCCGGACGACGACGTGATGCTCTGGCAGGTAACGGTGGAAAACGCCGGGCCGTCGCCGGTCGAATTACAGTTGACCAGCTATCTGGAGTTCGGCCTGCTGGAATTTTTGCGCGAGATGTATTGGTGCTACCTGAAAGCGCATATCGGCTTCAGCTATGACGCGGCGTCACGCGCGATTCGCTATGATTACCATGCCTTCGAAGCGCCGTTCACCCCGCGCATGGCCTTCGGCTGCACGGCGGAGGTGGCCGGCTTCGAGTGCGCGCGCGACGAATTCATCGGTCGCGCCGGTTCGCTGGAGCGCCCGACCGGTTTGACCCGCGGTGTGCTGACGAATTCGCAGATTCCCACCGGCGGGCATGGCGCGGGCGTGCTGGCGGTCGAGATGGCGCTGGCGCCCGGTGAGCAGCGCGCGTTTGCCTATCGGCTGGCGGTGGCGGATAGCTGGGACGGCACCGACGATCTGCTCGCACGGTACGGTGACGCGCCGGCGGTGGCGCGCGGTCTGCAAGCGACGCGCGACTTCTGGGGGGCGCGGCTGGAAACACTGCAAGCCGAAACCGGCGATACGTCGGTGGATCGTTTCATCAATACCTGGACCCCCTACAATAGCCTGATTACCCTGCAATTGGCGCGTATCATTTCGGTAGACCACATGGGCCTGGATGGCTTGCGTTACCGCGACAGCACGCAGGACGCGATGGCCGGGGCGAATCTCGATCCGCAACTGGCAACCGAGCAACTGCGGAAAATCTTCGCGGTGCAAAAGCAAGACGGCGCCGGCTGTTTTGCCTTCTATCCGGACACCCCCAAGCCGCCGGCGGATGAGCCGGTGCGCTCGGACAATACCGTGTGGCAGATTTACTCGGTGAAAAACTTGCTGGCCGAGACGGGCGACTGGTCGTTCCTCGATGAGCGCATCCCCTATCGCGACGGCGGCGATGACACGGTCTATGGCCATATCCTCAACGGCCTGCAATTCATCGCCGGCCGGGGCGGCACGCATGGCTTGCCCATGCTCTACCATGCCGACTGGAACGATGGCCTGGCGCTGTTCGGCGACGAGCGCGCGGAAAGCGTGATGCTCGGGATGCAGATGGTCCACTCCTGCCGCGAATTCGCCACGCTGGCGACGCGATTGGGGCGCGATGACGATGCCGCCTGGTGTCTGCGGGTGGCCGGCGAGATGGGCGCGGTGTTGAACTCCGATCTTTGCTGGGATGGGCAATGGTACAAACGCCTGCTGATGAGCAACGGCACCGTGCTGGGCAGCGCGGCCAATCGCCAGGGACGCATCTTTCTCAATCCGCAATCCTGGGCGGTGATCTCCGGACTCGGCGAACTGGATGGGCGCGGGGTGACCAGTATGAACGCCGTGCAGTCGATGCTCGATACCGGCAGCGGGGTGGCGATACTCACCCCATCGTATATCGGTATCCCGGAACCGGAAGATCCTCCGCTGGGTTCCAGCCCGGGCACGAATGAAAACGGGAGTGTGTTCGTCCATGCCAATACCTGGGCCATTATCGCGGAATGCCTGCTCGGACGCGCTGATCTGGCGTATAAATACTACCGGCAACTGCTGCCGGAGGAAGTCATCGCGCGGGTAGGCTTGGAGCGCTATGGACGCGAGCCGTACGTCTATGTCTCCTCCATCGTCGGCCCGCAGAGCCCGCGTTTCGGCGAAGGCGGCATCAGTTGGCTGACCGGCACGGTGAGCTGGATGTATGTCGCCGCCACCCACCATCTACTCGGCGTGCAGCCCACGCTGGACGGCCTGCGCCTCCACCCCTGCCTGCCGGCTTCCCTGCCCACCGTGCACATCCGCCGCCACTACCGTGGCCGCCGCTACGATATCACCCTCGACAACGCCGGTCGCGACACCCAGCGGATTGAAGTCAACGGCAAGCCCCTCGACGGCGACCTGCTGCCGCTGTCGGATGAAAGCATAATCCAGGTAAAATGTTGGTGCTGAAAAGGTGTTAGTTCTTTAACCGCAGATTACGCAGATTTCGCAGATTAAAATAGGTATATTGTTTTTCTGCGAAATCTGCGTAATCTGCGGTTAAAGAACCTGACACTTGACACCTGAACCCCCAAAGGAGAACTCAATTGCCTTACGTGTTATTCCTGTTGTTGCTGCTGGTGTCCGTCGCGCATGGCGCTGATCAGCCCGCCGCGCCGCCGCCGGTGGAATATGAGACCGTCACCGCGGCGGACAAGGCGCTGGCGGCGCGCGCGGAAGATGTCATTGCGCGCATCGGCACCGGCGTTACTCCCGGGCGCGAATACGCCAATCGTCTGCGTGACGATTATTTCGTTCGCGTCTATCGCCAATTGAAGGGGGAGGAACCGGCGCGCAAGGGAGAACTGAACTGGCCGCGCCAGTCGATCAAACAGTGCTGCGATTTGGCCGAGTTAGGGCCCACCTGGCCGCTCCCACCGCTGGCCAAAGTTCCCCGCGCGTCGCATGCGCCGTCCATGAGCGGCAAACTGGACGATCCAGCGTGGAAAAACGCGCTCACCTACACCGGCATGTATGCCTTCAACGCGAAAGAACCGGCTGCCTCGCCGAAGATGACCTGGAAGATGATGTGGGACGACAAATACCTCTATGTCGGCTTCGACTGCGAAGACACCGACATCATCGCGCCGGTGATGAAGCGCGATGATCCCGTCTACAGCGCCGACTGCGTGGAAGTCTTCCTGCTGCCGGAATTTCGCTATCGCACCTACTGGGAGATCGAAGCCAGCCCGTCCGGCAGTATTTACGACTCGGTTCAGTGCAAAAATATCGACCGCTGGGGACTGACCACCGACCCCGCTCAGGATGTAAAAGGGCTGAAAGTGGCGCTCAATGTCGTCGGTAAATTCAACCACACCGCGCCCACCGACAAAGGCTACACGGTGGAGTTCGCCGTGCCGTTTTCCGAACTGCCGGAATATTCACGCGCCAAACCGCGCGCCGGCCAGAAACTCCACTTCATGCTGGTGCGCCTCGATAAGAACTCCGATAAAATGACCCCGTATGCTTACCAACCGCTGCTGGCCTGGGGACACAACATCTGGAACATGGCGGAGATGGAATTGGTGAAATGACGCGTGCTATTATAGATCACTGACTAAAAGGAGCGACCCATGCCTACTTCCAGTTCGACGCTGGCGATTCACGGCGGCACACCCGTGCGCAGCAAACCCTTCTCATCCTGGCCGATCTTCGACGAAACGGAAGAGCAGGCGCTGCTGGCGGTGTTGCACAGCGGTAAATGGTGGCAATTCGCTTATGGCGAAGGGGTGGAGTTAGCGGAAGATCTCCGCAAAGAGGTGTCAGAGACCACGCGCTTCCAGCGGGAATTCGCCGCCTACCATGACTGCGCGCACGGCATTGCCGCCGCCAACGGCACCGCGACGCTGGAGATTATCCTGCGCGCGCTGGATATCGGACCGGGCGACGAAGTGATCGTGCCGCCGTATACCTTCATCGCTTCCGCCACTTCGATTCTGCAAGTCGGCGCGGTGCCGATCTTTGTCGATATTTCGCCGGAGACGTTCAATCTCGATCCCGCGCGGATCGAGGAAGCGATCACGCCGCGCACGCGGGCCATCATGCCGGTCCATTTCGGCGGGCAGAGCGCGGATATGGATGCCATCAACGATATTGCTGCCCAATATGGCTTGAAGGTGGTCGAAGATGCCGCGCATGCCCATGGATCGGAATGGCGCGGACGCAAGTGCGGCGCGCTCGGTCATGCCGGTTCTTTCAGCTTCCAGAACTCGAAGAATATGACCGCCGGCGAAGGCGGCATTATCACCACCAACGACGATGCGCTGGCGCAGATGTGCCGCTCTTACCTGTGGGCGGGACGCGAACCCGGACGTCCTTGGTACGAGCACTACCGGCTGGGTTGGAATTACCGCATTACCGAATTCCAATCGGCCATCCTCCACGCACAATTCGCCCGCCTGCCGGAGCAAACCCGCCGGCGCGACGCCAATGGGCGCTATTTGGCCGAACGGCTAACCGCCGAGGTGCGCGGTTTTACCCCGGCGCGACTTGACGAACGCGCCAACCTGATTTCCTTCCACCTGTTCATCAGTCGCTATACCCCGGCGGCGTTCGGCGGGATGTCGCGGGATGAGTTCTGCCAGGTGTTGACCGCGGAAGGCATCCCCAGCTTCACGGGCTACAGTCAACCACTCTACCAGAACCCGATGTTTCTCAACAAGGATTTCTGGAAAGGCGGCTTCCCCTGCGTCGCGCCCTATGCGCGCGATTTCGACTACGCCGATTGCGCCGCGCTGTGCCCGGTCAGCGAGGCGCTGATCGGCGATTCGGTCTGGTTCACGCAGAATATGCTGCTGGGCACGCGCGAGGATATGGACGACATCGTGGAAGCGATCGCGAAGATACAACGGAGTTGCTGATGCCATTGCAGGTCGGATACGCTTACCGCGAAATCACGCCGGCGCCGGGGGTGACGCTGAGCGGTTTCGCCGCGCGTTGCAACCGTCCCTCGACCGGGGTAGACGATCCGTTGCACGTGCATGCGCTGGCGTGCGCGCAGGAGGGTCAAGCGGTGCTCTGGCTGGTCTTCGATCTGCTGGCGCTGGGCAGCGAGCTTACCGAACAATTGCACGTGGCGCTGGACGAAGCCATCGCTATCCCGCGCGCGAATCGTATCTTCTGTTGCACCCACACCCACAGCGCGCCGGCGACGATCACCCTTATCGGTTGCGGCATCCCGGACCCGCGTTACTGGGACCACCTGTGCTGTCTGGCCACCGATGCTGCGCGGGAAGCTGGTGGCGCCAGCAGGCCGGCGGAAATTCGCACCGCCGCCGTTTCCCTGCCGGATGCCAGCTATAACCGCTGCAGCATCCTCGACGACGGTCGTGTCGCCATGTCGATGCATCCGGATGCTCCCGTCGTCAAGTCCGGCCCCATCATCCCCATCATGCGGCTGATACGCTTTGACGAACCGGACGGTCGTCCCATCGCCGCGCTGGCGCAGTGGGCCGCGCATCCGGTCACCGTGTGCAGCCAACAAATCAGCGCGGATTATCCGGGTGAATTGTGCCGCCGCCTCTCCGCGCGGTTCGGGTTGCCGTTTCTTTACCTGCAAGGTGCGGCGGGCAATATCAATGTACCGTTCGAGCACATGACGCGCGAAGAAATGCTGCGCAATACCGATGGCATCATGGACCGTGTCGCCAATATCGAGTGGGGCAACGCGATCGCATCAACTCCTTTTACTTTCGCGACAAAGCAGGTCCCGCTCCGCTATGCGCCGTCGATGAAGCCGGCTGAACTTGCTGCGATGCGCGACGGGATGGGGCTGATTGCCGACACCGGACACGGTCCGGAAGCGACGGAGGCGATGCTGGCAAATATCCTTAACGTCGCGCCGGGCGAGCAACCGCCGTCTGATTTGCTGCGGCATATCGCCGGCAGCCTGCAGGAGTGGAGCGCGCGGACGCTGAACAAGATGGCGGAACGCCAGTCGGAGATTTACGAACTGCATACTGCCGTCCTGCGCGTCGGCAAGCTGGTCTGGTGCGTCGTCGCCGCCGAACCGTTTTCCGAAACGGCCATCGCCCTGCAGACCGCCGCACCGGATGACATCGTAATGCTGGTCGGGTATGCCGCACCGCTGGTCGGATACCTGCCCACCGCGGAAGCGTTGGCGGCGGGTGGGTATGAATCCGAATCTGCCTACCGTTTCTACGGCCATCCGGCGCCGTTTGCCACCGAATCCGAACAAATCGTGCGTGAAGCGTTACGCGAAATGGTTGCTTGTTCTGGCGCGCGCGCGTTGGGGGCGTAACGGGACTGTTGCCGATACGGTTCACAGCGAGAATTTAATTGCTGCTGAGCTAAGCGTCCAGCATGCTGCTGATTATTATTCAGGTTGGCGATGCTGCACTGTTTTTTGGATGGGATGCTAGATTTTTGCCGGTGATGCTATCAGCGGGGACGGGGCGCGACTGGCGTCGGCTTCCAAACGGTGCTAAGCGTCCAACATGATGCTGAATATAAGTGGCGTTCAATTGATTACAAAAACGTAGTGGGGCTTTTCCCCGTCATTTTATGCGAACAGTGAGGAATTCAATGGCTAATTTACCCTGGTTTGCCCGCCTGCTGCTGGCCGCTCTTACCCTCTTGCTGGTCGGGGCTGCCTTTGCGGAATCTGCTGCGCCGACGACTCCCGCTGAGCTTGCCGCGCGCTTGAAACAGCTTAAGCAATACTACGCGCCCTACTTACGGAGTCTGCCGAAGCCATTGCAGGTTCGGAAAAGCACCGACCTGTCCGGCGTTTGGCGGTGGAAATTTGAAAAGGAACAATTTCCCGGCGGGGCGCGACCACCGGCGCCGGACTGGTATCGGGTGGATTTCGACGATTCCGCCTGGGAGAAGACGACCGTGCCGGAATGGCGCTATGATGCCCCCGCGCCGTACGGCACCACGCCTAATCCGCAAACACGACCGGAAAACCGCATTGCCTGGTACCGCACGAGCTTTGCCGCCGTGCCGCCGGTCACCGGACAGCAAGTATTTCTCTCCTTCGCCGGCGTCGCCTGGGAAGCGGAAGTGTGGCTGAATGGGCAATTTTTGGGCCGCCACACGGCCTATTGGGAGCCATTTCGTTTCGATGTTACGCACCTGCTGCAGCCGAAAAACGTGCTGGCGGTGCGCACGTTTTCCGGTAGTAACCTCGGTGAGCCGACCTTTGGCTGGACGGTGCTGCCCTGTGCGCTGGCGGTGCAGCCGCGTCACGAACGCGACGCCGCGAAATCGGTGGTCGGCCAGCGGGAACTCTTCGGCTTTAAAAGCAGTTGTTTCCTGACCGGCTTCGGCGTGCACCGCGAAGTGCTGTTAGAGACGACGGGAGCGGCCAGCGTCTCGCGTTTATGGGTGCGTGCCGATCAGCATGCGGGGAATGCGCGGGTACGCATCGACACCGATGCTTCGCTAGGGAAAACCTATGCCGTCAGCGTGCAACTGCTTCCGGAGAATTTCCATGGGCATGACTATGCAATTACGCAAGACTGCCCTATCAAGCAAGGGCAAGACACAGTCTCATTGACGGTCCCCATGCCCGGCGCAAAGATGTGGCAACCCACCGACCCATGCCTGTATCGCTGCCGTGTCACCATCCGGGAAGGCCACAAAACCATCGACGCGCAGGATGTCCTGTTCGGCGTCCGTTCCTTCACGCTGACCGGCGCCGGCAACGTAGTGCCGAACCGACCGGATGGACAATTCCTGCTCAACGATCACCCGGTGTACCTGCGCGGCGCGGATGTCTCGCCGGCGCTGAACGCCTTCTGGTACTGGCGCCAACAGGATAAGCTGCTCGATGCCGTGTTGATGCTGAAGGCGGCAAATTTCAACGCGCTGCGCGCGTGCGAGCATATCCAATTTGCCGAAGTGCGCGAGTTGCTCGACCGGCTGGGCATGATGTCCGAGCAGGATATCGTCGGCGCGGGCTATTGCCCGGCACCGATGTCCGTGTTGGCGGACTTGAGCGCGCGTGCGGCGCGGGAATGCTATAACAATCCCGGCGTGGTGCTGCTCACCGCGGGGGGCAGCGAGACGAATTTCAATCCCAACGACACCGTGCCCGCCGTGCTGGCCGTCGATCCCGACCGCATCATCAAACCGATCAGCGGCCATATGGACAACTGGGGCACCGCCTATGAGCCGCCGCCCGGTTATCCGAAGCTACCGGACGCTGCCTGGAAAAACGTGGTCGATGATTTTCATTGCTACAACGGCTGGTATCGCCGCACCGTCGATATGTGGACGCTGTCGAAGCGTTACCCACCGGCGCGGCTGGTCACCGTCGGTGAATACGGTGCGGAAGGCCTCGATGCCTATACCACCATGCAGCGATATCCGACGGCGATGCTGCCACCGCCGATCACCGACAACGTGCTGTGGGGCGCGTCGCAGGTGAAGCGCGGCGATCCCAAGCTTACGGAGGGTTTCCGTGGTCGCCAACCGGCCAACCTGGGGGAATATATCGAGGCCAGCCAGCAATATCAGGCGGATGTGCTGGCGGAACAGGCGACCGGATTCCGGTTGTCACCCCGGCGCATCGGCGGGAACTTTGTCTTTCACTTCGTGGACGGCCTGCCGGCCGAGTGGCAAAAATCGATTGTCAGCTTCGACTTAACCCCGAAGAAAGGGTATTTCGCGCTGGCGCAAGTCAATCAACCGGTGGCGCCGTTGTTCCAAATCACCGAGCAGGCAAAGCAGCTTTTGCTCTGGGTCGCCAACGATTTGCCGGATGCCTTCCCGCACGCGCGCCTCGCCTGGCGCTTGACCGCCGGTGACAAGCTGCTATTGGCGGGGAACGAGGCCGTCAATGTGTTGCCGCTCGAC
>Ga0073936_10000090_pt1 | contig 114365 bp, 107 predicted proteins | sample AliMusrvi5mmetaG_FD_87041 | JGI IMG/M metagenome (GOLD analysis project Ga0073936, IMG submission 87041) | Freshwater lake bacterial and archeal communities from Alinen Mustajarvi, Finland, to study Microbial Dark Matter (Phase II) - Alinen... | ecosystem: Environmental > Aquatic > Freshwater... | reverse complement strand
ATGTCGTCGCCCGCAGCGTTTACAGCGGTTATAGCGGCGTGTGCTAAACTTCGGCGTGCGGCTCGCCTTGACTTCCTGTGATTTCTTAGCCAAAAGAACGTCCTCCTTGCCGTGTTCTACTTATTCGACTTCATGAATGGAATACCGACCATCGTGAGCAGTTCACGAGCCCGTGCATCCGTTGACGCCGATGTGACAATCGTCACGTTCATCCCCTGCACCTTCTTAACATCATCCGGGTCAATTTCAGGAAAAATAGACTGCTCCTGAAGACCAAAGGTGTAGCTTCCCCGTCCATCAAACCCTTTCGCCGGCAACCCGCGAAAATCGCGAATGCGCGGTAATGAGGCATGGATAAGTCGATCCATGAATTCATACATACGGCTTCCGCGAAGGGTAACCTTCGCTCCTACCGGCATGCCCTGGCGCAACTTGAAATTAGAGATACTCTTACGCGCTTTGGTGATCACTGGTTTTTGACCAGAAATTTTTCCCAAATCATCAGAAATAGCCCGTATCTGATCTTTATCCACCGTCGAGTTGAAGCCCATATTAATGGTAACCTTCAGCAATCGAGGGACATCCATCACATTCTTGCACCCCAGCGATTTCATCAACGCCGGCACAACTTCTTGTTTATATTTCGTCTTAAGTCCCGTCATAGATCACCTTACGAGTCAAATGCTTGGCCGCATTTCTTACATTTGCGGATCCGCTTGTCACCCTCGGCCACACGCTTTACGCGGACCGCCTTCTTACACTGCGGGCAGTAGACCATCAGGTTGGCAATCGCGATGGAAGACTCCTTTTGCACAATGCCCCCCTTCGGATTGTCCTGAGACTTCCGAAGATGCTTGGTCACCATGCAAAGCCCCTCCACAATCGCACGATGCTTCCCTACAATAACCTGAAGCACCTTGCCCTGCTTACCCTTGTCTCGGCCCCGTGTGGCCACAACGATATCGTTTCGTCGGATATTCATAGATTCCTCTTTTACAACACCTCGGGCGCAAGTGAGACAATTTTCATATACTTTTCACGAAGCTCACGCGCCACCGGTCCGAAAATACGGGTCCCGATCGGATTGAGTTTTTCATCCACGAGCACCACGGCGTTGTTGTCAAATCGAAGCGCCGATCCATCTGGCCGGCGAATCGGCTGGCATGTTCGGACAATAATTGCCCGACAAACCTGCCCTTTTTTTACCAACCCCGTCGGCTGGGCTTCTTGTACCGCAACCCGGATCAAATCACCGATGTGAGCATACATCTTGCGCTGCCCAATAATACGAAAGCATCGCACCCGCCGCGCTCCCGTGTTATCAGCAACATCAAGGTTTGTTTCTTCTTGAATCATGGTCGTTCACCCATTTACTGGCGTTTAGCCGTCTCCATAATTTCGAGGAGACGCCACCGTTTAAGCTTGCTTAACGGACGCGTCTCAACGATCCGAACTTTATCGCCAACTTTGGCTTTGTTCTCTTCATCATGCGCATGATACTTCTTGGCCTGCGTCATCTCTTTCCCATACAGGGGATGACGCGTCGTCCTCTCCACGCGCACCACAATAGTCTTCTGCATCGCCGAACTGACAACAATTCCAGTACGTTCTTTGCGAAGCGCTCGATTGGTTTCCGTGTCTGCCATAATCATCAACCTTGCTGGCGACGCCGTTCGCTCATCACCGTCTGCGCACGGGCAATATCCCGACGCAAACTTCGAATGCGAGACGGCTGCTCGATCTGGCTCGCCGATTTACGAATCTTCAACGTGCGCAATTCTTTTTCCATGTCAGAACATTGCTGCACGAGTTCTTCTTTGTTATTTTCTCTCAGTTTAGCGGCCTTCATAACGTCCGCACCCCTGTCCTATTTGGCCCGTATTAGTGGTGCCGTTTAACAAACATTGTCCGAATCGGCAACTTTGCCGCAGCCAGACGCAACGATTCTTTAGCCAATTGCTCAGGAACACCGTCTACTTCAAACATCATTGTTCCAGGCAAAATGACAGCAACCCAGAATTCCGGATCGCCTTTTCCTTTTCCCTGCCGCGTCTCCAGAGGTTTCTTACTGACCGGCTTATCCGGGAAAATACGCAACCATACTTTACCACGTCGCTTCATATTGCGATTCATGGCCACGCGACACGCCTCAATCTGGTTGGCTTTGACCCAAGCCCGATCAAGCGCTTTCAGTCCATACTCACCAAATGCCAGAGAATTTCCTGATTGCGCATTCCCCTTACGGGATCCACGCTGCACCATGCGGTGCTTAACGCGTTTAGGCATAAGCGGCATTGGAGCGTCCCCTTACTGCCTTTTCAGGCTCATCTTTTTCTTTGCAAATCCACGTTTTCACGCCGATTTTACCCGCCGTCGTTTGCGCTTCGGCAAAACCGTAGTCGATGTTGGCTCGGAGCGTATGCAGAGGAATCGTTCCTTCTTTGTACCATTCCACGCGCGAAAGTTCGGCTCCACCCAAACGGCCAGAGACCTTGATACGGATTCCCTTAACCCCCAACTCCATCGCCATTTTGATGGCACGTTTCATCGCGCGCCGGAACGAAACACGTCGTTCCATCTGCAACGCCACGCTCTCAGCCACCAACTGGGCATTGGTGTCAGGGCTCCGGATTTCACGGATCTCAAGATAAATTTCTTTACCCGTTAACTTCGCAATTTCTTCGCGAATTCGATCAAGATCCTGTCCCTTGCGCCCAATGACAATACCCGGTCTGGCGGTACAAATAGTGACTCGTACACGATTTGCATAGCGCTCAATAATGATCTCGGCGACCGCCGCGGCGTCAAGACGTTTCTTTACGAGATCACGGATCGTCAGATCCTCATTCAGCAGGGTTCCAAACGTGCGCTTATCCGCAAACCAGCGCGACTTCCAGGCCTTGCTGACCGCAATCCTTAATCCAATCGGATTGATTTTCTGTCCCAAAACGATGCTCCTTTCACGTCATCCGGTATTTACCGGTCACTTTCCATCCGACAACACGATCGTTATGTGGCTAGTTCGTTTCCGAATCCGGCTCACCATACCGCGCGAACGCGCCCAAAAGCGCTTCATCGCAGGCCCTTCACCAATCGTGGCCTCTTTCACTCTCAGGTCATCCGCCAATAGCTTTGCATTGTTTTCAGCATTGGCGACCGCAGAACGAATGGTTTTTTCCAACTGCCTCGCCGCCTTACGCTCACTGAACTCAACCGTCTTAATTGCGTCAGCCACAGGCAAGCCCTGAATCGCTCGCGCCATGTCACGCGCTTTTCGCGGTGACAACCGAACATACTTGGTTATTGCTTTAACTTCCATTAACTCGCTCCTAGTTCTTCGATCCGGCTGCTAAAACTGCCCGATCCTGAACTTTGGGTAACTCCCGGCTCATGTTTTGAATGACCGCACCGGCGATGGCCGCTCGCGTATCCACAACCCGAACCGTCGTCACGGACTTATCCCCATTTATCACATCAAACATCAACCCAGGTTTTACCCCGTCCCGACGCCCTCCGTTGAGGATTACCATGCCCAACTCTTTGTTAACATCCAAAATCAGATATTTTTTTTCCCTCAATGTCGCGGGACTATCCAGCACGATGCCGCTTGCCTCCGCCACCTCACAAGCCCGGGTTTCAAGCCGTGCTTTCAAATAATCAATTTCAATTTTAGCTGTCGCCAACGCGTCACTCAAGTTCCGCACTTGGTTTTTTAAAACCCTATTCAATTCCACTTTATCCACCTCATTTGAGGCAGCCGTGGAATTAACCACAACCAGCACGATAAAGCTAGCTATAATAGCTTTGAACAGCCCGCTTATGCGGAACGTATTCATTCTATTACTTCGCCACAGTTTTATCCGTATGGGTTCCATGCTTGCGGAAAATGCGCGTGGGCGCAAATTCACCCAACCGATGGCCCACCATATACTCCGTAATATAAACGGGCATATGCAATTTCCCATTATGAACAGCCAGCGTGTGCCCCACGAATTCGGGCGCAATCATGGATCGGCGCGACCACGTTTTAACAACGCGTTTCTCACCGGCGCGGTTCATCTTTTCCACGCGCTCCATTAGCTTTTCATCAACAAACGGCCCTTTTTTAAGTGAACGGCCCATGGTTTACTTTCTCCGACTAAGAATAAATTTTTTCGACGCTTTCCGTCTCGCCCGAGTCTTCTTGCCCTTTGTGAGCTGACCCCACGGCGTCACCGGATGACCACCGCCAGACGTACGACCTTCACCACCACCCATCGGGTGATCCACCGGGTTCATCGCCACACCACGCACGGTCGGACGAATCCCCTTCCAGCGTTTGCGCCCAGCTTTGCCAAGCTTAACACCATTATGATCAATATTGCCCACCTGCCCAATTGTCGCCATACAATTGACGTTAATCAATCGAATCTCACCGGAAGGAAGCTTCACACTCGCATACCCACCTTCACGCGCCATCAGCTGTGCGGTCTGTCCAGCACTTCGCACCAATTGTGCCCCAAAGCCAACAGTGAGTTCAATGTTATGAATCGGTAAGCCAAGTGGAATTTTAGCCAAGGGCATCATATTCCCCGTAACCGGTTCGACTTCAGGCCCCGCCATAACAATTGCTCCGACCTCTAAACCGACAGGAGCCAATATATATCGTTTTTCTCCATCCCGATAAGCCAACAACGCAATGTTCGCCGAACGATTCGGATCATATTCGATGGCCTGAACCTTGGCCGGTATGCCAATTTTGTTGCGTTTGAAATCAATTATTCTAAATTTACGTTTATGACCGCCCCCGCGGTGACGAATAGTAATCCTGCCAGCGGAATTGCGTCCGGCCTGAGATTTTTGAGATCTTGTCAGGGAACGTTCCGGCTTAACTTTTGTAATTTCATCAAACGTGGAGAGCTTGGTATTACGCAAGCTCGGCGTCGTAGGTTTATAACTTTTAAGCGCCATGTCGTGCTTCCTATTCCAAATCGATCTTATCGCCATCCTTCAAGGTTACCACGGCACGCTTCCAATCGGCCTTCTTGCCATAATGGAGCGTCCGCTCTCGGCGTTTTTTGCCATCGTAGTTCATGGTATTGACCTTGACCACCTTGACCTTAAAAAAATCTTCCACAGCCGTTTTAATTTCCAGTTTGTTGGCTGTCGGATCCACCTTAAAAAGATATTTATTCTGAGCAGCTAGCAACGTTCCCTTTTCGGTAATGTGCAGGCCACGCACTGCGGAAAGCGCGTTTTTCATGATTTCCTCCCTGGTTCACCTTCAAGCCGCGAACGCACCCCGTCCATACCGGCACGAGTTAACACCGTGACAGGAAACTTCAGCAATTGGAACGTGCTGACATCTTTAGCGGTGGTAACCTCAACATGGGCGATATTGCGAAGAGCGCAGGCTAGATTTTTATCCATGGTATCAACGACGATCAGAGCCCCTTTCGTCAATCCCAATGATTTAAGCAAGCCCGCCGCCACCTTGGTCTTCGGCTCTGAAAATGTTAACTGATCCAACACCCGGATGCGCTCTTCGCGAATCAGATCGCTGAACGCCCGCCGGAACGCCAACTGCGCAACTTTGTGCGGAACCTTCTTGGCATAACTTCGCGGATGGGGTCCATGAGCAACACCACCACCGCGCCACACCGGTGACTGCCGGTAACCCGCACGGGCACGCCCAGTCCCTTTCTGCTTCCACGGCTTCTTGTTGCTACCTGCAACATCACCCTTTCCCAACGTATTTGCAGTTCCGGCACGTATGCCGGCCTGATACGCCACGACCACATCATGAACAGCCTGCTGCCCCTTGGTCGTCAACAACGCGTCGGGAAATTCAACTTTCGCCAACGCGGAACCTTTCATGTCATAGACTGAAAGCTTGCTCATTTATTCTGCCCTGCCTTCGTCTTCTTCAATGCTTTACGCACTTCAACCATCGCCCCGACCGGCCCCGGAACCGCCCCTTTTACAAGCAGTAAATTCTCACCGGCGCGAAGCTGAACAACCTGTAGATTTTGCGTCGTCACTTGAACATTTCCCATATGCCCCGGCATACGCTTACCTTTGTGAACGCGCCCTGGATACGAACGACACCCAATCGATCCAACACGACGTTTCGAATGGCCACCATGAGTCATTGGGCCACCCGCCATACCGTGCCGACGCACAACCCCTTGGAAACCACGCCCCTTTGTAACCCCGATGATATCAACGTGTGAGGCGCCTTCCAAAATCGAAGCCGTGATGGTATCGCCGACCTTCACTTCATCACTCGCAGAAACAGTGAACTCGCGCAAGAAACGCTTTGGCGTTACTTTTGCGGCTGTAAACTGCCCATTATGTGGTTTATTCGCACGTGAGGCTTTTACGTCCTCAAACCCGAGCTTGAGCGCATCATAGCCGTCGCAGCCTTTGGTCTTACGCTGAACGACCACACACGGGCCCACCTCAATTACTGTAACAGGAGTCTGCTGACCTTCGTCACCGAAAACTCTTGTCATCCCAATCTTTTTTCCGAGTATCCCTTGCATGGTACCTGCTTAAATCTTGATCGTTATATCTACGCCGGCCGGCATGTTGAGTTTTTTCAACTCATCCACCGTTCTTGCCGTCGGCTCCACAATGTCCAACAACCGTTTATGCGTGCGCACTTCAAATTGTTCCATCGATTTCTTGTCGACATGAACACTTCGGTTGACGCTATAACTCTCGATGCGCGTTGGCATGGGAATCGGTCCAACGACCCGGGCTCCCGTCCTTTTTGCCGTCTCCACAATATCCGACACTGACTGATCCAGTACCCGATAGTCGTAGGCTTTCAAACGTATGCGTATTCGTTGCTTTTCCATCATTCACTCACCGTTCCAGAAGTTGCTTTTGTATCGCCTCCGGCACCACATCAAAACAGGCCGGCTCCATCGTGTAACTCGCACGCCCCCGGGTTAATGACCGGATAGCAGTAGAGTAACCAAAAAGTTCCGCCAACGGAACCCGCGCATGGATTACCTGCACAGTTTCTTTCCCAACCATATTCTGAACATGGCCGCGCCTGGCGCTCACATCGTTCAGCACATCACCCAGATGCTCTGCTGGAAGAATAATCTCCAGAGACATGATCGGTTCCAGAATTGCGGGCTTAGCGACTTTCGCCGCCTCCCTCAACGCCATCACTCCCGCAGTCCGGAATGCCATTTCCGTGGATTCCTGATCGCGAAAATCTCCCCCGACCACTCGCACCTTTACGTCCACCAACGAATAGTTGGCAAGAACACCTGTTGTCAACCCATCACGAATTCCCTCCTCAACGCTCGGCCGGAAGGCCGAGGGAATCCGATTCTGGGGTACCTCAAATTTTACTTCAATGCCCGAACCTCTTTCCGCCGGTTCCACATCGAGCACGACTTCACCAAACTGACGCTGCCCACCAATTTCGCGATCAAACTGATAGCACCCATGCCCAACCACCGTTACGGTTTCCCGGTACGACACCATGGGCCGTCCGGCATTCGCCTGGACTTTAAATTCCCGGAACATGCGATCCTTCAAAATCTCCAGATGGAGTTCCCCCATCCCACTCAAGAGGGTTTGCCCAGAATCGGCATCTTTCGATACCACACAGGTCGGATCTTCATCAGCAAGTGCGGCCAAAGCATCGTTTAATTTCTCCCGATCAGCTTGCGACTTTGGCTCAATGGCCATCGATATCACCGGCTCCGGGAAACGAATGCGCTCGAGTTCTACGGGCATATTCTCTGCACAAAGCGTATCGCCGGTCGTCACATTCTTCAGTCCAATGATCGCGCCAATTTCTCCAGCGTGAATGACATCCACATCTTTGCGGTCATCGGCGTGCAGAAAAACCAGTTTCATGACCCGTTCCCGCTTCTTCGTACGCGGGTTGAAAACATTCTGCCCCTGCTTAATCTGCCCAGAATAAACACGAACAAAGGCCATACGCCCCATATAGGGGTCGCTCATCAACTTGAAAACCAATGCACTCTGTGGCGCGAAATCGTCGGCCTCACGCGTCACCACCTCACCCGTTTTCGGGTGCTCCCCCTGAATCGGCGGCACATCCAACGGGGAAGGAAGGAAATCAACAACAGCGTCGAGTAAGTGCTGGACCCCTTTATTGCGCAAAGAAGAACCACATAATACCGGGGTGATTTTTTGCGCCAGCGTAGCACGCCGCAAACCATCCTTGAGAATCTGTGCAGGCACATCCGGACATTCCAAATACGCCTCGAGAACCCGTTCATCCTGCTCCGCCAACAGTTCAATCATCGTGGCACGCGCCCGCTCCGCCTCCACGGCCATGTCCGCCGGGATCGGCAAATATTTCAACGTTGAACCCAAGGTTGTTTCATCAAAGGCGACCGCCTGCATGGTGACCAAATCGACAATCCCTGCAAAATTTTCTTCACTCCCCCACGGGATCTGAATGGGGACTGGCATCGCGCCAAGTCGCGTCATAATTTGCTCAACGACCGAGCCGAAATTAGCACCGACACGATCCATTTTATTAACGAACGCGATGCGTGGTACTCGATAGCGATCCGCCTGATGCCAGACGGTCTCCGACTGGGGTTGAACGCCACCTACCCCACAAAACACGACCACGGCACCATCCAGCACTCTCAACGACCGCTCCACTTCAACGGTAAAGTCAACATGTCCGGGGGTGTCAATCAGATTGATTTGATGGTTACGCCAAAAACACATGGTCGCCGCACTCGTGATGGTGATGCCACGCTCTTTTTCCTGAGGCATCCAATCCATTACCGTCGTCCCATCATGCACTTCCCCCATACGATGCACACGCCCAGCATAAAACAGAATACGCTCACTGGTCGTCGTCTTACCTGCATCTATATGGGCAATAATCCCGATATTGCGAACAACAGACAACGGACGCAGGCGATCCGCCGCTTCACACTGGCGGGGCTCCCCTGCTGATCCACTTTTTTTATTCTGTTCCAAAACTGTTTCCATTGTCGTCTGCTGTACAAAACAAGTCCCGTCGCCCGATTGGCTGACGGGAATTGTAACACTAAAATCTTACCATCGATAATGCGCAAAGGCTTTATTCGCCTGCGCCATCTTATGCGTCTCGTCACGTTTCTTTATCGCATTACCCTGTTCCGCATAAGCATCCAGAATCTCTTGCGCTAACGCCCGACGCATCGGAACACCCTTTCGCGTCTTGGCATATTGCATAATCCAGCGCATCGCCAACGCACCTTGGCGATCAGGAGACACTTCAACCGGCACCTGATACGTCGCCCCCCCCACACGCCGAGATTTAACTTCGACTTTCGGGCTCACATTTCCAATGGCCCTTAGAATAATCTCCAAAGGGTCACCGTCAGGATGCTTCTCTTGAATGACTTTCAATGCATCATACACAATATTGACCGATACCGATTTTTTCCCCACCTTCATCAGGTGGTTGACGAGCCTACCAACCAGCTCGCTGTTATATTTCGGATCCGGGTCAACCGTCCGCCGCACTGCTCTTCGTCTTCGTCCCATGATTTTGCGCCGTCCTAAGCCTGTTTCGGTGTTTTGACACCATATTTGGAGCGACCCCTGTGCCGCCCCTCCACGCCCAATGTATCCAACGTCCCACGAACAATGTGGTAACGAACACCAGGCAAGTCCTTTACACGCCCTCCACGCACGAGCACCACACTGTGCTCCTGCAAATTGTGCCCTTCACCCGGAATGTAGGCCGTCACTTCCTCCCCGTTCGTCAACCGAACACGTGCTACTTTACGTAACGCCGAGTTCGGCTTCTTGGGCGTCTGTGTTTTGACTGAAAGGCACACACCCCGACGCTGAGGACAATTCTTCAGCGCCGGAGATTTGCTTTTATACCGGACTTGTTTTCGTCCGTATTTCACAAGTTGATTAATCGTTGGCATAATTTTCGTTATCCCTTCCAAACGCAAAGCGTGTAAAGATGCCCGAAGCAGCGTATTCTTGTCAAGCTTTATCCAAGAAGCTCTTTGGCTTTCTTCAACTCTTCGCTTTCTTGGCGCAAATCCTCTTCCGGAATCGGCTCCGCCAAGGGAACCAATTTGATATTCCTGAACATCGGGAACCCCGTCCCACCAGGGATCAAATGTCCCATAATTACATTTTCTTTAAACCCGTACAAAGTGTCAACACGTCCTAAGGTAGCCGCTTCCGTAAGAACACGCGTGGTGTCCTGGAACGACGCCGCGGAAATGAAACTTTCCGTTTCCAGAGCCGCCTTGGTGATACCTAGCAGAGCCGGAGAAGCCTCTGCAGCTCGCTTCCCTTCTGCCGACGCTTTAGCATTGACTTCCTGGAAAGCCTGTTTCTCCACCTGCTCACCCCAAAGAAAATCCGTGTCGCCAGCATCGGTAATTCGCACCTTGCGCAACATCTGTCGAACAATGATCTCAATATGCTTGTCATTGATCTCAACACCTTGCAGGCGATAAACCTCCTGCACCTGATTGACAAGATATTCCTGAAGTTCCTGCGGTCCACAAATTTCAAGGATTTCCTGCGGAACAATGGGGCCTTCCGTCAGTTGCTGCCCCTTTTGAACATAGTCGCCTTTATAGACAACGATATGTTTACCCATGGGAATCAAATGTTGTTCTTCATCATTGGTGACGGAATCACGGATCAACAAACAGCGCCGTCCACGTTGATTCGCGCCAAAATCGACAATACCATCAATCTTTGCGATTTCCGCCGCATCTTTCGGTCGCCGTGCCTCAAACAATTCCGCCACACGCGGAAGTCCACCCGTGATATCCTTCGTCTTCGACTCCTTACGAGGAGTCTTGGCAAGCACCTCACCGGCTGTAACTTTTTTGCCATCCTTGATCATGACGTGGGCACCTGCCGGGATATTATATATCGAAGCCGGTTCATTACCACCATGTGACACGACGATCTGAGGATGCAAATCTTCCTTATGTTCCAGAACAACCGTCCCCATCAAACCAGTAGACTGATCCACATCTTTCTTAACAGTCACATTCTCAATAAAACCCTGGAAATGAACCGTACCGGAGTTTTCGGCAAGAATAGGCACACTATATGGATCCCACTCAATAAAACTTTGGGCTTTTTTCACACGACCACCGTCGGCCACCGAAATAAGCGCACCAATTGCAATGGAATGTCGCTCCACTTCGCGCCCAGTGTCATCCAGCACGCCCACCGATCCATTTTTGTTCAAGACAACGAAACTACCCTGCTCATTCACCACCGTACGCATGTTCGTGTATTGGACCGTACCGTCATGTTTCGAGATCACATGTGGTTGTTTGAAAACAGCGCTGGCCGTACCACCAATGTGGAAAGTACGCATCGTCAACTGTGTGCCTGGTTCACCAATAGACTGAGCCGCAATAATTCCAACCGCCGTGCCGATTTCGACCGGGTTGCCATTCGACAAATCACGTCCATAACATTTCGCACAAATACCACGCTTTGATTCGCACGTCAGAACACTTCGGATTCTGACTTTCTCAATATCGGCATTCATGATCACATCCGCAACAACTTCGTCAATCAAGCCGCCTGCCGGGACAATGACCTCACGCGTCGTCGGATTAATAATATCATTCAGCGCCGTACGTCCTTTCAAACGATCCGCCAGCGACACCGTATTTTCGTCGCCTTCGCCAATCGCTTTGACTTCGATACCATTGAGTGTATTACAATCCTGCTCAATAATTCTGACATCCTGAGCCACATCAACCAATTTGCGCGTCAAATACCCTGCGTCCGCGGTTTTAAGCGCGGTATCCGCCAAACCCTTGCGAGCTCCGTGTGTACTGATGAAATATTCCAGCACACTCAAACCTTCCCGGAAGTTCGACACAATCGGTCGCTCGATGATTTCGCCAGATGGCTTGGCCATCAAACCACGCATACCAGCCAACTGTCGAATTTGTTGGCGACTACCGCGGGCCTTGGAGTCGACCATCATGAAAATCGGGTTGGCTTCGTCACTGTCCCCGTTTTCTTCAATCGCGCGATACATCGCTGTCGAGGTTTCATCCGTAGCCTGAGTCCAAATATCAACGATTTTATTATAACGTTCACCGTCGGTAATAATACCACGGCGATATTGACTTTCGACTTCAGCCACTGATTTGTGAGCCTTGGCGATAATCTCTTCCTTCTCAACCGGAATGATCATATCCGACAGACCAATGGAAATACCGGCTAATGTCGCATGCTCAAACCCGATATTCTTCAGGCTGTCAAGAACTCGCACGGTTTCCTTGTTCCCGCTTTGGCGATAACAATGCCAGATCAATTTACCAAGGAATGATTTATCGCAGCAACGGTTCACAAATCCAAGCGTGTCCGGAAGAATTTCGTTGAAAAATACACGCCCGACGGTTGTCACCAACATCTTGGAACTTGCATCACCAAACACCGTCTTGCGCTTCAAATCCGGGTTTTTAAACCGAATTCGATGATGGATTTTCAACGCCCCATCATCGTAGGCCAAACGCACCTCGCTGGCTTCGGAGAAAATGGGGAGGCGTTCTTGCTCTTGACTCTTGCCTTCCTTTTTACGCCGGATTTCTTTAATCCGATCCTTCTGCGCCGCAGAGGTAAGATAATAAATTCCCAACGCAATATCCTGCGTAGGCGTCATTACAGGCCTTCCGCTGGAAGGTGAGAAGACATTGTGCGGGGAGAGCATCAGCAATCTGGACTCGATCTGGGCTTCAATCGAAAGAGGTACGTGAACCGCCATCTGATCGCCATCAAAGTCAGCATTATACGCCGTACAAACGAGAGGGTGAACCTGGATGGCTTCCCCTTCGACCAGCGTTGGCTCAAACGACTGGATGCTCAAGCGATGCAAGGTCGGCGCGCGGTTCAGCATGACCGTCTTGTCACGCGTAATTTCCTCCAAAATTGCCCAAACCTCATCCGACTGTTTATCAATCAGTTTTTTTGCGGAACGAACCGTATGCGCAACGCCCATCTCCTTCAAACGACGGATGATGAAAGGTTCAAACAATACCAGAGCCATCTTTTTAGGTAAGCCACACTGATGTAACTTGAGTTCAGGACCGACAACAATCACGGAACGCCCGGAATAATCCACGCGTTTACCCAGCAGATTCTGACGAAAACGTCCACCTTTGCCCTTAAGCATATCACTTAAAGACTTCAGCGGACGATTCCCCGCACCCGTCACCGCACGACCATGACGTCCATTGTCGATTACCGCATCAACGGCTTCCTGCAACATGCGTTTTTCATTGCGAATAATGACATCGGGAGTTTTGAGTTGCAGCAGATTTTTCAACCGGTTATTCCGGTTGATCACCCGCCGATACAGATCATTCAGATCGGAGGTCGCAAAACGCCCACCCTCTAGCGGAACCAGCGGCCGCAAATCAGGCGGTATCACCGGCAATACCTCAAAAATCATCCATTCCGGACGGGCATTACTCGTTAAAAATCCTTCCAAGACCTTCATGCGCTTGGAAATCTTTTTACGAATCTGCTTGCTACGCGTCGTTTCCATCTGCGCATCAAGCTCCACCATAGCCTTTTCAAGATCCAGTTTTTTCATCAGGTCGCGAACGGCTTCAGCACCAATTTTAGCGACAAATGCATCACTATACTTATCCTGCGCCTCCCGATATTCCATTTCGCTCAGAAGTTGTTTTTCCTGAAGAGGGGTATCCCCCGGTTCAATTACGACGTAATCTTCATAATAAAGAATGCGTTCAAGGGCGCGCGCTGTCATATCGAGCACCAACCCAAGGCGACTGGGTGTACACTTAAAAAACCAGATATGCGAAACAGGCACCGCAAGATCAATATGCCCCATGCGCTCACGGCGCACACGGGACTGTGTAATTTCAACCCCGCAACGATCGCAGATGACACCCTTGTGCTTAATGCGTTTATATTTACCGCAACTGCATTCCCAATCCCGTGTTGGGCCGAAAATGCGTTCACAGAACAATCCGCCCTTTTCAGGCTTATAGGTACGGTAGTTAATGGTTTCCGGATTTTTCACCTCACCATGACTCCAAGCCCGGATTGTCTCCGGAGAAGCCAATGAGATATTCACCGAATCAAACCCCTCCATCAGGGGCATTCCAAGCCGCTCACGGGCGGCAGAATTTGTAAAGGTACGTTCCGACATAGGTGACTCAGCGTTGCCGCCGCCTCCGTTAAACTCGTTTTTCCTTCGCTTCAGCCCGAACATCCAAACCAATAGCTCTCAGCTCGTTGATCAAGACGTTGAACGACTCAGGGCGGTCCGCCTCGAGTACATTCTCACCTTTTACGATAGATTCGTAAATCCGCGTCCGCCCGGTGGTATCATCACTCTTGACGGTCAACAATTCCTGCAGTGCATAGGCCGCCCCATAGGCCTCAAGCGCCCACACTTCCATTTCCCCGAGTCGCTGACCACCGTATTGCGCCTTACCACCCAACGGCTGCTGGGTGACAAGAGAATAGGGGCCCACCGCACGGGCATGGATTTTGTCACTAACTAAATGATGCAATTTCAGCATGTAGATATAACCCACAACGACCCGCTGATCAAAGGGCTCGCCAGTCCGACCATCAAAAAGCTGTGTCTTACCATCCGATGGAAGTTTCGCTTCATCCATTAAGTCATGAATGCGTTTTTCAGAAATTCCATCAAAAACAGGGGTACTCGCATAAAGACCAAGAATCTTACACGCCCATCCCAGATGCGTTTCGAGCACCTGTCCGACATTCATACGGGAAGGCACACCCAACGGGTTCAACACGATATCCACCGGTGTTCCATCCGGCAGAAAGGGCATATCCGCTTCAGGTAAAATCCTAGCAACGACACCTTTATTTCCGTGACGTCCAGCCATTTTGTCCCCGACAGACAACTTCTTCTTGCTCGCGATGTATACCCGTACCTGCTTGATAATCCCCTGATCAACCTCATCACCGCTCTCCAGACGATCAATGGCATTCTCAAACTCATGCTCAAGCTCAATGAATTTCTGCTGGTGCTCAGCGATAATTTCCTGAATCTTAATCTGAATCGGACTGCTTTCGATCGCAATATGAGCGCTTTCGTTAGCGAGTTTCCGGAGCAAGGTTTTCGTAATTTTGCGATTGGCAGGAATAATGATTTCACCCGAATCAATGTTCAAAACATCCAGCGGAATCTTTTCACCCAACAGGATATTACTCAAAGCCTCAGTCAACTGATCAATCAGTTCCTGTTTCTTTCCCGCCTGCTCCTGAGTCACATTTTTAGCCTGACGCTTCCGTTCAGTGGGCGTCATTTTCTCACGAGCAATATCTTTATGAGCAGACACTTTCACATCCATCACGATGCCATAGGTACCGCTTGGAACGGTCAATGATGTGTCACGCACATCGGCTGCTTTTTCGCCAAAAATGGCCCGAAGCAATCGTTCCTCCGGCGCCAACTCCGTCTCACTCTTGGGCGTAATTTTTCCAACAAGGATATCGTCCGGCTTGACTTCCGCACCAATACGAATCACCCCGTCAGGGCCGAGATTACGAAGCGCATCTTCACCAACATTAGGAATATCCCGTGTAATTTCCTCGGGACCCAGTTTGGTGTCACGGGCTCCAACTTCAAATTCCTGAACATGAATAGAAGTGAACACATCCTCCCTGACGACACGATCACTGATTAAAATGGCATCTTCGAAGTTATAGCCGCTCCAAGGCATAAACCCAACAAGGACATTCCGCCCGATGGACAATTCTCCATCACGCGTTGCAGGACCATCCGCCAAAACATCCCCCATACGAACCTTCTGACCGACACTGACAACCGGTCTCTGGTTGACACATGTCCCTGCATTGGACCGCATAAATTTGTTGAGGACGTAAACCCGATCGGCCTCTTTTTTCTTACTGCCCTTATCGCCGGTCACTACAATCTTATTCGCGGAAACATACGTGACCACCCCAGGCTCTTCAGCTAAGGCCAACACTCCCGAATCGCGTGCAATCCGATCTTCAAGGCCGGTCGCGACAAAAGGACGCTCCGTTTCCATCAACGGAACCGCTTGGCGCATCATGTTTGAACCCATCAATGCACGGTTTGCATCATCATGTTCCAAAAATGGAATCAACCCGGCCGCAACCGAAACGACCTGCTTCGGCGACACATCCATATAGTCGACTTTTTCCTTGGGAACCTCAAGGAACTCACCCCGGTTTCGCACCGCAATGGCCTCACGCGCCATGCGGCTACGCGAATCCAATGGCGTATTCGCCTGAGCAATGATGAATTTTTCTTCGCGGTCAGCACTCAGATACTCCACTTCATCCGAAACGCATCCATTATTCACCTTGCGGTAGGGCGTCTCAATAAAGCCATACTCATTGACCCTCGCATAAATTCCCAACGACGAAATCAGACCAATATTGGGACCTTCCGGAGTCTCAATCGGACAGATACGACCATAGTGACTGCTATGTACATCACGAACCTCAAAACCAGCCCGTTCACGGCTCAAGCCGCCCGGTCCCAAAGCACTTAATCTGCGTTTATGAGCGAGTTCAGACAAAGGATTCGTCTGATCCATAAATTGACTCAACTGACTCCGGCCAAAAAAATCTTTGACTACAGCAGACAGAGTCTTCGGATTCACTAAACGCTGCGGCGTCAATGTTCCGGTGTTGGGATCAAACAGCGTCATACGTTCACGGACTAGACGTTCCGCACGAGCCAAACCAACACGACATTGATTCTCAATTAATTCGCCAATGGTGCGTAACCGGCGGCTTCCAAGATGGTCAATATCATCAACCATCCCCTGTCCGTTTCGAATACTGATCAAATATCGTATCGCCGCGATTAAATCACTTCCATCAGGCGCCAGTGTACGAGGACGCTCTTCATCCGTTACCGTAATGAAAGCATCCTTCTCCTTGGTATCCTTGCGAGCCATAATCGTCTCAATAAGACCCATGGCATCCTTGATTTCACTGTCCAACTTCTGATTGATTTTATAGCGCCCGACACGACCGAGATCATAACGCCGCACATCAAAGAAAAGACGCTTCAGCAACTGGCGTGCGTTGGAAACCGTTGCGGGATCACCCGGGCGTAAGCGCAAATAGATATCTTTCAAAGCGTCATCCATGGAATGCGTCGGATCTTCCTTGATGCTCTTCAGCATAACTCCGGAATCCCACGAAACATCCACCACTTCAACATCCTTAAAGCCAGCCGCTTTCATCTGAGCCAGAACATTTTCTGACAAAGGCTCATAACGGCGGGCCAAAACGGTCTGGGAATCAACATCAATCACATCTTCCCGGAACACTAAGTTTACCAGTTTATCAGCGCTACTGGTTTCACTCATTTTCACTTTGCGGAATGTGTAGAACAAGGACAACAAATCGTCATCCGATCCATATCCCAAAGCCCGCAAAAATGTGACCGCCAAAAACTTTCTTCGGCGATGGCGGCGATCCATATAGATCCACAGCAAGTCAGAAGCATCAAATTGTACTTCCACCCATGATCCGCGATCCGGAATGATGCGGAAGGAATACAGCATATTGCCACTTGAGTGAACCGACTGTTCGAAGCAAATACCTGGAGAACGATGCAACTGACTAACGATCACCCGCTCCGCCCCGTTAATCACAAACGAACCCTGCTTAGTCATTAGCGGGATTTCGCCCATATAAACGGTTTCTTCGCGAATTTCCTCGCCATCCTTCAGCCGGAACGTAACATGAAGCGTTCCCGCAAAAGTTTGACCCTCGCGCAAAGTTTCGTAAGGGTCCGCCTTGGGCAAGGAAAACTCATACTTCACGAAATCGAGTGCGTAACGCCCATCATAACTTTCAATGGGGAAAACTTCCTTGAACACCACCTGAAGCCCCATGGGCTTACGGGCACCAGGGGCAATGTCAAGCTGAAGGAAATCCTTATAAGACGCCGTCTGAATTTCAATCAGATTAGGCGGCTCAATTACTTCAACCAATTTTCCGAAGTTTGTTCTCTCAACCATATCCAGCACCTGTTGCACCGGGTTTCCAGGACACCAACACCGCGGTCAAGCGACCGCCCGTCGTAACACACTACTCTTCAAGAGCGGGTTACTTAATTTCGACGGTCGCGCCAGCCTTCTCCAAAAGCTCTTTGATCTTGGCAGCTTCGTCCTTGGAAACGCCTTCCTTAACGGACTTCGGCGCGCCTTCAACAAGGTCCTTGGATTCCTTCAAACCGAGCCCCGTGATGCCACGGATTTCCTTAATGACTCCGATTTTGTTGCTACCCGCAGTAGCCAGAATGACATTAAACTCCGTTTTCTCCGCCGCCACCGCCGCAGGAGCGCCCGCAGGAGCAGCCGCCATCATTCCCATCGGGGCTGAGGCCGTCACACCCAAGCGTTGTTCAAGACCCTTAACGAGCTGCGAGAGCTCCAGAACGGTCATGTTTTCAACAGCCTTAACAATTTCTTCCATCTTCGCATCCAATTTAATTTCTTCAGACATGGTATATCTCCCTTCCTAATCAACTACACTCAAACGTCACTTCGTTGCGTTCTTTTTGTCCTCAATCGCCTTCAACACGTACACGATGGATGACACCTTTTGCTTCAGCACGCCAACCAAGCGCGTAAGCGGAGCCGCCACGGTACCCACCAACTGACTCAACAGCACTTCACGGGGCGGCAGTTCTGCAATGGCATCGATCTGCGAGGAAGTTAAAATAACATTCCCCATCACCCCCGCTTTAACAATAAGCAAGCCATTGGCAGTAGTAAACTGCTTGATGGTCTTAGCTGCCTGAACAACATCCGTCCCCGTCACAATGGCGGACTGCCCCTTGAGTGACGTATCCAGATGCTGCCACCCTTTATCCTTAGTAATTAAACGCACAAAACGGTTCTTCACAACCTGCAGGCGTGCGCCTGTTTTACCAAGTTTTCGGCGAAGGTCTGAAAACTGTTCCACCTTCATGCCGCGGTAATCCGCAACAAAAACGAAGGTTGAAGCGTTCACCTGGGAAGTAATTTCCCCTAGAATAGATTGTTTTTCTGGTCTCATTGAACCCAACCTTTTTGCTATTCGCGCACTTCAACGCGGAGACCAACCCCCATCGTCGAACTTAGCGTACACCGTTTAATAAAGATACCCTTAGCCGCCGCCGGACGTGCCGACGCAATCGCCGCAATCACCGCATTGACATTGTCCAAAAGCTTTGATTCTTCGAATGACAATTTTCCAAAGGGAACCTGCACGTTTCCATTACGATCCATCCGATACTCCACACGGCCCGCTTTGCTTTCGCGAACCGCTGCCGCAGTATCATCCGACACCGTGCCGGTTTTGGGATTGGGCATAAGACCACGAGGCCCCAGCACTTTACCCAATTTACGGACTTCTTTCATGGCATCAGGCGTGGCGATCGCAATATCAAAATCAACCCAGCCGCCTTTAACCTTCTCAATCAGATCGTCGTTACCGACAATATCTGCACCAGCCGCCCGGGCCGCATCGGCCGCCGCGCCTGCTGCGAAAACGGCGACACGAACAATTTTGCCGGTTCCGTGCGGAAGCGCAACGGTGCCACGAACGGTCTGATCCGTTTTCTTGGTATCCACACCAAGCCGAATTGCAAGTTCGGCAGTTTCATCAAATTTGGCAATTTTATTTGCCTTCAGGAAGCTAATAGCCTCAGACGTGGTATAAACCTTGTCTTCGGTCTTTTCGGCTACCTTCCGATATTTTTTACCGTGCGTCGCCATGGCTAACGAATTACCTCGATTCCCATGCTGCGAGCCGTCCCCTCAATCATACGGGCGGCGTGGTTTTCGTCTGTCGCATTCAGATCGTTCATCTTTTGGCGCGCTATTTCCAGCACCTGCTGGGGCGTCACCTTGCCAACCTTGTCCCGGTTCGGCTGGGCTGAACCTTTTGCCAATCCTGCAGAGCGCTTCAACAACGAGGAAGCGGGCGGGCTCTTTGTGATAAACGTGAACGAACGGTCTTGGTAAACGGTAATAATGACCGGGATCACCAAGCCCGCGCTATTCTGCGTGGCCGCGTTAAATTCTTTGCAAAACTGCATGATATTCACCCCATGCTGGCCGAGTGCCGGCCCAACTGGGGGTGCCGGATTCGCCTGCCCAGCGGGAATCTGCAGCTTGATTTTTCCTGTTACTTTCTTTGCCATATCTCTCCCTCAACATCTGATTAGCGAGAACCCCGCCAATCCGTAGGCTTATTGCCGTTCGACCTGCCAGTACTCCAATTCCACGGGAGCCGTGCGACCAAAAATCGCAACCGAAACCTTAAGTTTCCCTCGATCCGCATCCACTTCATCCACCGTCCCGGTAAAATTCATGAAGGGACCATCCGTAATCTTGACCGTCTCACCAATGTCATAGATCACCTTCGGTTTTACCTTCTCCTTTTTCTCTTCCACCTGAAACAGGAGCCGTTCCACTTCATCGGGCCGGAGAGGCGCCGGCCGATCTCCTCCAACAAATCCAATTACACCGGGCGTTTCCCGGATGAAATACCAAACCGTCTCAATCACCTTGCGATCATCCCCATAGAGAGACATGCTCACGAGAACATAGCCCGGGAAAAATTTCCGTGTGATGACGCTTTTAACCCCTTTTTTGGTCTCGGACACTTTTTCCGTAGGAATCAACACCTGATCCACATAGCCGCGCATCTCTTCCTTGTCCAGGCGGCGCTCAATGCTTTCCTTAACCTTCGCCTCCTGGCCAGTCAGCGTATGCAGCACAAACCATTGTTTTTCACTCATGAAACCCCGGACTTGCTATAAGTTTAGTGACGCACCAACAGGCCAATCGCCTGCCTCAAAACCACGTCGCAAAGACCCACAAACACAGCAAAAAGCACTACCGACAAAATCACCACCACCGTGGACTCAATTAACTCTCCACGCGTAGGCCACGTCGACTTACGCAGCTCATTCTTTACATCAGCAAGAAAAAACTGAACCTTTTGAAAGCTGTCGGCTAATTTACTCACAAGATAACTCCGTGCTGATTTGGCAGGCCAGGAGGGCATCGAACCCCCAACCTCCGGTTTTGGAGACCGGCGCTCTGCCAATTGAGCTACTGGCCTGTTATACTAGGCAACCCTTAACGGGTCTCCTTATGCACCGTATGCTTTTTTTCAAACCGGCAGTATTTCTTAATCTCCATACGATCCGGAGTCAGCCGTTTGTTCTTTGTAGTCGTATAATTACGCCGCTTGCACTCAGTACAAGCGAGAGTGACCAGTTCCCTCGGCATTTTAAACCATCCTTATGCGAACGGGCGGCGAACCGCCCAAACACAGTTGTCCGACCTCAGTCGGACGATTAATTATTGCAAAATTTCCGACACTGTACCGGCACCCACTGTACGCCCACCCTCACGGATAGCGAAACGCATGGATTTCTCCATGGCGATCGGCGCAATCAATGTCACCGTCATACTGATATTGTCGCCCGGCATCACCATTTCCACTCCATCAGGCAACGTAATATCACCTGTCACATCCGTGGTACGGAAGTAGAACTGAGGACGGTACCCCTTGAAAAACGGAGTATGACGGCCACCTTCTTCCTTACTCAGCACATACACTTCGCACTTAAACATCGTATGCGGCGTGATGGAACCCGGCTTTGCCAATACCTGCCCGCGCTCAACATCTTCCTTCTTGGTGCTGCGCAACAGACAACCAACGTTGTCGCCAGCCTGCCCTTGATCCAACAGCTTGCGGAACATCTCAACACCGGTGACCGTCGTCTTAACCGTGGGCTTCAACCCGACAATCTCGACATCTTCACCCACCTTGATAATGCCACGCTCGATACGACCGGTCACCACGGTACCACGCCCTTCGATCGAGAACACATCTTCAATTGAAAGCAGAAACGCCTGATCGACAACACGAACGGGCTCAGGGATGAACGTGTCCAAGGCATTGATCAATTCCTTGATACAGTTACAAGCAGGATCATCCGGCGTGGTTGCCTTAATCGCACCCAGCGCGCTACCACGAATGATCGGAGTGTCATCACCAGGATAGTCATACTTGCTCAACAACTCGCGAATCTCGAGCTCAACAAGGTCCAGCAATTCAGGATCATCAACGGTGTCCACCTTGTTTAAAAAAACGACAACCTTGGGCACACCCACCTGGCGGGCGAGCAGGATGTGCTCACGCGTCTGAGGCATCGGACCGTCTGACGCACTGACCACCAAGATGGCACCATCCATCTGCGCCGCGCCAGTGATCATGTTTTTAACATAATCGGCATGTCCCGGGCAGTCAACGTGCGCATAGTGCCGATTTTCAGAACTATACTCCACATGCGAGGTTGCAATGGTCAAAATTTTGGTAGGATCGCGACGCCCCTGAGACTCCGAGGCCTTGGCGACCTGATCATATTTGACATAGGTGCTCAACCCACGCAGAGACTGCACATAGGTAAGAGCCGCCGTCAAGGTGGTCTTGCCATGGTCAACGTGCCCGATCGTACCCACATTTACATGCGGCTTGGTTCTGCTAAATGTTTCCTTCGCCATAGTCGTACTCCTAGTTTATACTCGTTTTCAGTTCCACTTTAACCAGCCAATCTGGTCATTTTAAAATCTTGGAGCCCACGAGCGGGATCGAACCGCTGACCTCGTCCTTACCAAGGACGTGCTCTACCAACTGAGCTACGGGGGCCTCGCGATTATTCCACCTTTAGCTTCCAACAAACACAAAAAGACGACTTCCTGTTGCCCTCATCAAATCCGACAACGGGAAATTCGCTCCGTGCCACACATTCACACTCAACTTATGGACTCTTTCACCCAAAAACAGACCGCATACGCTACCATAAGCCGATTTTGTGTCAACAGGATTATTTTCTTTTTTGATATTTATATCTCAGCTCAATTCACACCCGTCCCCATTACCCGGGCCTCACCTCAGCCGGCTTCGGAATCGTGGTGAAATACATTTCCCCGCTCTCCACATTCCGGATATCAAAGTCTTCCACATGGCGCCCGGGGTCTGCTCTGAAACTCAGATATCCCGCAAACTTGCTTTCCAAATTCACCAAAACGGCTTCATCTTCCTTGCGCAGGCGTTCTAATACCGTGGGATGAACAACAATCTGCAATTTCCGATTCTGGCCGGCATCTTTGAACCGACGCATGAGGGCAACAATTTGGCGTTGAATCTCAACACTCATGGAAAGGGGCGATTTGACACTCCCTCTCCCCTTGCAATACGGACAATCTACATACATGGAGGACAGCACCCCCTCATCCACACGCTGGCGGGTCATTTCCAGTAATCCCAGATGCGAAATTTGCAAGACATTGGTTTTGGCTTTATCACGATGCAGGGCATCTTTGAGCGTCTTGTAAACGGCGTTCCTGTTTTTCTTCTGCTTCATGTCGATAAAATCAACCACAATCAACCCACCTGCATTCCGCAGCCGGAGTTGACGCGCCACTTCCTCTGCCGCTTCCGTATTGACTTCAAAAATCACATCCTCCTGGGTCTGCGCCCCCTTATGCCGTCCAGTATTGACATCCACCGAAATTAACGCCTCAGTTTCCTCAAAAATAATATAGCCCCCGGACTTCAGCATGACCTTGCGGGCAAACGCATTCTCAAGCTGGCGCTCAATGTTGAAGTGATCAAAGATAGGCGCCGCTCCCTCATACTGCTGAATACGAGACCGGACACGCCGCGAAATTTTCGAGGCCAGATCTTTGATACGCCCCACCTTGAATGGATCATCCACCACTATGCGGTCGATATCCTCTGTCAACCAATCCCGCACCACACGCTCAACGAGATCGAGTTCCTCGTACAAACAGCACGGAGCCGGAGTCTCCTGGATCCCGCGACTGATCTCACCCCACACATCCACCATAGCCCGCATGTCGCGGACAAAACTGCGTTGCTGTGCGCCCATGCCAGCCGTACGGATAATCAGACCAACCCCCTCCGGCGAGGGAAGACGGGCCAGCACCTTTTTCAGGCGCAACCTTTCTTTCTCATCCTCAATCTTCCGCGAAACCCCCTTTAAATTGCTCCCGGGCAACATCACTAGATACCGGCCCGGGATGCTCAGATTGGCTGTCACCCGCGGCCCTTTGGTACTAATCGGCCCCTTGGTCACTTGCACCACAATTTCGGATCCGATCGGAAACATCCGCGCAATTTCGGCACTCGTATGTCGTTTTTTCTTCGTCATGTTTCGAATCGTAATATCTTCGGCCGCCTCCAGCCTGGCCGCATCCTCAGGGATCATGTCCCAGTAATGGAGAAAGGCATTTTTCTTGAGCCCAATATCCACAAAAGCCGCCTGCAAACCATCTTCGAGATTTTTAATTACGCCCTTATAGATGCCCCCCACAATTCGTTCCTCCGTGGGGTGCTCAACCTGAAACTCTTCCAACTTACCATTCTCAAGTACCGCCACCCGGGTCTCCAGGCTCTCGGCATTAATCACAATCTCGCGCTTAAAACTTTTTCTTCCAAATCGAAATCCAAACATCCAGCACATCCTTTCCTGACAACGGCCACCCTCACGGCCGTCGCACATACACACTTTGTATCAAACCTAAAGCAAACAGAGTGATCACCATAAATGTCCCACCATAGCTGACCAGCGGCAGGGGGATCCCCACCACCGGCAATACTCCAATGGTCATCGCCATATTCACAAACGCATGCGTGAATACCATCATGACAATCCCCACACACAACACCCGCCCCATCTTATCACGCGCCACCATGGCCGCATATAAACCGCAGAACACCAGCCCCCCATACAGAGTCAACACTCCCAAAGCCCCCACAAATCCAAGTTCCTCAGTAATGACCGAAAAAATAAAATCCGTCGGGGCGACCGTCCGCGGAAGAAATCCCAGAATATTCTGCGTTCCGCTTAAAAAGCCTTTACCCGTGAGACCACCCGATCCCACCGCAATTTCCGATTGGCGCTTATTCCATCCCGTCCCCATCGGATCTTTCCCGGGCTGAAGAAACACTTCAATCCGATTACGCTGATACTCACTCATCCTGATGGCGTGGAAAAACTGCTCCTGATGCTCGGGCGACATTCCCATCTGCTCCGGCAACGCCACCGCCGCCAACACCAACATCACCGCCGCCACCCCGCTCACCCCTAACAGGACCAAGGGCTTGATACGGGCGCCCGCCACAAACAACATCGCCACCACCACGGGCAAATACACCAGAGCACTACCGAGATCCGGCTCTTTCATCACCAGCAACATGGGAATCCCCGCCAGCAGGAACAACCGCCACAGCGCAGGCAAACGCTCAAATTTCTCTGCGGCCGGGCTCAATAAACAGGCGCTCAAAATAATTACGGCGAGTTTCCCGATCTCGGACGGTTGCACGCCCACCCCCATAAACATCAGCCAACGCTTGGCGCCATAGATGCGCGTCCCGAAGAACAACACGGCAACCAGCAACACCAACGCCACGATATAAAAAAGCCACGACACATCCCGCAACCGACGGTAGTCGAAAAGCGTTGTCCCCAAATAGCACACCATCCCCGCCAGAGCCCACTTGATCTGCTTGGCATATAAATCCACCGTGGAATCCTCACGGACTGACGTGGCGCTGTAGATAAAACAGACTCCTACAACAATCAAACCGACAATCATCAGGATCATGACCCAGTTCATGCGCCGCAACAGTTGAAACTGATTCCAAAACTTCCTCACCCATCCACCCCCTGTTGTCTCTCTGGAACCATAAAAATCCCCATCATCAACTTCTGCAGGCGCGGCCCCACCGTAAAACCACCCGACACGGCATCATCCACCACCATGGCAACGGCATATCGCGGCTTATCATAGGGGGCAAACAGGATCATCCAGCCATGTTTCTTCCGGTCTTCTTTCTCGCCATACTCCGCCGTGCCGGTCTTCCCTGCCATTTCGATCCCCGGCACGCTTGCCCGCTTCCCGGTTCCAGTGGGCGCCATAATGACATCATGCATCCCATTTCGGACCAACCGCATCGTCTCCGGCGCCACCGGCAAATGACGCACCAGCGTCGCCGGGTAATTGGTCAGGGTATTTCCCGCCACATCCTGCAATGCCAACACCAACCGCGGCCGGAAAACATCCCCGCCATTGGCAAGGGTGGCCGCCACCACCGCCATTTGCAAAGGCGTCACCGCAAGCGCTCCCTGACCGATCGAAAAATTACAGGTATCGCCATTTCTCCAATCATCATGCCAGAATTTTTGTTTCCATTCCGGCGTGGGAACAACCCCGGAAGCCTCCCGGTCCAGTTCGATCCCCGTCTTCTCACCCAGACCAAATAATTTAGCCATGTCTGAGATGGCCTCATTGCCGCACTTCAACCCGATTGTGATGAAATAGGTGTTGCAGGACTGTTCAATCCCGCGCCGCAAATCCACTACTCCATGGCCATTGGGATTCCAGCATTTCATGGCCTTGTTCCCGATCATGAAATACCCCGGACAATTCACCGTTGTCGCGGCCGATATGGCGTCACTGTTCAAGGCCGCCAAAGCGGTCACCGGCTTGAAGATACTGCCAGGCGCATACACTTCAGCCACCGCCTTATTCAACATGGGCTTGCCTGGATCATTATTGAGCTGATCCCAAAGCGCCTTGGTAAAAACAGGCATCAACTGATTGGGATTAAAGGTCGGCGAACTCGCCAGCGCCAACACATCGCCATTATTGGGATCCAATACCACCACCGCGCCAGGCACATCCCTGATTGCCGCTTCCGCCAAGGCTTGAATCCGTCCATCAAGGGCCAGCATCACATTGGCGCCCGATACCGCTTCCTTATCGGTTCGCTCCGCCCGTTTGAGACCCGAGGCGTCAATGCGCACCAAGCGTTCTCCGGGTTCCCCCACCAACATTCTATTAAATTGCCGTTCCAGCCCCATTTTCCCATCCATCTCCGGAAGATAATATTGAAAATCATCCATCTCTGCCCCGGAGAAATCCGTCTTCCCAACATAACCCAGAAGGTGGGCCGCCAGGTCGCCTTTCGGATAAACCCGGTTGGGCTCCACATAAATATCCACCCCCGTCATATCCACCGAAGATTCAGAAAGCCGGGCTAACGCCGCGGGATCCAGGCTCCGCCAAGCCACCAACGGAAGCGGCAAACGACGATGGATATGGGTCCAGATATCTTCTTCACTGATGATGGCTTTCCGCCCCATCAACTCCTTCAATTCACCAATCCGGCGCTGTACTTCCACCACCGTATTCGACCAACGCCCCGGTTGACGCAAATCTTCCAGATTGAAGGCCAGACAGTAGCAAGGCTGATTGTCCGCCAGACAAACCCGGCTCCGATCAAAGATCCGCCCCCGCGGAGCCGACAAACGAATCCGCCGAACGCTCTGTTTGTGCAAACTGGCTTCAAATTCAGGCCGCCTTGACACCTGAAGGTCAAAAAGGAGGGCGGCAAGCACGAGCAACAAACCCAGCATCATCAGTAACACCAACCGGATGCGCTTCAATTCCAAGAGTGTGGTTTCACCTGCGTTCATGTTACCTATCATCACCTACATAAGTCAGTCCCACGTGACGTTCAAGCTTAGCCGCCGCCCACCAGACCAATGGGGCCACACCCAGCCCCAACAGCGCTGCCCCCCCCATCTTGAGAGTAACCCACCAGACCGGGATGGCATCCACCAATGCGTTGAGACTCAACATCAAGTAGAGCCCCAAGGTGGTCAAGGCCCCCAAACTGGCCCCCAATATGGCGACTGTAAATAAACTATCCCCAAACAACTTCTCGCGTGTTTCCACCAAAAACATTCCGAATATTACAAAACATAGCGATGAATAACCCACCGGCAATAGGCTCATCGAATCTTGAATAACGCCCGCCAGAATCGCGGCGGTCACGGCCGTTCCACGCGGATGCGCCAAGGCATAATAAAGCGCCACGGCCATCAAAAACGGCGGCTTGGAAAGCCCCAGCAATGCCGACGCAGGGATGAGGCTCTGTAAAAGCCCGCCCATCAGCATTAAAAAAATCATGATTGCGGCTGTCATTTCAATAATTTCACGGTCCAGTCACCACTAATACCTGCTGAAGACGGGCCAAGTCCGCGGTCGGTTCCACGTCAGCAACCTGATAAAGCCCCGTTTCATCCAGACTTATACTCGCCACACGGCCCACCACAAGCCCTGCCGGAAAGACCCCCCCAAACCCTGACGTCACCACCATTTCCCCGACTTTGATCTCCAAATCTTTCCGGATGTAGTCCACCCGGGACGGGGTCGGCATACAAAGTACGCCGAAACGGTGGTCGCCCTGCAATGAAATCCCCCCCCCTTGAAGAATGCCGAACGAACCACCCTGCTCGAACCGCACCGATACTTTGAAGGAACGATCGGAAATCAACAGGACATCACTGGTATGTGCCCCCACCTCAATCACACGGCCCACCAGCCCCTCCAGCGTCAACACCGGCATATTCGCCGCGAGGCCCTCGGCATGGCCCTTATCGAGCCGAATTGTCTGCCACCAGCCATATCCATCATCTCGGGCAATGACTTCACAGGCCACCGTCCGCAGACTGAGTCGCTTTTTAAAGCCAATCAAGGCGCGCAATTCCTGATTTTCATTCACAACACCAGCCAGCCCACGGAGTTGAGCCCTGAGCACTTTGGTCTCTCTGTCCAGTTGGTCACGTTCTCTGATGACATCGCCAATATTGCCGACAGCAGAGGACGTCTTGTGAACACGTGTCAGAAAGCGGGTAACACCCCCCTGATAGGTCGCCATACTTCCCCGAAAGAAGCCCCGCAACGAAGATGACACGGACGACGGCAGGTTCAGGAGAACCAGGAAAAAGGTCGCCAGCACCACTCCTAAAACAAATGTACGATCCCTCACGTCAAATCATCCCTCATCCCAATCACCCCTCAAGGGGTGGGTTCAAATTTAAAACAACCTTGGACGAGAAAAGGCGACTGTTCGAGAGAAGATCAGTATGTTCGCTGTTCGCCAGTGGCAATACGACGCAAGACGTTGAGCTCCGTGAGCACAACGCCCGTCCCTTCAGCCACGGCGCTAAGAGGGTCATCGGCACGATGAACCGGGAGGCCGGTATGCTCGGCAATCAGCAGATCAATCCCCCGCAGGAGCGATCCACCACCGGACATCACCATACCACGATCCACCAAATCGGCAGCGAGTTCAGGAGGACAACGCTCCAAGGTCACCCGGATGGCATCCAAAATGGACGACAGCGGCTCCTGCAACGCTTCCCTGATTTCCTCGGAAGTAACCGTCAGGGTCTTGGGCAACCCACAGACAAGATCCCGGCCTTTGACCTCCATGGTCAATTCTTCTGCCAGCGGGTAGGCAGAGCCGATCTTCATCTTGATTGCCTCAGCCGTTCGCTCACCGATCATCAAATTGTAAACCCGTTTCATATACTGGGCGATGAATTCGTCCATCTCATCGCCACCGACGCGAACACTACGACAGAACACAATTCCAGCCAACGAGATCAGCGCCACCTCAGTGGTGCCACCCCCGATGTCCACAATCATGTTTCCGGCCGGCTCCTGTACTGGCAACCCGACCCCAATCGCTGCCGCCATCGGCTCCTCAATCAAATACACTTCACGCGCCCCGGCGTGCATGGCCGAATCCTTGACCGCACGCTTCTCCACTTCCGTAATTCCACTTGGCACCGCAACAATCACTCGTGGCCGCACCATCGTGCGCCGATTATGAACTTTGCGGATGAAATACTTCAGCATCGCCTCCGTAATTTCAAAATCTGCAATGACACCCGCTTTCATGGGACGGATGGCCACAATGCTACCCGGTGTACGCCCCAACATCTGCTTGGCCTCTTCACCCACCGCCAAAACTTTGCGCGTGCCAGCCTGAATGGCGACAACGGACGGCTCCCGGAGAACAATGCCCCGGTCTTTCACAAAAACCAATGTGTTGGCTGTGCCCAGATCAATCCCAATATCTTCAGAAAACAGCCCAAGCAAGAAGTTTAACATAGCAGTTCCTTAGTCCTACACGTCATCTTGAAGCCCTCTTAAGACAACATTTGATACGTAATCTGCGGAAATCAACCGGCCCCGTCAAGCAGTAAACCATATTATCACAACATTAAGTGACCAATCAGTCCCATGACAATCTCTCAAATCGCCTTCTGAAGGCGCTTCATGGTTGCCTCCAGCTTGACTGATGACGCCGACTGGATGGTGCACAGGTGTTTGTGCAGAACGTGGTTTAACCCGAAACGTTGCATCAACTCTGCCTGCATTCTTACCACAAGATAGGCCGTCATTTCAGCATCCGCCATGGCGCGATGATGCACACCGCTATCGGGAAGCCCGAGATATTGCACCAGGGTACCCAATTTATGATTGGGAGACTCAGGGAAGAGGCGCCGCGCCACTTTCATGGAACAGGCAAAATTTTGACTCCTCCGACGCTGAATCCGGCCTAGCTCCGCATCCCAGAACTTACGATCGAAGGAGGCATTGTGCGCCACCATGGGCGTATCCCCGATAAAATCCGCTGCGGCCGCCATCACCTCGGCCGCCGACGGCGCGTTGCGAACCATGGCATTGCTGATTCCCGTCAACTGCTCGATAAACCCAGATACATACACACCGGCATTCATCAGGCTCTGATAACGATCCACAATCACTCCACCCCGAATCAATACCACCGCAATTTCCGTTGCCCTCGCCCCCATGGCCGGCGAAAGCCCCGTCGTCTCAAAATCAATGACCGCAAGAGTTTCCATGTTCAAGGGAACCGTCTGGTTTTCACAAGTGCTTGTCATAATCTTCAAATAGATCTGGCACTACGACACGAGACCATCCATACCCCCATCAAAACGATGGCCGCCCCCATCCATTGCACCAACAACAATCGTTCACCCAGAAGAATCCATGCCAGAAAGATCACAAATACCGGTGTCAGATATTGCATGACATTCAATAAAGATAGCCGGATCAACCGCATGGCCTCATACCAGGCAAAATAGCCAAGGGCCGTGGGAAACACTGCCAAATAGGCAATCGCCAACCAATGGTGCAACGTGGTTGGCCAGTGAGGCGCCACCGGCATCAGGAGTTGCAACACCAGCAATTCGAGCGCTCCGGCAATCATGACCCAGGTTGTGGCCGCATATCCCCCCATTCTCACGACAAGTCCTTGGCTGAAAACAGCGTAGAGAGCCCAGCATAAGGCACTCGCCACGATCAAAAAATTTCCGCAGCCTTGACTCAGAGACAAATGAAGGCCGTCAATATCCAAGACCCCCATTACCAGCAAGGTTCCCCAAAAACTGACCAAAACCCCCACCAGCCCGACCCAAGTCATTCGTTCACCTATTAAAACACCAAGGATAACAATAAAGACAGGACTCACCTGCATAAGGATCGAACTGTTAATCGCGCCAACATCCTGTTGGCCGAAAAACAGAAACACACACATGCCGCCCATCCCGAATAACGCCATCAGCGCGCATTGCAAGGCATCCTTCCATCGCAGGGACAAAATTTCCTTGCGCCTCCAGATCAACCCGGCCGCCAAAAGCAACAACCCACCAGCCGCAAAACGCAAAGTGGCTAAAGTAAACGGATCGACAGAACGATCCGCCAACAAATAGCGGGAACAGACGAACGTAGTGCTCCATAAAAACGCACTGAGAAAAGACCAAAACACCCCTTTACTCATAGGCGGAAGGTCTTATGATTTTTACCGGCCAATGTCAAAAAATGTTTCATGATGCTGGAGCCAACCACACCGCCCCTTTCAACCCCTGAATTCTCACCAGATTGGATTGATCTTTCCCCCTCGATGGTCATAATGAAAGCCATGAAAGCTCAACCATGGATCAAGTGCCTGCTATTCATCCCTGCCCTATTCAGTAGCTCCTGTACGTTTAACAACGATAAACCCGATGGATCGGGCACCATCGAGTGTACCCAGATACGGCTAGCCCCTGAAGTTGCAGGGCGCCTCACCTCGCTCCTCCTGGAGGAAGGGGCCTCCCTCACGAATGGACAGGTGATCGCCACCATTGATCCTTTGACTTATCAACTCCGTTGTAAAGAAGCGCAGGCCGCACTCGCCCAAACTCAAGCTCAACGGGATCTTATGCTCGCCGGGAGCCGAGATGAAGATATCCAACGCGCCCGGGCTCAAGTGCGGGAGGCCAAGGCATCCACCGATGCCGCCACCACCGATGCCCATCGCATGGAAACCCTTCTGGCACAAAACAGCGCTACCCCAAAACAACGGGACGATGCCGCCACCACCTTGGAGCGGACCTCCGCCAACCTCGCCGCCGCCGAACAGCAATTGACCCGCCTTGTCAAAGGGAACCGACAGGAAGAAATTCGGGCAGCCCAGGCCGCCGTTGAATTAGCCCAAGCCCGGCTTTCCCAGGCCGAAAAGGCGCTTTCCGACTGCACGGTGAAATCCACGGCCGCCGGCACCATCACGACCAAAAATGTTGAACAGGGTGAAATGGTGATGGCGGGCACTCCCCTGGCCACATTATCGCAACTTAGCGAAGTATGGCTCTCCCTCTATCTACCGGAAACCAAACTCCCCACCGTCAAGCTCGGGCAAAAAGCCCGCATCAAAGTCGACGGCGATCCCCAACGTTACGAAGGCATCATCACCTTTATTTCACCTGAAGCCGAATTCACACCCCGTAACGTTCAAACACCCGATGAACGCACCAAATTGGTTTACCGCATCAAAATCACCCTGCCGAATCCCAACAATATCTTTAAGACAGGAATGCCGGCGGATGGATATCTGTGAAGAATTCCGTCATAGAAACACACAAGCTGGGCCGGTCCTTCGGTGATGTTTTGGCCGTCAAAGCGCTTAACCTTACCATTCAACGCGGAACCTTCTTCGGCCTGATTGGTCCGGACGGGGCAGGAAAAAGCACCGCCATCCGTTTATTGTGCGGTATTCTGAAACCCACACAGGGAGAGGGTCAAATCCTCGGCTTCGACCTCCGCCAAAATGTGGAAGCCATTAAAGCCAGAATCGGCTATCTATCCCAGGCCTTCACCCTTTATGGAGACCTGACGGTGGATGAAAATATCGAATTCTTTGCCGACCTCCACGGGGTGGACCATTTCGAGCGTCGTCGCGACGAATTGCTGGCCTTCACCCGTCTCGCTCCCTTCCACACAAGGCTGGCAGGGGTCTTATCCGGGGGTATGAAGAAAAAATTGGCCCTCGCCTGCGCCTTGATCCATACCCCGGAAATTTTGTTTCTCGACGAGCCCTCCACGGGTGTGGATCCTGTTTCACGCGGGGAGTTCTGGACAATTCTCCAAACACTTCTCACTCAAAACATTACCATCCTCATGACCACCCCCTATCTCGACGAAGCCGAACGTTGCCACCAGATTGCCCTGATGAATGCGGGGCAAATCATCCGGATGGACACTCCCACCACCGTTAAGAACGATCTTCGCGGTCGCATGTACTCCATCATTGGCGGCCGTTCACTACACGATATTCACCAGATTTTGAAACAGCGCTGGGCTCCCACCGCTTTGGTCCGCTATGGGGATCGGCTCCATTTTTTTGCCGCTCGCGGAGCCGATGAAATTCGTGAGGCCACCGCCTGGCTGACACAAAACGGCCAGACCGGACTTCAGTTTCAACCCATTGAACCCTCACTTGAAGACGTCTTTGTCTCCCTGATGAGCAAGCCGCAGGAAGGATCTAACCCATGAAACCCTTGGTCTATTCCCTAACCCCGTACCACCAGAGCCAAGATAAAGAGTTTGAACAAAAGCACACAAAGATCGCAAAGGCTATGGCGGCGAATACGCCACATTCGATGGAGTATTATGGATTCCAACGTTTTGGTGTTTTCGCCGAAGGCGCAACTATTTCTACCTTCGCGGTCTTCGCGAGCTTCTGTTCAAATATCTTTATTTTTTCTCTCTTCCTAACCCCTATGGCCCAGGCCGAGACTACCCCAAACACCCTGTCGCCCGAGACCGTGGTGCAATTGGCCCTGGCCCATAGCCCCACCCTGAAAGGTCGCCATGAAGACCTCCGCATAGCTACCGCTAAGCGACTTCAAGCGGAGGCCGGGTTTAAGCCGCAACTGGATACCCGCGCTCAAGCCCAGCATTTCGAGGGTTTGGAAAATGGCACACTGGGCCTGGGAGTTACCATCCCGGTCATGGATAACCAATACACCGCCTCCATCGGGATCACTCAGCCTCTCTATACCGGAGGACACCTGACCCACCAACACCGCAGTACCCAATATGATGAAGCCGCTTCACGCCAGACCATAGCCGCTATAACCGCTGATATTGAACTTCAGGCCCTCACCACCTACTGGCAATGGAGCAAAGCACTGGCCCAAATCGCCGCTTTTCAAGCCGCCGTTACCCGGACGGAAACGCAACTCAACGATACCCGAAATTTGAAAAAGGCGGGGCTGGCCACCGACAACGATCTGTTAGCCAATGAGGTGCTTCTGGATCAAATCCAACTCCAATTGCTAGCCGCCCAACAGCAGGCGGACATGAGCCGGATCCAATTGACTCAACTGACCGGCCAGGAATTCACGCCTCAACAGTCACCCCAAAAACCCGACGCTCCGGCTCTTACCGCATTTCCCACTCTGGAAGACGCCTTAGGCATCGCCCTATCCAATCGGCCGGAATTGGCCAGCCTCCACTTAAGTGCTCAAGCCCAGACCGACCTCATTGGGGCCGCGCGCGCGGAAGCGCGTCCTCAGATGGCCTTGATTGCCCGTTACGAACAAGGGAACCCCAACCCGCGCGATTTCCCCCCGGAAGACCAATGGCGGGATGATGCCTTTATTGGGGCCACCGTGACCTGGAATCTTTTTGATGGCGGTCTGACCCGTGCCCGTACAGCCGAGGCCAAAGCCCGGGCCGCGCGTGAAGAGGATCAAACTCAAGCCCTCTGCGAGGTCATCCTCTCCGAAACCAAAACGGCTTTTCTCTCCAGAGATTATTCCATCTCCCGGCTCAAAACTGCAACCCATGCCGAAACCAGTGCCACGCGCAACCTTCAAGTCGCCACGGACTTATGGAAGAATGGCACCGCACGCCACTCGGATGTACTTGACGCCCAAGCCCAGTTAACCGGGGCCACGGCTCAACGCATTGCCGCAGAAGCGGATTTACTTATTGCCGAAGCCACCCTGAAACACGCCATCCACTGGGGGCGCTAATTCGCGAATTTATCATCAGAAGCTTAGCGGCCTAAAGCTGAAGGGTCTCTTAATCGACTTTTCTATGGCACGCTTCACAAGGCAGTTTTCCGGGGTAATGGCGGGATTACGCTTCAGGCAGTATTCGCTGAACAGGGCATATTCGCGCAGTTTCATTTTTGGAACCGGCAAGTCCGAACCCGTAGAAACCTTCGGAAAGTTAATCATTCTGCTGCCCCCTGATTTGCGCACTCAGTCTCGTGTAGATTGCTTCCGTCCCGAACTGCCGACACAATTCATGAAGTTCTTCCTCAATACTGACCTGGTTTTCGATAACAAGGTGCACAATATCCCAAAAATCTCTATCTTCCCGCTTGGCGCCACCATTCGACATCGCAAAAATCTTCATTCCCAATAGATCCCTCAACTGGGGCACCCAAATGCCATGTTCTCCAAAATAATCAATTTCCTTCGCATTCACCAATAGCTTATCCAGGGTCTCCCGATCCACTTTAAGAAAATCCACACGCAAGGGCGATCCGGGGCGATTGAAAAACATCACCGTATCATTCAGGGAAATGTTGGTGAACCCCGCCTCCTGCATCACTCGCCGGACGGCGTCTTCGTCAGCCGCCGCAACCATGAAATCTATATCCTGCGTGGCCCGGGATACCCCATAATGATTGACGGCATGTCCGCCTATCATTACCGCATATACCCCTGCTTCAGGTAAACGGCGGGATACAACATCAAAAATTATATCTGCATCAAATTCCATGGCTTTAGTATATAGAATGCCCGTCACGAAACAAGCGTCAGAATTGGGGACTGAAGAGAATTTTTGACAGAATGCGCAGAATGATCAGAATGAGGGGTGTGGAAGTAAAAATGTCTGACCATGCCATTGAAATTGAAAGCCTGACCAAGGTCTTTGGCCATTTTACCGCCGTTGACCGGATCTCGTTTACCGTCCAGCGCGGGGAGATCTTCGGCTTTTTGGGGCCCAATGGCGCAGGGAAGTCCACTACCATCCGGATGCTCTGCGGCCTGCTTTCCTCCTCGGCCGGCACCGCCCGGGTTAATGGCTTCGACATCAACCGCCAACCGGATCAGGTCCGTGAAAACATCGGCTATATGTCTCAAAAGTTCAGTCTGTATAAAGACCTGACTGTCGAAGAAAACATTCGGTTCTTCGGCGGCGTGTATGGACTTCAAGGGGATGAACTCAGCCGCCAAATGGAGCAAGTGATCACCATGGCAGGTCTGAAAGGACTCGAACACCGCCTCACCGGCGTGGTGTCCGGCGCCTTGCAACAACGACTGGCACTCGGTTGTGCCATCCTGCACAACCCGCCCATTCTGTTTCTGGATGAACCCACCAGCGGCGTGGATCCCGTCTCGCGCCGCCTGTTCTGGGATCTGATCCACAACCTCTCGGCCCAGGGCACCACCATCCTGATCACCACCCATTTCATGGACGAAGCCGAATTCTGCGGCCGCCTCGGCTTCATCAGTGGCGGGAAACTCATCGCCTTGAATACCCCCACCGCAATCAAGCGACAAACCGAAACGACCACTCTAGAAGAAGTATTCATCAAGCTGGCACAATGAACTCACCGAAGCGAAATGCGTTTCACCACTGATCAAAGAAATGAAAGAAATCCAGAGAGGATTGGGAATTTGAACAGAAGCACGCAAAGGCCGCGAAGCAGAGCGAATGTTGCGGTATTTTTATTCGAGAATACTCGAACCAAAAATCCCGCAACGGTTCTTCGTGAAATACAAGGAAATGAGTACTATACAAATGTCTTCATTTCCCAGAAACCGTTTTACAATTTTTGCAGATGGTGTACGCACCAGCTGAAAAAATCGCTGAAAATTGTATTTCCTTCACGGTCTTTGCGAGCTTCTGTTCAAAACTCTTTCTGGATTTCTTTTATTTCCCAAATCAGTGGTGAGATCCTCTTTCTCTAATTCTCTATGCGTCGATTCTGGGCCATTCTAAAAAAGGAATTCCGGCAGATCCTCCGGGATCCCCTATCTTTGGGACTGCTGGTCTTTGTGCCAGCCATGCTGCTCGCGTTATATGGCTATGCGCTTTCTTTTGACGTCAAACATATCCGTATCGCCATGCTAGACGAAGACCGCACCCCAGAAAGCCGTGCCTTACAGGACAGTCTGTTTCAAAACCCCTATTTCGACAAAGTCGCCACCCTGAGCCGGCCTGGGGAAGCAAATGAATGGCTGGATCGTGGCCGCGTTCGTGCCGTTCTGATCATTCCCCGCGGCTATGCCAAAGCCATTGCCCGTGGTGAATCGACTCCCGTACAGGCACTAGTTGATGCCAGCGATGCCAATACGGCCTCCACGACCATCGGGTATCTGGAGGCACTTGCCGACCGGATGAGTAGAAAGGTACGATTGGAAACCCTGCAACACACCGCGACGCCCTTAGCGCTCCCCACCGTTAACCTGGAACCCCGCATCTGGTTTAATCCGGAACTCCAAAGCGCTAAATTCCTCATCCCGGGACTGATAGGTCTTCTGCTGATGCTCTCGGGCGTCGTCGCCACGTCGGTTTCCATCGTACGCGAAAAAGAGCGGGAAACCATGGAACAGATTATGGTATCGCCCATACGGCCAGAGGAGCTGATTCTCGGCAAACTTCTGCCGTATGTCGTGGTGGGCATAGGCACCATGCTCGCCGTACTTTCCCTGGGATATCTGCTTTTCGACGTCGTCATCAAAGGCTCCTACCTGCTCCTGAGCCTCACCACGTTACTGTTCCTGTTCGCCGCATTGGGAATGGGCGTGCTGATCTCCACCGTGACGCGCACTCAGCAAATGGCATTTCAGGTGGCCGTCCTCACCTCGATGCTTCCGGCCATCATCCTATCCGGGTTCATCTTCCCCATCCAGAACATGCCCCTGCCCATCCAGGCGATCACCTATCTCATTATCCCGCGTTACTTCGTGGCGGCCCTCCGCGAGATCATCCTCAAGGACGCCTCGTTCATGGATGTGCTCCCGCACCTGATCGGCCTGCTCATTCTCGGCCTTCTCTTCAATCTGCTGGCCGCCAGGCGGCTTCGGAAGACCATCTGATCATCGCACACGGCCAGCCCTTGCATTTCACGAAAGCCAATGTTAATAAGCTTTAGCATGAGTTCGACACCCACCATCTTCGACGTAGCCAAGGCCGCTGGCACCTCGCCATCCGCCGTCTCTTTTGTACTTAACGGAAAGGCCGACAAGTACCGGATAAGCCCCGCCACCCAGGCCCGAATCCGCGCCACCATCACGCAACTCGGCTTCCAACCCAACCAAGTTGCCATCGGCAAGGCCCATGGAGAACATCACCCCATTGAGGTGCCTCCCGTCGAGCCAGTCGCCCCGCCGGTCGTGGAGAACACGCCACTGGTGACCGAGGTGGAGGCCGACGTCCCGGCGGCATCAGCGCCCGAGCCGAACCTAGACAGTTCAACACCGGTGTTCGTACCGGAACCAGCACCAGTTGTCGAACCCCCTCCCGCAGCCCCTCCATCGGATTTCGGCCTTAACAACCAGGAACCCGACAACTCAACAACCGCTTCCCCCGAGCCCACGCCAGAACCGACACCTGAGACCGGTCTGGATGCAGAGATTGCATCCCCGGTGTCCGAGATAACTCCCGAAGTCTCACTGACGGCCGAGACCGTCACAGAAAACATTCCAGCGGAATCCAAGGTGGATGCCGACGTCCCGGCGGCATCAGCGACCGAACCGAGCCTAGACAGTTCAACACCGGAGTTCGTCCCGGAACCAACACCTGTTGCTGCGCCGCCGCCACCACCGACGCCAAGTGACGCGGCACCTTCCACACCGGCGATCCCGTCAGCCATGGAACCTATACCGGAACCAGAGGTCATCGTAGCGCCAACTCCGGAGCAACAGCCTGTCATCTTCGAACCCACGCCCGCCCCAGAACCAGTCCCGGCGACGGAGTCTGAATTGAAGGCGCCTCAAGAAGAGACTTCCGGCGCGCAAGCTGAGTTGGGGAACACGACAGAATCACCATTACCTACTCCGTCAGCAGATGAAAATCCCACGCAATAATCATCGCCAAACCAAGCGCGGAAATCGCAACGTCAGGCAATATTCATGAGCTTTAGCAAGAGCATGGCCTCGCTACTCCAGAGCGGCAATTTCAAAACGGTGAAAGAAGTGGTCAGCGGCTTTTCCTCTTATTCCCGTATGCAGCACGACCCTCAGCAACAGCCAAGGCTCCATGGGATGAGGGCGCGAGTTCGAAATGGCCTGCCACAACGCATGGGACTGTGATGTCCTCGTCCAACTTCTCCCACCGTAATGCATAGCCATTGAGCCGGAGCGAGACTTTCTTCAATTGCGCGTCCGAAGCATCGCGAAGGCGCAGGAAACGATCAGCGGGAAACCCAAAGATTCGACCATCCGTTAGTTCCATGAAAATCCTGCGCCCTTCGGCCCAAGCGCGAACGGCCAAAACTTCTACCTGTTGTTGTTCACGGGCTGATTGGAGTGAGCCTTTATACCCTAACCTGCCACGTTTAATCATTTCGGCATTAGCCGAAGGCAACTTGCCGTCCCGTTTGCTCAACAGGGATGAGGCCGGTATGCCAAGACCTTCATGAAGTCGCCGCATCATCGTGATACTCAGGGGGCGTTTCCGGGACATGACTTCCGACACCTTGCTGGGGCTGCCTAGATAGGGAATGAGATCGCGTTGGGTTAGCCCCGCCTGTTCCATCCGGAATTTGATCGCTTCGATGGGATCGGGCAAACCGATAGGATAGACCTTCTCCTCGTATGCATGCACGAGGGTGACCCAAAGATCCAACTCCTCACCCTCAGGCGTCCCGGCTTCAGCATCCATCAAGGACTCAATACGGGCCATAGCAGCCTTATGATCTTCCTCGGTCCGGATTACTTTTGGTTTCATCACACCACCTCCACGTTAATCTTGTCATATTCAGCATGTGTTCCCACGAATCGAGTGTAGGCAACCTGCCATGCGTAGTTGAATTTGACCACAAGCCGGTATTTATTGCCGCAGATGTTGAAAACCATACGGTTCCCGTAAATCACACTCGCGCTTCCATAGCGTCGTTTCACATCCACCGGGCTCTGCCAAACAGACGCCTCGGCTTCCTCATGCCAACTCCGTAGCGCCAACTCCGCATCAGGATGTTTCTCCCAAAACACCCGCAACATGCTCTTTGAAATGACTCTCATCAGGATGTTCCCATATATTCTTAACACACACAATATATAATTCCCGTTTTGGGAAATACGTAGGACCGGTGGCAACCCACAGGACGCCATTTTGAAGGTACTGCGGGATGCCAATTCCTCAAAATATCATCCCCATCCCGGAATGCCTATATATAGTTCTAATATTTCTCGCTGCGATTAACCCGCGCAACGATACCTACGACACCCCAAGAATCCAGCCTTTGACCTCTGCCAAGGTACGTTCCTGTGGATTGAGTGGTGGGTGGAAGTGCTGTTCCAGCGAACCCGTCAGATCGGCACGCTGTAGCCAGGCGGTTGCGGCCTAGGCGGCCTGCTGATCCCCATTCCGGTTTTCACGCGGAAACCGGCGCATCCAGAGTGAAGGATAACCTCCGCCAGAACCGAGTGCCCAGCCGGAATTTCCCAGCCATCGAATGGCCAGAAATGCACCCGCTCGCGGCATTGCTCCCGGATATATCTCAACCAGGGAATCCCGGCATGAGTGGAGTTGGCGACCTGGCCCTGAACATCAAACTGGAACACCAAGGGATCTCCCTGCGTGAATCACATGATCTCGCCACAAAATCCATCCCAACTTAACTTTTTGCCTCAAATGCTCATTGCGGGAAATCAGTCCAGCAGGTCTCGTACCCACAAGAGCGTAATAACAATGCCAAAGGGCTCAACCTTGCGGGAATCCTCCTGAATACTATCCCGGCCATCAGGGTCAATATTGCTGATCCAAGCGCCTGCTGGGGTTTCGACCATGCCTTTCGTGTCTCCACTCGTCCCATGGTTGATTTCACTCGCCCCTGAATAGGGATGGAGCGTGTCCCTCCGCAAGGGCCATTCGAAACCAACACTTTGCCGTACCCAAGATACCTCATTGGATTTCGAGACCACTAGTGCGCAAGGCTCGGGCGTGTGCTGAACGAAATGCACGGCTGCCGCCAAGTTGCTGGTGCTGAATTCCTTCGCAAGTTGATCTACGAATGCAAGGCTTGGCTGCGATTTCACAACCCTCGGGCGAAAAAGCCTTTCCGGCATAAGCAGTTCACCAGCAAAGATATTTGCCTCAGTTTCCTTCGACCCCTTAGTCCAGGTTCTCATATTCTTTAGCGAATCCAGTGCTTGGGTGGGACCGTGAAGGCAAAAGTGGCCTATCTCATGCGCTATGGTGAACCTCCTGCGCCCCTCTGGCTGGATGTCCTGACGCACCCGAATCACCCCCCCCTTCCCCGATGCCACAAGACGACCTTCGGAGGTGCCGAGATCACCTGACTCAATACGGAGACGGCCTACTCGCCACGCAATAGTGCTTAGGTCAATCTCATCGGGTGAAGCAACCATAAAGTCCGCAAGCACTTCGTTTGCTTTCGCCCTACAGATGGTCTCCGAGAGCGTCACTTCTTTTCACCCTCCTCGGGTAGCTTCCCGGAAGCCAAGAGAATATCCTCAACCCACGTTCTGATTTCTTCCATCGTCGGCTCGATTGATTCCTTGTTCCGGGCCGCCATGGCAAGTTCTTGCCCTGTATGCCCGAGTTTCCCCATTTGGGCATCAAAGATGATCTTCATGAGCTGTTCTGAAGATAGCGATAGCACCTCTTTCCGCACGCCATCGGCCTTCATCTCATCGTCCGATCTCTCCTTCTCCGCCTGTTTCCGCCACGCAGCCTGAATCCCTTTTCGGACGGTGTCTTTCATCTTGGCCAGAAAAGAGACCGCATTGACACCCTCAGTCTCAAGTTCTTTACAGACGGCATCCGTACTCAACCCTTCGTCATCACATAGGAACTCAACCAGACGATTCCTCTCGCCTCCATCAATTATTGCATTCATGTCCGTCCTCCCGTTTGCCGACCAACCCCATTCGTTGGCGCAACTCTCTTGGCGAAACTGTAAAGCTTCCGGCGCAGTTCGTACACCCGCTCAACCTTGATTCCAGTCATTTCTGCGATGTCCCTCGGTTTCTCGAAGTCCATTTCAATGGCGGTTATCAAATCCTGAAGCTCTTTGTCGCCGCCCACCTCCCTCATGAGTGCTACCTTAAAGTCAACGGCCTCTTCACTCGGGGCTGGAACCCCACTCTCAGAGGCGACTGCATCTCCAAAGGCCTCAGGGTCGCCCGGGACCATAACATCGTTCTCTTTCCGCCCTAACAAACCCTTATCGCTCAATAGGCTCCTAACAATCCATTTTAGATGTTCAAGAAGGATCGGGTACCGTTCGGGATTCCATGCCCGTTTGCCATCGAAAACTGCATTGATTGCTTCTCCACAAACATCCTCGGCATTTTGCCCACCAGGTAGTCGGGTGATACCCTTAAGTCTTATCAACTTTTTCGTAAAAAGACAGAGCCGTGGCAATATGTCGTCCCAGTCGGCCTTCTGAAGCAGGTTCAACGTCGTAATGTCCATTTTTCCGATCCCCGCTCCTATCTATCATAAGCGGTTAACCAAAGAATAATCTGGGACATCCCAGAAAACACAGTATCCACCCGCTTATATATATTGTACGGGCCGATGTCGGTCGATATATAGCACAATTGAGTGCAAAGAAACAATCAATGCATATGTATTTGCATTATAAGGAGATACAAATATGAGAATCAAAAAGGTGACGATTAATCATTTACTCGAAAATATCCAACCACTCAGCGCTGAAAAGGGGGGGACGGCGCCTGGACTTCGATATTCGTGGGAGCAAGGGTTTCACATCTATGGAAACCTGAATCTGCACCTTAGGCTTTCTGCCTCAGAGGACGCAGCCAATGCAAAACAATATATAAGGATAGTGCAAGCATATGCCAGCATTGCGGAAGCCTGTGCCACAATTGCAAACGTGGTTCTGCTTGAGGTGCAAGGTGAGGTAATCCACATGTTGCTTCCATGCGAACTTGGGAAGCAATCCACGGATCATCTGCTGGCATTCTGCATTATATTTTCAGACATCATCCATAAGGAAATAAAGCCGATGGCTGGAGAAGCTTGGCAAAGCTTCGTCATGGCTTCGGAACATGGGCAGGCTGTGCTTCTGAGGAATGGCAATGGCTCATCGGATTCAGTGGTCTCCCTCGGACCCGCAGCAAACCATCCCGCAAAGCAGTTGCCAACTACCGAAGCCGGGATGCTCTCTATCCGCCCGGAAACACTTGAGCTTGTGCATCCCAATGTTGACCACCGTAAGTCATGGGAGCAGTTTGACCTGAGGAATCCACCATATAAGCCTCTCTCGGCAAAGCAACCGGGCTCCTCATCAATCACCATTAATGAGTCGCTGATGAGGTCAGAAGCCTCGAACATCATTACAAAAATCCGACCTGACCTATCACGTCCTCTGACAATTCTCTCACGACTTGATGTCAGCCATCAGTTTGAGACTGACAGCAATAATCCATTTTCGGCCCAAGGGTTCTACATGCGTGCCGACCTGGATGGGTTCACGGCCGATGTTCAGGCTGCATTCGAGGATAAAACCGGGCAGGCGGTCATGCAAATAGTCAACCGTTTCGCCATGTTCATGGAATTTGCCGATGCCTTTGCTGCCAACCTTCAGCGGCCGGTAGTTCGCCTCCCATGGGCAGGGGATTGTGCCAACATGGTATTGCTGCCACGTGACGGACGATCATATGCTCAGGAAAGGGGTTACGTCCCAGCCACAGAATCTGCCGCCTGGCACGAACTAACATCGAAGGCTAATTCCGCAGGGCAAAATTGGCGTGAATACCTACTCAAAAGCGACTGGGCGGTCAGTATTGCCGGTGGAGACGACAAGGACGACGGCGGGGATGGGTACCTTCTCATCGCGAATATCGTGACAGCATCAAGGCGGTTCAAGATAGCCGCCGGCTGGGGAGCTGGCCGTTCCCATGATGCCTTGGGAGTCGAAGGAGTAAAAGGGAAAGACACGGTTGTACATCGAGTGGATCACGGAGAGCTAAGCCCTCAATTCCAAAAAAAATTCCACCCCCTCAACAGTATTTTCCTCAAGGCAACTGGCCTTACGACGAATATCCTTACACGTGAATCGGTGAAAGATGAGGGGAAAGCTATGCCAATGATCATCACCGGGACGAACATTTATGTTCCACCTCCGAAACCCCACTTCAATGACTGACCGCCGTGAGTATGATTGATAATGTAATGTTCAATGTTGCCCATAAACTGCACGATGATCTCGTTATGCCACGCAAATTAAATCATCCCGGGAGGGAGGCCTATTTAATCCGTGGAGGGGTTCAGCTTAATGGCGCTGTGGCACAGTGCTCAATAATCATCGACCTCAGCCTTTTTTCATCTCCCCCCCCTGTTGTATGTCATGAATCATGGCTAAAACTGGGAGCTGAGTGGCATGCATCCCCTAGCGATAAATCATTGTGTTATGTGTTCGGACTGGAATGGAAAGACAAACTTGAGGACATCGTCACCACCCATGGTTACTTTGTTGCCGCACAGGTTGCCAAAGAGTGGTTGCTCCGCAATGTTCAATGGCTTTTAAATAAACACGTTTTGTCTGATCAGCTAAATCTGACAGAGTGGCCAAACGAATGGGCTTACTGGCCTCACGGCTCAGCACTCGCCACAACGCAGTATGAACGCGCTAAACGCAACAGACAGATTATCTAACCTTTCCGTTCGTTTTTGAGGTCGCATCATCAGCCGGAGTCACAAAAGGAGGCTTGGGAGGAATCACAGACTTGGTGTTTGTGGAACCAGTAACAAAAGTGTCCTTCACTCTCTCTCGTACAGAAACTCCTCGCCCCCCCTGATAGACACCCCATTTTGCGCAGCTTGTTTTGCGCCTTCATCATTGCTAGCAGAGAACAAATATACGCTTGTTATGACAATTAACAGCACGATAACGGGGATTGTGCAGACCTGATACTTGAACCATTTCGCCGCACGTTTGTTGCATGATACCTTTTCCCCCAGGATAGTGCCAACATTCACCATCTGGTCGTGGTATTCAGCCAAAATGTCCGCCTTCGAGAGATTGCCATCAATAATTCTTTTATAATACTTCGCTGTTGCTTCAAAAGCATTGTCTGAGTCCGAAGATTTCCCCGTATCCTTCGGTGATAAGTGGGGAAATAGAATCGTCGCAGGCAGTGAACCTTTCTCACGACCCCGTGCGGTAAGCGTGTTCAAGCAAGAGATGATGCAGGCGATTCCAAGCAACATACCTGCAAGCATGAATCCGGCAATAAGAATGAACATGCTGGAGAGAAAAAAACATTCGACCTCTATCGCCTGATTAAGCTGGCTTAGGCGGGGTGTCAGGAGATCATAAGTCATCTTGAGAAGACCAACCGTTGTCGTCATTGCAAAAATTGACAATCCACCAAGGATATTGGTCTTTGTGTCCAAGGCTCGAATGACCTCCTGTCCATTACGATGCCCATCCTTCAAGTGGGACCAAGTCTGCCCCCAGTCGTCGTCATTCTTTTTTAAATTTCTAGTCATTGTATTCTCCAACAATCTATACTCAAACCCCAGTGGCCAGCTTCTCCGCCACCTCGTTAGCCTGGGTCAACTTGGCCTCCATTTCATCGCACATCGCCATGAGTTCGTTGACCCTGACGACGATGCGTTTCTGCTCGCCGAGAGGAGGGAGAGGTATCGGAAGACTATGAATACAATCGCGAGTAACATTCCTCATGGAACTACTGGTGCCAGATGCATGCTTTGCATAGTAAGAACGGCTGGCATCCGAATTATTCACTAGATTCATAAAGTCACGATCTACACAATCGAGAATTGCTAACCGGACAATTTTATCGCTCAGCAGCAGGCGCGGGGGAGGATGCCGCACTAACACGCTTCGCGCCACCAATTCCAGGGTATTTGCTCGGGTAATAAGGAAATCCCCATCCTTGGCTTCACATTCAGGCCGAGCAACTGCCGAAAGTGGTAGAGCCTTATTTTCCTCAGGGTTAAATTCACCCCAAGTTACCGCACTCACTTTGAGAACACCCCATTGATTACCAACGCGTCGCGCCCCCTCGCAGTGGGGACTCCATCCAGATTCACTGTAATGCAAACATTCGTCCAGACTCACCCATTGCCAACCGCCGGGAAGTACATACGGCATATCTCCTGAGTGAATAGAAAGATTTTCATCAGATTTTGTTCCACGACTTGTACCGCTCTTGCTTTTCTTCTCCGCCTTCATTTTTTCGATAAGCAACGCCACTGATTCCTCCCTCGGATCCTGCGGAACAAGTCGCCCCTGAACAGCGAGTTGAAGGATGGTTTTGCGGAGTTCGGCGACGGAGTCGGGAGAGGAGAATAAAAGGTTGAAGGATGAATTATGAATTATGAAATTGGGATTGGGCTTCTTGGGGTCAGAAACAGCGTTGAGGCAGGAGGCGACAAGAGTCTTGTGGCGGGCGGCGCGATCTTTTTGCCGGGATTCCAGTTCGTCACACCGCTTCATCAACTCGTCCACCTTAGCCACGATGCGTTTTTGTTCAGGGAGAGGTGGGAGAGGGAACATTTGCGACATCAATACTTTGTAATGGCGGCCATAACCTCTGTCATCCAGCGAGAAACTTCGAAGGACTGTAACGAAATACCGTTCATCAATCAGAATTGGGCGCAGAATCTTTGTGCCGTCCGCACCGGGCACAAAGTCAAAATCAACAAATTTAACCGCTCTTGTGTGATCTCCAAAAACCACAACCGGGCCAGGGAGTTTGATTACTTTCGTTGAATCATCAACATAACCAGCAATAAATGACTGACCTTGGTCAACAACTGGGTGGAGCCCGCTTCCGGATACGTCCCTTGACTTGACCTTTTTGCCTGACGGAGAGATGGGATAAAACACAACCGCCAATGGAACCCACCGCCAACTGAGTGGCAAATCGCAGAGAACTTTGCCTGAATCTAACTGATACTCTTCTTTCAACACACGCGCCGCTCGTTCAGCCTGAAGGCGCGCTCGCTCGATTTCCATTCTTTTCAGCAATATCTCCGCCGATTCATCCTTCGGATCCTGCCGCACGAGTTTGCCGCGGACGGCCAACTGGAGGATCAGTTCGCGCAGTTTCGGCACGCCGCCGGGGGCGTCGGCAATGAGGTCGAAGTTGTCGAGTAAAGTGCGAACATTCACGGCCGCACCCCTATCTTTTGGGCGCGGGCTTCGGAACGAACCCGGTAGAGCCGCTCGGTGAAGCCGCCTTCTTTTTCAAAGGTGGCAGCCTGCGAGGCCAGTTGCCGGTCAAGTAGATAACAGGCTAGATTCAAAAGCGATAGTGCGGCGTTGGCGGCAAATTGGGCTGCCAGAGGAACAGTGGACGAACACGGACGAGCGAGGACTTGCGCGGACGAATCGGATTGGGGTGATGTCCGTGGTTCTCCGTGCTGGTCCGTGCTCGTCTTGGCCAGTTCAAGCTCAGCCGCAAGCCAAACCCGGACATCCGTCAAGGCGGCACACCGCTTGGCCTTGAACCGCTCCAGCGCCGGATGATCCGGCGGCCATAACGGCAACTCACGCTGCCGCAGAAAATCCTCATAGTCGAGCCTCAGCTCTTCCAGGCTCGCCCGAGCCACATTCGTGAGCTTGATCTCGGTTTTCTTCGATGTACCAGCCGCCTGACTCCCCTCGGCAATGTTCTGAACTCCACTACGCGCCGCCTGCACCATCTGGTCATGTGTGCGACTGCGCTTATCGATATAGAGATCGCAAAACCGCACCGTCACATCATAGGCCAACTGGGCGACCTGGAAACTCTTGAGTTTCCGGTAACCGCCATGGAGAGGAATAAGAGTGGTGGGGCTCATTTGGATGCTCCGTAGGGAAGGCCATGCTCACGTGCCACCATATCCCAGTCTTTACGCAGGAGACGAACCAACTTTTCCTCGCTAGGCAAAGCCGTTCGGTAGCGGCTGGCAAAAATCTGGTTTTGGCCTTTGGGAAGCGTGTACCTGACCATCGCTTCATTCCGGTCCGTACAAAGAATCAATCCAACCGTCGGGTTGTCGTCCGGGGCGCAGACCTCACGATCATAGTAGTTAACATAAAGCTGCATCTGCCCAAGGTCCTGTTGGGTGAGTTTTCCTACCTTGAGATCAATGAGCACATAACATTTGAGCCGGGTATGATAGAAGGCCAGATCCACATAGAAATGATCTCCATCAAGCGTCAGACGTTGCTGGCGTGCCACGAATGCAAAGCCACAACCAAGTTCAAGCAGAAATTGGCGCATGTGGCCTACCAGCGCTTGCTCAACCTTACTCTCCACCAATTCGTGGCCCTCTGGAAGCTCCATGAATTCCAGCACGAACGGATCCTTGAGAATGTCGATCGGTTTCTGCGGCTGGCTTCCCTTTCGAGCAAGCGCCATCACGCCTTTTTTATTTCTGCTCTTGAGAAGGCGCTCGAACATGATGCTGTTGATCTGGCGTTCGAGCTCCTCTACCTTCCACCGCTCATGAATTGCCTCAATCTCGTAGAAAGCACGGGCATGCTGGTTGTCGACGCGCATCAACAGCCGATAGTGTGACCAGGATAATTGGGGAGCAAAGCCAACCGGCCCCTCTGGCGCCAATTCGTCAGTTGAAAATTGACGAATTTCCAAAGCCTTACAAGATTCGTCACACGACTTGTGACCTTTTCGGGAGGCGGCCAATTCGTCACAACTCGTGTGACGAATTGGGGGAAGCCGATTGACATATACCTGATGAAACGTCCTGAAATTCTTGAGATTGGTGACCGAGTAGCCCTTCCCATACCGTTCCGTCAGCCGCCGGGACAGGTCTTCCAATAGGGTATCGCCATAGCCAGCCCGCCGTTTCCCGCCCTGCTCATCCTGCACAATCTCGCGTCCAATATGCCAATAAGCAATCACCATGCTTGTGTTGACAGTTCGGACAACACTGGTGCGGGCCTCCTCAAGAATGGCGGCCACACGGTCAAACAAACGCGGCACACGTTTCACAGGTTTCCGGGATTCACTTTTCATACATCATCCCTCAACCTTCATACTTTCCCGTAGCGCCTTGGCTAGTTCGACCCGCAACACGTCGCGGGCGGAGGCCACTTCCTCGAGCAATTTTTTGTAATCGGCGAGCAGAACTTCGGGGTCGCCATGTTTGGCAGCTTCGGTGTTCGGGTTCTTGATATCGAGGTTGTAGTTGCGGGCCTTGATCTCATCCAAGGTGACCTGCCAGGCAAAAGGTGTCTCCTTGCGGCGAGCACGGCCTGCTGCCGTATCCTTGCACCACCAGTCTTTCTCAACCTTAAATTCCTCAATGGCTATGGGCTTGGTCTTGTTGTAACTCTTCGCGCCGGGCGGGTACGGGTGCTCGTAATACCAGATGGTCTTGGTGGGCTCGCCCTTGGTGAAGAAGAGAAGATTGGTCTTGATCCCCGTGTAGGGACTGAATACGCCATTGGGCAGACGGATAATGGTGTGGAGATTGCACTCCAACAACAGATGCTCCTTGATCCGGGTTTTCACCCCTTCCCCGAAGAGCGACCCGTCGGGCAAAACGATGCCAGCGCGGCCGCCGGGGCGGAGCATTTTGACAATGAGGGAAAGGAACAGATCAGCCGTCTCACGGGTACGGAAAGGCTGCGGGAAGTTATCCTCAATGCCGTCCTCCTCCATGCCGCCGAAGGGCGGATTGGTGATGATGCAATGCACGGCATCCTTCGGGCCGTAGTCGCGAAGCGGCTTGGCCAACAGATTGCCCCGGGAAATAAACGAGGGGTCGTCCATGCCATGCAGGAGCATATTGGTTGTAGCGAGTAAATGGGGTAACGGTTTCTTTTCCACCCCGCGCAAGGAAACCTGTAGGGCACGTTCCTGCTCAGGCGTTTTGACCTGCCCGCGCTTGTGCTCGATGGCGCAGGCAAGGAACCCACCGGTACCGCAGGCGGGATCAAGCACGATCTCATCAAGTTGCGGGTTGACCATTTCGACCATGAACTGGGTGACGGCACGCGGCGTATAGTATTCACCGGCATTGCCGGCAGATTGAAGATCCTTCAAAATTTTCTCGTAAATGTCGCCCAGCAGGTGACGCTGGGATGAGGAATTGAAGTCAATGTCCTCCTGAATCCGGTTCGCCACCTGGCGCAGAAGCGTACCGGATTTCATGTAGTTGTAGCCGTCTTCAAAAATTGAACCCACCACAATGGCGCGTTTGTCCGTCCCGGCCGTGGTAGCGAGGGTCTTGAGTTTCGGAAACATCTCGTTGTTCACGAAATCAATGAGTTCCTCACCCGTCATCCCCTCGGGATTCGCCGCCCAATTACGCCAGCGGAACCGGCTGGGGATCGGGGATTTGTATTTCTGGTCACGGAGTTCCCACTCCCGCTCGCGGTCATCGAAAATCTTAAGAAACAGCATCCAGACCATCTGACTGATGCGCTGGGCGTCACCATCGACACCGACATCCTTGCGCATAATATCCTGAATGACCTTCACCAACGTTGTAATGGACACAAATAACCCTCCGTTAAAAATTACATGAATCTCTTAAGCCGACTAGGCCGCATAGATTTGCTGTTCGAGTTCGCGCAATGCTTGAAAATATTGATCACGGCCGCCAAACGCATTAATGATTTCCAGCGGCGTGCCGATTTCGCTGATGGGCTGCACATTCAGAACCGTGAAATCCTCGATCGGCACGATGCCCTGGTCGGCGTACTTGTCCAAAAGCGCACCCAAGACCTCCTGCGCCGTTTCACTGTACTTGCCAAAATAATCGCGCTTGCGGACATTATCAGCGCGCTCCTTGCGGGTCTTGGGCGGCTGGCCCCAGGCGACATGGCAGACCAAATCAAACGGATCCAGTCCCCTGCCCACTTCCTCCGAAAGCGCATCCAATAAAACGCCACGCTTCTCCATCTCGGCCAGAATGGCGGACTTCTGTTCAGCCTGCGACCAAGCACTTAAAAACACATCGAGCGAGCGGAACTGCTGCAGGACAGAGTTGCGGGTGTAATCCCGGATCGATTCGGTGATGAGTTTACCGTTGGAACCATAGTACTGAACGCGTTCAGCCACAATCATCACGGGAACATCACCAATCACATACTTGACCCGCTTGCCACCTGGGGGTGGTTCGGGTAGAGGCTGTGTGCCGGTGCTCACCTCGCCCTGGCCGGGTTCCGGCTCAACATCCGGGGGCACCGGGGGCTCGCCTTCCTTGGGCTCATAGATCTGGACGGGCTCACCATCGAAGTCCGGATCGGCAAAGAGTTCGGTGGCCTTCTTGAAATCCATGATCGTGAAGAAATACTTGTCGTATTCCTCCCGTATCCGCGTGCCGCGCCCGATGATCTGCTTGAACAGCGTCATGGACTCGATGCGCTGGTCCAGTACGATCAACTTGCAGGTCTGGGCATCCACACCGGTGGTGAGCAGACGCGAGGTGGTGACAATGACCGGGAACCGGCTCTCGGGATCAATGAAGTTGTCCAACTCCGCCTTGCCTTCATTCTCATCACCGGTCATGCGCATGATGTACTTGGCATTCACCGCCGCCAGATCGGCGTTCTCGTTCACGAGGGCCTTGCGCATCCGTTCGGCATGATCAATGTCCTCGCAAAAGACAATAGCCTTATCAAAGCGGTCGGTGAGGCGCAGAAACTCTGTGATCTTGCGGGCCACCAGTTCGGTGCGCTTCTCCAGAACGAGGGTGCGGTCGAAGTCACGCTGGTTATAAACCCGATCCTCGACCAGGCGGCCGTTCTTATCGTGTTTCCCGGCGGGAGGCCGCCAGCCTTGGAGATCCTTATCAATATCAATGCGGACGACCTTATAGGGGGCGAGGAACCCATCCTCTATGCCCTGGCGCAGGGAATACGTATAGAGGGCCTCGCCAAAGTAGTCGATATTGGAGACGTCGCGGGTTTCCTTCGGGGTGGCGGTCATGCCGATCTGGGTGGCGGACTTAAAATACTCCAGCACCTCGCGCCAAGCGGAGTCGGCGGCGGCACTGCCACGATGGCACTCATCCACGATGATGAGATCGAAGAAGTCCGGGGAGAACTGCTTGTAGATGTTCCGTTCCTCTTCGGTGCCGGTAACAGCCTGATAGAGTGCCAGGTAAATCTCATAAGACTTGTCCACCTGGCGGTTGACAATTTTGGTCATGGCCGACTCAAAGGGCTTGAAGTCGTTGATCCGAGTCTGGTCCACCAGGATATTGCGGTCGGCAAGGAAAAGAATACGTTTCTTGGCGCGGGCCCGCCACAAGCGCCAGATAATCTGGAAGGCGGTATAGGTCTTGCCGGTGCCGGTGGCCATGACAAGAAGGATGCGATCCTGCCCCTTGGCAATGGCCTCCATGGTGCGGTTGATGGCGATTTGCTGGTAATAGCGGGGCACCTTGCCGGAAGCACCCGCGTGGTAATCCTGGGTGATGATGGCCTGCTCGGCGGGTTTCAGGCCCTTTGCCACGCAGTAGCGTTGCCAAAGTTCGGCAGGGGATGGAAACGCCGTCATCGGGCTTTCCCGTTCGACCACACCCTCCCGGCGCGTACGGTCATGTTCCAGGAACGCGTCGCCATTGGTGCTGAAGGCAAACGGCACATCGAGGGACTCGGCTCCGGCAAGAGCCTGCTGCATTCCCGCACCGACTGAATGCGCGTTGTCTTTGACTTCGATGACGGCAATGGGGATGCCAGGCTTATAATACAGTACGTAATCGGCGCGCCGGGCCTCCCCACGAGTAACTTGTGTGCCTCGGACGATCACGCGACCGGCCGTGAAAGTCACCTCCTCGCGGAGTTGAGACTGCAGATCCCATCCTGCGGCAATGAGTGCGGGAGTGACGAATTTGGTACAGATGTCACGCTCAGATAATGATTTCTTGCTCGTCGCGTTATTGTCGTCACAAAACATATGTCGGAAACTACACCTTCTGACCAAGAAATCAAGCGCCGGCTCATACTTCAACGACCAATATTCATGAGCTTTAGCAAGAGATCCATTTTAAAATTCCAGAACGGTAATTTCCGGACGGCAGAAGAAGCGCGCCTTCAAGTAGAAGGTGCCGATGCCGGGATTGACATAGAGGGGGCCGGCGGGAGTCTGGAACAGGCCCACATCATAAGGCTTCACACTGAACGGCATTATCAAGTGACCAATCAGCGGAATTCGAACCTGCCCGCCATGGCTATGCCCTGCCAGAATCAAGTCAAAGACCTGCCCCTGGAGTCCTTCCACAAGACCGGGATAATGGGTCAGCAAAACCCGTTTGGCAGATTCGCTTAACCGGGATTTCGGTACGCGACCGGGATCTCCGGAGCAGGCCACGATTTCCACCTTACCATCCAGTAGCAGAACATTGGTATCCGTCAGCCACAGCCCGCCGGTCTTGGCAAAGCCAGCACGGAGTTCGTCCACCGGAACCTGAGCCCACAAGTCATGGTTGCCCGCAATTCCTACCATCGGTTTATTCACCCGCGTCAGGATTTCCAAGCATTCCCGCAGGCAACCACGGTCTTCAACCAGATCCCCTGTAAAGCACACCAAATCCGCCGGGATCCGGTTAATCCGGTCTACGACCCGATTGAGATATTCCCGCTCCCCATGGTAATGGATGTCCGTGATATGAATCACTCGGACGGTCACAGGAGTCTTGACCGAAATATGCCTGACAACCAGCCAATGAGGTTCAATCCACAGACTATAGGCCGCACAGATCACGACCAACACGGTCACACCCATCACGCCCTTACTGACTCGGACACACGCCCGCCGGATCAGAGAAAGGCTGGAAGATGAATTATGAGGGATGAACCGATCCTGTAAATCCTGTTTATCCATATTTGAGGTTCAAATTTTTCCTGACTGATTAAAACCGGTACGACACGCCGACTGAAATCACCGGATAGAATTGGAAGGAACTGGCATCATCGCGAATATTGGCCACTTCCTTCGCCAACGCCTCATCCACATAGGGTTGCAAGGAGGGATCAGAGGCGGTGGCAATGGCATCGACCTTAGGCTCACCTTGGAACATCACACCAAAATCACAGGCGAAATGCCAATGGCCCTCGGCCCCAACCGCATTGCCGTAACCAATGCCCAAATAAGGAGCCAATTCATTAAAGGTTACCTGCCCGCTCAAATCACTCAAGCTAAACTCCTGATCATCCAGCGTAACGCTCTCCTTGAGGTCGGCTTTCAGTTTGAACTTATTTTTATTAATCAAACCACCCCCCGTCACCCGGAACCCACCGCCAAAAACATACAGATCCACAAGGGCGCCATACGAAAGCCAATCCATATCCGTTTTGATACTCCCTTCATCCCGCTCAATGGTTGGCCCCGCACTCATCATATTCACCCCGAAACGAAACCCCAGATAATCATTGGCCCCTACTGTGGCTTCCAATCCGCCACCCAACGTTCCCGCCTTTACCGTCAGCCCTACCCCGACGGCAGACTCTTCCGATTCCGGCATTGGCTTCACAGACGTAACGGTCGGTTTCACAGGCGCCGACACCAATTCCATCGCTATGCCCATCATCACCAAGCTCGACACAATCAAATGTCTATTCACATCAAACTCCTTTAAATTCAAGTTAAGCTTCGGACAATATCAGGCCTGATAAAAAGAGCAACGAAGTAAGCGCTGTGAAGCATGAAAACGGCTATCCACTTGACTCAATTCCCCGCTTCGCTAGAGTTCCGCCTTTATGAACACAAAACCAGATTATCAGAACTCCTCGCTTCCCATCGACACGCGCGTACGCGACCTCCTGGCCCGCATGACTCTGCCGGAAAAAGCCGGCCAGATGATGCAGTCGGACGCACGAGGGGATCTTGAAGATATCATCCTAAAACGTCATGCAGGCTCGATCCTGCATACGCCACCCGACCGCCTGTCAAAAGCCATTGACCTAGCCGCCCAGTCCCGGCTCGGCATCCCCCTGCTGATCGCCGATGACTGCATTCATGGCCACTCTTTCTGGAAGGGAGCGACCATCTTTCCCACCCAGTTGGCCATGGCCTGTATGTGGAACCCGGAGTTACTGGAAAAACTGGCCCGTGTCACCGCTCTCGAAGTAAGTTGTACCGGTTTCAAATGGACGTTTTCCCCGGTCCTTTGCCTGGCGCGCGACCTGCGCTGGGGCCGAATAGGCGAAACCTTCGGCGAAGACCCCTTCCTGATCGGCGAATTTGCCTGCGCTCTGATCCGTGGCTATCAGGGAAAAGGGCTCTCCGATCCCACCGCCATCCTCGCCACCGCCAAACATTTTGCCGGATACTCTGAAACACAAGGGGGCCGTGACGCTTCCGAAGCGGATATTTCCCGACGCAAACTGAAAAGTTTCTTCCTACCACCATTTGAACGCGCGGCCAAAGAGGGATGTATGGCCTTCATGACCGGTTACCAATCGATGGACGGGGTTCCCACCACCGCCAACCGTTGGTTGCTCAAGGATGTCCTGAAAACGGAATGGGGCTGGGACGGAATTCTCGTCACCGACTGGGGCAATGTCGGACGTATGGTGTGGGAGCAGAAAATCTGCGCCAACATCACTGAGGCGGCGGCGCTAGCCATCAAAAGCGGAAACGACTTAAGCATGACCACTCCCGATTTTTTTGAAGGTGCACAGGAAGCGGTGGCCAAAGGCTTGATCCATGAGGCGGAAATAGACGAGGTCGTCTCACGAATCTTGCGGATCAAATTCCAATTGGGCTTGTTCGAGAACCCGGGCCGCCCCGACGTAGCGCGCCAACGTACTTTCATCGGCTGCCCGGAACATACCGCCATCAACCGCGAGGTGGCACGCCAGTCACTCGTCCTGCTCCAAAATAACGGCCTACTCCCGCTCGCTCCGGCACCCACAAAGACCATCGCCGTCATCGGTCCCAATGCCGAAGACACTTCCAATCAGTTAGGAGACTGGGCGGGTAATAGCGGGCAGGTCGAATGGATGAGGGATGGCCATCCCCGCGCCAAGATCACCACGATCCTGGACGGAATGCGTGCCCATGCCCCCCAAAACTGGAACGTGACCTATGCCAAAGGCTGCGATATCACCGTATTGGTGGATGCGGATGCAGGAACATTCCCTGATGGCCAACCCCGGCCCAAAGTGAAACGTCTCGCTGTCCCCAATCCGTCGCAAATTTCCGAGGCCGTTGCCATCGCCCGAAAAGCGGATTATGCCGTGGTTGTGATCGGCGATTCTTTAGCTCAAAACGGGGAGTGCCAATGCACCGCCACCCTCGAACTTCAGGGGGGACAACTCGCCCTGCTCGAAGCCCTGTCCGCCACCCCAACTCCTTTGATTATTGTACTCATTAATGGTAAGCCCCTCTGCCTTCCTGAGACGGTGCAGAAGGCCGCCGCTATCATCGAACTCTTCAACCCGGGTATGTGCGGTGGCCACGCCGCCGCCGAGGCGATTTTCGGACTTTTCAATCCGAGCGGAAAACTGACCATCAGCTTCCCGCGGCACGTCGGCCAACAACCCGTCTACTACAGCCAGATTCGCGGCCAACATGGCAACAGCTACGCCGACCTGACTCAGGATCCCCTCTTCGTCTTCGGCGATGGCAAAAGCTACACTACCTTCACCTATTCTAACCTGCGTGTAGCCACCCCCGAGGTAGCCATGGGGGGCATGGTTCATGTGTCTGTGAATGTGTCCAACACGGGTTCGCGGGAGGGAATTGAAATAGTCCAGCTTTACACTTCTGACCTGGTCACATCGGCCACCTGGGTGAATAAGGAACTCAAAGCATACCAGCGTGTCACATTGAGGGAGGGGGAAACCCAAAGCGTACGCTTTGCCATCCCCGTCTCCGCACTTTCACTGGTCAATGCCGCGGGGGAACGGGTGGTGGAACCCGGTGAGTTTGAAGTGCTGGTCGGTTCCAGTTCGCGGGATCAGGATCTGTTACGCGCTCAGTTCCGTGTGACCTGCTCTTGACTTTCCCCTTCTCACTAGAGGAGAATTCCGAAAAGGAAAATTCAGAAAAAACAGTATGAAAAAATCAAATACAGAATGGCTATACCGGGCGCAGTGGGGCGTTTTCTCCAGCTATCTTGCCGATTCAGCCGGTGATGGTCGCCATGCCTCCCTCGTTACCCCGGAGAGTTGGAATCGGGAAATCGACAACTTTGACGCAGATGGATTGGCGCGACAATTAGCCGAAGTTCACGCACCCTATTTCGTCATTACCATTGGCCAGAACTCCGGCTATTACATGTCCCCCAATGCCACTTACGATTCCATCACCTGTTTTCCGGTCAGCAAATGTTCACAGCGCGACCTGATTGCCGACCTTGCCCACGCACTTCAGCCACACGGGATTCGTTTGATAGTTTACATTTCGTCTGCGGCCCCAACCGGAGATGCGATCGCTAAAGAGCGACTCGAATCCCCTGCGGACAACCGTAGGGCCCCATTCATGGGCCGGTGGGAAAATATCATCCGTGAATGGGCAGTACGTTGGGGCCGCAACATTCACGGCTGGTGGGTAGATGGTCCTTACGACCATGGTCCCTATAGCCATCCTGAAGCACCTAATTTCCGAAGTCTGGTCGAAGCCCTGAAGGCCGGCAACCCGGACGCGATTGTCACTTTTAACAATGCGTTACGCACTCCGGTTTATTCATCGACTGAATATGACGATTACACTCCCGGCGAGATCGAACGCGATATGACCGTCTCACCAGGACACGCCCCTGACTTCTCACGCTTGACGCGGTACCCGCGCTTTATCAACGGGGCACAATTTCATATTCTGACCATCATGGGAGAGTGGTGGGGGAAAGGGCCGATACGGTTTCCCGAAGAGATGATCATCGGGTACACCAAGACGATTAACAACCAGGACGGTACGGTCAGTTGGGATGTTCCGCTCACCCGCAAGGGCTTGATCGAGCCTGAATTTCTGGGGCCACTCGCACAGCTAGGACGTGAAATCCACCAGCGTGTAGAATCGTCGGCAGGAGTTTGACAACCCAGTCACCTTAGGGATTGCTCCCTTACACCCGCAAAGACCCTTAAGCCAAATGGGGTTGGCTGTCAGAATGGTGGCGGACATCCCGTCCTTCAACTACAAAAATCGTAATTTCGGCAATGTTGGTGGCATGATCCCCTATCCGCTCCAGATAACGGGAGACCAACAGCAAGTCCAAGGCCCGCGCCACCGACGCGGAATCCTTTGCCATAAAATCAGTCATTTCCAGGGAAATGGCATCCTTCAGGTCATCCAACCGATCATCGCGCAACAACACTTCCCGCGCCAAAATAACGTTCCGGTTTACAAAGGAATGGAGACTATCTCGCACCATTCCCTGAGCGATTACGGCCATCTCAGGGATAATCCTGAACGGTTTCAAGGACGGCTCTTTCAGTAAACGCTCCGCCTTCTGAACAATATTAACGGCCTCATCAGCCAGGCGTTCCAACTCGGCATTGGTCTTGGCGGCCCCCATAATAAAGCGCAAATCCCCCGCCGCAGGCTGGTGCAGCGCAATCAGGGTGAGGCAGGTCTCATCAATTTCAATCTGCAGGTGGTTGACCTGATCCTCGCGCTGCCAAACAGGCGCCATCAGCGCCGGATTACGATCGACCACGGCCTTGACCGCATCGGCAATCATCACCTCTGACATCGCACTCATCTTGATGAGTTGATGCTTCAACGCCTGCAAACTTTCGTCAAAATGCCGTTCCATGATGTCGTCCTTTATAAGTGACCTACGTATCGCCTCGTCCTTCCCACCTCTCACCCATACCTGCCGCTGACATAATCTTGCGTCCGATTGTCATGCGGGCTCGTAAAAATCCCGGCCGTCTGGCCAAATTCTATCATTTCTCCCAACAGCATGTAACCGGAATAGTCGGAGATTCGCGCCGCCTGCTGCATATTGTGCGTCACAATCACCATCGTGTAATTCGCCTTGAGATCCAGCATCAATTCTTCAATCCGCCCAGTGGACATAGGATCCAGCGCCGAGCAGGGCTCATCCATCAGAATCACCTCGGGCTCCACCGCCAGCAAACGCGCCACACAAAGCCGTTGTTGCTGATCCAATGGCAGTTCCAGGGCAGAATACTCAAGCTTATCCTTTAAGTTATCCCACAAAGCCGCCGCCCTGAGACTACGTTCAACAATCTCGTCCACACGATGTCGGTCATTCAGTCCGGCCACCTTCAAACCGAAGGCCACATTGTCATAAATCGATAAGGGGAAAGGATTAGGTCGCTGAAAGACCATTCCCACACGTTTACGTAAAGCGCAAACATCGGTATCTGAGTCGTAGATATTCTTCCCTTCCAACAGAATCGACCCGGTCACGCGAACGCTGGGAATCAGGTCATTCATCCGGTTCAATGTTCGCAGCAGGGTGGACTTGCCACAACCCGAAGGCCCGATCAAAGCGGTGATATGGTGTCGTTTAACATCCATGGGTACCGCCTTGAGCGCCTGAAAATCCCCATAAAAGAGATTCAGATCTTTGACCGTTATAACCATATCATTCAGTTTCATAAGAAAAAGACTTCATCCAAACCGGCCTGTCACATAGTCGTTGGTTCGCTTGTCACGCGGAACCGTAAAAATTTGTTCGGTATGGCCGTACTCCACCATCTCACCCGTGAGGAAAAACGCTGTCTCATCCGCCACACGTGCCGCCTGCTTGGTATTGTTGGTCACCAGAATGATAGTATAGCGCGCCTTCAAGATCGTCAGCGCCTCTTCAATCTTCGCCGTAGAGATGGGATCCAGCCCCGAACAGGGCTCATCCAGCAAGATCACTTCCATCTCCTCCATGGCCAGAACACGGGCGAGACACAACCGCTGTTGCTGGCCACCGGACAACCGCAGTCCCGACATCTGGAGCCGATCCTTGACTTCATCCCAAATAAAAGCGGCCTTGAGACTACGTTCGACAATTTCACTCAGACGTGCCCGGTCACGCACTCCCGACAAACGTGGTCCATAGACCACATTTTCATAAATGCTCATGGGAAGAGCCACCGGCAAGGCGAACAACATGCCCACCCGCTTCCGCAGGGAAACCACATCGAAATCCGGATGATAAATATCCTGTCCATCCAGCAGCACACGCCCCTCCACATGCAACTCTGGCACCAGGTCGTTCAAGCGGTTCAAGGCCCGCAGAAACGTTGTCTTCCCCGCCCCGGAAGGCCCGATGACGCTCAGAATTCGGTTGGCCCGAACGTCCAGTGTAATCCCTCGCAGTGCCTCAATTTTTTCATGAAACACGTGAAAATCCTGGATGGAAATTTTGATAGGAGAGTGGCTTATCATCTCGCCCTCCTGGAGATGAACCGGTGCATCATGCCGTAGGCGGCCAGATTCACCAGTAACACCGCTAGAATCAAAACGGCAGCCGTTGCGTAGGCCTTTTCATCCGAAATCCCCTCCGTGGCAAGAATATAGAAATGAACCGACATAGTACGAACCGAATCGAACATCGAAGAGGGCATCCGTAAAGAGGATCCTGCCGTAAAAATCACGGCAGCCGTCTCACCAATAGAACGGCCAATCGCCAGCATCACACCGGTAACAATGCCGGGCAACGCATTCGGCAGAACCACTTTAAGGACGGTTTCCCACCGGGTCGCACCCAAAGAGAAGCTCACTTCCCGATAGGCATTCGGAACGGCCCGAATAGCCTCCTCCGAGGTACGGATGATGGTGGGCAAAACCATGATCGCCAGCGTTAGACCACCCGACAACAGACACCACCCCATCTTGAGCATCATGACAAAGAAGATAAACCCGAACAGACCAAAAATGATGGAGGGAATGCCGGCCAGACAATCCGTGCCAAACCGCAACGCGCGGGTAAACTGCGTTTCACGGGTATATTCGCTAAGATAAACAGCCGTCCCAACCCCCAGGGGCAGCGCAATGGCAACCGCAATAAGCGGCAACAGAACCGACCCCACAATCGTCACAAAGATTCCGCCTGTACGCCCCAAATCTTTTGGCGCCGAAAGTAAGAACTCCGCATTCACCCCCGGCAACCCTTTACTCAGCACAAAGCCAATAATAAAAACCAGAATCGCCACCGTGAGAAATGTCGCCCCGCCAAGGATCGTCACCGCTACAGCCTGGGTTATTTTGGGGGGCACTCTCATTTCTTATGTACCCTGCTTTTGATAGCGGATAGAGCAATGGCGTTGAGGATCATGATGACCACGAACAACACCACACCGGTGGCAAACAGGGCTTCGCGGGCCAACCCGGTGGCATTGGCCATTTCGAGCGCAATATTGGCCGTCAGGGTACGTACGGGATCCGTAACAGCATGGGGAATCTTCACCGTATTACCAGCCACCATGATCACCGCCATCGTCTCTCCCAGGGCACGCCCCATTGCCAGAATAATGCTGGCGATGATCCCCGAACGGGCCGCCTTGATGATCACCATATGCACACTCTGCCAACGGGTCGCACCCAGTGCCAGGGCGCCCTCTCGATAGGAATTCGGGACCGCCGCAATCGCATCGGTGGAAATACTGATCACCGTCGGTAGCACCATAATCCCCAAAATAACCGCCGCCGCCAAAACTGATAACCCGGGACCGCCCATGGTAGAGCGAATGATCGGCGCCAAAACCATCACACCCAGAAAACCAAACACCACCGACGGGATCCCCGCCAGCAGCTCAATCATAGGCTTGATCACCCGCATCACCGGCTTCGGCACAAATTCGTTGAGGAAGATGGCACCTGCCACGCCCAGCGGAGCCCCGATGATCATAGCGCCAAACGTCACATAGAGGGAGGCGACAATCATCGGATAAATGCCAAATTTACCCGCCTGCGGATTCCAGTTGGAGGAGAACAGGAAATCCCGCAGCCCCATCTTAAACATGAAGGGGACGCCTTCTTTCAGAATGAAAACAGCGATCAACAGCAGGCTGGCCAACGCAGAAAACGCCACCAGCATCAGGCTGTACTTCGCTATTTTTTCACCATTGAACTTCATTTTGCACGGATCAGCCCATTCTTATGGACCAACTCCTGACCATCAGGGGACAGAATATATTCCAGGAACGCATTGCAGGCGGGACGAGCACCCGCCTTGGAGAGGAGAAATATCGGGCGAACCAGCTTGTAGGCCCCCGCCATAATGGCCTCCTCAGTGCAAGGCGACCCATCCACTGCTAACGCCTTGATACGTTCACTGATCAGGCCGTGCGACACATAGCCGATGGCATTGGCATCTTTTGCAACTGTTTCGCGCACGGTTCCATTGGCATTCTGGATAAGCGCATTGTCCGTCAACGCCACATTCCCCAAAATCTGCTCAAATGAAGATCGTGTTCCTGAACCTGCCTCACGTGAAACGACAGCAATGGGATGATCCGTACCTCCCACATCTTTCCAATTTCGAATCTTGCCATTAAAAATATCGCGAATCTGATCCATCGTCAAAGCCGTCAGCGGATTCACCGGATTCACCACAATCGCAATACCATCCCGGGCCACAATCACACTTTTCAGGGCATCCGCTTCGGAAGGCAACTTAACCAGGTCGGCCATGCCAATCTGGGCCGTACCGGACAAAGTGGTCTGTATACCAAGCGCCGATCCCCCACCCTGAACCGTAATCGAAACCTCGGGATGGGTCATCATATACTGATCAGCCAGTTTCTCCGCAAAAGGCAGAAAAGCGGTTGAGCCCGCCATCGTAATCCCTTCACGTGCTTTTCCACACCCCGCCACCAAAGTTAACGTACCCAACCCTGCCACCACACAGATTGTTTGAATTTTATTCCACATAATCATTATCCTCCATTGGGCGGACATTGGATCATAACCACCTGTTATAAAGCGATTTGTAAAATGTTAGAATTGTGTTAGCGACACCACAACACGGCGAGGGATGCTTGACTTGGCCGAGTGAACATGTCAGGTTGAAAACATGCGAATTGTTGTGGCAGGACAAGACAAAACTTTGGAGATCGGGGGCGAACTCACCCGCAGGGCCACACGCCATCAAGGGGCATTGTCGCCTTGGTCCACCGAAGATTCCGCCCTGTCACTCAAGGCTTCAAACGATATGGCGGACTATCTCGAGCGTTACGGTAAATTGATGCGACTCCGCTTCGCTCTTTGCACCAACCCCTTCCCTATCCCCGGCAAACCCGGCATAGCAGGTTGCCTCACCAAGAAGCTCAAAACCTTTCTCTGGAAGCTTTTCCGTTATCAACACGACCGGATGGCCCACCAGCAAAATGCCATCAATGAACTGGTCATCAGCGCACAGGATTTCCAGAACTCAGCGATGAGAGAGCGCTTGGTAGCCCTTGAGCAACGCATTCAGGAATTGGAAAAAATGGGGCGTTGCGGAAATCAGCAAGCCAATACCCCTCATCTTAATCTTCTCCCACCAGGGAAGAGGAAGGACGGGAGTATGGTATGAACCCTACTGCCATACATCAATTAGTCGCTGGATTCGCCACAGGGGACGCCATCTCCCACGAAGCGCTGGCTTTGCGGGAGATCTGCCGGGAAGCAGGCTATGTCTCCGAGATTTATGCGCCTGCAGACCGAATTGCCACCGATGCCACCGCCTCCTGCCACACCTTGGAGGAGTACCAGCCGCACGCTAACGAAATGGTCATTTTTCACTATTCCATCACCTCACCCGCCACCGCGGCATTCCGTTTCTCACCCGCCCGCAAAATCGTAATCTATCATAATATCACTCCACCCGAATTCTTTACCCCTTTTGACGCCAGCATCGCTCATCAGCTCACAATGGCTCGACAGGAACTGAAAAACATCCTGGGTCATGCCGATGCCGTATGGGCGGATTCGGCATTCAATGCCGATGAGCTCAAGGAACTCGGATTCTCCAACACCCAAGTGTTCTCATTGCTGTTCCGGCCTGACACACAGGATATTCCGCCCGATCCGACCATTCTGGCCCAATTCGCCGTCCCCATGAAAAACATTCTATTTGTCGGACGCATCGCCCCGAACAAATGCATCGAGGAACTGATCACGGCCTTTGCCTGGTTCCACAAAAACATTGAACCCCAAAGCCGTCTTTTGATTGTGGGGTCTGACCGGAGCGCGCCGACTTATTATGCCATGCTGAAAATGTATGCCGCAGAACTGGGCCTGGACACCGTATTTTTTGAACGGTTCGCTTCGCCAGCCGGGCTATCAGCGTATTATCAGGTTGCCGATATCTTTGCCACCACCAGCCGCCATGAGGGCTACTGCCTACCGCTGATAGAAGCCATGGCCAAGGGCGTCCCAGTGGTCTCCCGACAAATCGGCGGCACCCCGGAAGCTATGGGTAACGCAGGAATCCTGTTCGAAGACTTGAAGGCGGAGGAACTGGCAGAACTCTTCGGACTCCTCTGTTATGACGGATCCTTCAGACAGACCGTCATCGCCTCACAACAACAACGCATCAAGACTCTCGTGAGCCGCCCAGTGAAGGATGAGTTTCTCGCCCTGATTCACTTGTGAGCTCACGCCATCCCGGTGGACTCACCGCATAATCACGATATTGCCCTGGCGAACCGGGGAGATTCGCCTCAGCGGCTTTCACAAGATTAGCCATCTCCCGCGCCGTGACATAATGCAATTGCCAGTGCTGCCCGTCATTGAACTCCTGCTGTAATATCACATGCGCCTGCCTCATCGCCGGCCCCAACAGGACCGCCTGATTAGCCGGAACGCAGCCATGCGTGTGAACCTTGACAAATACCCAATCTGACCGTCCGCCTACATGAATCTGTTGACGCGCCCATAACCGGATTCGATCCGCCGTGGGTGGATTGGCACCCGAAATCTCGGCATTTTCCATCCGCGGTAACATCCCCCACTTACGACGGTACCAGTTGAGCGCCAGGGGACCGGTAATGAGAAGAAGGGAAGAAATTGTTGGTTTGCTGGGTTGTTGCGTTGTTGAGGATGAAGAGATCCTCGGGCGTTCACTTAACAACCCGACAGCCTGACAACTCGACAACGCTCCTCGATCTGCTCCTCGCGGACGTCCCGGCGTATCGGTAGCATAATAGATCGCATTCACCATGCGTGGCTGGGTAGGCGATGGGGCTGAAGGGAATGTAAAATCGGCATAACATCCTGTTGCGGACAGAATGCCAAGCTCCTCGTTCACCCCGCACCAATCCCCATCCGGCCGTGAATTACACAATGACCAGTTCCCATGGATGAAAGCATAGCGCGGCTGCGGAAGTTTTTGAGTTGCTGGGTTGTCCATACCCAACAGGCCATGCTTCTCATGCAGCAGATCACGGAACGTCACCAGCTTCTCTCGCAACCCTTGGGGTGTGTCATGGCGATGATGGAGGTGAATTTCGACCTCGCCATAGCCTTTCTGGCAAAAGGAGGCAAGGTCATCGAGGATGGCGGTATCGTACTCTTCCTGGGGATAGAAAAACGTATGACGGGGAGGGCGGTCATCGGCATCACGAAAGGAATCCGCTACCCCTGGATAGGCCGCCAACCAATCGCGCACCGTTTGCCGGGCCATCGCCGCCTCGGATCCACCGCGGAATGGCTCAAAATGGTCGCAGACACAAAAAATCAAATGCCGCGTCCCTTTCATTTCTCGCGGACGTGAAAGAACAGAACGCAGATATCCCAGCAACCACTTATCAACCGCTTTAAACATGGGGATTCGCCCCCCTTCTTTCCGTCCTCTCCCAACTCCCCTTCAAACCGCCGCGACAATACCGAAGAAACCCTACAAACAGCGCCGCCTGCATACTGAGGAAATACTCGAACGCCTTCAAGCGGGATGAAGCCCCTATCAGGCGCCCTATTATGGCTAACGAGACAAACCCGGCACCGGCGACCAGTATCACCACCGCCACCACCACACTGCGCCCAACCCCATAAAGCAAATTCACCATTGCCGTCACCGCCAGCAACGCCATCAAATGCGGGGTAAACCACCGCAGGATCTTGTGGGACCAGAAAAAGAGGGAAAATCGCCCATACTGCGGCGAGAGGCAAACGCCGCAGTGCGACATGGCCTGAAATGCCCCCGCCCCGATGCGCACACGCCGGCGCCATTCATCGGCAATGCGCGCCGGGGTCTGCTCATGCGCCATCGCCTGCGGCGCATAAAGCATCCGGAAGCCCCGCTCGCGGACTTTCATCCCAATCACGAAGTCATCAATAATGGTACTGTCAGGAATTTCATCCCAAAACAATTCCGGCCTGACCGCATAGATGGCACCGTTGGCACCAAGACAGGAATCCATCTGGCTTTCCGCCGTCTTCAGGAGCGTTTCCACTCTCCAATAAAGGTTCTCCCGGGTTTCCGTACCAGCGTCATCCAGAAAAATCAATTGTCCACATACCCCACCGATTTTTGGATCAATGAACGGCGATACAAGATGGCGCAGGGCATCAGGAGAAAAAAAAGTGTTGGCATCGGTGAAGACCAGAAGCAGATCCGTTATCGTGCTTACGCGCTCAGTGACCTCTGAGGGAAAAGTTATTGGGCGGTTGGATTGTTGGATTGTTGGGGATGAAATGCCCCTTGTGCCTGTACTGAACAACTCAACAACTGAACGACTTAGCAACTGCGTTTTCAAAAGCTTCAGCATCGCCGTCTTGCCGTGGTTTTTCGAGGAAACCAAGACGTGGACATTGCCATGTGCCTTGGCCCATTCCTGAGCGATTTCAGCAGTGCGATCAGAACCACCATCAATCCCGACGAAAACGTGAAAGTGGTCGGCAGGATAATCAAGAGCCGCCAGATTCTCCAACCGCTTCAAAATCACAGCTTCTTCATTGTGAGCAGAGAAAAGGACGGCCACAGGAGGTAACCACCCCGCATTTTGTTCACAGCCCATGGCCCACGGCCTACTGCCTGCTCTCCCCAGCCACAACATCACCGCTGGATACAAAATCCAAGCGTAAGCCAGAATACCGACCAAAATTATCAATGTAATTACCATTTAAGCAGATTATCGTTGTTAAGAATTGAGGAGCCCTAGGACATTCACTTAACAACCCAGCAACTTAACAACTATTCTTTCAAAGCCGGTCGCTTCACCACCCTCGCCGGAATCCCTACCACGGTGGCACCTTCGGGAACGTCTTCGATAACCACAGCATTGGCCCCCACCTTGGCACCCTTCCCGACAATTACCCCACCCAGAATCTTCGCCCCGGCACCGATGAAGACATCGTCACCCAGGATCGGGGACACGCCCTTCTCCGCACCAATGGTCACCTGATGCTCAAGCACCACATTCCGCCCCCCTTTTACCGACGTATTGATCACAACCCCGATACTGTGCACAAGAACAAACCCCTCACCAAACTCAGCCCTCCGCCCAATGATACAGCCTCCCATAACGTTGAGCTTGTTAAAGAGCATCGCGAGGGGAATAAGGTGGTGGCGTTGCGCCCACTGCATCCAGCGATAGAGAATCATCGCCGTAGTTCCGTCAGTCAAACGCGCCTTCACGCGATTACGAAAGGAATCATCGCCATACAACCATCGCGCCTTCGCGCGTAGATCGGACCAGATTAGGGTGAATAAATTCATTTATCTATCATTCGCCTCCCACCGCCAAAGGGTTGGGGTAAGGGGATCCCTGCGGTTTTCCGTCCACAATAGTCAGAATTTCCCCCACTTTGGCTGACCAGGTCTCATTGGCAACGCTGGCACTTATGGCCGCCCGTGCTTCCACTGTGATCGGCTTCCTGACACGCCCGACCACGGCTTCGATAAATTGATCCACTGTATCAGCAATAACCACGCCTTCGCCTTGGTAAACCTGCACCTCCGGAAGCGCCGTCGAAACCACCGGACAACCGGCTGACAGCATTTCCCGCAACTTGATCGGATTGACGGCTTTGGTGAGTTCATTCACCACGAAGGGAATCAGTCCCACATCAAAATGCGCCACATACTCAGGTAGGCGGTGGAATGGTCGTGATCCCAACAGATGTATATTACGGATATTCCGTAACCTTTCAATCGGCACGTCCTCTTTGCCAATCAACACCACTTCACAGTCCGGCACTTGCCGCGCAATTTCCAACAGCAGGTCCTGATCCAACCATTCTGACAGCAAGCCGAAAAAACCCACCACATGCCCCGGCGGCAGATCCTCCGGGCGTCGCATAACCTGCAGTGCCCGCGCGAAATGGTCATGATCCACCCCATGCGAAATCAGATACACATTGGTACTATAGCGACGGCACCGCTCCACCAGTTCTTGCGATGATGCAATCACCACATCCGCTATTTCGCAGCACCGTCGGTCCATTTCCCCCATCATTGCAGAATCATACATGGCAAACGCATCCCAGCGATCAACACAGTGGTACACCACGCGTGGAGCGCGCGATTCATGGCGCCAGCCGCACATCGCCTCCGCCAGTACCGGCACATAATTGATCAACACTGGATCACGGAAGCCCAGTCGCCATCCCCAAAAACGCATGCTCACTCGACAAATCAGGCCGTTGAGGCGGCGGATAAGCTCGTACCGGGGGAGAGGAATGAAGAGCGGAGAGAGCACATGTAAAACTGTTGTCAGATGATTCGGTTGTTGGGGTGTTGGGGGTGAAGATGAAGGAGCCTTTGGGTATTCACGTAACAACGCAGCAGCCGAACAACCTGATAACGGCTCTTCACGGCGCACGCCGCGAAGAGCCGCCGCCACCTTCCGCACCATGCGAAGGCGGTCATGCGACGAGCCGACACTTGGGGTGCGCATACCGGAGCCTTCAATCCAGAGGACGCGATGTCCCTGCCGCACCAGCTCAAACGCAATCCGGTGCTTGCTCGTAGGGTTGTCGTTCCCCGCACTCCAGGCATTAGCGATGATAAAAAAATCCATGGTTATCAGGGATCATTTGCAATGGCTACCGATGATCGGCGCTCCATGCTATTTACTTCCTTCCAACCATTCAACCACCACAGGCTTATTGACCGCTTCGTCCATTAATTGACGCGTCGCCTGCATCATGGCCTTGGTCTCGGCAAGTTGATTGATCAGAGCCTCCACCGCCTTCGGATCCGACAGCGAGCCAGCCTCGATCTTGCTGCCTACTCCCGCACCCACACGAGTCCCCCCGGCACCGCCACCCGTCACCTCACTGATCGTCTTCTGGGCACTTTGCACCGTCTTTACCATTTCCGCTGTGCTCAACTCTCCTGGAATGTTATTGATGTTAGCCAACGCATCTTCCAGTGATTTACGAATAATTCCCACATCCGTCATCACGGTGCCCATCTGGCCCGCAGATGCCATATCCTTCTTGATCCGCTGAGCCGCACTGGCCGCCGTATTGGCTTGCGAACGTGCCCCACTGGCACGCTGGGCCGCCGCAGAAGCTTCCCCATCTACTTTCGCCACGTTTGCCTCAATCGCGGCGATACGGCCAAACACCGTCTCAGCGTCCGCCTTATCCGTTGCCGAGCCAAGTCCATTCTCAATCATCGTATAGATATTCGAACTGACAACCGACATGCTGGCCAGACTGGTATCCATGGTCGCCACCGTGCTCAGGCTATTGCTGACATTCTGCAACGACCCCATGGTCCCCGTAAAGGAGGCCAACGTGTTGCTGATCGTATTCGCCGTACCCGTCAACTGAATCATCTCCGTCGCCAACGCATTGACCTGCCCTGACATATTGGTCAAAGCCACAATCTGACCAATGGAATTGGTCAACACGGCGACTTGCGAGCCCACATTCGTAAGCCCGCCAAGTTGGCCAACGGCGGTCATCACCCCGGCCATCTCATTGGACAAAGACCCCAACGCACCCACAGCATTGGTCAAAAAGGCCATCTGCGCATTCAGATTGGTCAACGTGGACACCTGCGCCCCAACATTGGTCAGCCCCGAAAGCTGGTCAAACGAATTCGTCATCATACTGAGTTGCACCATGGCATTTGTCAGGTAACTCATCTGGGCCGGCAGGTTCGTCATCCCCGCAATCTGCCCGATGGAATTTGTCATCTGCGCTACTTGTGCGCTGATGTTCGTCATGCCCGTCAATTGACTGATCACATTCGTCAGATAATTCATTTGGCTCGCCAGATTCGTCATTCCAGCGATCTGATTGATCGAATTCGTCATCTGTGCCACCTGGGTACTGATATTCGTCAGGGCGCTCATCTGCGCCTCGATATTCGTCAAACCACTCATTTTCGCCAGTAGGTTCGTCAGATATCCCACCTGATCCGGGACATTCGTGAGACCGGACAACTGGTTGAGCGAATTCGTCATCGCAGCCACCTGTTCGCCGATGTTCGTTATGCCGCTTAATTGACTGATGATATTTGTCAGATAATTCATCTGCGCCGACAGATTGGTCATCCCGGCTATCTGACCAATCGAATTCGTCATGACATCAACCTGCGCTCCGATATTTGTCAGACTGCTCATCTGACTCAACAGATTCGTCAGATACCCCACCTGATCCGAAATATTCGTGAGACTCGATAGCCGGGTAAGCGCGTTCGTTATCTCCGAGACCTGCGAAACCATACCCGTAAGCACGCCAAGCTGCGCCATGGTGTTCGTCATGTAATTCATCTGATCCAAGATATTCGTCAGCCCGGCTATCTGATTAATGGAATTCGTCATCTGCGACATCTGACCACTAATATTTGTCAGGCCCGTCAACTGACTGATCACATTTGTCAGATAATTCATCTGGCTCGGCAGATTCGTCATCCCGGCGATCTGACCAATCGAATTCGTCATCTGTGCCACTTGGGCGCTGATGTTCGTCATACCTGTCAATTGACTGATCACATTCGTCAGATAATTCATCTGACTCGCCAGATTCGTCATCCCGGCGATCTGACCAATCGAATTCGTCATCTGTGCCACCTGATCACTAATATTCGTCAGGCCCGTCAACTGACTGATCACATTCGTCAGATAATTCATCTGATTCGCCAGATTCGTCATCCCGGCGATCTGACCAATCGAATTCGTCATCTGTGCCACTTGGGCGCTGATGTTCGTCATACCTGTCAATTGACTGATCACATTCGTCAGATAATTCATCTGACTCGGCAGATTCGTCATCCCGGCGATCTGACCAATCGAGTTCGTCATCTGTGCCACCTGATCACTAATATTCGTCAGGCCCGTCAACTGATTGATGATATTCGTCATGGAGTTTAACTGCCCCGGCATATTCGTGAGCCCCATGAGCAGACCAACGGAATTAGTCAATGACGTCATCTGGGGAGTTAAATTGGTCAACCCGCTCATACGCATCAGCAGATTCGTCAATGACGCCACTTGCGGGGTCAGATTTGTCAATGACTGCACCGATCCCATCGCATTGGTAAGATAGGCCAACTGCGCGCCCATATTAGTCAAGCCGCTGATCTGCGCCACGGCACTGGTCATAACCGATACCGAATCTGCCATATTCGTCAAGGCCGTCACCTGATCAATCACATTGGTCAAATAGGCCATTTGGGCATTGAGATTGGTCAAACTTTGCATTTGTGCCACCGCGTTAGTCAGGTAACCCATCTGGGGAGTCAGATTCGTCAGCCCACCCATGCGCGTCAGCAGATTGGTCAAATACTGCGTCTGCCCAGCCGTTGCGGCAGTGATATTCGTAAGATATGCCATCTGCGGGGTTAAGTTCGTCAACGACGACAATGAGCCCACCGCATTGGTCAAATAGGCCAATTGCGCGCCCATATTCGTCAAGACGCTGATCTGTGCGACCGCACTGGTCATAGCGGCCACCGCTGGGTTGATATTGGTCAAAATCACAATCTGATCGATCACGTTGGTCAGATACGCCATTTGATCATTAAGATTAGTCAAACCCTGCAATTGCGCCACCGCGTTGGTCAGATAGCCCATCTGAGGTGCCAGGTTCGTCAAACCGCCCATACGCGTCAGCAGATTGGTCAGGTACTGTGACTGCGCAGCGGTAGAAGCGGTAATATTCGATATAGACGCCATCTGCGAGGTTAGATTCGTCAACGACGACAGTGAGCCCATGGTATTGGTCAAGTAGGCTAATTGCGTCCCCATATTGGTCAATACGCTGATCTGTGCGACCGCACTGGTCATAGCAGCCACCGCTGGATTGATATTGGTCAGAATCACAATCTGGCCTACCACGTTAGTCAGATAACCCATCTGTGCTGCCAGCGTATTCATCGTATTTGTTATGGTCTGGAGCTGGGCCATGGAGTTCGTCAACGAAGCCACCTGCGGAGTGAGGTTGGTCAATGACCCAAGCGAGCCCACCATGTTGGTGATAAATGACAACTGTCCGCTCATGTTCGTCAAGCTGCTGATCTGCGCCACGGCACCAGTCAAGGCGGCCACCGAACCCGATATATTGGTCAGTCCCTCCACGTGCCCCATGACATTGGATATCGAATCAAGGCTGACAATCATTCCTGCCAAATCATTGGTCACAACACCAACATTGGAGTTAATGTTAGAAACAGAGACCGACATCGTTGCCAGAGTGAGTTCAACCCCCGCAAGTTGATTGCTGAGCCCTATCATGGTACCAGCCAAGTCGTCGAGTTCTGTAGCGGTGACCTTGATGATCATCCGATCCGACGCCCCCGAGATATCTGAACACACAATCTGGTAATCACCCACTCCCCAGTTCGCCAACAGAACTTTCTCAGAAATTCCGCCTGTATCCGGTCCCATTCCGCCCGCATCCGTTGTTCCCACAACCTGATAGGAAGCGGTTGCCCCCGGTATGGAGCGGTACAGAATCGACAGGGTAGTCCCGAACTTAACACGGGTCGGCCTCGTTAGAATACGGGCCTCACGCGTCCCGACCTTCTGAGAAAGTGCATGAACCAAATCGAGCAGGTTGGTCTCCCCGGGGCCAATCACACCAATGGTGTTGGTCAGGACATCCAGGCGCGTGATCGCCTGCGTGCTCAGCAGGTCTACTTTTAGATCCAGATTGGTCAAGCCCGCCTTGATAATTTCAGCCGAATTCGTGAGGGAATTTAATTTATCCATGGCGCCTTGCCGGAAAACGGCCTGAGCGGTCGCCAGATCCGTCAGATTGGTATCCACACGTGACACAATGTCTTGGATGTTCGTCAAGGCATTCATCATCAATTGAGCCTGTTCCGCATCAGTAGGAACACGCAGATTGAACGTTACCCCAGACGAATAGGTCGCCCCGGAAAACTGAATTTCAACCTTAGCGAAATAAACCGTGCCCTTGTCAAGGGTATTGGGAATCACCTGCCAAAACACTCCATTCGCATCCGGGGTACTGCTGGTAATCTGGAGTACCTGGTTGCCCATGGTATCATAGATGCTAATTTTGCATTGGGTAGGATTAAGGCTTGTCCGCCCCATCTTCTGTAACCAGGACGTAACACGAAACTGCGCGTTGGTCGCATCATAGACGAAATTCGCCATCACAACGTAGTCCGGCTCAACGGACGACCGTGCCAGCGGCACTTCAATAACACGGGACGGTTCCGACGCCCAATTGAAAATCACGTTATTGAAGAAGTACTCGCGCCCCCATACCGTGTTAAATACACCATAGGGATACCGGTGAACAATAGGCGATGTCATGTCGGCCTGCGACCACCCGCTACTATCGACCACATTCAAACTGTCGAGATTATTCGATGTGACAGTATCATAGACGTGCCAGATAATCTCATAGTACCGGATCATGAAGTCCGCATCGGAGTCATCATACGCTCCCGGTTGGTTTGCCTGCTCCACTCTGATCCGTGCCGTCGAGCTTTCCACATTAGCCACAGTCCATTGATAGGTGGTCAGCAGATCCTGAAGACCGGATCCGTTATTGGCAAGCGGGGTCGCGTTGATCAACACCCAGGTTTGGTGCAGCGGATCTGTCGAGTAATACAGATTAACTGCTGATACTGAGCCCCGGGTGTACCAACTCAGGATGGTGGGCTTCAAAGCATACAAATTGGTCTCACCTCCATTGGGGCTGGCCATGGTGAACATACCAACGATGTTAAACGGGGCCGATACATCCTTAATAACGGGTTTATCAAGGTTATCCACTAAGATGATGGTGTTGCCAAGCCTGTCCGGTACTGACCAGGGAATGCTGAACAAATTATTGGTGGGATCCAGAGCCACAACCCCATTATAAATTTCATTCGTAGTGACATAGGGAGCCGAGGAGTATTGAATTCGGAAATTGGACGACATTTTGCCACCCTTGCTCCACTTGATCGTGTAACTCTGACTGACCTTCCACAGGTCCCCTGGCACGGGCGAAGTGATGAGAACGGCTGGCTCACCCACAATTTTAAAAGAATCCGACTGGCCTATGGCCCCACCAGAATCCTGGACAATAATGGCAACATTCGTGCTAACCGCATTACTTGTCACCACCCAGTCGTAAAAGTTATCCGTAACTCCCGCAGCAATAGGAATGAGTGTGGTCCCATCCTTGAGAAAGGAAATGGTGTAGCTTCCAACGGTTCCAACGGTGGTCCATGCTATGTGGTTAGTTTCATCCACGGCCCAGATATCCGAGTTCATGGGACTGACAACGCGAATACCTCTCATCGTGAAAGGTGCGGAATCAGCCGTTGCCTGCTGGGAAACACCCCGTATTCGTGCATTGGTCGAGGGAAGACGGAACAATTCGATACCCCAAGCATAAGAGTTTGTCCCATAGAGCAACGACTGGTTAACCACCACCGGGTGTGTCATATCATACGTCACCCCATCAGGAGAATAGTAGAGGGTAGCATAGGGTCCAGCCTGAGCGGCAAGCCAAGTTACCATATTGGTCTGCCCGAGCAGCCATGAAGTGGTTTGATCGGGAGTCAAGATCTTCATTCCGCGTATCACAAACGGACTGGAAATCGCCTCAAACCCCACATCCTCAGGACGCGACGAACTAGTCACCCTGAATTTCAGCACTGCATTGGTAGTTGGGTCAGTATTTGAACTTATAACCCACGGATATCCCCCCCCCTGAACTGGCCAGAGCTGACTTTCGTTTAACGCAGTCGCTCCATAAGTTTTACCCCCATCCGTTGAAAGATAGATATACCCGACTGCACTTGCATCCAACCCGGCATAGATCCAGGCAACGGGCGCATTCGCACCAATATCATAAACAACACCCGATGCCGGTGTTGTGAATTTAATTCCCCTCAATATAAATACATCTGAACGGCCAATGTAAGCCCCCGACTTGACAATGATTCTGGCAGTCGTCGAGGGGATCGCCCCTGGCTGGATATTCCACGAGAACGAGTTGTTCCCAGGATATCCTTGATTATTAAGAACAATCCCAATTAAATTGGTGTCAGCCCCGGACGTTGTGTAATAAACGCCAGCCTCTCCCAACGGATCCTCCGACCCTGCCGAAATCCAATCAATATTGTTGGTAGATCCAATCGTGTAAGACATCCCATTAGAGGGAACATTCACCGTAATACCAGCCACCGTAAAATACGCATCTGATTCGTCAAAGACATTTGTAAACGGCGAAGGATCATCCGCAATAATTTTCACCTTCGCCCGTATCGTTGGCTTCGTAGCAGTATACACATAGGCTCGGTCACTCAGCCCAAGCCCAGGCCCACCAATGTTGGTATAGGTCAAACCACCGTCATAGGTAAACTGAACGGTCCCGTTCTGGCCCACCGACTGATAATCCCACTGCAGGGCGGTTAATACATCCTTATCCCATTTTTCCCCACCGTTCGGGCTCGTTACACGGAGACCTGCAATATTAAAATTCGGCGAGGCCGACCAAAGGTTCCCCGGATCTTGAACAGATTCAACCTTCACCTGGGATCTTGAACCGGGAAACCGTGGGACCACCCAGTTATACACATTGACCCCGCTAGCATTAGTAAAATTCTGAGCAATCGGGGTCCATACGCCACCACTGTTAGTAGAGTAATATAGATTCACAAGGTTCCCAGCACCACCTGAGGCCCAACGTATTACGTTGGTCATGCCCATCAGCCAGCTATCTCCCACCGTAGGAGCTTGCACATCAATATCCGCCAAGGTGAACACAGCAGATACCCCGACCACATTCGTATCCGACAAGGACCGCAAACGTAAACGGCCCAAATCCGTCGGCAACCCAGCAGCGACCCAGGAAAAGGTGTTGCTCCCAAGTGTATTGGGAACCGAAGGGGCTACGTTCGTCCATGTCCCCCCCCCATCCATGGAGAAATCCATGGCCAACATTGAACCAGCTCCGGCAGATACCCACCGCACGTTGAAACTACTGTTCCGTTTTATCGCCGAACCTAAAGTCGGGTTTGTGATTTCTATTCCTGCCAACATAAAGGTATTATCCGAATAATCCGTCCCTTGGCCGCCCAAGGTGCGAATACGTATTTTGGCAGCCTCCGAGAGAAGACTGGGATTTCCTGTTGGCGTTGCCCACAAATACTGGTTCGAGGTCGACCCTGTCTGATTTGCCAAGCCGAAGGCGATATTATAAAGGTAATTGGAGGCGTCCGCAGCAAAGTCAAGACTCAACAAGCCCAGATTCAGAGCCGAAGCCCAACGAATAACATTAGTCCGCCCCGTGTACCACTTTTCGCCACCATTCGGTGCCAACAACCGGAACTTCTCTGTGAGGCTGAAGTCATTATCAGACAAGTCGCCGATCGTTGCATCATTCATATCCGTCACTCGAACTCTACACAGATCGGAGATCGTGCCAGGCGTGGTCCAAAACGAATAATTATTGGTTCCGACAACATTAGCCACATTGGTGGCGATTGTCACCCATGTCCCGCCACTGTCCAAGGAATATTCCAGCTTTAGCTTACTGCCAACCGTTCCAGACGAAATCCACTGCAACGTATAGGGGACCCCAATCAACCAGGCATCCACACCCACCTCCTGGCCATTAGGTATGGTAACCACAATACGTCCTGCTGAGTAACCGAGGGTCACACTGTCCAAGGCTACTTGCTGGATGGCATCCGACTTCAGAAAAGCCCTGAATTTAAATGTCCCACCTACTTTGGGATAGAGCTGGTCATAAAACGATCCGATATTCGCGTTGATCACATCCTTGTTACTGGAAAACATCCATGTGGAGGTCGGGTTGTTATAAATCGTTACGTCCTCCCAATGTCCATTAAGCCAAGTATACCAGTTCGTACCATTGTTGCCTGATATCTGATACTGAACCGATGCATCCGTATTGGTGAACATCACATGGCTGTATGAAGTCAGGTTACCCGGGAAGGTCACACCAAACCCATCTGCCGGAATAATCCATGGGTTATCTGTAGGATAGGCAGAAGCATCCACTTTTATCCCAAACAGACGGGGTGTCCACATGGCATTTTCTGAAGAGAGATAGGCCCGGTACTGGAAGTATTGGTTCAACCCGATGCAATTCAACAGACCGCTTCCGGTTGATGCGACAAAAAAGGTGTTGGTTGTACCATCTGGCCCGACAAAATCACTCTGTGGGGTGGGCGTCCATGACCTCGCCTGGAACTTCAAGGTGACAGCCCCCGCCTTATAGTGATCAGCCATCTCTTCCTCCCCAAGAATCCGGTTATAGATGGCAACCTCATCAATGTTTCCAGAAAACGCTCCCATCCCGGACTGATCAATCCCAATCCGTAGATCCACCGCGGTCACAGGTGACCCCGCTACAACCACAGAACCTTTCATGATCCCATTCACATAAAGACGTGCCTTCTGCCCATCGTAAGTACCGGCAATATGATCCCACGTCTGACTTCGTAACGGAATTGGGTCTGTACACGTCAGGCCATTGAGTTTGAAATAAGGACACCCGAATGAATCAATCCCCAACTGAAACCCTGTTCCACCACTTTGTTTGTCAAGAATAACACGGCTGACTCCTCCGTTGAGATAGACCCATGCCTCCACCCCCAATTGTTGACTGTGTAATGGGATCGAATCTGGCACACGAATAAATTGGCTGACGCCGTCAAATCGCGCACTGCCCCCGAAGCGACCGGATGAATCGACCACAACGCCATTCATTGCCTGGGCGTCGTTCCCTCCCGCAACGCTTGTGTCGACAAACCATCCATTCGTGAGCACATCCAGATGCCACAAACCAGTCATGGTACCATCTACGGAACTCAGAGCCTGGCCATAAAAACCGTCAGTTTGCCAGGCAAGTCGTTCCCAATAGGTTATCTGGCCACCATCAATGATCGGCCCTGTAAAAGTCCCCTGCCCTATGGAGTTCCACCCTGACGCCGCCAACATTCCGATCTCTCCTTCACTTAATGCGCGCCCATGAACAACCACCTCATCCAGAAGGCCCGCATAAAAAATAGACTGAGATCCGTATTTCGCCAGCGTTAACTGTCCGCTCCCCAAACCTCCGAATCCAGACCCAAGATTCACGGCAGCGACAGCGATGCCATCAATATACAAAATAGCTTGATCTGTATTGCGCACACCAGAGACATGGTGCCAGAGCCCATCATTCAACCCCAATCCGGCTATAGATGCCACCTTGACTGAAGATCCATCATAAAGCACAAAGGCCAACGCCCCCACCAAAGTCCCGGAACCGTCCCCGTTAATCTCAAGCGCATAATAAGGCGCACCTATCGAATAGGTGGTAGCCAAAGCGCTTCGGATTGTCGATGACGTATTGAACCATAAACTAACCGTAAAATTGGATGATAAGGCACCCCCCCCCATAACAACGTATCCATTGGTCGAAAAACTCCCGCATCCAGTGCCCACCCTCTGCAATTGATGCGAGACAGTGGCGTCACCCAAACAAGTTCCCGACCGGCCATTACCAGACGCATCCTTCACCGAGGCGCCACCATTAATCCAAGTGTCATCATCCATATGCCATAACCCCAGAAGTTGGGAAGTATCAGCCACGTTGAGATTGGCGGGTCCTGTCGCACTAAGATCAACAAGATCAATTTCATCTCCATAAAGCATGCTGGTGCCATCACCTACTGAGCCTTGCCGGAAATCATCAGTCACATGGTCACCCATGGTTCCCCCGACATAACTTAGGTCAACCCGATCCAACGCTGGCGTTGCATCACCATCTCCATCCAAAACCGCAAGGTATTGGATATATCGCTTTGAACCCACAATTAAGGGCGCACCAGAAGGATCTTCATAATAACTCCCGGATCCGCTCAAAGCGCCAAAAGTGGTAGTCAATGGATTTACATTATCAGCACGAATTTGTAACCGCACCCGGCCCGCCACCGATTTTCTTATGCTAATATAATGCTCCGATATTTCGCCTGGCTCTAAAGTACGGGTATACATCGCCATTTCGTCCATCTGTCCCTCAAAGTAATCCCCTTGCGCCACACCCAGTAATAAGTTGGTAGCCAAAACACCTGCCGGCAGATTAATAACTAGGTGATTCCACCCAGGCGGTAGATACCGCGACTGCCGCCCATTCACATAGGTAGCCACTCCCGAGTTAGGCACCCCTGTTACACGAAGCAAACGGTTCGAAAAAGATAACGTCACCGCAGGCGTCAGTTCTAGAATGCCATCCTGGGCATTGGCCGCCTTTACCCATAATTCAACCGATTTAATGGCTGTTGACGAATTGACCGTGCCAAACGCCCCATAAGCCCCAGCCCCTGAAAAAACGGCAGACCGTGATCCTTCCTTGGCATAAGAAGTATACCCAATCCCATAGGGTTGGCCATTGTGCCCGGCACCCGAGGCATCGGCCAGAGATTCATCCATATGCCATAAACCAGTCAAACCAGAGATCGTGCTTGGCAGAACAGCCCCCATCTCATAAGTTATCTGTTGCCATGAAACCGGCGCTCCAGCATCAAACACCCGCGAAGTGAAAGTACAAGTCGTCAAATAGCCTCCATTCTGAGTTTTGGCAATTCCAACATAAGGGCTGATTTGATTTGTGGGAGTAGTCGTCGTACTGGTGGTCATCTGCCCTAAGATAAAATCCGATACTGTATTATTAACCTTAGTCCCCAAAGACCCGTATAAAGCCACCGATTCAAGATACGGGGTTGTTACAAAATCAGACAAGAAATCCACTTGATATTGAAGATATTGCTGATAGGGGCTGAAATTCCCTCCCATCGTAAGCGGCATGGATTCCATCATATAATAGGAGTCCGGCTGACCATCCGGCCCTACAAATGAGCCACTAAGATTCGGGGTTGTCCCAGACCGTACACGCAACCCCACAGAACTCGCCTGAGAATAAAAAGTTTGGATCTCTGTCACGGAAAGGGCTCTGTTAAAAATCGCCACTTCATCCAAAAACCCGCGACTCAACCCATACCCGGGATCACGTCCGAAATAAAATGGCGTGGACTGATACAGAAGGGCATTGGCAGGAATGATAGCGGCACTCGAAGCATCAAGCTGACCATTGACGTAGAGTTTTAAATAATCACCCGCCTTAAATGTTCCGGTAATCAGATACCAGTTTCCCGGCGCAAGAACAGTTGATCCATAGATCTGAGCGGCACCAGCATTGTTGGCCATACTGAACTGAATGGTTCCCGACAACGCATATTGGAAAAATCCACTGACTCTGTTTCCGGCATCACGGGCTGCGACCATACCTCCGTAATTGTTTAGAGTGGTCAGTTTGATCCAGAACATAATCGTCGCCTCTGATAGGCCATTAAGCAACGTGGCTCGCCCGGTGTCAGTCCACGAAGCGCCATCAAACACCGCAGCACCCGTCCCCGTCTTGGCCACGTTCGTAAAGCTGGCGTTCCCATAAGAGGTCCCGGAGAGGCCGGAAACAGAATCCGACCAATCAGAATTGAGGTGGTAAATGGCCACCATGTTTGATGTTGATGCAGGAATTTCCAAAATCGAACGTCCTCCCGTCCGATTGGACACACGTGTCCGGATACTTTGCCAGACATTCCCGGCCCCGCCATCAATCACACCTGAGGTATATTCACCCGATGCCGCATACGTTGTTCCGAACTTTTGAAGAACTACACTTGAATCGGGGCCAATACTAATGGCATTGCGCGCAACCCCATTGCTGAAAGAACAGTAAATGTTTGTGGTGTCATGAAATATCTCTGTCGCCTGCAACTTTAGTTTTGCAACACCATTAGCCACCTCAATCTTACTGGCATCGGAAACCTGATATTGTGCGGGATCAGAAAATGGCCAATTGGTAATCGTAGCCCGTGCAGACGAACCTGCGCATACCAGCGCCATAACAAATAACAGTAAATATTTTCTATTCATAATAGTCCTCAACTAGCCCACAAAGGGCTAACTCCGCACTCACAAACTTTTGTTATAAGTTAGATTGTGTCACATACTCTTATTCAAGATGTCAAATAAATGTGAATTTTTCAAAGACCTTGCACTGCAGGACATTAGGCATTGAAGTGATGCCTCTTCAAGCAGGGTAACGCGTATCAACACAGGTTTGTGCTTGCCATAGACCTGAGATGGGATCACTCAAATTCTTTACCAAATAGAAAAAGTTAACGGCAGGCAATGCACCGTGATCTTTTACATCAGTTTCAAAATAATGTCGCAAGTTTCCTCTGCCATATTGGTTGTGAAATGATGATCGTTAAATAGATTAATTATCACACTTGCCAATTTTTCAGCGTACGGGCAAATCCCCGGAGCCATAATTCCAGCCAACGAGGTATAATGTGCCGAAGCAAATAGGCCAGCAGCAAATATTGCCTTCAGAACATCGTTGCGCCGGAGAAGACACAGGTTGAAACGCCAAATCTGACAGGCCGAGGGTAATTGCATTTCCGCAGGAAGGCGGGACAAATAAACCGCATTTATAATACGACGCTTCGCCAAATTTGCATCCAACTCGTCCTGTATCTGACGGCAATACACAGACCACTCCGGCAGGACGCCTTCGGTCTGCAACCAGTTACTATCCTGATAGACGAACGGATTACCAGTAGCAATAATTTGCCGACAGGCCTCTTCCTGTGCTTCACGATCTCCGACACAGTATGGCAGGACATGTTGCCGGTAAGGAAGAGTATCCTTCATGAAGCCATACCCCCCGAAACCCAGATCAAGAGTTTTTGCACAGCCCGTACTGTAAAGCACCACGTCCGCATGTGACTCGGGGTCAGACACTAAATCCGGAACGCATAGTGCACGATCATCAATTAACAGTATGGATGGGTCCAACGTTTTGATCTCGGAAAAAAAATCAAGAGGCGTGGAAGGATCACCATAGGTATGGGCATATAGCAAACCACCGAAGCGGCGCGTAGCAAGTAAGTGTGCAGCAACTTGCAGATCCATCTGCGGGGTAACGGGAGCGATATCGACAAACTCAAACGGCATTCCCGCCTTCATGAACGTGAGGGGAACAATCGAACAGATATTGGCTTGAAGCAAAAAGGGACGGCGATCACGACGAGTGACTAATAGATTATAAAGAATCGTCGAGGCGCGGGGGGCTAAAACAAGTTTTTCCATAGACAAAGGCCTGTTAGGTTACCTAAATTGCCAGCCCGTATCTCTAGACATCTTTTCTAACCAAGATGGTAAAATCATAAATCCCATAGTCATGTAACAGGGCCACGTTACGGGAAAAGTTACGCTTACAGAAGTCGAATAAAAATAATGGATCCCCGTAGTACAGGTCTGGGCGTTGTGCCATTCGTTCGGGGTCGGAATATTTGGTCAGCATGTTGAACGAGAAACCCTTTGAGCACATCCGATCCATGGTCCGGAGCGTCTCGGCTGTAAAGTCACGCCACTCGTCGCAAGACGTTTCCATCTTTATGTTGAATATCGCCCCAGCCAATAAATAGTCAGCAACGGGCACCTCAGTCTCGCTGGTAGCAAAATGGGCGTTTGGGAAATTCTTATGCTTTTCACGCCCGACCAATACCATCTTCTCGATCACGTCCACGCCCCAATACTCAAATTGCCAACTTTTAGTGTGGAGAAAGTCGAACATCGCCCCGTATCCGCAACCATAGTCGATGACGGTAAAAGGCTTGGCCGGGTTGATAACTTTGACCAGTTGTTCGAAACGGACGGTCTGACCTTCAACTTTTCCATAATCCACGCCTTGTGGCGTGGCACCAAATTGATCCAGTTTACCAACAAAAAAATCGTTTAACTTTTTATGGGTTTCTTTGAGACTCACAGTTTCACCTCTTTTTGTTGAGTAACATACGAAAGTGCTTCGGGGCCAGCCATAAAGAGCAGGTCAAGGATACTGACATACGGATCATAAGGCGGATATAACTGCGGATATTCCTGATAATCGTAACGCATATATTCAAACGTAATCCCCGCCGCAGTTAGCTTATCCCCCTCGAGGTATACCGCCGCGGAAGGTCCGCTGATATAATGCGTCGCCCCGACCCTGGTGAGCACCTGTAACAGTCGATCCGTTTTCCCACCGCTAAGTCCGGCCATCTCGCTTGATCGCATGAAACGGGTATGGGTGATTCCCAGTTCACGGGCCAGGGCAATAGACAAATGAATGGTGAAATCTGCAAGAAATTCATCCTGACGTTGGAATAACGATTCCAGCAACCCAGAATAACGCTTGAAATAGGGCGCTTTGGCATAGGCAAAAGCCAGGGTTTTCAAGTGGGTTTTCGCCCAAGGTTTTACCCAGTCGATGCGGGCTTCCTTAATTAACATACCACTAGTCGCACCATGACTATGAACAGGGATGGTTAGCCACTGTTTTCCTTGGACAGTCTTAATCTGGTTGCGGTTGCGCCAACCATGTTTGTCATACTGGATATCATCATAGAAAACGAATACGTCAGCCCGATTGATCTGATCGAAATAGCCGCGCCAAGGAATGTAAGATGGCTGAAGCACAACGACCTTCATGATTTCTTCCCCACCTTTTCCGCAACACTGTAAGGCGGGCGATCCATAACACGGTTAAATATGTGTGCCAGATACTCACCAAAAATACCCAAGGCAAACAATTGTGCCCCTCCGAAAATAGAAATAATTGCTGCAAGAAAGGGAAACCCAGGCAGGCTGCCAACAGAGTAATAGAGTATGACCACATGGATGAATACACCTATACCAAAGATCGTCATCAGGAACCCAATCCAAGAGGCAATGCGTAACGGGGCGGTACTGAATCCCGTCAGAATAAGGATAGCCGCCCTGACCAACTTCAAAAAACCATAGTTCGAGCGTTCCACTGCAGGTTCGATATTAACTGATACTGAGGCAAATCGGCTTGTCCCCCATGAAAGTAAAACATCCAAAATCGAAGAAGGGTTGCGGCAGTCAGAAAAGGCATCCCGCAAATTAGTTCGGAAAACACGGAAAGCCGAAATATTACGCACACTTTTCAGGCCCATCACCTGGGCCAGAAAAATCTTGGTTGTCTTGGTCACCCAGTTGCGGAACACTCCCTTGGGCAACTTAATAGGCACACCATAGACTACATCAAAACCAGTCTCCAGTTTTTCAAACAGAACCGGAAGATCTTCTGGCCGATGCTGCAGATCATCATCCATCGTGACAATGATCTCATAGCTGGCATTTCGCACCCCGCAAAGCGTGGCATTGTGCTGGCCATAGTTACGCATCAGATTGATCCCGATGACCCACGGATAACGGGCGGCCAGTTCCTGAATGGTCTGCCAACTTGCGTCAGGACTCCCATCATTGACAAGAATGGCCTCGTAGTGGGATGCGAAAGTATTCAAAACAGCATCCAGCCGTTTCATCAGTTCCGGTAATGTAGCGACTCCTTTGTAAACAGGAATTACAACTGAGCAATTGATTTCCCGCATATCAGTCCCCCCGAATATTATTCACAATCCCAACGATGATACCACAATTTGAGGCCCCCGGTGATAAATCCACAACGCTGATAAAGCCGTTGTGCAGGAAGATTACGTCCCTGTGTAACAACTTCCACGGATTCCATCCCCTGGGAATAAAACCAATCCACCGCACTCCTGATTAATGCCTTGCCAAGACCCCGCCCGCGCGCCGCCTCACTGACACCGACCAAGCCAATTTTACCTCGCTTTTGCACCTTATTGAGGCGACAGCTAATATAGCCTTCAGGCTTACCGGGTGCTCCCACGACAAGAACGGCGTCAGCATAGCCACTCATACTTTTCTCGATCCAAACCTCATAAAGCTGACTGCAGAGTTCATCTGAAAAATGACCATCATAATAAAACCGGGTATCGTGGTAAGCAGTCTTGGCAATGGCTTTCAAACACGGGAGATCCTCAGGGAGTGCGAGATGCGTGAGAGGAGTTTCTTTTTGACAATCCCCCTTGTTAAAAAAAAACTCAAACATAACTTGGACATCTACCAAGTAGAATCCATTTTCCTCAGCCAATTTAATTGTATCTCGGGATCCACAATCCGCCAGGAAATATAAGCATTTAACCTTTTGTTCATGACACCACAACAATATCTCCGCAACACATTCATGATTTAATCGAGAGACATTGACACGTCCGACACGAAAACCAAAAAACCCGGTATCCCAATCAAGAAAGGTGCATAATTCTTGCTTCATAGATTCTGTTTTTGAAATATAAATGGAGACAGCGTCTTTGTAAACAAACTTAATATTTGTTACGGCAAAAGATGCCGCTCCATCAAGTAGGACTTCAACTTATCGGCAAACAACCGATTTGCCAAGGCATTGGGATGATCATCGTGGGGAAGATTTTTGTATTTGTCGTCGCTTGAACTGACAGAGATGTCCACTTGATTAATACCCTTTTTGTTTAAATACGTCATCATTTCCTTGGTCAGGAAATAGTCGGCAATGCCCGCCACAACCAGGTTGAATTTGTATTCACGGGACAGGTCTGAGAACTCAAGTAGCAAGGCTTTGGACACTTTGTGACTGGGGCAGAGACGATCCTGAAGTTGGTTATATTTCTGTTCCAAGAAATGCATCAGCGCCGAACTTCTCATGAAAGGGAATTCCCAATATTCGACCTGGGCAAAAGAATAAACCAAGCCGCCTTGCCGATCCAGACGGGCATACGGTTGCACGAGTGGACCGAGCTTATTCCATGGGACAATGGCCTTTCTCCGATCCCGCAGAAAAGTGTTCCGGTCATCGTGAAAGCTGGCATACGCGACAATAACCACGGCAGGAGGGCATCGTCTTTTCAATGCCTCTTTCAACTGAATGAGAGAATGGATCGTACCGTAGCCGTTGACCCCGAAGTTGACAACTTCATATTCTGGAAATTGTTCCTGCAACAACCAGGCATACGTCTCGGAATCATTCAGTGACCAACCATAAGTATAGGAGCACCCAAAGATCCAAATCTCCGGCTTCACGGAATTCGTTCCGTACGTATTACGCGGATGAGTGGCGCGAAGGCCATTGGGCATATGGGTAGTGTTGAAAACATAGCCATCCGGCAGAGTGACGGCATAGTCCCCAGGGATAAGCGTGTATCCCAGTGTCGCGCTTTTTTGAAAAAACCGCCCTCCGGGACTGACCTTAACCGACAACTCATAAGGCTTCCACGGCGTCCCGCCCTTTGCCCTGACAATCAACTCACCTCCAATAATACAAGCCACGGCTAGCATCAGGGCATACAATAGCGAGAAGAGTATTTTTTTTCGAATGGACAAAGTCGACACAACAGAGTGAGCGGTCATTTTCAGACATCCTTTTTCTATGGAATCAATCCACTTCCTCATCATCACATCCATGTGATACATTGTTGCATTAATTGTATCTTCTTACAAAACATCTTAATCATGAAGACAAAGCTTGATATGGATTCTTGTTCTGATGCTCCGTTGGCAAGCATCATCATCAGTATCTACCGGCGTGACACCTTTCTTCACCAAGCCATTCAAAGTGCCCTGTCCCAGACTTGGCCGCAAGTTGAAATCCTCATCGCAGAGGACGGCGGATCAGATTGTGCTCGCAACATTATCTCGAACTTTAACGAATCATCCTCACGATTACGCCTACTCTCACACCCGAGCAATATCGGAGCTGCCGCCAACAAACTTCACGCCTGGCAGGAAGCCAAGGGCGATTTCCTGGTAAACCTTGATGATGACGATCTCTTGGAGCCGGGTTTCATCGCTGCACTACTCCCCCCTCTGCAAAAAGACCTATCCCTCGTCCTTAGTTTCTGCGATCATTTTCTGATCGATGAACAGGGAGAAGTGAAACAACCGGAAACGGATGATAACACCAAAGCTTGGAAACGTAACATTCTCAAGTCCGGCGTTCATCGTCCGTTTCTGAAGATGGGGTTGGTGGATCAATCCATCCCTTTTGCCATGGGTACAATGTGGTGTAAATCCCGCTTGAATCTAGACGATTTTAAGATTCAGTCCGGGCCCTCTTACGATCTCTTCATGACCTATGTTGCGGCCAAAACCGGCTTGGGCGCCTACTATATCCCCGAACGGTTAGCAAAGTATCGCGTCCACCCGGGCATGGAAACAACCATGGGCCGGGAACGGATTCATCGGGCTAATATTTTCTGCAACCGACAATATCTCAAAGATCCCGCCCTGAAACCCTGGCGTTCAATCTTTTTGAATCGATTGACAGAAGCGTACACGGGACTTGGAATAGTGACGCTGCGGGAACACAGGCGCGGCTTAGCCATGAAGTGTTATTTGCAGTCGCTTCTGGCTCAACCCACACGACGAGCAATGGCCGGCCTGATCTACTGCCTGCATCCCCATGGCCCTGCGAAGGTCTACTGATTTCTCTTAATAGTAGCCTCTGTCTCCAGCGACACTCTTTCCGTCCATAGCACAACCAGAACCAATAACACCGTGGCGGGGAGATAACGGGAATAGAGGAGATGCTGAACGATAAGCGGCATATGATGTGCACCGGGAATGACATGGTGAGCCGGAATGGTAAACGCCAGAATCCCGGCTAACACGAGGCTCTTCTGCAACCAAGTTTGAGCCGTGATGATCGCCAGGAAAATCAATGGATAGGTCAGTACATAAACGTAACACCAACCCAAGGGAGAAAACACAGGGATGCAAGCCAACAGAAATACCTTGGCGCATAGGATCCGACCAGGCGGGCGACCACGGCACCACCACCACAGCCCTACGAGGACGGCAACAAGCAGGATTTTGTTCGTGGCATCAATCCATACGCTCATAGGAATCCGTGTGTTCAATAGTGTATCGACTGGACCAAGCGACCACCGACCCATCGCCCCGATGAAAGACTGATTCATGATGCGAGGTTTGATGATACCGGAAGCCCCGGGCAATACTTGGGCAAAGAAATCATGATAGGTTCCCGGGGAGAGCCAGGGAAGCAATAGAAGGGGGATGAGTAACAGGCCAAGGCCAAAACCACTGATGGCACGGAATGATGGATTCGAAAATACCCTCCTCACCTCGCCAAACGGCACAGGCGGCCTCCCTGCAGGAAGTTGGCGAAGCCTCCATACACCCAGGACTACAACCCAAAGCAACAGCGCCGGATAGACTTTAATCCAAGTACCTGCGGCCAGAACCAGTCCGGCCAGCAAGGGACGATTCCGGGCCCATAGCCAGAAAAAAACGACACTGCACAACAGCACAAGCGTATTCACCTGGCCCCAGGCGGCATTCTCAAAAGTGGGAGCAAGGGCAAGTGAAAGGATCATCCAGAAAACCAGCATCGGACAACAGAAAGACCATGAGTTGATTGGTGGCACTTCTCCCCTGTGAGGAAAGAGAGAAGTAAAATCACTTCGCTGAAACAAACCCATTGTGACTGTTATCGCAGCTATTAGAAAAAAGTAAGAAAGGGCAGAGAACACGATATAGGCCGAATGACATGATAAAACCGTCAGTGGCACAAAAAGCAACACCGCCGGTGGCGGATAGATAAAGCCCTGTTCGACAGCGTAAAGATTCCCGCCAGCCAACCAGCGTGTTGCGGCATCATAGTAATTCAGGAAATCGTTCTCATAATGCCCCATCCAATAGTCAGCCACCAGTCGATGGATGGCCAAGGGAGCCAACATGATACTCAGCAGACCAAGCACAACCCAATGCCATTTCTTCATTAACAACACTTTCAAATTAATCTCTTTCATTATAATTCTTTGCGGCTACCTCCAGTAAATTCGAATACAGAAGACCAGCACGCCCAGTATGAACAATATAACAAGAGGAAGCAGGATCAGGAGTTTGTGTTTCCAACTTCGTCCCCAATGCGACCAGGCGCGATGATAGGTGAGGAGTAAGCCAGAAGACAAATCGGAATGACCGATACCCGCCTCTTTACTCCCTCCCCCGGAAAAGGAGGGTAAAGAGGAATTCAAGGGGACCACAATAAGCTTATCAACCTCGGCTACAGCACTAAGAAATTTCTTGAACTTAGTTACGTTCTCCAGGTTGGCCACATAGCCTTGCTCCGTCCTCCGGACAAAAGAGAAGCTATGCATCAGCATCACGACCTGCGGCAGGCCTTGCCGGGCAGCCTGACGGACAATGGATATCAACTCCCCGTACGTACAGGCATCGAGGTCGAGATGACGGTAGTTATGGAACAAGGGCAATGTGCGGAAAGTCGTTATTGGAAGTTCGAGAATGCCTTCTAAACTACGGCTCTGATTGCGAATACCTATGGGCTTTTTATCTTCACTACCGGTGGGGATACCGGTTACTACAGGCGTCCCAAGGCTTACACATTGAGGCCAACCATAGAGATAGGAACTATCGCCCACAAAACCCTCCACCGCACAGGCGCGCACCGTGTCAAGATTGGCACATAAATTCCCAGCCCGGTGCCAGACGGGCCTGACTCCTGTCCACTTCTTCAATCGCTCCGCGCCTTCATTGAGAATCCGGCGCTGATCGGCGAGCGAAAAGGAGGAAAGGCCATTTTTGACATGAGTATGGAGTTGGACATCAAAATCGCGGCTTTTGATGTTGCGGGCTATGGAAGCAACAGTCTCATCCCCCCATAAATTTGTATCATATACATTCAGGAAGAAGGTGCAGAACCACTCACGAACCGCCAGTTCGTCCATGATAAAACCGATTCCATAATCCTTGCCATCCACTGTCTTGCCCCAAATCTGGGTATCCGGTGTATCCACCTCCGGATCATACGCACAAACCTCAGTATCAACCGTAATAAACAGTCGGGTCGAGATCACATCTTCCTCTTCAAATAGCGGGCTAATTGTTTTTTTATCCCGATCCGATCCGTAGCATTACGCATCATTCGGTCTGCCGATCGGCATGCTGTATAAAGACTCCACCTGAACCGATTGATGATTCCGGAACGCAATACTAAAATGGAATCAACCATGGTGACGTCGTTCGCCACCATACGTTTATGATAGCCTTCACCGACTCCGAAATCAATCACAGCGGGACGTTCGGTCTCATAAAGCCGTTCCATCATCTTGTACAACAACACCTCGCCGGGATAAAAGTTTGCATATATGGGGTCATACCCGGACTGCTCGCGAATCAGGGAATCCTTCCCCTGATAGCACAACACAAAGGCCACAAACTTCTCTCCAGCCGCCAGTATGAACAATCGGACCCACCCAAAGCTCGCTAAACGTCCCAGCTCTTTTAAATCCAAGCCGTGCTCAAGATAACGAGCCTGCCAGCAGGAAGCGGCCAGCTGCTCCAGGGGCTCTATGAAGGGCTCCCAATCATCTGGCAAATGAAACTCCATCAATCGGCAGGGTACCCCGACCCGTTCGGTTAGTTGACGTTCATGCTTCCTGATCTTCTTGAGACTGTCCCCCGTACGCAACGCCCTGAATTCTCCGTAGGTTGGCGGCAAAATAATCCGATAATGCGGAATACCTTCAAATACGATACCCGTACCATAGCCAGCTTTGCGAGCAACCTTCTTTATGATATCCGATCTTGCCCCCTGGGGTACATGATCGAACATAATCCCCTGCAGGCGGGGATATCGTGACAGAACGGCCCCCAAGAATAACGGGAATTGCCCCTGTTCGAGCAACTCAAAACTACAATCCCCACCAAATACCTTGGCAATCGGAATAGTCGGCCGCGCGCATCTTAAGGGACCGATGCGACAAGGGAGTGACTGGGAAGACAATAGCAAAGGCAGTACCCACCCCTTACCCGACCAACAGGCGGGTGGCAACACAACCATCACGGCGTCATCAGGCCGTTCAGCCGTAATCCCCTTAAGCCAGTCAATACTAAGCGTCAGGGGTAACAAACCCAATCGTTCACGAACCTGTTGCTCCCATGCCTCACCCACCTGAACCGGCAACTCCTCTAATGAATAGAATTCAATTTTCATGGCCTGACGCCTGCCTGCCAAGCCCATAGGCGGTGCCTTGACTGCTGCGCCATTCGAACCAATGAATACAGTGGATTGAACATCGGTATCCGAGGCCCTGATTTAACAGTACCGGAGGGGACACCGGGGACTACAATCTTGTCCCGGAATGGCATGATTTTTTCACACTCACTTACACAACTTACCGTCATGCAGGGTTCCTGCGACAGAAACTTGAGTAGCGCTTCCCAACGCCGGCAGTTCTTCTGAACCGGCACATACCGCCCGTTGACCTTCCTGAAAAATTCGCCAGGATGGGTCAGAATGGTCGCCGTGGCATATCCCGCCCTTTTCAACTGTCGCAGGCCGTTCATCATCTCGGCGGTACCTAATGCGCTGACCTCAAAATGCCTGACAGCTCCATCCATAAACGAGAAGGGACTTCGCATGACCGTAATAGGCAGATCCATCTGCCCTTCACGAATGGATATGTCATTCACTACCGGGAAGAAATGATTTAATTTCGAACGGATCGAACACTTCCCATCCAGATCCCGATTTGAGCCAATGGTGATTCCGGCACGTCCCATGGCCAACAGCGTAACATCGTTGGCCGCCAAATCACCGGCCCGGAAAGCAGAGATAGCCGACACCCCACAGGATTTCAGGATTGTTCCTCCCACCCGAAGCAGATGTTCTTGCATCTCTTCATCCAGTACACAAAACCGATCAAGACAATCGATTAAGCCTTCGACCTTAGCCACTGAAGGATGAATGTGAAGTTGAATATCCTGTTGCTGCTCTTTGAGATCACGGCAAATCCGGCGGACTCCGACATCTCCCCACTTAGTGGCACCCAACGCCTCAACAAAGAAGGTCGCCCGGTGTTGATGGCGACGGCAGGCATCCAGAATGAAGGGCAACCCGAGCCCGTCACCATAGACTTCGGCTTCATAGTCACCTGAATAACACTCGACATCAATTGTTAGAAAAACATGCATCTTTATTCTTAGTGGGATCTACATCGACCCTACCGGTATCTTCACCGGTTACGACAAGGTGCTCTGCTCTACCGATTTGCCGTCAGCCGCATCTTCGCCGGTGAATCCCTCTCTAACTAAAATGAGAGATAGCACCACAAGGGGAATCAAAAAGGGATCCACGGCAAACGCAAAGCGCGAACAACCCCAGAAAACCACCACCGTCACCAGATTAACCATTACCATGGCGGCCAAGATAATAAGATAGGGTTTGGACAATCTTGGCCATCCTGTCACCAACCCGAACAAGGCGGCCAGATAAAGGATACCCCGAAACGCACCCACCATACACCCACCCACCGACAACTTCCATGGCAAGGGCCAATAGGCCCGAATCAACTTTCCAATCCACAGTCGCGGCATTTCCATAAGGTGGGCCTGAATATACGCATTGCCCTTTTTATTATAGTAAGCGTCCACTTCATATTCACTCATGCGTTTCGACAGCTCGACCATCGGCGTTTCGCCCGGAATGACATTGGGAAAAACCCAATACCCCCATTGCGCACGGTCATTGGCAACAATTCCATTGTTGCCCCCATAAAATGTCTGCCCGCGCAAAGTGCTTAACACGGGAAAATGTCCACAAATGCGATAGTTACGAACAGACCAGAGAAAGGAAGGAAGGAGAAAAATGACGGCCAAAAGGATGACAAGGAAAAAATGCCGTTTCCCAACCACGCTACCGGTGCGGACACCGGTTACTTTATCAAAGTCATGCTTTTGACTTACCAACCTCCTGCCAATAAGAATAACACTCAGAAATCCGATCCAGAGCAGAAAGTTGGGACGGGCAAGACTGGAGAGGCCGAGAAAGAGAAAGCCGACAAAAAGGAAGAAGTGGTGATTTGCTGAATGCACCACCGGCACCTCCCTCAACAGCAAAACTGTCCCTCCCAATGCCAGCACCAGAAAAAGTATTTCAGACCCACCACCATACGCCAAATATAATGCTTGAGGATGGAGAATATAGATTATCCCCGCGATCCCCCCCATAAGGCGCCAAGAAAAAATATTGGTTTTGCCTGAATTCCACGACAACACTCTCACCGTCAACACTGCCACTAACCCTGCCACCAAGCTATTCAGCGTAAGCGCCAGAATCCTCATAACAACGTCAGGCGCAACGCCACGAAATGCCCGAAGAGCCAATGACACCGTAAACGGCCATGCCGGTGAACGGGTCATTGTGGGAACATCAGGCCAAAATCCTTCTCGCAAATAGTACCCATGTCCATCCGCTAGACTCTGAGCAATCATCAGGTAAAATTGCGCATCACTCGTCATCGGGCGGGCTAGGCCTTGTTTGAAGGCCAGTGCCAAGTTGATCATCAACCCGAAAATCAACACGACAATACAGATTTTCCACGATTTGATCATTTATCTATTATCCTATCGTCATTCATCGGTGAACGATCACCACTTGAATGAAATGAGCGACTCAATAACCAATTCCTGATCCTCACGGGTAAGAGCATTGTAAAAAGGAAGCCTCAGAAGGCGATCACTCACTGACTCAGTTACAGGACAGTCCCCTTCTTTACCGCCCAACTTTCGGCCCATCTCGGAAAGATGCAGGGGCAAATAATGAAAAACGCTGAGAATGCCACATTCTTTCAGGTGAGCGATAAGGGCATCTCGGCGCCTGAGAGTCGGCAGGAGGAGGTAAAACATATGGAAAGCCTGATCACAATGGGCGGGAATGGTTGGCAGGCGGACATCATGCTGTTCTGCCCAGAATTCCAATGCATCACTATATCTTTCCCAAACTTTTTTCCTAGCCACTTGAACCACCTCCCGATTCTCCAACTGCGCCAGAAGAAAAGCGGCCAGAATATCCGATGGCAGATAGCTCGAGCCAACATCCACCCAGGAATATTTATCCACCTGCCCCCTGAAGAAACGGCTGCGATTCGTCCCCTTCTCCCGGAGGATTTCGGCACGCTCAACATATTTGGGATCATTGATCAGCAGTGCCCCGCCCTCCCCACAAGTGAAATTTTTTGTCTCATGGAAACTTTGGGTCGCCATACATCCAAACGTCCCGAGAAACTTTCCGCGATAACGACCAAACAACCCATGCGCATTATCTTCAACCACCGTTATGCCATGTCGGCGTCCTATTTCCAAGATACGGTCCATCTCACATCCGACACCGGCATAGTGAACCACCACCACCGCCTTCGTCTTGGACGTGATTTTGGACTCAAGTAATGCCTCATCAAGGTTCAAGGTGTCAGGACGGATATCCACAAATACCGGCGTCACCCCCCGTAGAACAAAGGCATTGATCGTAGAGACAAAGGTAAACGACGGCACAATAACCTCATCGCCCGGCCCCACGTCCAACAATAAGGCAATCATTTCAAGGGCATGGGTACACGAGGTCGTCAAAAGCACACGCGGCACCCCCAACACCTCCTCCAGACAATCACGACAAAGCTTGGTAAACCGGCCATCACCAGAAATATGACCACTTTCGACGGCCTGCAAGATGTTCTGAATTTCTCCCCCAGCCAGCGATGCCCGATTGAATGGAACATGATACATATTTTCCCTCCACTTTCGTCAAATACCCGCTGTCGGAGGCGGCATTACCACCCGGCTCACCTTATACACCTTGATGGGGATGTCTCCCACCCCGCCACTAAAAGTCCCCTCACATCCAAACTGGACACGTTCCCCGTAGTGTTCACGGTAAAACTCCCCCAAAACACCAAGCCAGGAGGAGGATGGTTCCTCCAACACCAACCGGAATGAGTCCGAATTGAGCATCGCAAGAAGGATATCACGCGCGTGTTGCCCCACCACAATCTGTTCATTATAAGGACTCTGACTCATCCATCCAACTGAATAAAGACTCGCGGCTTTCCGGCCATGGAAAAGAGGTTCAAAGGGAGCCACATTCTGGAATGGCAGTGACATATCACCCCACAAAATCAAAATCTTATCGCGCCATACCTCCAGATATTTGACCTTATTGTCCATCGATGCAATGTCCCGCTGGTTAAGTCTGCTTTTGATTCCAGCGCCATACAGTGAACCAATAACAGCGATTATGGTAAAGCCAATCAATACATTCTCTCTCCAGAACCCTAGGCCCAATGCATACTTTTGACGCTCCACATGATCATCCATCAACCATAGGCCCGTCATCACCGCTGCGGCAATAACCGGAACAGTGACTCTCAATTTAAGAGTACCGACACAAGCAATGGCCATCAAAAGCACGAGAGCCACAAGCGCACCACACACCATAAGCCAACGCCGCCAGCAATCACGACTGTTGACCATGCATAACCCAATCAACACAAATCCAGGTAACACCCATCGGATGCCTTCACGAAGTGTTCCGATAACCTTCACTACGGCCATTCTTAACCTACCCCATATGTGCACCGGACTGTGTCTGAGAAAGTAATCGCATCGCTCCGTACTGTACACGCTCCGTGTATCCATAAATCCACTTTTCATCATCAAAAAATCGTTTCTGGACCACTGTGCACCGACCAATAGATCATTCTCGACAATCGAACAATCATGGAAGGGGCTATCATAGAGCCATCCTCTCACATCATTGAAAACCATAAATTCTCGCCACTCCCGGGAACTCGAACCGACCTCCATATAATGATCGGCCCCCAAAGCCATTCCCGCTCCAAGCATAACGCCCATCAAAATCGGAAAAGGCGTGGATGTCCAAAAGGCATACAGCAACAAGGGGCCCATCATAGGGAGCAGTATCCACAGGACATCCACACGAATCAGTCCGCACAACAGGATTAACGTCGCGCCCACTGAAACACGAACCAACATGGGTATAGTCGTCGAAAGTAAAAGCAAAACACCTGCCAAACCGATCATAAATGCAGTAGTGGTGAATTGAGGCAGAAGCAGAAACCGTATTTCAAAAATTGCGAGGAAAACAGCACACGGGACTGCGCCCCACCAGCGCCCTCCTCTCAATAATAAAACCAAGACAATGACTGTCACCGCAATAATATGTATCCCATAGAGATAAGCGGCATACCAATGACCAAGAGGAAATTTGGAATACAACAGGGCCAGACTTTTCCCAATTAAGATATTGGTAAAAACAAGATTTCCCTCGGGAATGCCAGTCATCTGACCCGACGAAATCATCTGCATTACCACATCGTCATTGGTTTCATATCTTGGTTGTAGCCTCCCCACAACAAACCCAACCAACAACACCGCAACGGCAAGTCCAGCCAGGAGATACTTTGCCATCCGAATTCGCTGTCCAGATTCGCCTATGACCGTGTTATTATTCAAGATGGTGCCCTTAATATTCGTAGGAATGGGATCATACCCCGCGTTTTTTTTCAATTTCCGCAGTATCCTCATTGACCAGATAGACGGGCTGATCCATTGAACGGAAATACATGCGCCCCAGGTACTCGCCCATGACCCCCATCGAAAACAACTGGGCTCCTGAAAACATCGCAATCATCGAGGCAAGGAAGGGAAAGCCGGGAACGGTTGTCCCCATAACCACATATCGCACCACTACATAGACCAGGAGGCATGTCCCAAATAAAGCGCAAGCAAAACCAAGAACACTGGCGGCGCGCAGTGGAATCACGCTGAAGCCAGTCACCATGTTGAGCGTGTGTGTAACAAGTTTTGCAAACGAATAGTTGGATTTCCCGAACTTCCGGGTATCCTGCCGGACGGCAACTGACACGAAATTCCTCGTTCCCCAGGTCAGCAATACATCAAGGTTAACCAGGGGGGCATTATATTTATCAAATGCACGTCGCATCTCGGTCTTGAAGGCACGGAAAGCACTGATTTTGCGAGCAGTTTCCGCCCCCATGGCGCGCGCCAATACCATTTTGGTCATGATCGATGCCAGGTTCCGCCAAACTCCGAAACGCAACGTCTGCGGGGTCCCATAGACAACATCTGCCCCGGACTTAATTCCATTCAGTAAGGCGGGGATAGCCTCCGGCGGATTCTGCAGATCATCATCTAAAGTTACAATAATACCGCCCCTAGCCAGACGAATCCCGCACAGTAATGCATTGTGCTGTCCAAAATTACGAGCGAATTTAATCCCACGGATACACTCACTATGACGGGCCAACTCCTGAATAACAGTCCAACTAGAATCAGCACTGGCATCATTAATAAGCAGAATCTCATAATCAATACCCTGCCCCAGCATAACGTCACGAATCCGACCAACCAGTTCGTGAAGACTTTGTTCTCCATTATACACGGGAACAACAACCGACACCATTGAAGCACATTGTATTTCTGTTTTCATATGCCTTTCCAATCTATTAAGGAGCGTTCGCTTCATCTCTCCGCTTAAGCACCACAACACCATATCCCGCAGATTGAAGTCCTAAAGGGATTCCAAAAATTGAGGGAGGGGAACGATCAAGCCCATTAAACACCTCAACAAAATGCCTTTGAACATAGACCGCACGTGCATCATGCGTCCAGTATGCCGGCATGTGAACACCTCCTTTTTCCCCCAATCCATACGAAGAAAACACATACCATCCGGCTTCCTGCATGGCTTCCCTTGTAGCGAAGTAACCGTCTGTCACATAGAGCGAACGAACATGGGGTTGAAGCACATAGTAACCCCTGACATCAGTCAATACCGTCGCCGAGGACGGGATCAGCCGCTGGGCCTGCTCCCCCGAGGCTTCAATAGTCTGCGTCTTCGGAAGAATGAACGCTTTGATACACTCACGAAATACAGTATTCGAGGCTATAAGCAACGCCAAAATCAAAACCCCTCCTTGAAAGGATTTTATAGACACATTCGACAAGACAATCGCCAGAAGGAGGGGAGTGATAAACCAGTAATAGTACATCTGTTGAGGCATGCATACCGCGACCAGTAATTGCGCAAGCATTCCGCCCACCAGACAAGCCCGGGGGATCAGGCACTTTTCAATAAACAACGCCCGCAGCACGAGAGCCATAAGTACCATATATAGAGGAACTCGAAAAAGATAGGATGCGAAGGCACTTTGCCAAAGTTGCAACCAGGGTACCAACGATCCGGCATGAATTGACTTCACAACCCCGACAAGAAACTCCTGCGAGGCATACCGGTTTTGCTGGAGGGCGCCAAGCCGGGAATAATAGGGGATCAGGCAACCCAACAACACGCCGCTCGCAATGGCACTTCCTGCAACCAGTCTCTTCAGCCAAGCACTACGATCACACGCCTCCCATAAGACTGCAATCCATACGGCCCCTCCCCAAATCAATACAACCAATCCGCCTGCCGGACTGGTCATCGCGCAGCACGCCATACAAAGTCCAGCTAAGGCCAAACTCACTCGTGCCTGGGAACCAACCCACAGCGTCATCCCCCAACATCCCAAAACCATGGCTAATTCATCGGGCCTACCCCATGTCCCCAAAAAACAGACACTGAGAGCCACCAGACATATCACGGAGTCAGAAAGTCCCTTGATCAAGCGGGGAAGTCCGAGAAAAACCCAAGATATGAGCAAAAGCCGGATCACGACATCAAAAGCAATAGACGAACGAAGTGAATGGGGCCATACATGTACCCATAGGCCATAGCAAAAAGGATAAAGAGGCGGGTAAACGGCAAAAAGTTTGTCATAGGTCGGAGTGACATCGCCATACCCCTTCAGGGCTGGAGAAATGAATTTTCCGGTAAGAGCCCAGTTAACGCCAGGTTCCTTATAAAAAATATCATCAATATGATGAGGAGAAACACCCCGCACGCCAATAATGATCCCCAACCAAAGGAGGATAACGGCTATTGTCCCCGAAAAAAGCCATCGTCTAGACTTGTTCATATCTATCTTCAATATAACACCCCGGCGCACCACTGATCCGAGCAAACCCACTTCTATCGTTTACGGGCAACCACATAGAACCCGCTGGCAATTTTATCTGCATTGGGCAACCGCTCCATACAGATATCAAGCAATTTCAAAGGGGAAAGAACCGGCATAATGAGGAGCAGGATGATATCATGAATTCGCCGACTCCCCAGTGACAATAACATGGCCACCCACTCCTCAAAGACCCAAAGAAACCCGGAAGTCGGCCCCGCTCCAATTCCTGTTTTCACAACTTCAAACCCGTCAGGCATCAGAAGCACTCCCGCTGGAGCCCACCGCAAATAATCGTCTGGCGCGGCATGTCCCGGCTGAATAAAGGGAAGATATGAGATCATCAGCCCACCGGGCCGTAATACCCTCATGCACTCATGAATGACAGCTTGTGGCTTAGGCACATGCTCCAACATTGCCACGCAAATGATGAGATCTACAGATTTATCCACAATCGGCATATCCGTTGCGTCGGCAAGAACATCCACGTTTTTAAAAGGAAAGATATCCATATTAATAACATCTTCGCGAGCCGACAGATGGTCCGGCCCACTACCAATATTCAAAATGACATGGTCGGAAGAATAGGCAGCAAAAAGCGAGGCAAGTTGCTCCTTAAATGATCGACTCAACTTGACAGGACCAAAAGTCCGTACTAAAGCCCCGTATAATGCCTCGTATTTCTTCAAACGAGACTGGACCTGCCCAATAAATGACTTTCCCGCAGAATCTTGTATGTTTCGATGATTGGGGTTATGCGACTCTGTAACGTCTAGAAGTCGCTCCCTAACTTCAGGCCGGATAATGGATTGTAATTTTTCTTTTTTCGTCATTTCCTACCCCTTTTCAAATTCCAAACCAGATTATTTGACAGGTAAAATATATCCCGAAATTGTCACCGTTTACAGACTAGAGCAAGCATATCTTCAGCACGATGCGCCCAGGAGTTCAAATGATGATGCCTACAAGCCAAACTTTCTCGATCAACATCATGCTCAAGAACCTCGTGTAATCTTATCGCCACATCCATGCTGTCATCCGGTTTGCACAGTCGTGCCGTCAACTCATGCGACAACAGTTCTGGGCAAGCCCCCACACTCGTGGCTACAACAGGTATCCCAGAGACCAGCGCCTCCATCACAACGTTCGGCATTCCTTCACTTCGGCTGGTCAAACACAACACATCGGCCACGTTCATCCACAGGGCCACCTCATCATGTGACCGATTTCCAAGGAAATGAACCTGATCAGCTATACCAAGTTCGCGGGTCAACCGTTCAAGGTGCGCCCGCATGGGGCCGGAACCGATGATGAGTAATACCGTTGTTGAATTTTTGGGTTGTTCAGTGGTTGTGGATGGAGAGCCCAAGGGGCTGTCGCTTGACAACTGTTTTCTCTTGAGCGCAGCAAAAGCCCTTAGCAGCACATCCGGTCCCTTGATGGGAACCAAATTCCCAATGAAAAGGACTGACGGGGAATAGGCTACGCTTACGTTCGGGGCTATGGCCCCTTCTTTTCCCAACCGTTTCAAAGCATCTTCCTTACTTCGGTAATGGAAAAGTCCGGCATCAATGCCGTTGGGAATGATATGGATTTTATCCATTGAAATACCCCATTTCACCAAGTCATCGGCCACCGCTTGACAATTGCAAATGACCCCTTGCGCATAGGCGACGGCCTCCAGAATGAGGCGACGGCGATGGCGATTCTTGAGATGGTAGCGATCCGTTCCATGAACACGGAGCCAAACCGGAGCCCCAATATCTTGGGCAACCCGGGCCACAGCCACAGCATCAGGATACAGCCAGGAGGCGAGAATGGATTCTGCTGCACCGTTGACTCCCTGCCTCAATGCCCGATAATAGAACCACCAGTTGATCGAACGGCCAAGAACGGGAAGATAGAAGACGGGAAGATAGACAGTTGTCGGATTACCCGTCATCTTCCAACGCCTAATCGTCGACCATCGCCACAATCGCCATTCAGGCACGAGGCAGATATTCAAATACTGCCCACCATGGCCCCCAACGGCCTGCTGCCGAGGGCCAACTGCTAACTGGTTATTGACTTCACAGAACAACTGGAAATTGAACATCCCCCTAGTTGGCTGGTCGGGCCGCGGGAATAGGTTGGAAACAGTGATCAACATTTTATGACAGCCACCACTTAGCAGCGGCGGCGGCAACTATATCCGCATACACCTGTTCATACCCCTCCACCATCGCCGCCAAGGAAAACTTCTCTTCCACAATCCGCCGGGCTGCCTGCCCCATCTGTCGCCGCAACTCCGCGTCAGCCATCAAGCGTGTCAAGGCCACAGACAAAGCATTCACATCACCTCGTGGCACAACAAAACCAGAAATACCATCAGCCACAATTTCAGCATTACCCCCGACATCAGTGACCACACAGGGCAATCCGCAGGCACAGGCTTCTAACAAGGTCATCGACAGCCCCTCGGTATCGGAAGACAGACAGAATAAATCCATCTGATGGAGCCATGGAAGCACATCCGTTTGCATCCCTGCTAATGTGCATTGTTTTTCCAAACCAAACTCCCTGATGAGGGCCTCAATAGCCCCCCGTTCCGAGCCATCGCCGATAAGGAGAAGACGAGGTGTGGGACGAGGGGAACCTGCTTCCTTTAGCTCTTTGGCCTTTTCCAATACTGCAAAGGCACGGATGAGGAGCGGGTAGTTTTTTTCAGAAGCCAGACGCCCGATGCTTCCAATGCAGACAGGAGCAACACCTTCACTCCAACCATCGCCCCTAAAGGGAGAGGGAGAAAAGCTAATCGTATCCACCCCATTCGGGATTATCTTGATCTTTTCCCTTGGGACCGCCCCGCTCTTCACCACAACATCCCCGACATCCTTTGAGACCACCACCACGACTCTTGTCAGGCGGGATAACCAGCGTCGCAACTTGAGCGTTCTTGGGGTATCGAAATATCCCTGCCCATGCAATGTCACCACCACAGGAACACGGGTCAACACCGACGCCAATACCGCATAGAGGTGCGCCACGTGGTTGTGGGCGTGAAGGCATTCGATTTTATGGGCATGGATAAACCTGACGAGTTTCCACACCACCACCCAATCCACCACCAGCAGCCGCGCCTGGCGCCCGACACAAATCTTGGCTTGCGCCAGAGCCCCTTCATACAATTGCCCTTCGGAATCCGTGCAAAAAAGAAAGTCTTTTGATGAAGCAAGGAGCTCGCAAACCACCCGTTCCATGCCGCCCATTTCAAGACTGGTGACTATGTGACAAATTCGCATGTGGTCTTTTTATTTCATGGTATGCAGGATTTCTTCACTCAACTGCTCATGCCGCGTGCCGTCCAACCATATTCTGGCCCAAATTTCAAATGCCAGTAATGGCCATAGCAGATCGGCATGGTTATGCGTCGCCTGCTGGTGTTCGATCACCCTGGCCCGAATGACATCTCCTCTCCAGATCTGCCGACCCATCGCCCGTTCATCAGTAAGCCATGCCAGCAGGCCACCAAGACCATGGGGATTTCGCATCCACTCGGCCAGAGGAAGACTGAACCCAGTCTTGGGTCGATCCAAAATCTCGTCAGGAATCCGCCCCCTCGCAATATGCCGCAACACGGCTTTTCCCCGTCCTTCCTCAAAATGCTGATACACAGGAATCCGCAACACCTGTTCGACCAGTTCATGATCCAGAAACGGGACCCGTGACTCCACTCCGCTTGCCATGCTCATCCGATCCTGCCGCTGCAGGACCGATACCAGATAGGTTTTCAAATCCATGTCCAAAACAGCAGCCAAAGGGTCATGTTCGTTAATAGGAAGCTGGTGGCGAAATGGATCGAGAAATAGCCAGTCAACGGACGACCAGGAAGTCGTCCATCCCCTGTTACTATCCGGTTCCAACATTTCTTTGATCCATTCATCCGGAACCCATTTACCTGCCTGAACCGCCATGACACGAGGCGATTTCCCTAATAGTGGCAGCATCCGACCCAGTCGATTAGTCCCGAATGTCCGAGCCATCCAACCTGTCAGCGGCCATTGCATGACCCTGCCGAATCGTCCCAATCGCCATAACCGGCGATGCCAGGAGTACCCCCCGAACAACTCGTCAGCGCCTTCTCCAGTTAAAAGGACCGTGACCTGTTTCCGCGCCTCACGGCAAAGCTTGTACATGGGCAGACTGTTGGGATGATTCAACGGCTCATCATGGAGGTAGGTACAAAACGCCAGATCCCCAAGAAATTCCTGTTCAGTATAGGGAACGGGATGATGGATGGTTCCAAGATAACGTCCCACCTGCGCGGCCCAGGAGGATTCATCTTTTTCATATCCCGCAAAACCGACCGAAAAGGTATGCATGGGCGCCTTGACCATTCCCATCGCCATAGCCGTAACCAGACTCGAATCCAAACCTCCGCTTAGCTGACAGCCCAGTGGAACATCGCTGACCAGATGTGACGCAACGCTCTGCTCCAATTGCCTACCCACCGCTTGCTCATCGGCCTGTTCGCCAGTACTGAACCGTATTTCCGGCACCCAATAAGCATGATCCTGAATCACCAACGTTTCAAGATCCACAGCAAGAAAATGTCCGGGTAGAATCTCTTTCACCCCCTTGAAAAGGGTACTGGCACCACTTACGTACCGATATTGGAAATAGCCCAGTAGATCCTCTGAGGACACCTCAGGACAATCCGTAACTCCCGCATAAAGTGCCTTGATTTCAGAAGCAAAATCCAATCCCCGGGGGGTTTGCCGATAGTATAACGGCTTGATACCTAACCGGTCACGACAGAGTAACAATTGATGCCGATGCTCATCCACAAATGCGAAGGCGAACATTCCGTTTAACTTTTGAATACTCGCTTCACCCTCCTCCTCCAGCAGGTGGAGGACAACCTCGCAATCGGAGGAGGAGACAAACCTGTGGCCTTTTCTAAGGAGGCCATCACGCAATTCTTGAAAGTTGTAGATTTCCCCATTGACGGCAAGGAAGCAGTTTTGTGCTTCATTGATAAAAGGCTGCCGGGCATTCGATGAGAGATCAATGATGGATAAACGCCGGTGGCCAAGCGCCCAATTAGGACGAATGATGCTTCCTTCGTCATCAGGACCCCGATGCACCAATGCCCGGCACATACCCTGAAGAGGGGCGTGAAGATCGAGGGCATCCTTTCTCATGATTCCGCATATACCACACATAAACCACCCTTATCATCACTCGATTTACGCTACCAGCAAGGACATCGGTTGCTACAACGCACGCCTCACCACAATCGGAGTTTTCCCAGACAAAGTCTTCCGGAGCACGGCCACTCGTTCACATTCCACCATCGTCGCTTCTCCCAACTTCTCTTTAATCAAGTTTTCTATGGGATCAATCATCGATTGCATCAGAGCCCCATCCACGATGAGACAAATCTTGAGGCTTCCGGGGTTTGCTTGAATCAACTGATACCCCCGTACCCAACCGAACTCTTTCATCAGATGCGGTACAAACAACGCTGTCACCTTTGTTCCATCGGCAGCATAAAGGAACTCTTGAATCCGCCCATTAACCGCCGTCAAAATTGGAAATGGCAATCCACAAACACAAGGCTTGTCCGAACCGATTCCCCAGTCACCAATCTCATATCGAATAAATGGATTGGCATCATTACGCAAATCCGTCACGAGTATTCGTCCGATTTCACCGGGAGCCACCGGACAACCGACTTCGTCGACAACCTCAACCAGAAGATTATCTGCGGAAAGATGATACCCGCAGTGTTTTTTACACTCCATACCGATCAAGGAAAACTCGCGGCTCCCATAAGACATAAATAGTTCATCGGTAAGCGTAGACTCAAGCAATTCGCGTTGCCCGGGTAAAAGCCCCTCCGCCGCCGTAACCGCCGTGGGGGATTTCCAGCCAAGCAAACCAGGATGGTCTTGAGCAAATCGGGCCAGTTCCACCAGATTTCCCGCATACCCGACAAGGGCATGGGGTTGATACCAGTTAATCGCCCGGCCACACGCCTCTTTACAAAGGTCATCAAACACAAAACTGTCGAAATATAAGCGACGTTGGAGACGGTGTGAAAGGTTAGACTTCATTTTCGCCCGCCAGGAAAGCGGTCTTATTGGCGAACCCCACACATATACACTGCGCCTCCCTTCCTCCGCCTCCGCCCACGAATAACCACGATCAGCCATGGCCATACGCCATTCATAGCTCTCTCGGGTAACATAAAAGCGTGTGGGTTCGCCGGTTGAACCGCCAGTGGCATGGACAAAAGCTCCCGGGACAGGAGGAACCTTGAAAGCACAAAACAGCTGTCTCTGATCATCACGTGTCCACACGGGGAGATCGTGAGCCTTGACAATATCTCCACAATTCGGGAGCCCACCACAATGGGCTCGCACCTTGTCTGCATAGAGGGGGAAGCGGATAATGGCATCGCGAACACGTCGCTGAAACAATTCAGCGGAAATCACGGCGATATCCCGAGGAGTTTTCAGCGCGTTCCGGCTTGCCACATACCGGACACGGCTTCTTTCGTAGCCCTTAAGGTCACCATATATATTTGAAATGGATCTAACGATATTCATTTGCTGCGATTTATCTTTTCCTTGTAGTAGTCGCCGTCCCCAGCGACCTCTTCATCCGCCCTACTGGTGAGGACACCGGTTACTACAACGCACCTCGTTCAAAACTATCAACGGGCTTTCCGAACCCACATTTCTCAATCACTTTCCGACAGGAAATATTATCCTCGGATGTATCGATCCAAAACACACTGTACCCTTGCATCATCAGCGTATTGATCACCCCCATCAGTGCTACAGTGGCATACCCCCGTCCACAGAACCGATCAACCGTCAAAATCGGACCAATAACCACATCACCCACCTGTACCTTATAATAACGGCAGAATGAAAAAGAGGCCCATCCATAATGAGCCACACAGCTATCAGCCAAAATACAGTAGAGCCGCCTCTTGCTAGAGACCAACTTGAGCCCCACCTTGATCAGGCCGGAAAAACCCAAGCAACGGATCAAGGGAAGAAAAAGCCAACTCGCATCCAGAGGTGAGGTCAGGAGCTTGAATTCGATACCTGAAGCATCAGGGATATTAAATGGCTGGTTATACTTTTGACGATATACAAATTGCTTCATGCCACTCCCTACCCTAACACCCACTTAACCCGATGCGGAGTAAAACAAAACTTACGTTTGAATCTCCGCATCGTCTCGCCAGCACCAAAATAGCTGCCATATCCATAATATTTGACGGCTGGGTAATGCCCCAGAAGATGATTAGCCATTCCGATGAATAACATCGGCACCACGCCATCAGTTTGATAGGCAGCATGCCCCAGAATATGTTCAACCATGGCCAGTTCGCCAGCAATCAGGACTCCAGCATAAGCCACCAATTTTCCCTCCTTAATAACGCCCCAATAAGGATAATCGTGGGTCGAAGTTTTGGATTGAGGATTCACACAGGCTTGAACCGTGCCTGCAAGATAATCACTGGGCATGGCCCCCTGCCGTACCTCTGATGAGGCCCGGATGGTTCCAATGTCATGCAGGTAGTCATTAAAATTGATAGGCTGCACTTGATACTCGTTCCGCTCGGCCTTCTTATAATTCCGGCGAGCAGCGGCTTCCACCATCATAAAATATTCATCAAACCGAATCGGTAGCACACAAAGTGCCACACCGAACTGCAAGCGCCGGATCAGGGGAAATTTGGGATGACGGAGCATCGCCTCGCGATAAAATTCAGCCGTGATGCGAGCATAAAACGGATCCTTATCCTTAACGCACTTCAACATCAGATTCACCGACACCTGTGGTGCCGTAAACATTTTCAAAGACTCTTTGAGTCGACCCGCCATATTTATTAAACTCCGTCTTCTCGTCGCTACCAGTAAGGTCACCGGTTATGAGGTGTGCTTCGCACCAACCCCAACTTGATTTCTCCTAAAAATCGACTTCCCAATATAATACCCCACTTTACTCCTTGCCCATCTTAAATCTGGATCTCCACTAATAGGCCAAGGCCAATTCAAGAACGAGGTGACAAAGCACTGCACCGCGCGCCGGAAATCCCCCCGCTCTGCCGCACTCCAGGCACCACAAAGCCATTGATATGCTACCGCCCGTGCATGACCCTTCCTGTGTTCATAGACTCCGCCCCTGGCATATGCCTTGTCGAGAACTCTAATCACCTGAGGCAGGAACTTCCGATCATCCAAACTTAAACTACCTGGCCGATGTCGATACCCTGAGACGGGAATCTCCAACCGGACCACGCCCCTCTCCGCCACTACCCTGAGCCAAAGATCATAATCCTCCGGCCCACGAAACTGCGCATCAAATCCTCCAACCTTTTTTAATACATCCTTTCGAATAAGGACTGTTGAAGTGGCAACCGGGTTGATCAGGAGGAAATCATCCAAGGTATAATTCAGCACGGGCATGGAATCGTTTACAGAATAATGCTCCTCCGCCCCCTCCTTCGTCAGAGTCGTTCGTCGGGAATCCTCTGCCCCGATAGAAATTGATTTCCCGCATACCATCACTGTAGCGGGATGACTCCGAACATAGTAAAGACCTGCCTCCACCCGGTGAGGCAACCAGATGTCATCGGCATCGAGGAAGGCAATCCAATCCCCTTTTGCCTCCATAATGCCTGCATTACGGGCGGCGGCAGGACCTGCGTTCTGCGCCTGGCGCAGAACGCGCCAAGCGCCAGTTGTTGAGGAAGAGAACAGTAAGTCATTCGTGCTCTTACTTAGCAACTCTTTCTCAGCCATCCACCGCTGCACCACGGCCACAGTGTCGTCCGTCGAGCAATCATCGACGATGATGACTTCGTAGGGAGGTGAGATGGGAGGGGTGAGATGTGTAACGAAGGGTGGCGTTCGACGTCCCGGCGAACGCATTGACTCACATAATGTCCCCTGCACAGCCGCCGGGACGTCGGCTACCACCTGTGCTTCGCTTTTCCCTACTGCCAACTGCTCACTGGCCACGGCCCACTGGCTCCACACCGTCTGGGCGAGAACGGACTCCAGCGATTCCACAATGGTGGCGCTGCTATTATAGGCGGGAATGATGATGGAGATCATAAGGAAAGGTTGAAGGGTGAATTATGAAACTTGATTTAAAGATCACTTGTGCAGCACACTCGAATCTCAAAAGCCCCTTTTTTCATAACATATGGCGCTTTAACAAAGGGGCACACCAGGAGGTTGGTCCCCTGCGGATACATTTCCCTGAAGGCGCTCAACCCCTTGATTTCAAAGGCATCGGGATTGATCTTTGCCTCGATCGCATCCACCCGACCACCGGGCTGCTCAACCACGAAGTCAACCTCACGCTGGCTTTTATCACGCCAGTAGTGAATCGCTGAACAGGAAGTCACGGTCCGCAGTTCATCCAAGACCAGGTTCTCCCATAGAAGGCCACGATCGGAATCCCGGATTGATTCCCACCCGCGAACATTGGCAACCAAACCGGTATCGCAAGCATAAATCCGGGGCTGGGCTATCACCTCGCGATGCCCTCCCCCGTGAAAAGGAGAAATACGGATTATAGCATGAGCGATTTCCATGGCATCCAAATGCGACATCACTGTGGGTCGCGTCATTCCAGATTCCTTGGCCAAGTCGGTAATGTCGAGTTGTCCGCCATTCCGCATGCAAGATAAAGCGAGAACTTTAAGAAAGCCCGTTCGATTACGTACTCCAAAAAGTTCCTGAATATCGCGGGCGTAGAAACTGTCCATCCAATCTCCGAAAAAATCAGGATCCGGCTTGGTGGCCAACAAAAGCCTCGGAAAGCCACCATGAAGCAAGCGCCGGTCAAGATCTGGAACATCAAACTCAGTCAGACACTCTCTCCACAACACCGGAGGCAAATGAAGAGTGCGCTTGCGATCGGTTAATGAATCCCTGAATTTCCGAGTGGCATCCAATGTCGAAGATCCTGTCGCGAGAATGCGCAAATCCGGGCGGGTATCCGTCACAATTTTGAGTAACTGGCTCGGATCCTCCAACCGATGCACTTCATCCAGAATCAACGTCGTCTTGGCCGGTTGTTGCGCAAGAAAGAATTCTGGATCAGCACACTGGCGTTTCACGGATGGCAAATCACAGTTGAAAAAATTGGCCTCTGGAATTTGATGGCAGAGTGAAGTCTTTCCCGTGCGTCTCACTCCGGAAAGCCATACAAGGCTTCGCTCACTCCAAAGCTTGTTGATCTGATCACACCAATAGGATCTCAATTTCATAATTATATATTTTACACACAGACGACTAAATGTAAACTACGAAATGCACACATCTCCGCAGTAGCCGGATGCGCCCGTGGCGCACATATTTGAATCTCTTTTCCTTAGACTGATTCAAGTCGTAAATGCCCCCCTTGGCGATCTTCGCGACCTGCCCTGAGCTTGTCGAAGGGGCTTGAGCGAAGCGGGTGTGAAAATGATTTTCGAGATGGGAGAAATTTATCACGAGCTCAATTGCAGGTAATGGCTTGACGCTTACGAGTCATATATCTATATATAGCTCTATATTTACAGGAGTCACCCATGCTAGTTCCCCTTCGTTTTTTGTCACTGCCCCGCGAGACGCGCACCAGTCACCATATCGCACGGGATTGCCACAAACTGCGTCGAGAACTGGACACCCTCTTCCACAAGACCGAGATCCCCCGTGAGGATTTCGATGAGCTTTCCCTTCGACTGGAGCAAATCCTGGAGTTTGCAGAAAGGATGAAAGATGAAGTATGACCATTCATTTCTTTAAATGATGAGCCGCTCATTGACGTATTTACTTCTATAACAAACCCGATAAGGCGTGACTCTTCCAGATCATGTCCAGACCATTCCAAGAACGTTTGTAGTGGCGAGGTTTTCTCTTCACACCCCTGGAATGATTAATTTCAATCCCTTGAAGTAATCCCTTAAATATCCGCGATCACGTGCCAAGATACGATCTGCGTGAAACTGAGCATGGGCGCCAATCAGAAAATCAGGCATGACTCGGCCTTCTCTACCACCCCGTTTCAAATAGTGATCAAAATGCTTTCCAGCCAATAGTGCTGACTCCAGCGTCGAAGGGATAAATTCCAACCGCCAATCCTTCAAAAACAACCTCAAATCGCCTTCGCTTAAGGCGGGCCTTATCTCCGCCAGCACACATTCACAAAGGATCAAACGGCCCTCTTCCATCGCCTTGAATAGCGCTGAACCGGAGCGATCCGCATGATCCGGGTCATCACATAACACATCCAGCAAAACCGAGGAATCAACTGCCGTAATCATCCGCGCACCTTCGCCAGGTACTCATCGGTCCGCAATTTGCCGGGCAACCGCCCCCGCCCCCGCCATTTGCGGATCGGATCGAGGGTCACTTCCTTATATCCCACCAGCTTCTGCCCCGCGAGATCCAAGTGAAGAATCACCCCGGGCACCAAACCCAACGCATCCCGCAGGACCTTCGGAATAGTCACCTGCCCTTTTTCAGATACAATCGTTTTCATACTTAATATGGTAAGAATTCCTACTTGTAATGTCAAACTCTGGCCGCAATATACAAAGACTTCACTGGTTTAAGAAATGAAAGAAATCCATCAAAGCAAAAAGAGTATTCAACAGAAGCGCGCGAAGACCACGAAGCTTAAGCCAATATTGCGGTATTTTTATTTGGGAGTACCCAAACCAAAAATCCCTCAATGGTGCTTCTTCAATTCAGGAATTCCGTTTTGCGATTTTTCATGGATGGGAGTCCTATACGCGTCTATTTTGGAAAATTCACAGTCCCACCCAGCCATGAAAAATCGTAAAACATTTCTTCGCTTCGCTCCTGCCTTGAAATTACCTGCGATTCTCTGGATTTCCCAGATTTCTTCAATTAGTGGTCAAAATCCCTCTTCCCACCCTCACCCCTCACTTTTTTGTCCCAACACTTCTTTATAATAATCCACATATTGGCAGATCATAAATTCTCGCGAGAACATTTTCAAAGCGCGCTCACGCGCCTGTCGGCCATGGCGTTCAATCCACTCTGGCGACAACCCAGCCAGCGCCTGCGACAACGCACCCTCCTTAGACATATCAATGGCCATCCCCCCAGTAAGCGAAGAATTTTGAACAGATCGCGAAGCCGCTTCGACATGCTCAGAACAGGAAGAATTTTCTTCCCCGCCTCCTGAGGAAAACCTATTTTCCCTCTTCTCGTCCTTAGCGTGCTTCTGTTCAAACTCTTTTTCTTCGCCTTGGTCTTCTGATGTCTGCAGTCGGCGATCTGCGGTCTTCTCAGCGGCGCCGGTCATCCATTCGAGCACAGGGTGCTTATTCACCAGGCAGGGCAGACCGCTGGCAAGGGCTTCCAAAAGGGCAATGGGCATCATTTCGAACAGGGACGCCAACACAAACACATCCATGACACGGTAGAGATCCGGCATCTGGGCGCGAGAGCAATCGGTCACAATCTTGTATCGCCCGGGGATCAGCGCCTCCGCCAGCGCAATCAGTTCATCCGTTTCATCAGTTTTAGCTCCGGCAATGAGCAAAAACGGCAAGAGGGGATAAGCGTTTTGAACAGAAGCAAATTCAGCAATGAGATAATCGATCCGCTTATGGCTTTTCTTAACGGCGGCGACACAACCAACAACGAAGGCTTCCCCGGGAACACCGAGCCCAGCGCGGAGGGCCGAGCGCCGAGATAATTCCTCAGAGCTGGAAGGCCGGAAAATGGCACAATCCACAAAATTCGGCATCGCTGTCCAGTGTCGGGTCATAGCTTTTTTAGTAACATCAAATTCAAGACTTCAACTGATTAAAGAAATCCGGGAAATCAGAAAGGGGCTATCCAAAGGCCCCCTGCAACATAAAAGAAATGTTGGCGATTTGTCATGTCTGGTTTGGTTCGCGATTGGCATGGTAGGCCCCCCGGAAAACCGTTGCGGGATTTTTCATTCGGGGCAGACCATAAAGCGATCCTGCGTAACCAAATAGACCGAGCACCCCGGATTAGAAATACCGCAACATTATCTTTCCCTGCGATCCCATTTCTAAAATTTCTTTAATCAGTGGTGAAGGTCCTCTTCTCTTCAAGCTTCTTCAACGTCTGGTCCAAGTGCCAGGGGGCAAGATGCTGGACATAGTCAAAATTTTCCAGGAACTCCACAGATTCCTCAGTCCCATGGGCTAGAATTTCCTTCGTTCGCAACTTGCCTGCCTTCCGGTAGCGCCGGCACAAATCCGCCACCAGAGGATCCTGAACATGAAGGATATCATAGCCCTCATCCCGCAGGATCTTCCACAGGTGTCGCCAGAAACTTCGCTGCTCAATATCATAAGCACTTTTCAACCCCCAGCGCCAGGTGAAGCCGGGCATAATCCGCGTCAGGAATTGAACCAACCTATCTCCTCGTTTAAGACAAGGGACGATTACAGTGGGCAGTGAGCAGTGGACAGTGGGCAGTGGAGCGGCGGAAAAGAGGGTGACTTCCAGTTCATCCTCAAAGCCTTTAGACTTTGGACTTTCGACTTTCGACGCTTCCGCCAACGCTACCGCGGTGTCGCATGCCCACGTCTCGATCCCTCGGGCAACATGTCCTAATCCTGAACTGGCAATGGCAATTTTCATAATCTGGCCGACGCCCTCACCGGATATGTTCAGTGTCACTCAAACCGCAATGTTTTTACCCATTCCCGATTCACCAGATACCAATCAACCGTACGCTGTAGTCCTGTCTCGAGATCCACTTCCGCCTTCCATCCAAGTAACCGGCCGGCTTTCTCGATAGCAGCGGCAGTCTCATTGATATCAGCCTTATGGAATGGCTTATGGACACACACGGCTTTCTTGCCCAACATTCGCTCCAACATACCGATCACCGCATTCATCGTCACAGGTTTACGTCCGCCCCCCAAATTAATAACCTCATAACCCAGTGGTTTGAGTCCTAAAATCGTGCCTCTGGCAATATCATCCACATAAGTGAAATCCCGGCACTGAGAGCCATCACCAAAGATCTCCAGTGGTGTCCCCTCATCAATCCACTTGATAAAACGATAGATCGACATATCTGGCCGACCCGCCGGCCCGAAAACGGTAAAATACCGCAGAACCGAGATATCCAGATCAAACAGATGGTGATATCCGTAGGCTAGGACCTCCGCCGCTTTTTTAGAAGCCGCATACGTTGAGATGGGCGTATTGACCGGCAAATCCTCGCTAAACGGGGTTGGCTGACCGGCATACAAAGAGGAGGTTGAGGCCAACACCATCTTTTTCACCCCATGATGCCGCATGTTTTCCAAAAGATGTAAGGTGCCCTGAGCATTTGTCATCATGTAGACATATGGATTTTCCACACTATACCGCACCCCGGCCCTAGCACCAAGGTTGATCACGGCATCGAACTTATGGTGCATGAACAACACATCCAATGCATCTTTGTGCTCGAGATCAATCTTAAAAAACAGAAATTTCTCCCGTTTTTTTAGCGGATCCAACCGATGATGCTTCAACCGGACATCATAATAATCATTCAAGTTATCAATCCCAACCACATGATGCCCAGCATCCAGAAGAAACTCGCATGTACGTGCCCCAATAAAGCCAGCCACGCCCGTAACAAGAATATTCATATTCGGTCCTTTCTATTGAAAGTTGTAATGTGAAATGCCGTAGCGAGAAAAGAAAGCGTTCCACGCCGTGGATCGCTAACCTTTGTGGTCTTACCAAGGAACACGAAGGAAGGAGCACGGCATGGAACAACGGAATT
>Ga0073936_10000082_pt1 | contig 117699 bp, 74 predicted proteins | sample AliMusrvi5mmetaG_FD_87041 | JGI IMG/M metagenome (GOLD analysis project Ga0073936, IMG submission 87041) | Freshwater lake bacterial and archeal communities from Alinen Mustajarvi, Finland, to study Microbial Dark Matter (Phase II) - Alinen... | ecosystem: Environmental > Aquatic > Freshwater... | reverse complement strand
CTCGAAATCAGCCGCTTCAAGGCTTCGTGCGTGGCGCGACCCACCACCTCCACTAACGGAGCCTGTCCGCGCTCCTCAGCCCCGAACCACTCAGCGCACACCCGCTCCGCCGCTGCTGCAGCTGAAGCGACATCGCCTTCCGCGACCAGCAACAGCACCGGCCGCCCCTGAGGGGGCTGCCGCACTTCGCACGCCAGCAGTTTATCACCTAGCCGCTCAGCCATCACCGCCGCGAACCCCAATTCGGGATCGGCCGCCCGCAACGCTTCAAGCGACGCGCGTGGCGCAGACGCTGCTGCCAGGGGCACACGCACCACGGCCTCCAGCCGCTGCAGAAAGGCCTGCCGCCCCGAGCCGATGGCCAGATTGTCGAGCCCGCCCTCGCCGTCCAGAACGCCGTCCGCCAGCGCGCGCTTGCGCGACAGCGTCTCCACCATGCGTGCCTCGATGCTGTCCTCGGTGACCAGATTGACGACCGTGACATTGCGCACCTGATTCTTGCGCCAAGCCCGCGCCACGCGCTGTTCCAGCCTCGCCGGGCTCCACGGCAGGTCACAGTTGATCACCACGCTTGCCTGCTGAAGATTAAGGCCCAGTCCGCCGGTGTCCGTCGACAGAAACACGCGGCACGCAGGATCGTTCTTGAAGCGCAGGATCTCCTGTCTCCGCTTCTGCTGAGGCACAGCCCCGGTATGCCACGCGAACGCCACCCCCATCTGACGGCACAACTCCTGAACCAACAGGAGCATGCGCTCCCACTCGGAGAAGACCAAAACTTTCACGCCCGGGGCAGAGAGCGCGCTTTCCAGCAGATTTTGCACCTCGGCCAGCTTCGGGCAGTCTTGGCAGGCCTCGTCGAGAATGAACGGCGTATCGCACACCATGCGCATCATCGAAAGTTCGCGCTGCAACCGCTCCGACTCCGGTTGCGAGAGCGCCCGCGCACGGGACTGCGCCACCAGTCGCGCCACGCGTTCCTCGTGGACCGCATAGCGCGCCCGCTGTTCCTGCGACATGCCCACGAACACCGTCCGGTCCGTGCGGTCGGGCAACTCCTTCTCCACGTCCGCCTTGCGCCGCCGCAGCAGATACGGCTTAATGCGTTCGCGCAGGTGCTGCAGATTCTTGTAGCCCTCGGGCCGGCCGTTAGCGTTCAGCACATAGAACTCGCGGTTGAAACGGAAGAGAGGCCCCAGCACCTGCGGGTCGAGGATCGACATCAGAGAGTACACCTCGTCGATGCGGTTCTCCAGCGGCGTACCGGTCAGCACGAACGCATAACGGCTCTGGAGCTGTTTGACCGCCTGCGCGGTCTGCGTGTCCCAGTTCTTGATGCGCTGCGCCTCATCAAGGATCACGCAGTCCGGCTTGAGCACGGCGTTGATGAGCGCGCCGTCGCGCAGGATCTGTTCGTAGTTGGTGAGCGAGAAGAAGGGTGCCTTCTCATAGGCGGTTTTACGTGCGCCCCTTTCGCCGAAGACCAGCTGAAAAGGCAGGTCCGTGAAGAGCCGGATCTGCTCCTCCCACTCGGTCTTGAGCGAAGCGGGCGCCACCACCAGCACACGGTTGACTTTGCCCAAGCGATGCAGCAGAGCGGCCGCGGCGATGGCTTGCGCAGTCTTGCCGAGGCCCATCTCGTCCGCCAGCAGCGCACGTTCAGCGAAAGCCAGATGCAGCATGCCCTCGCGCTGGTAGGGAAGGAGAGGCAGCTTTGTCTCGTGCGCCGGATACAGGCCAGAACGCACGTTCTGCTCGTAGGCGCGCCTCAGCCGGATGCGCTCCTCATTGCGCGTCTGCTGCCCGATCCAGGCAACAACCTCCTGCGAGACGCGCAAAGCCGGACGTCCGACCTTCTCGAAAGCGGCCAGAATCTCCTCTTTCGAAAACTCCGGGAGCGCCAACCCCGTGATGTCGAAGAGCCCGCGCAGACCGGACGGCAACAGGTTCAGGTTCCGCTCCACCATCAGCCGCCCCGTGGCGATGTCCGGCACGAGGTCGATGCGGGAAGAGCCCTCGGTCTCCGCCTGCCGCACGGCGGACGCATCGCTCTGCAGCCACCGCAGCAGCGCCTCCACATGTTTGCAGGTGCCGAGACCATTGACACGGAAGTCCACACACGTGCAGGATCCAACCAGCGGCTTGAGGCTGCGCAATTCCACCTGATAGGTTTGCCCGCTCGCCGACTCGACGTTGAAATTGGAGAACAGCGGATGCGCCGGCGTCAGATTCCGGAAACGCATGGGCTCTTTAGCCGCCCGCAGCCTGCGCCGGTCGATCTCGTCTTGATCCGTTGTGCGCCAATTGCTCACCGGCCCAACGCTCTGTATCAGCCCATTTTCCATAGAGAACCCCTAGAGAACAGCCGTGCTCACCATTAAGCTGGAAAGAGAGCGTAAACACATTCATCGTCAGCGTCAAGATCCGGAGCGATTCGCTGCGGATGACATCCTGTTTGGGAGGGCGGTGACGAGTCGCCGCTGCCGCCGGCTCCCTTAGAACCGAGCGTCGAGCGCGATAGAACCCCGTGGCGCCCAGAGCCTTTCTATTGGGTCCGACTTGAGGCTCGCCCAGCGGTCGCACCCTCCCCGAGCTTACACGAATCACTCTGTCTGACACTCCGGACGGCAGGGCTGGGCCGCTGGGCTGACCCTCCATGTGTGTCGAAAGGCCAAATAGAAACGCGCCGGCCCTCCACTCGCGCAAATAATACTTGCAAGGCCCAGCCGATCGGTCTACCGTATCACTCAGTCAAAGAGACAATTCTGAAAGGAGGTGGAACATGAACAATCAACCCAAAAAGATTGTCTGTCCCGTCGATTTCTCTGAATCGTCCGAACTCGCGCTTGCCCAAGCGGCCTCAATGGCCGAGCAGTCCGACGCCGAACTGCAACTGATCACTGTCATACAACCCATAACCCCCTCGATGTTCAGCGACGGCATGTTGTTAACCCAAACCGATTTTCTGCCGAACCAATCCGCTGAACTGGCACAGGAGATGCTGGCCAAGTTACGCGATCAGTTCTGCGCAAAGGTCCTCGAGCGAACCTCGCTCCATGTGGCAGTCGGAGTGCCGTTCGTCGAAATCGTCCGCCATGCTCGCGAGAGCGAAGCAGACCTCATCGTGATGGGCTCGCACGGCCGTACCGGCATTGAGCACCTGATGATCGGCAGCGTGGCGGAGCGCGTCGTCAGAAAAGCCTCCTGCTCGGTTCTGGTCGTGCGGGATGAGAAACGCCGCTTCACGATGCCTTGAGCCGTTCTGGCGGCAAGAAGCGTTGGGCCGGAGAAAAACCAACCCCCAAGACAGGGAAAACATCGGGGGCTATCTTGATGAACTCTGCGGTCCAGTAGCCTTGGTGTCAAACTGCGTTGTCCTGCTGAAAAGCATCGACGCACAGGGGCGAAGCGTGTTCACCCACGGCTCGTTTATGGTTGTACACGCACGAGTTTTCCCTCCCCTTTCCCCAAATGCAACTCGGCCTGCGCACCGCCGACCGGCATCCACTGGCCGCGGGTGGCGTCGAAAGCCTCGAGAGCTGCGGAGCCTTTCAGAACCACGAACCGCTCGGCTTTATAGTCGAGGTTCACCACTAACACGTGCGTTGTAGCGTCAGACACACCGAAGCGGCCGAGCAGCACACCTTGGACGCGCTTGCCCGCTTGATACTCCATCTCAGGCACGGGCGGATCGAGTGTGAAGGCGGACTCGTTCGGAAGAGGCACTGTTCCGGGGGGCAACATCCCCGCGTGGAACACCCCTAAAGATTTCAGCGGCTGAAGCTCTTTCGCAATCGCCACAAACTCGCGGTTGAACAACCTGAGCGCATGATACAGCGGCGTCGGCGTTCCGTCTGCATGGGCTATGCCGCCCTCGTGCTTCGGGTAACAGTACACGTAGTAGGATATCCCTTGCGCCCCGTACGCCAGCGTCGTGTAAACCAGATATCGCATCTCGTCGCCGGTCGGAACGCGTGGCGCATATGGAGAGGCGGCAGACCCCGGCACCCAGCAACTGGCCTGAACGATGTTCAGAAACGGCAAGTCGGAGGCCTGCGCTTTCGCACGGATCAGCGCCAGATTGAGGAAATAGTCGGAGGCGTCGCCTGTGTTCGTGAACTGGTAGTGGTCATAGCTGAGCAAGCTGGGCCGGACGACCTCGACATACTGCCGCAGATGTTCGTTATAGGCCTCCACCTTCTTTCCCTCAATCCCCAGCTGCTTATTATTGGCATATGTTGGAAGGAGGTTGATATAGGCCAGATGGGCCGGGTCGCGTTCGCGGAGATAGGCGACAAGTTTGCCGAGCGCGGGGAACTTGTCCGCACTCGGCTCGTCTGTCAAATGATAAGCGTAGAGCCCGGAATGTGATCGCACGCGAGCAACGAAGGCGTCGAGCGCCTCGCGTTGCTTGGAATCGTCCAGCGCGGCGGGTGTCAGCAGCGGATGGGTGATCAGTCCGCGCAACCCGTGGCGCTGAACCACATCCAGCGCCTTCTCTCGGCACCACACGAGGTTCCAGCCGCCCTCAGCCAACTGAACGGCTGAGGCGTCATCCAGCTCTGCCCCGCCCGGATAACCGGGCCCCGCCCAGTAAGTGACAATCGGGACACCCACCCTCCATGAGGCGGCAGAGGCAGCGCCTGCATGACCATAGCAAGCTCCGATTGAGAAAAGGGCAAAGGCGACAACAACGCGGTAGTTCATCATTCTTCAGCGCCTGTTCGAAAATCCCTGCTTCTAAGCACACACCCCTTCTTTCATAAGAGTGAATGCACATTATGCCAATCGAATTGGTTTGTCAACCCGGGCGGCAGTCCGGATCACCTTACCCAATTCTCCGTCATTCCAGTCTTGCGGCTCCTTATGAAGCCTTGATGTTACGGTGCGCTTTCGGTATTCTGACGGCCCTTTTCTCGATGCGGCTCTCCAAAGTCGAGGGCCGTGCCGCTTAATTGTACGGATTGAGAGCGCATGGAAACTGACCAAGAAATTTCACGGCGCCGGACGTTTGCGATCATTTCGCATCCGGACGCGGGCAAAACGACGCTGACCGAGAAGTTCCTCCTATATGGCGGAGCCGTTCAATTGGCCGGGTCGGTCACCGCGCGCAAAACCCAGAGCGCCACAACCTCCGACTGGATGGAACTGGAGCGCCAGCGCGGAATTTCGGTCACTTCGACCGTGCTGCAGTTCGACTACCGCGGCTTCTGCATCAACTTGCTCGACACGCCGGGCCACCGCGATTTCTCGGAAGACACCTACCGGGTGCTGATGGCCGTAGACGCAGTCGTGATGGTGATCGATGCAGCCAAAGGCATCGAGAGCCAGACGCTCAAGCTGTTCGAGATGTGCCGCCTGCGCGGCATCCCGATCTTCACCTTCATCAACAAGTTCGACCGGCCCGCGCGCGATCCGCTGGCGATTATTGACGAACTGGAGCAGACTCTGCAACTGCATGTCTGCGCCATGAACTGGCCGCTGGGCGACGGGCTGGAGTTCCGGGGCGTGTATGACCGGCTGAAGCGCCAGGCGCACTTCTTTGAGCGCACCGTGGGCGGCGCCTACCGCGCGCCGGTGTCCGTGCATGACGTGACCGACCCGCAGGTTCGCGAGCGCCTCTCGGAGCAGACCTACGCCACCCTGATCGAAAACCTCGCGATGCTCGACGCCGCCAGCGAACCGCTCGATCTGAAGCTGGTGCGCTCAGGCGACATGACGCCCGTCTTTTTCGGCAGCGCGATCAACAACTTCGGCGTGCACCTGCTCTTGGACGCGTTCCTCGAATATGCACCGCCACCGCACCCGCGCGCCTCCAGCAAAGGCCTGATTGCGCCCCAGCACCCCCTCTTCTCCGGTTTCATTTTCAAAATCCAGTCCAACATGGACCCCAACCACCGCGACCAAATCGCCTTCCTGCGCGTCTGCTCCGGCAAGTTCACGCGCGACATGAAGGCGTTCCATTCGCGCACCGGCAAGGCGATCCGGCTCGCCAGTTCGCACCGCGTGTTCGGGCGGGATCGCGAGACCGTCGACGAGGCGTTCCCCGGCGACGTGATCGGCCTGGTCGGACACAGCGGGTTCGGCATCGGCGACACCCTGACCGAGGACCCTGAGCTGACCTACGAACCTCTGCCGCAGTTTGCGCCCGAGTGTTTCGCACTGCTGCACAACCCGAGCACCTCCACCTACAAGCGCTTTCGCGCCGGGCTGGAGCATCTGCTGCAGGAGGGCGCGGTTCAGGCCTTCTCGCTGAAAGATTCGGTTCAGAACGTGCCGCTGCTGGGCGCGGTCGGCACCTTGCAGTTCGAAGTGTTGCAGTACCGGCTGGAGAACGAGTACGGAGCGACCTCGCGGCTGGAACCCATGTCCTGGCGGCTGGTCCGGTGGGTCGCGCCTTCCGACGTCGACCACGAATCGCTGCGCGATGACAAGCTGCCGATGGGCTGCCGCCAAGGCAAGGATGCCAATGGGCGGACCGTTATCTTCTTCAACACCGACTGGGAACTCAAGTACTACAGCGACAGGAATCCCAGCGTACACCTCATGAAGCTGCCCACCGACATCCGGCGCGACGGCGACGTTGCTGTCATGAGCTAAGCGGCTTTCCCTGAGAAATCAAACGTGCGACGCTTTTGTGGCATGCCGAACTTTCCGGCGAACGCCAATTCAGGCCTTGGTTGGATGGCACCGTCTTTGCTATACTTCAACGCATGACGTTCAGCGTCAGACTACACAAGGAGATTGTATGCGCACGATTGAAGCTGCCGACAGACACTCGTACCGCCGGATGACCACAGATGAGCTGCGTAAGGACTTCGTGGTGGAGAACCTCTTTCAACCCGGAAAGCTGGAACTGGTCTATACGAATGTCGATCGCGCCGTCGTCGGAGGCATCGTGCCCACTGTCGAACCGCTCGAACTGAAAGGCGGTCGCGAAATGGCCTGCACCTACTTCTGCGAGCGCCGCGAAGCGGGGATCATCAATCTGGGCGGCCCCGGCACCATTGTGGTCGACGGCACCACCTACGAAATGGCCCCGCGCGAGTGCCTCTACATCCGGCGCGGCAGCCGCGGCATCCTCTTCTCCAGCGCGAACCCCGATAAACCGGCCCAGTTCTACCTGATCTCCTATCCGGCCCACGCCGATCATCCGACTGCCAAGGCCAGCCTGAAAGACGCCAACCGTCTCGAGCTCGGATCGACCGCCGAATCCAACCGCCGCACGATCTACCAGTACATCCGGCCCGGCTTCATCAAGAGCTGCCAGCTCGTGATGGGCTTCACCGAACTGCACGAGGGCAACGTCTGGAATTCCTTCCCGCCCCACACACACGACCGCCGCACCGAAGTCTACTGCTACTTCGACCTGCCCCCCAACGGCGCAGTCATGCACCTTCTCGGCGAACCGGACGAGACGCGTCACGTGGCCCTGCGCGAGAAGCAGGCCGTGCTCTCGCCCGCCTGGTCCGTTCACTGCGGCGCAGGCACCGGAAGCTATGCGTTCGTCTGGGCCATGGGCGGAGAGAACCAAGAGTTCGACGACATGGATAAGTGCGACCTAGCCAAGTTCCGCTAACCCCGTCTTCCCATGAAAACAAGCGCCGTTCTTTCTGTGATTCTCGCGACAAGCGCACTGCAAGCGGGCGACCTGTATGTCGTGCCGCGCGGCTACGCGTCACGCCCCTTTAACGGCACGAAGCACCGCCCCTTCATTTCGCTGACACAGGCCCGCAATGCGATCCGCGCCGCCAAGCAAGAAGGCGACACCAGCGCATGGACCGTCCATGTGAGGAAGGGCGCTTACCTCCTGAACGAGCCCATCGTCTTTGCACCGTGCGATTCCGGCACGGCCGAAGCCCCCGTCACCTATGTCGGCGACGGGCCGGACACGCGCCTGATGGGCGGACTGCCTATCTGCGGCTGGCAAGTGGCCGCTGACGGCGTCTGGGAAGCAGCCATACCACAGGGCAGCGACGGAACCCCGGCCTATTTCGAGAGCCTCTATGTCAACGGCCGCCGCGCCGTGCGCGCCCGCCTCCCGAACGCCGGGTTTTTCAACCCCCAGGCGCTGAAGCAGGCCCTCAGCACCAATCAAAACCCGCGTGCGGAATATGCTGAGGACTGGATCACGGGGCGGCCAGAAGATCTCGCCCCGCTCGCCGGCACGCCCCAAGCGGAGCTCCGTTACGCGCAGGTCGTCGTCCATCACAACTGGGACACCACGCGCCGCATGCTTCTCAGCTTCGACGCGGGAACCGACACGCTGCTCACCCAAGGCGCGAAATGGAAGCCGTGGAACCCATGGCGAACCAACTCGCTCTACTACATTGAGAATGTGCGCGCCGCCTTCGACGCCCCAGGCGAGTGGTTCTACGATGGCTGCCGAGGCAAAGTCCTTTACCGCCCCCTCGCAGGCGAAAAGCTGAGCCGCGCACAAATTTTCGCCCCTGTTTCTGGACTCCAGACCCTCCTCGCGTTCAAAGGCACTCCTGAGACCACTAACTTCGTCCGGCACATCGTTTTCGAGAACCTGGCCTTCCTCTATTCAGATTCACCGCGCCGTGCAGACCAAGTGGAAAAAACGTTCATCTCCCCCGCCGTCTTGGGTGATGTGAACAGGCCCGGCCCCACGCAGTTCGAGCCGATGCAGGCCGCCGCCCGCACCGAGGCTGCGATCATGGCTGACGGCGCGCACAACATCATCTTCCGCGACTGCGAAGTCGCCCACACCGGCGAATATGGCATCTGGTTCCGCGCAGGCTGTGTCAGCAACTGCATCACGCATTGCGCCCTCACCGACCTCGGAGCGGGCGGCATCCGCATCGGCGATCCCGGCGGCAAAGGAGCCAGTGCGGCCCCGGCCAGCGTCGTCACCACCGTCAACGCGTTCAGCACCGGGTTCAACACCGTCGACAACTGTATCATCAAGGGGGGCGGCCGCTTCCACGCCAGCGCCACGGCCGTGTGGATCGGCCACAGTGCCGACAACACCATCACCCACAACGAGATCAGTGACCACTACTACACCGGCGTCTCCGTAGGCTGGGTCTGGGGCTACAAAGGAAGCGTAGCGCAACGCAACACCGTCGCCTTCAACCGCATCCACAAGATCGGCCAGGGGGCGTTAGGCGACATGGGCGGGGTCTACACCCTGGGAACGTCCTTCGGCACGCGCGTCTGCGACAACGTGATCTTCGACGTGGATTCCTATACCTACGGCGGCTGGGGGCTCTATACCGACGAGGGCTCGGAGGGCATCCTCATGGAGAACAACCTCGTCTACGACACCAAGGACGGCTCCTTCCACCAACACTACGGGCGCGACAATGTGATCCGCAACAACATCTTCTGCTTCAGCAAGCAGCACCAGGTCGCCGCCACGCGCGCAGAGCCCCACCGTTCGTTCACCCTCGAGAACAACATCATTTTCTGGGACAAGGGGCCCGCGCTCAAGCCCAACACCGTCAAGGTCAAGGCCGAGTGGAAGAAGAACCTCTGGTGGCAGACCGACGGGGTGATCGATTTCAATGGCCTGAGTTTCGCTGCGTGGCAGGCCTCTGGGCGCGACGTGGAAGGCGTGGTGGCTGACCCGCTGTTCAAAGATCCCGGCGCTCGCGACTTCCGTCTGAAACGCAATTCACCCGCAGAAGCGCTCGGCTTCAGACCCTTCGACTTCTCTCGGGCCGGGGTCTACGGCGACAGAACGTGGCGCCGGCGTTCGCAAGCCGATGAGTGCACGGCGGTCTTTTGAACAGGCGCCCTCTGGGATAAGCTGGGAGATTTGACATGGGTTTTTTCAAAAAACATATTCTCGCGACTCCGTGGCACCTGATCCGGCTCTTCATTCCGTTCACGGGCATTCTGCCTCTCGTCGTCTACTACCTGACGGTCTTCCCGTGCGTCTACCCGGGGTACTCCGCCTTTCTGACCGCCGCTGCCGCCGGTCTCTGCCAACAGGACAACCTCGCCCAGCCGATCTTCATGTTTGTCATACGCCGGGTGGCCGCTCTTCATTATGGAACGCTTCCGTTGCGGCTCAATCTTTTCTGCGCGGCATGCGGCGCCATGGCCGTAGCCCTCTTTTACCTGATCGCCGCCCGGCTCGTCTTCATTTTCGCCTGCGAAGATCCAGGCGGCGCCATGGCGGCGCTGCCGCCGAGAATTCGCGACACCGGCGATGACACGCAAAACAGAGAGGAATCCAGCTTTGCGCTCAACTCCGACGGTTCCGTCTCGATCCCCCTGTCTGTGCTAGCGCACAACCGGCGCGTCTCGCACGCGGCCGTGCTGGGCGGCATCGGCGCAGCGCTCGTCCTCGCCTTCTGCGCTCCCTTCTGGCTGGTCGCCACGCGTCTCTATCCTTTCACCTTCGACCTGATGCTCTTTTTTTTGATCATCAACCTGCTGATCTCCTATGATCAGAGCGAGCGCCTTCTCTCCCTGTTTCTAGGCGTCTTCCTCCTTGCCGCCTTCAGCGTCGAATCGCCGCTCTTCCTGCTGCTCCTCCCGGTCGGCGGTTTCTTTCTACTGCGCGCCTTGGTCCTGAACGAGCAGGTGACCACCTCCAAAGTGCTGGGCATACTGTTGGTCGGCCTGTCAGGTGCAATTGTCGCCGTGGCCGTGCTCTGGAGAGCCGCCGCCCATTGCGCCGTCATCGCAGTGCCAGCGCCGCGTCCGATCCTGCGCGTTTTTGTGACCACGCTCGTTAGCGAAGCGACCAAGTGGATTCCCAGCTTCGGCTGGAGCTACGTCTTCATGCAGGTCCTCTTTCCGGCCGCTATCGCCCTGTTCGTTTTCTCTTATGCCTTCAAAAAACGAACCCCCATGCTTTTTCTCATGCAACTCGCGCTGACCGCCTGTCTCGTGCCGAGCTTGCTCAACCTGCACATCTCGCCGTGGGGCATCGCCAGGCTGACCTCCAAGATCCCGGTCTTCAGCTACGTGATCATCGCTCTGTTTGTGGGACTCATGATCGCCGTCTGGCATCTCATGCGCGAGATGTTCAAAGAGAAGATCGACGAGGATCTTGACTTCTACGAATACCGCGACAACCCGGTCGTCTGCCGTCTGGGCTCCTTGCTCTGCTGGCCCCTGCTGCTGCTCGCCCTCGCAGTCCCGTTCCGCAGCTTCACCGACATCGACCCCCGTGAAGGCACGTTCGCCGATGCGGTGGCCAACAAGATCTACGACGACCTCGGCTCACGCGACTGGATCGTCAACAGCCACCTGTTCAGATACCATCTGATGATTCGCGCCCTCGAGAATGGCAGCCAACTCCACTTCATCCAAACCGACACCGACTCCGACACCTACGATGCGGGCCAACTCACCACCTACATCCAGAGGGATCCGTCGTTCGCGCCCTACCGGCATCGCCTGCTGAACGCGGCCGACCTTTCGCCCGCCTCGTTTATCCGCGAGTGGCTCAAGCATGAAACGAACGCTTACCAGCGAGTGGTGCTTTTCAACGCGCCGGGCATTTGGCGCGAAAATGGTTTTTCCGCAGTCCCGACCGGTTTCTTCCTGAGCGGCTTGCCGAAAAACGCCCCCGTCGACACGATCGCCCTGCTTGCGCGCCACCGGGCATTCCTTGAATCGATGCGGACGTACCTCTACCCTGTCAAGCCGGACAACACCCTGCTGTTTACGAACTACCGCATCGCCCTCCGGCGCCAGATCGCCTTAATGTCCAACGAGATCGGAGTCCTGCTGACGGCGCAAAAACACACGCAGGAAGCCGCCGAGCTCTTCGAGCAAGCCGAAGCGCTCGCCCCTGACAACCTGAGCATCCTGTTGAACCGCTACCATTTGGCGGCCAACCTCGGCACCAACGCCGGATCGCTCTCCAAGCTTGAGACCCGCCTGAGTGACATCCCCAGACAGCGCAACACATTCACCCTCAAGCTTGCGGATCTACAGTCGGAAAACGGCACGCTCATCAACCCCGACATCCTGGAGTATGCACGCAAAACCTACTGGATCAAAACCAGCGCCTACCGCAACTTGGCGATTCACACATACGCCATCCGCTCCGATCCGCTCATCGCTTTGCGCGACAAGAAACGCGAACTCTATCAGGCGATCACGCGAAACATCGACAACAACACGCTGGATGACGCCAAACGCCAGCTCAACCTGCTTCTCGACCTCGACGAAAAGGACCGTTTCGCCCTTGTCAACAAAGCGCTCATCGCCATCGAGCAGCGTGACCTACCCGAGGCCGGACTCTGGCTGGACCTCGCCAAAGAGAACGGCGTCAAGCCCGCCGAACTCATCTGGCACGAGGCCGCCATCCTGATCTTAAACAACGACCTCGCCGCCGCCCGCCGCATGCTGAACGCCGCGCTGCCGGCCAACCCATCCAACATCCGGCTGTGGGGGCTGCTCGCAGACATTCTGCTGCGACAGGGCGAATACACTGAACTTGAGAACCGCGTCTATCCGGCTCTGCGCAGCGCCTCCAGCAAAAAAGAGCACTACCTGCTGTACATGGTGCGCGGCTATATTTACAAGCACAACGGAACCCGCGAGTATGCGTCAGCCCGTGCCGCTTTCCTGCGCGCCCTCGCCCTCAACAAAAACCTCGCCGCTGTCCGCGAAGAAGTTCTCAGGATCGACGACTTCCTCGACGTGCCTGCCTTCAGCGAGCAGGATTCGAAAAACGTGCTCCGGCAAGACCCCGAGCACGCCTTCGCAAACTATCTGCTCGGCATGGTCCGCCTCTACCGCAACGAGCTCGAAAAGGCCGAGGACCTCTTCAGCCGAAGTCTGGAGAAGGAGAAAGAGAACGCCCCTGCTTTTGCCGGACTCGGCGCAGTGATGCTGGCCAGAGGTGACCTCGCCGCAGCCGAGAAGCTGGTCCGACACTCGATCGAACTCGACGCCACGCGCCTCTTCACTTGGCACACGCTCGCCAAAACGCTGCTCGCCGCAGGCCGCACCGACGAGGCCGCACAGGCGCTCGACACCGTCCTGAAGGGTCGGCCAGACAGTCTCGATGTCCGGCTCACACTCATCCGCCTCCGCATGAAACAGAGGAAGCTTGAGGAGGCTGCCACGCTCGTCTCCGACTTGCTGGAGAACGAAGACCTGCTGCCGGTCCCCATCGCCCAGCAACTCCACCCCCTTGCCGACCAGTTGTCTAAAGAACTTTCGAAATGACCCTGATCGCATGAAGCTGTTACTCACTTTCTTCGCCTATTTCCAGTACCTCTTTATCCGCCTGCTCGGATTCCTGTACGGACTGGTCCCCGCACGCAAAGCCTACGGGATCGGCGCATCGCTGGCCCGCGCACTCTATCCGCTTTTCAAGGCCCGCAAGCGGATCGCCATCGACAACATTCTGAAGTCCGGCATCACCGACGATCCGCGCGAAGCGGACCGCATCGCACGTCAGTCATTCGGCCATCTGGCCGGACACATCTGCGAAGCGTTCAAGGCCGGAGATGTCATCGGGCCGGAGAATTGGCGTGACCACATCAGCTTCGAGGGCCCAGAAGAGTCTTGGAAACTCCTTCTGGAGTCGCCCGACGTGCCCATCATGATCCTTACGGGACACCTCGGCTCCTGGGAGGTTGCGGCGTCTATCATCTCCTTCACGCGCCCGATGATCGCCGTGGCCCGCAAAATGAACAACCCCTTTATCGAACGCTTCATGAAAGAACACCATTTCCGCGGCAAGATCACCCTTGTGTCCAAGAATCTCGGTTTCTCACCGAGTGTGTTACGCCTGTGGAAAGAGCAGAACGCTGCCATGACACTCATCATGGATCAGCACGCAGGGCCCAAGCATGGCGTCCGCGTCCCGTTTATGGGTCGGCTCGCGTCGACCCACACCTCTCCGGCCCGCCTGCACCTGAGAACGGGAGCGCCGATCCTCGCAGGAGCCTTCGTCCGCGACGGCGTTTTCCGCTACAAGATGGTCACCGGCACGCCCATCCGGTTCACGCCGACGCAGGATCGGGCTAAAGACACCGAAAACCTGCTGACTGAAATCAACAGGCGCATCGAAGAGGTCATCCGGCGCTATCCCGAACAATACCTCTGGGCCCACAAGCGCTGGCGGTAAAAAAGAACGGCGGATAAAAGCTTTCGCTTCTACCCGCCGCCAGGGAGGACATATATATTTTAGTGCAATCGTACAGGGGGGAACCTGTATCCGCGATCACGGGGGAAGTGTCGCGGTAGACTGCACCGTTCAAGAACCTGGGGGAGGTTGCTTGAACGGGGTGTATATTAGTCTAAGCACCCCTGCTTTGTCAATGGGGTGTAGAAAAATATTTTAAGAATCCGAATAATCCCCAATAATACGGCCATTTCTTCGCTTTTCAAAACCGTTTGCCTCAAGCCGGCACCCCTGTTTCGACTGCATACTCCAGTACCATCTTTCCTCACCGTATTTACTTGACGCTTTCGGCCTGAATCTTTCATAATAAATCGGCATTAACGACAATTAAGGAGTCAGCGATGAAAATCAAGGCAAAGAATCCCGTAAAAAAGGTCGAGAGTGCTCAACCTGCCGTCAAGGCTAAACCCGTAGTTCCCGCTGTCAAGAAGACCGTCCCGAAGACCCAACGCGTCACGTTCAGCGTCCGCGCTGAGATCGGCAGCAAAGTCTTTCTGGCAGGCAGCTTCAACGACTGGAACCCGACTGCCAAGGAGATGACAGATAAAAAAGGCGAAGGCATCTATACCGCCATCCTGTCGCTCGCCTCAGGCACCTACCAGTACAAGTTCGTGATCGACGGCACCTGGTGCGCGGATCCCGAATGCGCGGACTGGATCCAGAACGACCTCGGCACGCTCAACAGTGTCAAACACGTCGGCTGAACAGACTTGACGCAGCGTCGCCTGCGTCATCCTTTCAGGAGACGCCATGTCGACTGCCCGACCACGTTTGGCTCTGACGCTTGGCGACTGCGCAGGGATCGGACCGGAGTTGGCGCTGCAGGCGCTGACCTCGCCTGAGCTCTCCGCAGTCTGCCAGCTTTACGTTTACGGCAACCGGCACGTTCTTGCGCGGGTCGCTGCAGCCTGCGGCATTCCGTTTCCCGAGACCTTTGCTGTGCTGCCCCCCGGGCGAACGTCGGAAGCGCCCCGCGACCGGCACATCCTCCTCGACTTCCCCTTCGAATCTGCAGGGGCCCTCGTTCCCGGCGCGTTGCAGGCTGGCTGCGGAGCCATGGCTTATACCTGGATCTGCGCCGCTGTGCGCGACATCCAAGCCGGCATGGCCGATGCGCTCGTCACCGCCCCCGTCAACAAGGAGGCGCTGCACCTTGCAGGCGTCAACTTTCCTGGCCACACCGAACTCCTCGCGCACCTCACAGCCACGCCTGCCCCCTGCATGGCCTTCTATTCGCCCGGCCTCGTCGTCAGTCTCGCCACTATCCATGAAGCGCTGGCCGACGTGCCCCGTCTGCTCAGCATCCCCTCGCTCCTGCGCGTGATCAGGCTCACCCACACAGCCGGCCGCGGCTTCGGCGTCGACGCTCCCCGCATCGGCGTGCTCGCGCTCAACCCCCACGCAGGCGAACACGGCCTTTTCGGCGACGAAGAGGCGAAAATCATTATCCCTGCGATCAAGCAGGCCAAAGCCGAAGGCATCGCGGCCAGCGGTCCGCTCGTCCCCGACACCGCCTTCACCTGGCTGGGCAAACGACCCGCCACGCCGCCCTTCGACGCCTATGTCGCCATGTACCACGACCAAGGCCTGATCCCCTTCAAGATGGTCGCCTTCGACACCGGCGTCAACGTCACGCTCGGCCTGCCCGTCATCCGCACGTCGCCAGACCACGGCACAGCCTTCGACCTCGCCTGGCAAGGCAAAGCCTCGCCCGCCAGCCTCTTCAGCGCCATCACCCTCGCCGCCCGCATGGCGCGCACAAAAAAAGGTGAGTAGGCTGACAGGACGGCACTCTGACGGCGACTGAAAGGAATATCCAACGGCCAGAAGAGTTGCCGCATTTCCTTGGACAGTGGACATTCCTGTTCTTTATTGGATATTTATCCCGTTCGACCGCGCGGGTTTTACGCTGCGGGGTTTCGGCTTCAACGGCCCGACGATATCGTGCGCAAGGGACCCGCGTTCTGCCGCTGCAACGTTGAAAGCTCGCCGCCCAGGCTGGTGCCGAAAAGAAGACACCACTCTCGCCCAACCGCTCCGATGATCTGGACGACCCAGTTGTTTTGAAAAATCGTTATTGGCCCGCCTGTGCGGGCTTGTTCCCCCATTCCTCATTCTTGAATGCCGGGCGGGGTGCAGAAGTTTATTTTCAGTGCAATCGCGTGCGTGCGTCCTATCGTATGAAACTGAACATGGCTTTCTTCTCGAATTCCGGCAAAGGAATCAGACTGGCCGCTTTTGTTTTCAGCAGCCAAGCCATATTCTTCCCTAGAACTCTCATGCTCTGCATTCCTTCAATATCTTTGGACGCGTCACCCGGCAAAGTCCCATACGTCACGTTCCAATAGTTTGAGCTTGGCATAAACATTTCAGCGTAGTTTATGTAGTTGTTCAGCTGGTTATAGGTGGGCACGGCCCCCGCTCTTCGGTCTGCGACGACACTTACTCCCACCTTATGCCTGAAGAGCCCTCCGTTCGCACTCGCGACATAGAACGCACGATCAAGAAAACATTTCAGGGTCCCGGCCATCGCAGAAAAATAGACTGGCGATCCCAAAATTAAGCCATCGGCTTCCTTGATCTTCTGGATACAGTCGTTAACCTCATCGCCTGGAAGAACACACTTTCCGTTTCTGTTCTTGCCGCACTGGCCACACGAGATACAGCCTCTAATAGACTTGTTTCCAACATGGACAATCTCGCATTCAATTCCTTCTGACGCAAGTTGTTCACAAACGGCGCTGATCGCCGTAAACGTGTTGCCTTGCTCTTTTGGGCTTCCGTTAATTGCTATGACCTTCATATCACCTCTACCTCCTATTGGCTTCGAATACCTGCCGCGATGTCCCTTCGCAGAGCGACTTTCAGACCTGTTCCATAGTACAGCCGATCCATTCAGTCGGCCAAAGCCTCGTCGAGAAGTTCGAGCGTATGGCGGACCTGGACGGTCCGGTCGGCCTGGTCGAAGCCGCCGCGGATCTGCATGACGCAGCCGGGGCAGTCCATAGCGACCGTGCCCGCGCCTGTATCGCAGATGTTCTTGAGCTTGCGCGCGAGCATCGGCGCGGAGATCTCCGGCAGCTTGAGCGAATACGAGCCGCCCATGCCGCAGCAGGTGTCGCACTCGAACATCTCTTTCACGTCGTAGCCGGCCTTCCGCAGCAGCCTCCGCGGCGCCTGCTCGGCGCGCAGGGTGCGCTTGAGGTGACACGAGTCGTGGTACGTGACCGCACCCAGCGCGCGGCCTTCGCGGAGAGTGAGGCACCCCTCGTTCACCAGCCGCTCGACGAGCGTGGAGAAGTCGATGGTTTTGGCGGCCAGCGCCCGGGCTTGCGCGATCTGGTCTCTCCGTCCGAGGCTCTCGAAAACCTGCTCGAACTCGCGGTCCAAGGCGGCCGTACAGGTGGGACAGGCCGAGACGACATAAGCGGCCTCATCGGAAAGCAAGGCTTCGATGTTGTCGACCGCGTTCTGCGCAGCCACCTCGTAGGCGCCGCTGTAGCGCGCCGGCGCGCCGCAGCAGGTCTGGGCGTCCGGAAAGAGCACTTCGATGCCGGCTTTGTTGAGGATGCGGACCAGCGCCTCGCCCATCTCGGGGTAGGCGAAATCGATCAGGCAGCCGGCGAAGAAGACGGCCCGCTCCTTGCACGACGGCTGTTTGATCTTCTTGAAGCGGCTGCGGAAGGGCTCCGCCGCGATGGCGGGCAGGCTGCGGCCGTCGGTGAGGCTCGCCAGGAACATCGGCAGATGGCGGATGAAGCTGCCTTTTACGAACGGTTTGTCCGCGATGGACGCCGCCCTCAGCATGCCGTGGAAAAGCATCCGGTTGTTGACGGCAGAGAAAATGGCCTTCTGGATGAAAGGCATCCCCTGCTCTTTCACCAGGCGCCGGCGCAGCTCCATGATGAGGCCGGGGATGTCGATCTTGCCGGGGCAGACTTCCTTGCAGGCGCCGCACTGGATGCAGAGCCCCTGGATGTCCTCGGAGGCCTTGAGCGCATCGAACCAGGCCGTGAGAATCGTGCCGATGCCGCCGGTGTAGACCTTGCCGAAGACGTGGCCGCCGACGAGCCGGAAGATGGGGCAGACGTTGAGGCAGGAGGCGCAGCGGATGCACTGCAACGCCTGTCTGAACTGCGGGTCGGCGGCCATCTCGCTGCGGCGGTTGTCCAGCAGCACGATGTGCAGCTCCTTCGGCGTGCCGTCCGTGTTCGGCACGGGGCCTGTGATGATCGACACGTAGCTGGTGAGCGCCTGGGCGGTCGCGCTCTTGGGCAGCGCCTGCAGGATCGGCGCGACGTCCGCGAAGTCGGCGACCAGTTTTTCGATGCCGACGAGCGCGACGTGGATCTTGGGAAGGGTCGTGGCGAGGCGGGCGTTGCCTTCGTTGGTCACCAGCACGATGCTGCCGGTTTCGGCGACGGCGATGTTGCCGCCGGAAATGCCCATGTCGGCCGCGAGAAACTTGGGCCGCAGCGCCTCACGCGCCACATTGACCAGCCGTGGTATGTCGGAGGTCAGCCGCTCCTCGACCTCTTTGCTGAAAAGGTCCGACACCTCTTCCTTGGTCATATGGATGGCGGGCATGACCATGTGCGAGGGGCGCTGCCCCGCAAGCTGGATGATCCATTCGCCCAGGTCGGTCTCGCTGACCGTGCAGCCGCCCGCTTCGAGCGCGGCATTGAGGTGGATTTCCTCGGAGGCCATGGACTTCGATTTGACGACGGTTTTAACACCATGGTCCTGCGCGACCTTCAAGATGTAGCTCTTGGCCTGCTCCGGGCTGTTGGCGCGAAACACATGCGCGCCAAGGGCGATGGCGTTTTCGGTGAAGCGGGCGGCGAGCTCGTCCAGATGGGTGGCAGCATACGACTTCCGGTCGGCGATCACGGAGCGCAGCGCCTCGAAGTCGATGGCTTCGTACGCTTTCGCACGGTTGACCTTGTAGGCCTCGGAGAATTTTCCGAGAGCGCCGGTCAGGTTGGCGTTGTGGAGGGCGGACTGGACAGAGGATTTGAAGGCGGTTTGCATGGCGTGGAGCGTGTGTAGATTAAGGGGGCGGGGGCAAGTCGTCAATCACGAGGATGATCAGGCGCTCAGGACCGTGCACACCGATGGTCAGCACGCGCTCGATGTCGGCGGTGCGGCTGGGGCCCGTGATGAGCGCGAGGTACGCGGCCTTCTTGGGGTTGACCCGCTTGAGCAGGCTCGGCAGGTCCGGCAGCAGGCCGGCGGCCGGCACGAATGCGATGTGGATTTTGACCAGCGAGGAAACGAGCCGCCGCTCGACCGGCGTGGCGTCCTGGGCCAGCGTTCCGGTATCGGCCAGCGCCCATTCCATGAAGCTGATCCCGAATTTGGCCTCGGCCGCCCCCTCGCGGGTGACGCCGAACCGAACGCCAGGAACCGCTGCGAGGCGTGACCGGATCTCGGGCGAAAGCCAGTCGCCCCCGGCGCAGAGGGCGGTCGCCTGCGGGGCGTCGGCGACCCCGTTCTCGCTGAGGAAGCCGGCCAGAAAGCTGACGGCCGCCTCCGTGGTGTGAAAGCGCCAGACTTCGGCTTTGGCAGTCTCGGCTGCCGCTTTAAAGGTGTCAAACATCTGTTCCCCCGACTGCCCGTCCTTGCACGAGCGCCCCGCACGAGAAAAACATCTGTCCCCGCGGCAGGTGTCCGCGTTACAGATAGAGAATGGTTTCGAGCATAGGGTATCAAGCTCTGATCTGTCAACGCACTTCTCGGGGTGCGCTTTCACTCCGTTGCAACGCACCGAGAAGCCAGAAATCCGAATTGATTCCCGCAACTTGGTTAAGGCGCCGTCGCCCCCATGCGCAGCACAGGCAGAATCTCTTGCCTCAACGTGGTATCCAGATCGAACAGTGCAAAACCGGGGCACCCCGCACGCCGCGCCGCTTCGATCTGTTCGATCACCTGCACGGCGTCCAACCGGCTCTCCGCCGCCGTCACGCCGATCCCCGGCACGACCTTCAAGGCCTGCTTGCGCGTGCGTGTCTGCTGTCCCAGCCACTCGTTGAACTTGCCCATGTCCTCGGTGTAGTTCATCGGCGTCACGTAGTCCACCAGTCCGATATTGATCCACGACTCCCAGTCCTGCCCCACGGCATCGAGACACGACGGATACTTGCCGAAGACCGCCGCTGTCAGCAGCTTGCCCGGCGCGTCGCGCTTCAGCGTCTTATGCGCCGCCTGCACGAAATCGCTCACCTGCTCCGCCCGCCAGCGGACAAACGCCTCCCGGAGGGCTCCGCTCTTCACATCTTCCGGCCAGCTAGTCGCCTTCCGCCCAGCGGCCTTCTCGAACCGCGCCCTGACGTTCGCGCCAAGACTCGATGGAAAGTCCGGGTAGCGCACAAAATCGAGGTGGACGCCGTCAATCTTGTAGTTCAAGGCCATCTCTCGGACCGCGCTCACCAGACAGGCGCGCACCTCTGGGACCGCCGGATCCAACCAAGCGTGTGCGCCCGCATCCGTGCCCGTCAGCAGCCAGCCGCGCTTGCGGAAAATCTCGATGCGATCTTGCGTTGCACCTTCGCTCGCGAAGCAGAGAATCCACGCATGCACACGCAGCCCCAGAGGCTTGGCAGCAGACACGCAGGCCGCAAGCTGGTCGCCCTGCTCGTCGAACACGCGCGAATGCGGCAGCACCGAACTCGCGTAGTGTGCGAAGCCCGCACCCGCCACATTCACGTAGATATCTGAGATGCCCGCGTCCTTGATCAGCTTGCAGGTCCGGCTCCAGTCGCCCGGATAGAGTCCCATTCCCGAGTGATCCCACACCGCGCGGACCTCGCCTTTGCGCGACGGCTGCATCATGCCGTATACTTCGTACATCCGGTCGCGCAGGTCGTTGGCCACCTGCCACGCCTCGTAGCCCTTCCCCTCGCCCAATAGCTGCGCGGCTTCGCGCTCCTTGTTCTGCGCGGCCTGCGCGGCAGCGGCCGCGCGCATGCGCCGGTTCGGATCAGCCACCCGCGCGGCGAGAGCCACCAGTCCCGCCGCGCCGTTCAAGCCACCGATTTTCTGAACGCGCTGCAACAGACGCGTCGCAGCCGGCTGCCACAGCGCAGGGTCATGAGCTGCGGCCAAGGCCAGCAGCAGTCGGCCCTTGGCCTCCGCATCGCCGTCCGCCAGCAGCACATGCGTCATCCAATATCCGGAAGAGGAGGAGAGCCACGCCGGCTCATCCGTCTGACGCCCCTGCCGGTCGTGCCACCACGCCATCACCTGCGAGCGCCCCGCGACCGGCTTCACCACAAACAGGTTCTGCGACGTCTGGAGGATCGAATCCGGCACGCCGCGTGGCGCGGCGCCGCTGAACCGCATCAGCGACCAGCGACCGTCCGTCGAGCCCTTCTGATACCCCACGGTCTGGACGCCCATCAGCGCCGCCAGTTCCTGGGACGAGGAGTAACAGACGATCAGCTTGCCGCCGCGGCCCACAAAAGCCGTGAGCGCCCCCATCTGTTCCGCCGTCGGCTGAGAAACGTAGACGAGCACGGCGACCTTCTTGCCGGCGAGCGAGGTCTTCAGGTCGGCGTCATCCGTCAGGACGGACTCCACGCCCGCTTCGCGATACCACCGCTCGACGTGCTTAGCGAGCGACTGGGCGAACCGGCGCTCGCCGACCGCCAACGCGCTCTGCCCCTGCACCACAGCCACCGAAGCCGCCTGCCCAACAAAAACGGAGGCCGCCAACGCCATTGCCATCAGACACCATTTCATCCTGAACCCCGATTTTTTGAAAAGGGGTAGTTTACCCTTTTGCCGTGCGTTTCCCAACCCAAAACACGCACAGAGGGAACCGCCCGGCAGCAACGTTGATCCGACGCCCGATTCCCTATTGCCTCATAACGCCCACCTCTGTATCATGTCGCCCGTATGCAGAACTGGAAAGTACTTTTTGTCAAACCGAGAACCGAGAAAAAAGTCTCGGAGTATTGCAGCCTCTACGGGATCCCCTTTTACCTGCCGCTGCGCGACAAAACGCGCGTCGTTCAGCGCCGAAAAATAACCTTCATGCTGCCTGTTTTCCCAGGCTATGTCTTCGTCAAACTTTTACCCGCGCAGCGGCTCCAACTGCTCCAGACCAACCTCCTCGTCCGCGTTCTGGAGCCGACCCATCCCCGTCGCATGCTGCGCGACCTCGTCATGGTCCGCCGGGCACTCAGAGCCGACCCCACACTGACTCCCACAAAACCGCTCGCACAGGGCCGGATGGTGCGGATCATCGGCGGACCGTTCATGGGTGTCGAAGGCCGCGTCGCACGCATGGCAGGAACGATGAAGGTGGTGTTGAACATCGACTTGATCGGACAGGCCGTGTCGGTCACCGCCAAAACCGATCAGCTCGAGCTGCTGTAAATCTTTGCATCCTTCAGCCGTTTTGCGCTAAACTGGAAGCGCTTTTGAGACACATGGGCAGACACGCAGGTCTGCCACGACAGACCCGAACTGAACGGGCGGACCTGCGTGTCCGCCCACCTTACGAAGACGGCACACTATGGACCCGCTACTCGACCTGTTGAAAAAGAACGCACGCGAACCCGACGCGATCCTCGCCAAAGAGCTGGCTACCACCGAAGAGGATATCCGAGCGCGTATCGCAGCCTACGAGGCGGAGGGCGTCATTCGCGGCTTCCAAGCCGTGCTGAACACCGACCGTCTCGAGTCTTGCGACGTGCGTGCGGTGATCGAACTGCGCATCCGCCCCGAGCGCGAGGGCGGCTTCGACCGCATCGCCAACCGCATCGGCAAGTTCCCGCAAGTGGAATCCATGTTCCTCATGTCAGGCGGCTTCGACCTGCTGCTCATCGTTAAAGGCAAGAGTCTGCAGGAAGTCGCCAACTTTGTGAGCGCCCGCCTCGCTCCGCTCGACGGCGTGCTCTCGACGGCCACCCATTTCATGCTCAAAACTTACAAGGACCAAGGCGTCCTGATGGAAAGCGAACCCCATGACGACCGTCTCCAAGTCTGCCCGTGACTTCATCGCCCCGCACTTGCGCGACATCCCCAAATCCGGCATCCGCGATTTCTTCGACATCGTGGCCGGCCGCAAGGACGTGATCTCGCTCGGCATCGGCGAACCCGACTTCCAAACCCCCTGGCACATCCGCGAAAAGGCGATCGCCTCGATTGAGCGCGGCGCCACACGCTACACGTCGAACCTAGGCACGCCCGAGTTGCGCCAGGCGCTTTCGGAGTACATGCACGGTTCCTTCCACGCGACTTACGACTGGAAGACGGAGATCCTCGTGACCGTCGGCGTCAGCGAGGCCTTCGACATCGCTCTGCGCGCCGTGCTCTCGCCCGGCGACGAAGTGCTGTATCACGAACCCTGCTTCGTGGCTTATGCGCCGCTCATCCGCATGGCGCACGGCGTGCCCGTCGCGGTGAACACCTTCCGCAAAGACGATTTTCGGCTGACCGTGGCCGAACTGGAGAAGAAAGTCACGCCGCGCACCCGCGTGCTGCTGTTGAACTTCCCGAACAACCCGACCGGCGCCACGCTCGACAAAGCGGACACTGAGGCGCTGGCCGACTTCGCGATCCGCCACGACCTGCTGGTGATCTCCGACGAGGTCTACTCGGAGCTCACCTATGAGGGCGGACGGCACTCGATGGCTTCCATCCCGCGCCTGCGCGAGCGGCTGGTCTTCCTCAACGGCTTCTCAAAAGCCTGGTCCATGACCGGCTTCCGCCTCGGCTACATCTGTGCGCCCGCGCCGCTCACCGATGCGATGATGAAGATCCACCAGTACTGCATGATGTGCGCTTCGTCCACCGGCCAGGTCGCCGGCCTCGAGGCGCTCAAGCACGGCGAGTCCGACATCGCGGAGATGCGCGAGTCATACCACCAGCGCCGCAACTTCGTCGTCGCCTCGCTCAACGACATGGGGCTCGACTGCTTCATGCCGCGCGGCGCCTTCTATGTCTTTCCCTCGATCCAGTCCACGGGGCTCACCTCGCAAGCGTTCGCCCTGCGGCTGCTCAACGAGCGCAACGTGGCCTGCGTGCCCGGCACCGCCTTCGGCGCCTGCGGCGCGGGCTTCCTGCGCTGCGCCTACGCCACGGGCATGGATCAGCTCAAGGAAGCCATGGACCGCATGTCCGACTTCATCAAGAAGCTCTAAGCCATGACCGCATGCCGAACCCTGTGTGCCGCACTCCTGACGCCGCTCGCAGCCGTCTTCGCCGCGTCGTCCGCGCCGGACCTCGACGCGCGCTTTAACAGCACCGAAGGCTGGCTCGGCGCGGACGGCATCTACTCCGTGACGCTTTCAGAAAAGCGCACGGCGTGGCTCTTCAGCGACACCTGGACCGGTGTCATCAAGGATGGCCACCGCACCCAGCCGCGTATGATCAACAACTCTGTCGGCATCACCGAAGGCGCAAAGAACGCCCGCTTTTACTACGCCACAGACAGGGACGGCAAAGCCGCCACGCCCTTCACTCCGCCTGACGGGCGCGGCTGGTATTGGCTTTGGGCAGGCACGGTGGACAGCGGACATCTCTGCCTCTTCGCCGCCCGCGTCGAAAAGAGCGGAGGCGGCGGCGCATTCGGTTTCTCCCTCTTTGGCACCGCGCTGGGCGAGGTCGCTAACCCGCAGGACGCACCCACGGCCTGGCGCGTCCAGTGGCGCGACGTGCCTGACGCCTGGAGGCCTCACGTTTTCTGGGGCTCTGCGGCCCTTGTTCACGACGGCTTCACCTACGTTTACGGCTTCGCCGAAAACAAGGGCAAAGGCCTCGACTTCCAGCGATGCATGATCCTCGCCCGCGCCCCATCCGGCGCGCTCGCCGACTTCACTTCCTGGCGTTTTTACGGAAAAGGCGCGTGGCACGCAGACGCCGGACAAGCGGAACAGGTCTGTCCCGGCGTCGCCACCGAGTACTCGGCCACCTATGTCGCCTCCCGCAAGCGCTTCCTGCTCGTGACGCACGACATGTTCCTCTCGCCGAAAATCGTGGCGCGCACCGCCGCGAACCCGTGGGGGCCGTGGTCGGACAAGACCGAGCTCTACACCTGTCCCGAGGCGAGCGGCAATCGCGGCGTCTTCTGCTATGCCGCCAAGCACCAGCCCGTGTTCAGCGACGACAGCACACTCGTCATCAGCTACGCCGCAAACGGCCACGACATGAGCACGGTGCTCAACGACCCCTCGCTCTATGTCCCGCGCTTCATCCGTGTGCCGATCGCACAACTAATCAAGTGAGCCACGTTCCGCCACCCAACGCCTGACTCCAGATTCTTCTCCTGTAACGCCAGCGCCCTTTCGCGTGTACTACAGGATGTCACACGAGATGGGCATCTGCTCGGGATGCGGCTTCGGCGTGACGCAACCAGATGTCACAACAAGGAGTTCAAGATGTTCAAGCGAATGGTGTTGGCTGCGGGCGCATGGGCCTGCGTGCAGGCGTTGCCTGCTCAAGCGGCAGATCTGAAAGACCTTCCCTCGGAAACCAAATGGGTGCTCAACCTCGACATCAAGGCCGTCCAAGCATCGCCACTGCTGAACTACGTGGTGGACAAAGTAGCCCCTGCCAAACGCCAAGAAGCTCAAGCGAAGATCGCGGCGATCAAGGCCCTGTTCGGGATCGACCTTGTAAAGGACATTGACCAGCTCATCATCGCGGGCAACGGCAATGCAGAAAAGGGCGGTGTCGCCTACGTTTACGGCACATTCGACCCCCAGCGCCTCACCACGATCCTCGCTGGAAGCAAGAACTTCACCTCCACCCAGTGCGGCAGCTTCACGGTCTTGGGATGGAACGACGGCAAGCAGAAATACCTGTCTTTCGCGAAGCCCGGCCTCGCCATGCTATCGAGTTCGCAGACCACACTGACCGATGCGCTCGATGTGCTCTCAGGCAAGAAGACGGGGCTTGCCTCCGACTCGGTCTTCAAGTCCGCCCTGTCCTGTTCAGGTCAAGAGCTGTTGACCCTGCAAGCTGTGGATGTGCCTTCAATCGTGGGCGAACAACCTAAGGCCCAGGCGCTCAGGCAAGCCCAAGCCCTGTGCCTGCACGTGTGCGCCGCACAGCCAGAAACGCTGAGTGCGGAATTGTCGGTGACCGCAGCCTCGGATGAGACGGCCCTGCAGGTCCAGCAGGCACTCATGGGCATCCAAGCGCTCGCCTTGTTGCGCTCCGCAGAAGCTCCCGAACCTGCCACACTTGCCGCATTGGCAAAAATCAGCAGCAAGGGACGCACCGTCGGCGTGACAATAACTCTTCCCAAGAGCGTCGTCGAGAGCATTGTGCGCCAGCGCGAGGAGCGGAGAGCAGCCAAAGCCGCCGCCCAGACAGCCGCTGCGGCAACGTCCGCCACCGCTCCCGCAGCCACAAACTGAACGAGATCTTCCCGTGATCGCGTTTCGCTGACAAAGGCGGACGAAGCGGGTATACTTGTGAACCGTGGATTCGAGCGAACAGAACGACGGCCACCTGCGACAGGCCATGCAGGCGGTGGCAGCTGGGGACGCCGGCGCCTTCCGTGTCATCGCGGAGGCGCTGGAGCCCCGGTTGGCGCGCTTTTTCGCACAGCTCGGCGTGCCGGAGGCGGAGCGGGATGACCTGTATCAAGAGTCCTGCCTACGGCTCTACCGCGCGGCAGCAGCGTACGACCCGAGCCGCCCTTTCCTGCCGTGGGCGCTGACTGTCGCGCGCCGCGTGATGCTGAACTGGCACCGCGCGTGCAAGCCAACGGTGGAGCTGGAAGAGGCCGAGAAAGTGCCCGCTCAGCAACGGGCACCGGGCGCAAGCGCTGAGGCGGACATTTGGCAGTTCGCGCAATCCTGCCTTCCGCCCGCGGCGTACGAGTTGCTGTGGCTCTGCTACGGCGAAGATTTCGAGCCGGCGGAGATCGCCGCCGTGACCGGCCGCACCGCCGTTCACGTGCGGGTTCTGTTGCACCGCGCGCGGGCCGCCTTGGCCCGAGCAATGGGAAAGGCTGGCGAGGCTCGCCTGTGAGAGTAAGGTGACGTATGCGTAAAAAGCAGAACGAAATGGATGCGCTGGAGATCGCCCTGCGGTCGGCCGTCCCGCCGCTCGGCGCGGCTGATCCCGCGCGTGTGGCAGCCGCCTGCGCACACCTGCACCGAGAGGAAACCCCGGCACAAACCGCACGCCACCATCGTCCCCACCCCTTCAGCAAGCCGCTCGCGCGTGCCGCAGCCTGCCTCGTACTGGCACTCGGCGTCGGCATGTTTTTGCGGACACCGCCACCAGCCGCACCCCATGTCGGCCTGCCGGACATCTCACCTGAAGTCATCAGCGCCTTCGCTTCTGCCGTGGATTCACCCTCCTTGGAGTCTGCCTTGGCAGACGAAGCGAGCGACCTTGCCGACGACCTCACCGCGTTGACCGCCGCACTCAACGAGCACACGCTCTCAATCCTGTTCTGATCCATCGCGGGGTGAAACGACCGCGCCGAGTCTACTCGCCGCCGAGAAGCAGAACGCGCAGCCGGTAGAAACGCCGTTGCGCAAGTTCTGCGTCGCGCAAGATAAGCCAGCCCTCTTCGAGTTCCTCGGGGAAATCGGCACGCGAGTCAAAAAGCGAAACAGCCTCTCTCCAATCCGCGAGATCGTCGGTGGCCTCCACAACATAGGCCAAGTCGTCTCGCCCCGGATCAAAGGGGAAGCGATAGACCGCGACTTGTCCGCCTACCCCGAACGTCAATCTCGGGAAGCGTTCCGAAGCCGACACATCCCGGCCAATGCCGAGCGCGTAGCGCATCAGGTTCTGGACGCCATCCCCGTACGGCGTCGCCAGCGGCCCGGACACGGATGCGTTTACCCGGTCAGCCTCGTTCGTGAACGACGCCGCCCGCCACGCACCGAACGACGCCGGACTTGCACCCAGACGAACTTCCACCACACGTCCCCGCATCGGACTCCCGCCGAAATTCACAGCCGCAGGTGCCGCTACAACCTGTGCGTCTGTCCGCAGGCTCCACTGCGCCCCTCCATATTCGTTTGTGCCTGCAGCGTCCGGCGAATAGACCTCAACCGCCGTTCCTCGCACCAGAGAAGCAAGGTCTGCTGCCAGCGGCACAAACAGAACGCCGCGGCAACAGCTTTCGGCTAAGGGCAGATAGATGCGGATGCGCCTCAGCGAAGCAGGAGCGGTAGGCAAACGGAGCACGCCGTTCTGCGCAACGTTCGTTCCAGCCTCCAAAACCGCCTCCAGCGTGACCCCTTCGGCAGAAAGCGCGGCGATCGTGTTTCCGTCCAACCGCACCGTTCCAGCCCCCGTGACCGGCCCGACTGCCGCCGCTCCGCCGAACGCCAATGTGCCGGCGGCAACCTGAACGGCCGCTGTCAGAGCGGTGCCTCCGTTCAGCAGCAAGAGTCCGCCGCCCGATTTGACGAGCTGGCTTCCGCCTGAGACGCCACCCGCGAGTTCGAGCCGGTTGCTACCGCCCTCCACATGGATATCCGCCACACCCTGTAGCAAGACCGGTGAAGTCAGCACAGCCTCGCTGCCATCCCCGTCCGGCGCGTATCGCAGCGCACCGAGTTTGCCCTGCCCTGCGGCGTCTGGAATTTCGGCCCCGCGGCCTAGTCCGCTTAGTGCGAGCGTGCCACCGAAGGCATAGACGCGCGGTTCGTCAGGCGCGCTGGCCGAAGTCAGGCGCAACTGTCCTCCCGGAGCGACCGACACGCCCGTAGCCAGTGCAGGCGCAGCAGGCCCCGTAACGGACAGAACGCCCTGTCGGACATCGACTGACCCTGTGAAGCTCTTGGTTTCGCCTGTGAGGGAGGCGACGCCTGCCCCCGTCTTGCGCAATCCTCCGGAGCCTGACCAGTTGTCGCGAAGGCGCAGCGCGCCATAGTCGGGGTCCCCTTCGAGATGCTGAATGTTCAGCTCTACGGTCGAGGCCATGACCACGCCAGCAACCACATCGAACTCGGCGTATCCCACGCCGCTTCCTGTCACCGAAATGCGGGCCGCGTTCGTACCGCCGTCGAACGTGAGCGTATTGCCGGTGCTGCGGTCACGTACGCGGTTGCGAAATGTGTTTCCCGCATGGTCAAACGTAATCTGCCCCACGATGACCGGCGCACGCAAGTTGACGTTGCGATCCGCCGCTGGTGTGCCGATCCGCACACGGTTCCCGGCCCCCTGCGGCACCACCGTCCCGAACCAGTTGGAGGCCACGCCCCAGTCGCCATCGCCTATCGGCAGAAAGACCGTCTCCGAAACCACAACGCCAAACGCCGCCTCGGTCAGCGCGCTCCACACGCCGTTCGTCAATGCGCGCGCCTTAATGACCCCTGCGTTGGTCACGGCGAACGGCCCGGTATACGCCACCGCGTTGGACGCGACTGCGCCGGTGTACGCCACGCGCGGATCGCTGCCGTCGAACGTAACGTAGGCAACCCCCTGTGTCGAAACGACCGCCAGTTTGGCACCGGACTCCAGCGCGCCGCCGGGCTGGCTGAACTCGGGAGCCGAGACTGTCGGATAGAGATTGGCTGCGCGAAACTGGGCCAGCACGATCCCTGTGCGGACAGGAAAATACGCGTTGAGAATACGGCTGCGCTCAATCACCCAGTCATTTGTCCCATAGCGCGGCACCGATCCGCCTGGCGTCACCTCTTTGCGATAGGCGCCCCACCTGGCGGCCTCGCCGAAAACCGCAGCCTCGACCATCGCCGAACGCGCCGTATAACATGCCGCAGCGACGGCGGGTGTAAGCGCCCCGCCGTTGAACAGATGACGGTGCAGCCGATCGGCAAAGTGCAACCGGAACTCCGCGTTGGTCCGCAGCACGGTATACAGGTAGGCTGGCCCCGTCGTAAATGTCGCGGCGGTACAATTGTCGTTGGTGCCTTCAAGCGTGCGCTCGGAGTCCCAGCAGATAAACCGATATCCAGCCCCGGTCTCACGCCTTCGAACCGCCGTCCAGTTATGCTGTGGCCAGTCCATGTTTCCACTGTAAATATTGATGATCATGTAATCGATGAGGTTGTCCAGATCGAGGTACTGCTGAATCGCCTCGTACTGTGCGGGCGTGGAGAGGCCCGCCTTCGCCAAAGCGAGCAGAGCGTTCCATGCGACGTTGTCGCCATCCCGGATGCCGTCGGACGTGATGGCGTCGTAATCCTCGCGCCCCCCTCCAAAATAGTTGGCCGCAAAAGCGGCATCGGGGCGCTCGGATACGTTGTAGAGCCCCCAGTAGATACCGTTGATAAAAAGCTGCACATGGTTGCCGTGCGAGCCCACGCCGTCCATGGCGAACTGGGTATCGCGCACCCACTGGTCACGCACATTGCTGCCTCGCAGACGCTGGGTTCCATCCAAATGGATCCACGCGTTGTTGTACTCCGCACGCAGAATCAGCGTGTTGAAATCAGCCAACACCGTGCCGCCGCTGGACAGAACCGGCGTTTTCAAACGGTCTGCACCATAGTCGCTGCGGAACAAAAGACGCAGCGATTTCTTGGGCGTGTTGCTTAAAACCCGGCTAGCCCCGCCCTCCACGCGCAGGGCCGCGTCGAGTTGCACCTGACCCGTCCCGTTTGTGATCCACTCTGCCGAAACGACCCGCTCAAAACCGTCAACTTCCGGATTGGCGTACACGCCGTTCGTGCCGAACATGTCGTCCTTCGACAGGGCTAGAGACAGAACCGGCACGGACCGCAGAGCCACGAGCATCGCGTTGGTGTAGTCCGACTGCCCCGCCACATAGGCGCTGACCGCATAGCTGGTGTTGCTGAAACCGGCCCAGTCGGCCGGATAGCCGTTCGGCCGGGATGTCTGCCCGAGCACACCGTTCAAGAACAGGTAGGTGTGCGTCGCGATAGCGCGGTGCGGCAGCGCATTCGTTTTGAAAGCCATGGCGCGAACCACGGTGGTGGCCGCAATCGAGATCGGCGCACTATACCGGGTGCCGTTGGTCAGCGCAGGCTCAGATCCGTCCAGCGTATAGTAGATCGAAGCGGCCGCGTCCGTATGGCTCAGAGACAACTCGAACGGCGCATCGCACATGCCACGCTCGCGGGAGAACTTCGGCTTCGAAAGGGGAGCTTCGTATGCGTTCGTCACGTTGACAGCACCCGGCGTGGGCGCGGCGAGATAGGCGAATGTCCCGGCACCGTCAGGACTGCGACCGTAAGAAGCATCCATGGGCACATCAGGAACGTCCACGCAATCGACATTATTCGTGCCAGGCCCCGTCAGGAACACCGTTTCTCCGTCGGCGTCGAGACTGAAATTGGTGTGAAGCTCCGTCACATGCGGCGCACCTGGCAACGCGTAACGCAACGCCAGGCAACGTTCCACCGCTTCGCGTTCCGATGTCGACAGAGCGCGGTTGAAGAAAATCACCTCCGACATGTCGCCGTCAAAAAAACGTTCGCTTTTCAGGGAGTTTCCGAGCGCCATGTAGGTGTAGCTGGACAGCGCTGCCGCGCCGGGGTCTTTCGCCAGTGATCCGCGCAACACGCCGTCGCGATACAGGCGAGCAACAGGCGTGTCGCCTGCGCTGTTCACCGACGCAGCAACCTGACACCACGCGTTCGCGGTCATGGCCGTCGTCACACTCGTGTCCAACGCCGCGACCCGCAGCCGCAACAGCCCGCCCGATTGGACCTCGAAATGGGTGTTCCCCGTGACAGCGTCCCAAGCGCCGAGCATTCCCGAGGTCACCTGCCCGCTCCAGCGGCAAACGATGAAGACCGTCACATCGCGCAGACTGGCCAGTCCGTTGAAGTTTGTGACGGGCAGAAGAACCTCCTGCCCTGAGCTTTTTGCGAAGCGGATGGACGCATGGCCGTTGACCGCATTCGTGCGAAAAGAGGGACAAGCCATGCCATTGGTTGTGAACGCATGATTGCCGCAACCGCTCAGGTCAGTCCAACCCGTGACCTTCGCGCCGTTGGTGTAAGCCTCAGCGTCCGCGCGGAGCCAAAGCACCATGCCGGGAACCTCTTGCGGCGAACTGATCACGGCCGCTTCAAGCACATTGGTCCGGTCTTTTCCTGAAGCGAAAACAAGCTGTCTCGCGCCCGGCGCGAGCGACCAAGGCGGAAACAGCCACTTCGTCGGATTGTCGGCCCGGTCAGACAACCCCCAGCCAGCAAGACTCACCGTTTGCGTGCCGCGGTTCAGCAGTTCGATCCAGTCGGAGTAGTCTCCGTCCTCATCCAGCAACGTGCATCCATTAGAAATCTGCACCTCGTTGATCACCACGTCGCCAGATGCAGGTAGCTGCGCGTACAAAGCCAGCAGGCAGAGCACTTCCACCCACGCACTTATTTTCCGCGTCCACTCCATGGAAAAACCTTCCCTAAGGCACTCGGGCTGATCCACTCACCTCTATCACCCGCGTCTCGGGATCATCCGTCAGCGAAAAGTGCACATGCAGGGCATCTGGAGGGATCAGGTCCCCGGCACGTTCCGGCCATTCGACCACCACTACCGCGCCGGTCTCCAAATACTCAGGATACCCGATGGTTAGCAAATCATCCGGACCGGTCAGGCGGTAGAGGTCCATGTGAACCAGCTTAAAACCAGGCGTCTGATACTCCGTTGACAAGGTAAAAGTCGGACTCGTCACAGGGCGGTGCAGGCCCAGCGCAAAACCAAGTCCCTGCACAAACGTCGTCTTGCCCGCGCCAAGGTCGCCGTGCAAAGCGACCACGGCGCCTGGCTTCAGCAGTTTGGCGACCTCTGCGGCTGCCTGCCACGTTTCTTCGACCGAATGCACTGTATACGTCTTAACCATCTTGCCGCCCATTCACTTTTTCAACCAGTCCACCACCTCGTCTAGAAACCCATCCAGGTACTCTTCCGCAAAAGCCGAGGCGTGCGGCAGTCGCACTAACCCCGGCAGATTCCGCGCGAGCGGCGAATCCGCAGTCAGGGGCTCCTGCGCAAACACGTCCAGACACGCGCCGCGCAGCGCGCCGCTTTCAAGCGCCTGCGCCAGCGCGGCCTCGTCGATGCAGTTGCCGCGTCCCACGTTGTAAACCACAGCGTGGCGTGGCAGACGCGCGAGCCGGCGCGCGTCGAACATCCGGTCCGTGCCGGTGTCAGACGGCAGCACCAGAATCAAATGGTCAGCCTTCGGCAGCACCGAGTCCAACATGTCCAGCGTCACCCCTTCATCGCCTTTGCAGAACCATGACGGACGACGCTTCTGCGGCGTGCGCCTGACGCCTGTGACGCGTACACCAAAGGGCTTGAGCATGCGCCCGATGCCCTCAGCCACATGCCCGAACCCAACGATCACTGCGTGCGTGCCGCGCAACAACCTCACATCGTACAGGGCCTCGCGCGGCCACAGCTCGCCCTGCAACTGCCGCCGGTACGCGTCCAGCACGCCGCGGTTGAAGGCCAGCATCAGCCCCACCACGGTTTCGCCCATGATCACGCCGTGGTGTGTGCCGTGACGCACCGCCACCAGCGGCGGCGGCGTGATCGGAAAGAAGTCGCGGCCTGCTGCAGGCGTGGCGATGCGCCGCAACTGCGGGGCATGATCGAACCACTCCTGACGGAACGCCCACGTCAAGGCTACCTGCGCTTTCGGGAGCGCACGGAGAAACGAAGCCTTTGTGCGACACCACGTCACCTTGGTTTCGGGAAAAGCTGCACACAGCCGCGCGATGTGCCGCGCTTTCATACAAAAGCAGGGCACCGTGCTCTCCTGAAAAACAACGATGGATTCGATGTTCATGGGGTTTCAAGCCGGGGACTCGAAACTGGACGCTGAGAAAATGGGGCTCGCGTCTTTCGCAGCCAAGGTAGCGCGTGCTCTGCGGGCGCCCCCGCGACAGGGACATCGCGGACTACCTAGGACACTATTCTTTCCGAGTTTCCAGTTTCAAATTTCCGATCTCTTTTTCCTTCTTCTCTTTCAACAGCGTTCCGCCCAGATTGTACTTCTGCGGCGGCTGCGGTTTGCCCAAACCCACGCCCTGAGCCATCAGTGCCTTGAGTTCATCCAAGTGTGCGGCATAGACGTCGCGAGGTGTGCAAGTATACTTCTTGCAGAGGGAAGACGCCATGCCAACCACTTCGCCCATCATGCCGCCCGTGCGCATCACGCGCACGGTGCCGAGCGCCACGTGGGTCACGCTGATATCGCGGCCTGCCATGAAAAGATTGTCGATGTTTTTGGAGTAGAGACACCGGTACGGGATCGGATACGGATAGATGGCTTTATGCTTTGCGATCGACTTGAACTCCGCGTCGGGAAAGCTCTTGGAGTTCTTAGGGTCGGGGTAGTGCAGGTCGATCGTCCACGACGTGCAGGCTGTGGCGTCCGGGTAGATCACCTTGTTGACGAGATCTTGCTCCTTCAGCACCAGATCGCCGATCAGGCGGCGCGATTCGCGCTTGCCCGCCACATAGGCCACCCATTCCAGACGGCTTTTGGCATAATCGGCCTTGGTTTTCGAGTGGTTTTTCAGAAACGACCAGTTGGAGAAAACCACCAGCATGCCATAGTCTCGGACGCGCTCGAACTCCATCACCTGGTGGAGCTTCATGCCAGTCTCCCACGTCCATTCGCCCAGTTTGACGCGTTCGCAGGTCTTGTCGTTGAAAGCCAGCCCCCACTTGATGTCAGGAAATGAAATCGGCTCCTTGGCTTCGCGCGAGTACCACTGCACCGACGACCCCATGGTCATGTTGTCCGCCTTCTCCAACGCGGTGCTTTCGCCCGTCTCTTCGCGGCTCTCGCGTCCCTGCCTGAACTCCGCGCCGGCCAGCGCGCCGATCACGCCGTCTCCCGTGCAGTCAGCCACCAGCGGCGCGACGAAGCGCGTCTCTTGTCCGGTCTCGATGTTGCGTCCGACCACCGCCTTGATCTTCGTACCGCTCATCTCCACGCCCAGCGCCCGCGTGCTGAGATAGAGCGACACATTCTTCTCCGCCTTCACCGCCTCGATCTTGCGCTCATCCTCGTAATAGTTGGCTGGCTGTGCGTTACCTCCTTTGGCCGGGCCGATCTCGCTGACGACATCGCCCAGTTTCGGATAAGGCTCCAGACTGATTCGCCCCGCCAGATGGACGCGCACCTCGGAACTGTTGTTGCCTCCCAGCACTGGGCGGTCTTGAATGAGGGCGACCGTGAGTCCGAGCCGGGCCGCCGAGATGGCCATGCAGATGCCGGGTATGCCGCCTCCCGCGATGATCAGGTCCACGTTTTTCGTCTCTCGGGCCGCCCTCACCGTCCCCATCTGCCGCCGGAACGTTTCCAGTTTGGAAACATCGTTCTCGGGGTTGAACGCCTCATCCGTAGTCAGGACCAGCGCATCGCAACGGCCATCGAACCCGGTGAGGTCATGCAGCGCCAACTTCGCGACTCCTTTTTGGAGTGCGACACTGCCAGCATCCTGCCATGCCCACTCATCCCCCTGTGTGCCAAGCACTGCAGTCAGAGGTGCGCCGTTCACGAGCACCTGAAACTTGCCCGGCGCATCGGCCCGACTCCAATGCGCCGCCCAGTTGCGCGTCCGCGCCAACACGCGGTATTTTCCTGCATCAGACACTTCGACGGTCGTCGATGCGTCGGCCACTGGCGTCCCGAGGCCATGCGCCAGCAGGAAGGGCGACCCCATCTGATCCATGAACTGCTGATCGACCACCCAGCCGCCCTTCTCGGCGAATGACTCGGTCTCGACCAACAGCGTAGCCGCCTGCAATGCGCCTGCGCATACCGCAAAAACAAAAACCGGAATAATCCTTTTCACCAGCATGAACAACCCCCGTTTATTCTGACAACGCGACTTTATACCATATCCCTGCAACCATGAATAGTGGCTTGGTCGAGGCGCCTGCGCCATATTCGGAACGTGCCATCCGCAGCACGCCCACGGATGGGCGTGCTACATTCCAGAACAGCGCAAACAGACTATCGTACCATCAGCACCGTGCCCGGTGCGGCCACAGCGAGACAGACCGCATTCGAAGTCAACCGCACAGTAGCCACATAGCCATGCGGCACACCCTGTGTCACGGCCGCAGCAAAGGCCGCACGCGTTGGCGCGTCTGCCGTTCCGAACGTGAAGAGCGTCTTTGTGATCGGCAGTGTCGCGCCGTCGGGCACTTTCAGAAGCACGCTGCCGACCGTTGTCAGGGCACCTGAAACCGTCAGGTTGGCGTTGTACACGCCTCCTGCGAACGTCACCGTCAGATTCCCATTCACAGTCGCTGTGCCGGTCAGTTCTCCGCCGCTGCGCAACACAATGTTCGTTACGCCGGTCAGCACGGCGCCGTCCAAACTGAGCACGCCTTTGTCGACAATGATGGTGCCGCTGAAGGCCAGCGCGCCTGAGAGAGTCTGGGCCGCGGCACCGGTCTTCGCCACCGTGCCCGTGCCGGTGATACCGCCCGCATACGATGAGCCCGTTGTGCCGTTGATACCCAGCGTCGCGCCGCCGACGAGCGTCACGGTGCCCGCGCCGCTCAGCGGCCCGACCGTCTCGTCGGCGCGCTCCAGCCGCAGCGTCGCACCGCTTGCGACCGACGTCTTCGAGACGTCAGGAATCGCGCATCCAGATGCGCCGCCGCGCGCCAAGATGTTCAGCGGCCAAGTCCCTGCCAGCGCGTTGCGCGCCATCGTACCCAACTGGTTGGTCTGCACATCGACCACACACCAGTTCGTGGCATTGTTGCTGATCTCCAGCGTCCATGAGATCGGATCGCGGCCCGACCCGTTGAGCGCCGTGTACCAGCGGTAACCGTTGAACGTCACGGGCTGTCCCACATCGACGGTCAACGGATTGACCATCGACGTGCTGTACCAGCGGTTATTCGTGTTCCCTGTGGGCACAACATTGTCGACGGCGGAAATCGGAAGCAACACATTGCTGCCCCCGTCGTTGTAACCCCCGCCCGGCGCGGTCGCCGTGGTTCCGGCTGGATACAGAACCGGCGCGCCGTTCGTCAGCAGTTGCAGTTCCGAGACCTGAAATCCCGTGTACGTATACTCGTTCGTCCCCAGCCGCATCTGCGTGGGGTTGAAGCGCAGGTAGCGGGCTCTGACCGCCCCGACCTTCTCGCTGAGACTATTGGTCACCGCCCAGAAGTCCAGCGGGACAGCCGGACGTCCGCCCAGCAGATAAGGGCCGACCAGAGCACCGCGAACATCCGCAACCGCCTCCCCAGTCCGCACGTCCAGCAAGGCCCAGTTCGACCCATTGTCGCTGGCCTCTAGCGTCCATGAGATCGGATCGCGCGCATTGTCGTTTCCGCTGCTCGTCCCCGTATAGTACTGGTAGCCGTCGAACGTCACCGGCTGCTTCATGTCGAAAATCAGCGAGTTCGGGAACACACCCAAAGCGCTAATCCACCGGCCAGCATCTGTCGTGAAATTACCATCGATCGCGTTGGTCGCCGGATATTGCGGCGTGTAACTCGCTCCAGAAGAGGTGACGGCCGTTCCCGTCGGCCACGTCACTACCGAACCGTTGCGCACTAACTGGAACTCAGAGAGCGAGACCGGGTAACCCGACACGCCGCGAGTCTGCGTCGGCGTGAAGCGCAGATACCGATAGGAGATAGTTCCTGGCATTACGGCGACTGTCCCCTCTTCGATGCGGGTGTCGCCCGTGTACGCGCTGGCCGAGCCGTAGAGGAGCAGCGTCTGCGTTCCGCGTTTGACCAGACCCGCAGGTGCCGCGCCGTCGCGCACCGAGGCGGTGAACGAGGCGTTGGTGTTGCCGCCGACCCGCACGGCCAGCGCCGCGCTGCCGTTGTTCACAATGGTTTGTCCAGGAGAGGAACTGAGATGAGAGAAGACCGTTTCGCCACCCGCACCGCCGGCTGTCAGTCGCCCGTCGCCCGTCAGGCGTCCCGTAAAGCCGGAGAGGTCGCCTGCGGAAAAGGCCTCGTCCGTCGACAGATATAGCCGCCCGCCGCCGGCGAGCGATGTCACCGCTTCGTTCATCGAGAACACCTGCGCAAGGGCGTTGGAGGTCACGGTGAACGCGCTGCCCGACGCCACCGCACAACCGCCAGCGAAGGGAGGCTGGAGATTCCATGCGCCCGCCAGCATGCTGCGCGTGCCGGTGATCACCTGATTCGTCTGGACATCCGCCGTGTACCACGTGGCATTGTCCGGGCTCACCTCAACTGTCCAAGAGATTGGGTCGCGCTCCGGCGCGTCGTTCGCCGTGTACCAGCGGTATCCATTGAACGCCATTGGGTTACGCAGGTCGACGCGGAAATACTGGCCGCTGGGTGCGCCGGCAAGCCACTTGGTCACGGTGTCGCTGTCGATCAGCCGCTCGGGGCCGCCGGTCGGTCCGCTTTGGGACGTGGCGTACGTGAGCGTGTCCGTCGGGCAGGGCACATACACGCCATCGCGCAAGAGCTGGAATTCGGAGACGCCCGGGTTCTGCCCTCCCGTACGCGTCGACGTCACAGTGAACCGCACGTAGCGCATTCCTGTGCCGAAAGCCAGCGTGCCGCCCTCCACCCGCGTTTCTCCGGTGTAGCGCTGCGCCGCAGGCCCGCCCAACAGGGCGAAGGTGTTGTTGGTGCCTGTTTTTGTGAGACCCAATTTCGCACCCCCATCGGCCAGCGTGCCAAAGAATGTGCTGGTCAGGTTGGACTCGCCGACACTCATCACCGAGGCCACGCCGCCCCCGTTAGTCACCACGCTTGCGACTGTCGCGCTCATCAACTGACCGATTGTCTCACTGCGCCCGTTCAGATCCAAGACGCCGCCCGTCAAAGTGACGTTGCCGGCGATCTGGTTGCCGCCGCTGCCCGCGATGCGAACCATCGCGCCGGTGACCACACCGGTAATGTGCCGCACCGCCGCCACGCCGCTTTTGTCCAGCACTGCGACGCCCGCAGCTACCGACAGATCTAGCGCCGGATTTGCAGACGTACCCGTCAGATTAAGCGTTCCAGCTCCGCGCTTCCCCGCCGTGCCGGCCGTCACGCCGCTCAAGGTGAGCGAAGCGTCCTGCACGTCGAAGCCACCCGATGTCACCTGCACGTTGCGGGCCAGAGTCGGGTTTGCGCCAGAGGAGTTACCCAGGTAGCCGCCTGAAAGCGTCACTGCGTTAGCGCTGTTGCCGAGCTGCGTGTCGTCGCCTACGCGCAGGCGGCCCGCATTGACTTGCACACCGCCTGAGAAACTGTTTGCCGCCGTTAGCACCGCATCGCCGCTGCCGTTCTTGACCAGCGTGCCGCTGCCGCTGATGGCGCCGGCGTAGGTCACGGTTCCTGCTCCGTCGAAGCCCGCACGCGCGCCGGTACCGGTGAGCACCACATTGTTCGATGCCGTAAACGCATAGGCGGAGTCGTTCAGCAGCATGCCGGCAACCTGCCGCGTGGCGTCGAACCAAACCGTGTTGCCCACTCCGCCCACAGTCACCGTCTCGCCGCCCGCGCCCAGCGCGTCAGCCGCAGGGATGCGCACTGAAAGGTTTGTCAGCGACATCGGCCCAGCGCCCAGCAGCCCAGCCGCGCCGACCGCAACTTCCGCTCCCGGCTTGACTGACCACGTCGAAGAGGCTGGCAACCTCTGCAGCCACACCTTGTCCTGAAAGACGACGCCGTTGGGATCGCTCACGTCCGCCCCGAAAACCACTGAGCGGTTGGTCGATCCAATGCGGAACGGCTCCGCCCCCCCCGTCACGGTCAACACCGGCGTGCCAACCGCGTTCGTTGCCGCGACCAGGTCGCCGGCCCACACCAAAGCAGCCGTCGTCGCCGAGCGGTTGAACGTGCCGTTCTGCGCCAACTCCAAACGTGCACGGATCATATTGGTCGATCCCGCCAGCGTCAGCGTGCGCAACACCGTGCCGTCGCCGGTGTCTTCGAAGCGCCTCGCGGCCGCAAGGTCGGAAGCGTTGGTCAACGAACTGTTTGACGGGTCGTAGATGATGCCTGAGGAAAAATTGCTCAAAGGTCCGAACGCGCCGGAACCCTGCGAGAAACGCACATCCACCGTATGCCAGCCTGCGGTCAGCGCAACGTTCTGAGCAACCACGTTCGACGAGGCAATGCTGTTGTTAAGTATCACAGAGCCGTCGATGGCAAGATAGGCGCCGTCGTCGAAACCTTTGGCAAAACTGTAGGCCCCTCCCGCCGAAACGTACCATTGCCCCGAGTAACCATACTGCGTGTAGTTGTTGAAACCGCTGACACCCGTATTTCCCTTTGCCGTAGTCAGCCGCACACCGTTCTCAGTCGCGGGAACCGTCAAGCTAACCGAACCGTTCGTGATTGACGCCACACTCTCGACCAACCCCGGCTGCGTATCCGTCATGTTGAGCGGCGCGCCGTTCAGGGTCACGGTCATCGTGCCCAAGGACGATCCGCGAGAAAAATCGAGCGAGCCTCCCGAGACCTTGATGCCGCCCTGCGAACGTCCGTTGTCGTCGAAGACCAACTTGCCTGAGCCGATCTTCTCCAGCGTCGCACGCGCCTGAATCTCGCCCCCAAAACCCATGTTGCCGTTATCAACTCCGGCCTTCAGCACACCAGGCTGGACCGCACTGTTCGAGATGGACAGGTCGCCACTCGCCACCACAGTGTTGACCGTCTCGGTCTTGCCGTTCAAATCAAGGATGCCGCGTTTGTAACCGTTGAAAACGAGCCGTCCCTTGCCCGCGCCGTGAGGAATCACTTCGTCAGCGCCCAATTTCAGGAGGCCCGCCGCCGTCGGGTCGCTCCAGTAGCCGAGATCATCCGATCCCAAGGTGGTATCGCCCGCGTAATCGTTTGCCGTATTCGCAAAGACCACGGCATCGCTCTGCCGGGCAACCGTAACAGCCCCAGGCCCTGTGATCGGCCCATTGATGACAAAGGGCACAAAGAATCGCGCCAGGAACCAAGCGTTGCTGGAACCGACCGTGACGCCACGGTTCGCGTGGAGCGTCAGCGGATCTGTCACGTCCGTCATTCCGCCGCCATTCAACGTGATCGCGTCTGGCGCCAGACTGCCCGGCACCTGGCCCAAGAGGCTGTCCGCCCGTACCCGCAACAGCCCGCCGGAGACCGTCACCTTTCCGCTGAACAGATTGTTGCTTGCGGTCAGTTCCAGAACGCCGTTCCCGCTCTTGACGAGGCCAGCGCTGCCTGTCAGCGTGGCGCTCAGCGTAGCGGTATTGGCGTCGACGCGGACGATCGCAGGCGACACCAGCGCGTTGGTCTCTCCGGCGATTGTCCAAGCGACATTGGCCCCGTTGGTGTTGAAAAACAGTGAAGCAAGTGTAAACGGATACCCTCCTGGCACCGTCACCGTGCCGCCCGCGCCCGTGAAGGACGCCGCGTTACCCACGCCCGGCACGGTACCGCCGCTCCATGAAGCCGTATTTGTCCAAGCGCCCGCCCCAGCCGTCCACACGCCGTCCGCCGCATTCAAGCCCATCGCAAGAAACACCACCGCCGACCCAACCACCTTGATTTTATGCATCTGACCTCCAATCGTCCCTATGCAAAGGGCCTTTTGATACCCAAGCGCTTTTGTCAACAACCAGCCATTTTCAAAAAAATAGTGGTTATTATTATAGTACACTCATGGCCAAAATCAAAACTTCTGGCATAAAAAGGGGCCCCGCGATATGGGCTGACCTGTGAAAGCGCAGCCAATGCATGCGCCCCGTTTGTCAGAGAACGGACGAGCCGCCGAAGGGTCAGAACCGCTGCTTGTCCGCTAACAGCCGCTCGCACAGTCGCTCATACTCAATGTCTTGCACGGCCTTGCCTTCATCGATGGCGTGCGCGCCCGCCGTCGCGGCGCTCTGCCCCAGAATCATGAAAACCGGCTCCATGCGGATCGACCCGAATGCGATGTGCGAACTCGACACGCAAACCGGCACCAGCAGATTGTTGCACTCAGCCTTTTTCGGAACAATTGAGCCATACGAGATACGGTAAGGGCCCTTTTTGGTCGGCACGCCCACATCGCCCTCGTTCTGCACCGTTCCGTCAGGCGCAATGTACCGCTGGCAGTTATGGGAGTCGAGCGTGTAAGATCCCATGCCGACAGGCTTGTCGACCGGCGCCTCATTCAGCACGTCGTGCTCGGTCATCACGTGTTCGCCGATCATACGGCGCGCTTCTCGCACGTAAATCTGGTGCGGCCAGTTGCCGTTGTCTTTAAACTCATCGGCAGCCAGCCCCCACTTCGCCATCTCTTCGCGAATGGAAGCGGGCACCCGCGGATCAGTCGCCACAAAGTAGTAGTATCCCTTCTGGTAACTCTCATGAGCCTTCACAATCTCACGCCGCTTCTCATAGGAGGCGTCGGGGTAAGCGTAGTTCATGCCGATGAAATCGGAGCTGAATGCGCCGTGGTTGTTGGTGTCCGTCTTGAGATTCGGGATCAGGTCGAATTTCTCGAAGAAATCCTTACGCCCGGTCAGCAAGTCGCGCAGCAGCAACTCGTAGTTCGCAGGATCGTATCCCTCCGGTTTAGGGAACGGCACGCGGTTCGGCATGTTCTTGGTCAGACACGTGCGGAAACAATAGGCCTGCACGCGTCGGTCGCCCTCACCGGTCTGCCCCGAGGGCTCTGTCGAGATGTAGGGCAACACGCCGCTTTTCGGGTCGCCAGGCACCTTGTATGGTGAAACCGGCGACATGAAATAGTGCCGGTGGTGCGTGATGGCTTCGACCTGCACGCCGTTCCACTTCTCACCGTACACGCTGTTCGCCTCGCGCCCCACGTGGTAAGACACGCCAGCAGCAGCCATCAGGTCGCCTTCGTACGTCGCATCGATGAAAACCTTGGCCGTGAAAGTCTTGCCGCTCAACATACAGACAGAGACAATGTGGCCGTCCTTTTTAACCACGCCTTTCTCACGATCCAGCCACTCCGTGCGGTAAACAGAAACCTTGTACTCCGCAAGCCATGTTTTGAAAATAGCCTCGGCCACGTGTGGCTCAAAAGTCCACATCGTCTGCTCTTTGGCCACCCGCGCATGGCTGCCCTGTCCTTCGTTCTTGAACTCCGCGCTCTTCTGCCACCGCCACGCCGCTGGCGCATTGTAGTATTGGTACACGCGCTGATAGAACTCCCGCGCCATCCCCCCCACAGCTTTGGTGTTGCCGGAATCCGTATAGCCTAGGCCGCCGGAGGTGAGCCCGCCCAGATGCTCGTCCGGGCTGACAAGAATCACCGACTTGCCCATCTTAGCAGCCTGGATTGCAGCCACCACGCCCGATGCCGTGCCGCCATAAACCACGATGTCGGCCTCCCTCGCATCGGGGACAACCAGCCGACACCCCGCCACCAGAGCCCAAACCGCACAAACCGTCGAACCGAACAATTTCATCGGCACCCTCCTGCTACTCCAACGTTTTCTTCAACTCTTGCGCGGTTTTCCGCCACGCCTCACAGCCACCGCATCCCGCTACGCAGACGAGGAATACAGGCTCCGGCGGCACATACACCGTGCCAGGTTCGACAGTCGCCTCTTCGATCTCCAACCGCGCGTCGGGATGTGCTCCGCGATGCGGTCCGTCCAGCCAGAAATCGACTCGGATGTCTGACGCCTTGGACGCCACGGTGCCAAAGAAGCGCCCGTCTTTTCCGTCCAGCCAGCAACTCGCCATCGGCATGCCCCACAGATTCGGAGGCAACTTCTCCGGCATATCGTTGAACTCGCTGTACAGTCGGAAGAACAGCCCTTTGAGCCGCAACGGAACGGTGCCCACGTCCTTCACACTCACGACTTCGCTGATGAACCATGGCGTTCCCGGCGGCAAGATCAGTCGGTGCGTCACTTCGAACCCTTCCTGCCCCACAACCGTGATACCGGTCACCTCAACCACCGCGATACCGTCGGTCACGCAGCCATCGGCAGCCTTCACCGTCACTGCATCCGTCCACCGATTCTGGCCGCCTGCGCTCAAGGTTTGAACCAGCGCGTTGTATTGACCAAACGGCTTCGCCGCTCCGTCCAGCGCCACGCGCCGCACCAGGTTACCCGCGCCCAATTGGCCCGACAGCTCGATCCTCCCGTTACCAGCGCGGAAAGTGTCGCCCTCGCGCACAAAAAAGGACTTCGCACCGCCCGCTGACGCGCCGGCTTTGCGTGCAACCGCCATCGCATCCGGACCTGGCCCAGCCTTTGGCTTCATACGAGGCTGCGGAGCTGGTTTGAAACGGCATGCACCCGCCTCGTGCTGGAGCGATGTGAACATCTCAGTCAACTGTGCGTAAGGAACAGCGTCCTCGTTGATGAGGCCGTAGTTGGAGTCCTCCGGGAAAGGCGTGCTGATCCCCAGTGCGGGTTCGTCCACCCACATGAAATAGTCGTATCCCAGCAAGAACGGCAGGCTCAGCATCGTGCGCGCGAACAGACTCGTTGCAGCCGTGCGCTCGGTCTGCGTGCAGAAGCGCTGACCCGCGCCGTGTACGCTCGGCAGCCCCGCGTCCAGCGCCGGAAAGGACCACTCGGTGATCAGCATCGGACGCTTCACATAGTTGTAGTACTTCGCGAAGTGTTCAGTCACCAATTCCCCCGTTTTGCCGAAGTGCGTGTAGACGCGTCCCTCGTCCATATCAGCCATCGGATAACAGTTGAAGGTCACCACGTCGCAGTACTTGCCCGACACCTCCCACACCACAGGGTCGGCACCGCCCGTGCCGGCGAAACGCGCCCCTAACACCAGATGGTTCGGATCTGCCTCCCGAATCGCGCGCGACGTGACCGAGAAGTAGCGGTCCGCCACAAAGCCCAAGAATGCCTTCTTGATCTCGCACTGCCCTTGACTCCCGCCCGGCAAAGCCTGGAGCGTCAGAATCTCGTCGAAGCTCTTGAGCTGCGTGCCGTAAGTCGAATTGAACGCGTCGATCTTTCTGTCGCACCGACCTTCAACAAACTGCTTCAGCGCGATCTTGGCCGTGTGAGCCGAATCCTTTTTCATGACCGCATCGAACAGACCTGTCCCCGATGCTCCGCGTCCCCACCACGCCAACTCGTTGTCGATGAAATAGCCGAACAGCCAGGGATCGCTGCGGTTCTGCGCGCACAACTGACGGGCGCGATATCGGCAGAACGACTCGAAGTCGGGATGGAACACGTTGGGAAACGCTGAGCAGGGCCGACCTTCATTCGGCGTGATATCGTATTCATCGCCGAGCGACCCGAGATGTGAGCCGATATTGAGAAACTCGGTGTGTACCAAGCCGCGGTGCTTCAACTTCGAATCGCACCCCGCGCCGAGCATGGTGAAGCCCCAGGCCTTCAGGCGTCCCAGCGTCTCGCTCTCCCACTCGGCGTGATCGGTATACTTCTTCTCGTTCTTCTTCCCATGTGGACAAAATCCTAGCTTTTCACACCAGTGGCCTTGGAAAGTCACATGGTCCACACCTAACAGCACGATGCCCCGCCCGAGCGGATCGATTGTCCACCAGCGGCCGTCCGGCTTCTGCACCACGCGGAAAAAACCAGTGGCCGTGTCCTTGATCTGTGGCACCACGTTCTCCATCGCATAAGCCGGAAAGGCTTTTTCCGACTTGGCCTCCGTCACCGGCTCGCACCACTCTGACCGGATCTCCGAAAAGGTGCCCGCAAAACCGCTGACCCGCAACGCCGGCCGGCCCCGCATCACCGCTGCGGACGTGAAAACATAACGCTTGCGCAGAACCTGCTTTCCGTCGGATGCGGTGATCGTCCCCGTGATGCCGCCCTTGTCCAGACTCAGTTTCAGCCGGCACGGCGAACCGAACGCCCACGTGACTCCAGACGCCCCGTCGGCCTCGACCTTCAGATTGCTCTGCGCCAGCCACTCGCCATCCCGCATCTCGGCCAACTCGACCATCGGTCTGCAACCATGCGCGAGGGGCGTTTGAACCAGCGCAAGATGCCAGTAGTTGCGCTCATCGTCCACGATGGCGACTGAAGCGACATTCCAGCCGACACGCTCCGTCTGTAGCGGCGTGAAAACGGCCTCGACCGTCACGTTCGATGCGAGCGGCGCGGCCTCGTACACCGCGATCCCGTTGCCGTTTGACATCGTGCAGTGCACCCCGTCCGGCCGGAACTTCCATGTCACCGGATCTCCGTACCACCCCTCTCCCGCAGTGAGCAACGGCTTCATCTCAGCCCCCGCCATTCCCGCCGCCAACGCGAACAAACAACAGATCTTTTTCATCGCTCCCCCGTGCGCTTTTCTAACCGCAAACTTCTGGTTCAGGAAATACTATTCGCCCTTGAGCCGTTCCCATCTCATCAGGCACCCATAAACCATTTGGCTGGTAACTTACCACAACGACCGCCCGCAATCCCAGAGCGATTTATGCCCCCACCTGTTTTCGCCCATCCCAAGGCCATCGCTGAGTTGCGAGCCCTCGGTGTATTTCTCGTCCGACATGCCGAGTTGCCCCTCAACGCCCGCTTTGATCCATGCGCAATCCTCCTCACGTGTCCATTTGACGCCGTCCGATCCCATGCCGCACGCTCCTCATTCTTTGCGCAGGACCAGATCGCCGAAACCGCGTTCATCCACGTAAGGCCGCCGCGGGTTCCCGCACCAATAGAGCGCGTGGTTGCGGTGCCCCGTATCGTTGTCCTGAACCGAGAGCGTGAAACCGACCGTGTCTCCGCTCCGTACTCGCCCCCCCATCATCGCCCATGTGATGCGGAATTCGTAGCACACCTTTTTCGCTCCCGCCTTCACCGCCCGCCAATTGGTCGCGCCCTGCCATGTGTTCGCCCTGCCGAACATCTTCGGGTAGCCGGAGTAGTCGCTGTTCGCAGCTCCGTTAGCGACGAGGGCGAACTCGCCGCCGTACTCCAGCTCCGAGCCGTCCGGCAGACGCGAGTCGGGTGCGCGGTTGTGGTTGCCGTCGATGAAGACCTCCACCGCGTCTGCGTCCCACGCCGCGCAGCTGACGCTGCCCTCCGCACAGCCGTCGACGCGGATGACATCATCCGTGACCTCGACCGCGACATAGAGCGCTTCGTCGTCGTGGCACACAGCAAACCGGTAACTCAAATCCGACGACGAATCGGTCCGCGCCGGCTCGGCATCGAAAACCCCAGTGGCAGGCGTCACCGAAGTGAAAGGGATGTCCTTCCAGTCCGACAGATCGCCGTCGGGCACAATGCCTTTGTGAAAAGCCGCCTCGATCCTCGGCCCCGCCAGAAGAAACGGCCGCAACTCCGCGACCAGTTGCTCCGGCACTTGCTCTGGGATCAAGTGACCGCAGGGCATAGCTTTGCCGCGAACATCCACAGCCCGCTCTCGCCATGTTGCCAAGACGTCGAACTGCCGTCCCATCACCCCCTTTTCACCCCACAGCGCCAGCACGGGACTGGCGAGTTTGCGGTTCATGTCGGCTTCATCGTGCTCCAAGTCGATGCTGGCCGCAGCACGGTAGTCCTCGCACATCGCATGCAGCGTGGCCGGATCTTTGAAACAGCGCAGATACTCGGAGAACACGTCCGGGCTGACGGGATCGGGAATCATGCTGACAAAAGCCTGTGTGCGCAGAAAGAACGCCTCGTTGCCTTGCAGCAGGGTTTCAGGATAGGGCGCGGGCTGAATGAGAAAGAACCAGTGGTAATAGGCAGAGGCGAACGCCTTATCTACATGCGTATAGAGGTAGTGAGTCGGAGCGATGTCAAGCACGGCTAGCCGCGTCACTGCATCTGGGCAGTCCAGCGCCATCCGATGTGCGACACGGCCTCCGCGGTCATGCCCAACCACGGCGAAACGGTCGAACCCCAGTTGTCGCATAACCTCGACCAGATCTTTAGCCGTCTCGCGCTTCGAATAGCCCGCATGATTGACTCCGTCAGCCGGCTTACCGCTGTCGCCGTAACCGCGCAAGTCGGCGGCCACCACGGTAAAGTCCCGAGCCAGCAAGGGGGCCACGGTCCGCCACTCCACATGGTTCTGTGGAAAACCGTGAAGCAACAGAATGGGCGGACCTTTTCCACCGACAACACCGTTGATGATCGTGTCCGGTGTCTTGATCTGAAACGTCTGGAATCCGGGAAAGAACCGCGACGGCTCACCCGCTGCAGCAGCCTCAAGGGAGGAGAGGTGCAAGCACAAGACGCCGACGGCAACAAAAAGCGGAACCCAGCCCCCCCCGCCAACCTGTTTATTCGTCATCTGCCAACTCCATCTTGCGCAGGGTCGCCACGCCCCCTCTGATGCGCCCTCCGTCCGATCGCCACTCGGAGCGCCTGGGCAAACGCGCACCTTTTCAGCCGAAGGCCTGTGGAGAATCTGACCCCACGGGCACAAAGTATAGGGCCCTATCGCTGACTCTGTAAAGGTTAGAGAGCGCCCCCAAAGGAACGGCAGGCTTTCCAAAAATCGTCCAGGGACTCTTCGCGCTTGACCTCTCGGCCTCGTTCTAGCACCATGTCCTCATTGAAAGCGCTTTTCGGGCCGATCCCAACGCCCACGGATCCGCTCCGCCCAACAAGCGCGCTCAGGCCACACACAGTGAGGTGCGTATGATTCAGTATTTCGAACTGTCGGACGGACGGGTTGTGAAAACCACCGCCGAAGCCGGAGCCTCTATTCTTCTCTGCGTCACCCCCGACGCAAGCGAACGGGCATGGCTGATCAATCAGTGCCACTTAGATGAACACAATCTCAATTCGGCGCTGGACCCGGCTGAATTGCCGCGCGTCGAACTGGATACGAACCACCTCGCGGTCATCTTTAAGCATCCCAAGCACTATACCGCTAAAGACAACCTGGTCTTCCACATCAATTCGCTCGGCCTATTCCTGTTCCGAGACCGCCTCATCGTCATTTCGCCGGATGAGGACGCGCTGAGCTTTGAGGGCCGCTCGTTCACCAAGGTGCAGAACCTGCAGATGCTGTTCCTGCGTATCATCTCAGCGTGCATCACTCACTTCTTCGGCCACTTGCAGGTCATCAACGACATCGCAACCGAGTTGGAACTCAAATTGGCGCGCTCGATGGAGAACCGGCAGTTGCTGCAGATGTTCTCGATCGAAAAGAGCTTAGTCTATTACGTCAACGCCATCAGCGCGAACGGGCGGGTCATCGACCGCCTCAAAACCAATGCGCGCAACGAACAAACCGATGGCCTGACGCCCGAGATGATCGAATTTGTCGACGACCTTGGCATTGAGAACGCACAGTGCCTCGAGCAGGCGCAGGTCTATGCCAACGTCTTCACGGGGCTGATGGACGCGCGCGCCTCCATCGTCAACAACAACCTGAACGTGCTCATGAAGCGCCTGACCGTTATCAACGTGGTTTTCATGCCACTTAACGTGATATCCGGCGTCGGCGGCATGTCGGAATTTTCGATGATGACCAAGAACATCCCCTGGCCCATCTCCTATAGCGCGTTCATGGTCGGACTGGTGTTTGTCGGCTGGGTTACCTACAAGATTCTCGTCATCCTGGAACGGCGCCACGTCATTTCCTAACGCACGGGCCCGTTCGCCAGTTGACCTTTTCGGACAATCAGAGCGGCCGATGCGACGTTGCCGCCCCGTGCGACCAACCTTTCCTTTTTGTAACATCTTTTCCTTGAGCTTGCCTCACGTCGGCGGATTCGATATGCTTATATCTCAAATCGAAAGGTGAACTCTCATGTGTTTCTTGAAAAGCAAGTATTCTTGGCTTGCGGCCCCCGTGATTTGGCTGACCGGTGTGCTTGTCCTCGTTGCGCTATGGGCGTTGGCCACGCCAGAATGGATCGTCGCCCACTTCGATCAAGACGGTTGCTCGCCAGTTGAACTGACAACCGTTGGGCTCTTTTTCTGTTTGATCGGTTTCCTGTGGCTTGTACCGCCAATGCCTCCGAGTCGGAAGCGGACCGTCCTCCTTGCCGATTTCTCGCTGATCACACTCATCGCCATCTGCCGCGAGCTTGACTGGCACAAACTGCTGATCTCCGCATCACATCTTCCGGGTGCGACCACCGGCACACCGTTCAAACTGAAGTTCCTGATGAACGCCCACAACCCGCTGAGTGACCGTCTCATCGTTGCAGCCTGCTTTGTGCTCGCCTTCGGACTCTGCGGGGCTACTCTGCTTTACTATTTACGGCGGCTATTGAAGGGCCTCTTCAAGCTTCACCCGGTCTGCTGGTCGATCGCCTTCTTGGGCGGAACAACCATTCTGAGCCAGTTGTTCGACCGGCTTCCAGCCGACTTGCGCCACACCTTCGGCATCCACCTCTCCGCCAGCCAACACGCGCTGATGACGGCCTTAGAAGAGGGGGAAGAGTTGCTCTTGCCGATCTTCGTCATCCTCGCGATCTTGCAGGCCCATTTCATCTACAACAACGACCCGTCCGACAGCATCTCGCTGAGCCGCCACAAGGATCTGTAGCGGCGGAAGGCGAATCTTTCGCGGAGGTTACTTCATGCGCATACTTGTGATCGAAGACGACGACAAAATTCAATCGTTTGTCAGCAAGGGGTTGCGCCAAGACGGCCACACGGTCGACACCTCCGCGTCGGGCAACGAAGGCCTCGCCCTCTGGGAAACCAACCAATATGACGCCGTGGTGCTCGACATCATGCTCCCTGAAAAGAGCGGCATCGCAATCCTTAAGCACATGCGTAACACCGGCGACCTGACACCCGTACTCGTGCTCAGCGCGAAAAGCGCAGTTGACGACCGCGTCATCGGCCTCGAATGCGGAGCCGACGACTATATGGCCAAACCGTTCTCTTTCTCAGAACTGGCCGCACGCATCCATTCTATCACGCGCCGAACACAGACATCGCAGCCGAAGGGAAAGAACGCTACGCTCCTGACCATCTGCGACGTCAGCCTCGACCTGCTGCGCCGCTCGGTGATTCGTGGAAACAAGAAGATTGAGTTGCAACCGCGCGAGTTCGCCCTGTTGGAACTGCTCATGCGCAACCCCAACCGACCGCTTACCAAAACACTGATTCTCGAGCGGATTTGGGACTATAGCTTCGACCCCCAGACCAACATTGTGGATGTGCTCATCTGCCGCCTGCGCAACAAGCTCGACTCCGGATTCGACACCAAACTGATCCAAACCATGCGTGGGGTCGGCTATGTATTCAGAACGGCTGAGTAAAAAATTCCGTTCATTTACCTTCTATCTGGGGATGGGGTATCTGATCGTTTACGCGCTCTACTCCTGCGGCATCTTTTTTTTGAACAGCCATGTCATCACCAAATCCGCACGCGGCTTCGACCGCCAGGATGCGCTGGCGGAAAGCGAAGAACTTGCCGAGATCCTCGACCAGAACCAAGACGGGAACTGGCTTGCCGAAGAGGTTACACTTGAGCGCTACCCGCCCTCCACCATCGTCATCGTGCGCGTGATTAACACCCGCGGCCACGTCGAATACTCCGTGGTCAAGCCGAAAGACGTCGACATCCCCGACTGGCGCGCCTACGAAGCGAAAGCCCCCTCCACCCTCCCATCCGATGGCTGGAGCGAATACTACCTCAAGCCGCTTCACCGTCACCTGCAGATCCACACCTCGCACCTCAAGGACGGCCGCATCCTACAGGTTGGAAAAGGCTCCTTCCTCGAAGGCGACCAGAAGTCCATGATGGCGCGCAATCTTCTGCTGTTCATGGTTCTTTCAACGATTCTCTCGTTCATTTCCGGCGTCTTCATGATGCTGATCACACTCCGGCCGATCCATCGCATCACAGAGTCGATGACGCACATCATCGAGACGGGCGCTTTCGAGAAAGGCGCGCCTCCTGTCAAGAGCCTCATTTCGGAGCTCGACACCCTCGGGCGCCTCTTCACGATCATGACCGAGAAGTATGCCAACCTGATCCGAGCCATGCGCGAAACCATGGACAACGTCGCTCACGATTTCCGCACGCCGCTCGCGCGCATCCGAGGCGCATCCGAACTCGCCCTGAACGACAAGAACATGCCCCTGAACCTTGCAGAGACGCTCGCCGACATCATTGAGGACTGCGACCGTGCCCAGCTCCAGCTCCAGAACCTCATGGACGCCCGCGAAATGGAAAGCGGTTTCGTCAAACTCAACATTCAGCCCTTCAGCCTCACGCAGGTCATCGCCGAAATCATCGACCTTTATCAACTGCTTGCAGAGGAGAAGCAACTCACGCTGACAGCCGCATTCCCCTGCGACGACATCCTGATCGAAGGTGATCGGCAAAGGATCGCTCGCGCCTTCGCCAACCTTGTGGACAACGCGCTCAAGTACACGCCGAAGGGGGGCACCGTGCACATCGAGTTCGCACGTTTGCCCGAAGCCGTCGTTACCCGCGTCATCGACAACGGCATCGGAATTCCGGAGGATGAGCAGAGCCTCGTCTGGCAGCGCCTGTTCCGCGGCAAACAAGCCCGCGAATCTGAGAAAGGGCTGGGGCTGGGGCTGAACATCGTGCAGGTCATCATTGCAGCGCACGGCGGCACGGTGACACTCCAGAGCAAGCAGGGAAAAGGCACCACCTTCCAGATCACCCTGCCCAAGACCTCCAAGCCCAAGCCCGTCTGACGGACATCCGCTACAGGAGCGCCAGCGAGCCGAGCCACTCCGTCTCGTCCTGAGGCTGAGCGTTAGGCACCACCAGCGAGAGCGTCATGCGGCACGGATTGAACACGTCGGCCGCCACGCGTTGCACGTCGTCGGCCGTCACAGCCTGAATGCCCGCGATCGTCTCTTCGGGCCGCACCATGCGCCCGTAGTTCAGGAGCGCCTCGCCGACGAACATCATCTGGTTGCCGGTCCCTTCCAGTCCCAGACGGAAGGTGCCCAGCAGATAGTCCTTGGCACGCTTCAATTCCTGCGCACCCACCTTCGTGTCGATCACGCGCCGCACTTCTTTCGCCGTCAGCTTCAGCGCCGCCAAGGCGCGCTGGCTGTCGAACCCGCCGCTGATCGCGTAGACGCCGGTCTCCTCGAAGAGCTGATAGCTGGACTGGATGGAGTAGCATAGGCCGTGACGTTCGCGGACGCTCTGGAAAAGCCGAGAGCTCATATTCTCGCCAAGCACCCCGTTCAGCACACGCAGGGCGTACCGACGGTCGTCATGGCGCCCGAACACGCGGAACCCCACAACCGCATTCACCTGGGTGCTCTCTTTCTTCACGAGCACGAAACGGTCCTGCCCCACCGAACCGTCCACCTTTTTAAAATCCAAGCCGCGCCGCGGGGACACCGAGCCCACCGCCTTCTCAACACAGGCCACGCAGGCCGCGTGATCCAACCGTCCGGCCATTGCGAACACCGTGGCCGACGGCGTGTACGCCCGGTCTTTGTACCCCAGCAGCGTCTCGCGGCCCATCTTGGCCAGCGTTTTCTCATCGCCCGAGAGCGGCTTTCCCAGCACGTGTCCCTTGAACATGGCCTCCTGGAGTTTCTCCTGCACCAGGTGCTGCGGCAGATCCTGGTACATCTTGATCTCTTCCAGAATCACATCCCGTTCGCGTGAGAGATCCTCATCCTTCAGCGCCGCGTTCACATACATGTCGGCCAGCACGTCGACCGCCTGGGGCAGGTATTCGTATGGCAGTCTCGCGTAATAGCAGGTGTTCTCTTCCTGTGTGAAAGCGTTCAGATAGCCGCCACGGCCCTCGATCGCCTGCGAAATCTGCAGCGCCGACCGCGTCGCCGTGCCCTTGAACAGCATGTGCTCAAGGAAGTGGCTCGCGCCGGACAACGCCGCTTTCTCGTGGCGCCCGCCAACACCCACCCAGACGCCGACCGAAACGCTCTCCGCATCCGCTTCCGCCACCGTCACAACCGTTACACCGTTATTGAGCGTGGTGATCTGTACGTTATCCAACATAATGAAATCCTAGCTTGCCGCAGCCCTCATCGCGGCGAGAGTTGTCTTGCCGTCGTAGAGCGCCTTGCCCACGATTGCGCCATAAAGATTCGCGCACCCAAGCGCCTTCAGCGCCATCACATGCTCAGGCGCGCTCACGCCGCCCGAAGCGATGATGCGGCACGAGACCGCCCGGCACATCTGCCGCATCGCTTCGAGATTCGTTCCGCCCAACATGCCGTCGGTCGCGGTGTCAGTGTAAATGACAGTCCGTACGCCGACAGACTCGACCTGCTTCGCGAGATCGACGGCACGGGTGCCGGTGGTCTCGACCCAGCCTTTGACCTGCGCATATCCGTCGCGCGCGTCGATGCCCACCGCAATGGCGTCGCCGAAGCGCCTGACCAGCGACGATAGCGCATCGAGGCTCTCCAAGGCGCGCGTGCCGATGATGGCGCGCGCCACACCCGCCGAAAGCAGGCGCTCGATGTGCGCATCGGTGCGCAACCCGCCCCCCACCTCAACTGGAATGCCGATAGCCTGAACGATACGTGCGATCACTTCCGCATGTTTCGGCTCGCCTTGGAATGCGCCGTCCAGATCCACCACGTGCAACTGTTCCGCTCCCTGTTCAAGCCATGTCCGCGCCTGAGCCACCGGATCATCCGAGTAGACGGTCACGTCTTCGGCTCTGCCTTGACGCAACCGCACACATCGGCCATCTTTCAAATCAATCGCCGGTAAAATAATCACTGCCGTTGGTTCCTAGGGTTCAGGGTTCGGGGCTCGAAGGCCGGAGTGTATTCATGAACTCCGAGTCGAAGCGCCTCAGATCGTCCCTTTGCTCGACGGCACACCACTCTCGCGCGGGTCGGTCTCGACCGCCATGCGGAGGGCCCGCGCGAAGCCTTTGAACATCGCCTCGCAGACGTGGTGCGCTTCATCGCCGTAGATCTGCCGGAGGTGCAGATTCATGCGCCCTTCGACCGTCAAAGCGCGGAAGAACTCCTCCAGCAGTTTAACCTCGAAGTCGCGCACCTGCATATGTTTCATCGCGCTGGCAAACACGAGGAACGGACGCCCGCCGAGATCCAAGGCCACCTCGCACAGCGCCTCGTCCATCGGCAGCTGGAAGAAGCCGTAGCGCCGAATGCCGCGGCGCTCGCCCAGCGCCTCGTTTATGCACGCGCCGAGCACCAGTCCCACGTCCTCGACCGTGTGATGGTAGTCCACATGGACATCTCCCGAAGCCTTGACGTCGAGGTCGACCAATGCGTGCCGCGAAAACAGTTCCAGCATGTGGTTGAGAAATCCGATTCCGGTCTCAACGCGCGAAACCCCTGTGCCGTCGAGGTTCAACGTCACCGCAATATCAGTCTCGCGCGTGGTGCGTGTGCGTGTCGCTGTACGTGCCATAGGAGTCCCTCCGCGTCAAACCGCGCGATCAACTGGCGGCGGGCGGTTCGTCCTTCTTACCCTTCGCCAGTTCGCGCAGACGAATGATCCAGATACAAATCTCATACAGAATGCACATCGGAATCGCCATGACGATCTGCGAGACCGGATCGGGCGGCGTCAGCACCATTGCGATGATGAAAATGATGACGATCGCGTGCCGGCGCTTTTCGCGCAGCATCTTTGACGGAATCAGTCCGATCCACCCCAGCGCCAACAGCAGCAGCGGCAATTGGAATGCCAGGCCGAACGCGATGATCGTCATGATCACGATCTCGACGTGCTGGTCGAGCGTCAGGATCTCCACCTTGATGCCCATCCATGCGTTGAGCTGCTGCAAGACCTGAAACGCGATGTTCAGCGTGGCCGCATAGGCCATCCAGACGCCGCCGCCGAAAAGAACAGTAGAGGCGGCCAGGCAGAAGACGATGACCGTCCGCTCGCCGCGCTTGAGCCCTGGAAACACGAACCGCAAGATGAAGAACAACAGGGCGGGCAGACTGAGCGCGGTGCCGCCCCAGAGCATGATCTTAATAAGAATGTCGAAACCGGCGGTCCACGTCAGCCCCTGAACCATGCTCTTGGACTGTTGCGCGGGGGCGATCAACCAACGCGTGATGGTCGGCGCGAACGGCACGATCACACACACGCAGACAACCCACGAGACCGCACACTCGATCACGCAATTGCGGAGATCGATCAGATGCTCCATGAAGGGACGCGGCGGATCATTGTAATCGTCGGCCTTGTGATTCAGCCTAAAACGCCCGACCTTCATGCTTTCCCCTCTGCTGGCTTGCCCTTCGCGGAGTCGGCCACCTGTGGCGCGGATATTCCGGCTGCAGTATCTCCGCTCAGTTGACCAGCCGAAGCACTGTCACCAGCCTGCAGTGGCGGCGCAGCAGCAACGGGAGGCTCTGAAGGAAGTGGGCCTGAAGACCAGTTCTCGACGCGGTCTTCATTGCCTGGATAATCGGCCATATTCGGATAGGCATCGTTATAGGATCCCGGCGCGGGAGCTTCCAGTCCGTTCGGCGCTTCCGAGTTGGGCACTCCGTCCACATCCGTCTTCGGCGCAACGGATGCGCTGGCGGAGGGAGCCGTTGGCTCCTGATCCATATTCATCAGTTGATCTTTAAACTCATCAGCCGCACGACGGAACATCTCCATCGTGCGGCCGATTTTACGGACAACTTCGGGCAGTTTTTTGGGGCCAACCACAATCAGGATGACCACGAAAAGAACGACCCATTCGCCTGCACCCGCATTATCGGTCAGGAACGCCAAGCTAGGAAAAAAAGACATACCCGGAAGCTCCCGACCCTGCCGTCTACTTCTGGAACAGAGCGAACTCGCAACGACGGTTCAAATGCCACACCTCTTCGCCCGTTCCCGTGACAGCAGGCTTCTCTTCGCCATAGCTGCGAGTCTGGATTCGGTCCGCCGAGATGCCCAGGTTCACCAGATGGGAGCGGACGGCCAACGCCCGGTTCTCACCCAGCGACATGTTGTACTCGTTGCTGCCACGCTCGTCGCAGTTGCCCTCGACGACCAAGACATGGGCGGCGTTCTGCTGAAGGTGATGCGCGACCTGCTCAATCTTCGAGACCTCAGACGGAGGGAGGGCATAGCTGTCGAACGCGAAGTATACCGGCGCGAACTTCACGCCCTGCACAGCCTGCATCGTATCCTCGAAGCGCGCCCCGCTCACCAGATTTCCAGCCGCATCCGTCACCTTCGACAGATCGGTGTTCTCGAGCGTCGTGGGATCATTCAGCCCCGTCCCCCCAGCCAAAGTCGAGGGATCACTCTGCCACGGCCAGCGCCAGCCGCCCGCCTTTGTGCGGCAACCGGTATCCATAAACACGAGCGCGCCCATGAGCGCGATGTTGACAACGACGACGGAACGAATATGCATGTGTAAACTCCTCTGAACCTTTTAACGATCGGACCAATCTGGCGACATCCAATTTCCGGCAATGTTGATTAAACGTACCGCAGGATCCCCCAGAGTGTCAAGGATGTAGAGCGTAGAACCGATGGAGCACACCACATGACGCCCATCCGGCGCCCATGACGGATGCTCGCACTCGCCCTTTTGAGCCAAAACTTCGCACGACGCTTCGCCCGCCCGCGCATCCAGCACAGCGATCTGGTACCCCCCTCCGCGCTTGGTCGCATAGACGATTTTCCCCTTGGCGCTCCAGTCGGGGTTGACGTTCTCGGAACCCTTGTAGGTCAGCCGGCGGGACTGGCGGCTCGCCACGTCTACAACGTAGAGTTGCGGCGCTTTTGAAACGTCACTCACATAGACGATGCTCCGTCCGTCCGGCGACCAGCAGGGGCTGGCTTCTGCGCCGTGCTCGGTCTCGGTCATACGCCTCAACACACCAGAGCCCAGCTCCAGCGTGTACAACTCTGGGTTGCCCTGATAGGAGAGAATCAACGCCACCCGCGAACCGTCAGGCGAGACCGCCGCGCCCGTGTTCAGCCCCTTGAAAGAGGCCAAAGCCTTGCGCTCCGCCCCCCCCGCCACGATTCGGTAAAGCGCCGGATACCCTTTCAGAAAACTCGTATAGTAAACGTCCCGCCCGTTCGGCGCCCAGCGCGGTCCGACGGCCGCAACGTTGTCATGCGTAAGCTGCATCACTCCCTGCCCGTCCGCGTCACACATGTACAAATCGGCGTTGTTGCGGCCGCGGCGGTTCACGAAAACGATGCGCGTCTGCGCAATGCCCTTCTCGCCTGCGATCAGCCGCACCATCTCGTCCGCCAACTGGTGGGCCTGCCTCCGCACCTCCGTCGGCCCCATCGACACCTTGGCCCAGTTGAAGGCTTTACCTGGCCAGCCCACCCGGCAACTGCTTTGGATGCCGCCGCCGGCCTCTGCCACAGTTCCGTTGACCGTCACGGCGCCACCGCTCGTCATAACGACCTTGAACCAGCCCGAAATCTCCAGATCCCGCATCAGCGTCCGGACGAACAGCTGCCCGTTCGGCCCTGCGGCCTTCAGGCCGGCCAGCGACACGGTGTCCTTCTCGGCGCCTTTTTTGACAACCGAAATCAAAGGTGGCTGTGAAGCGGCCTGTGCCACCGCAACAGTTCCGGCCCCCATCGCCAACACGAACAACGAAAGAATGAAATACTTCTGCATACGCGCTCCAAAATTGAAGAAGGATTATACGCCCATCTGATCCTCTTCCGCAAGCGAAGACATCCGCATTTTTGGCGTTCGCTTTTTGACTCCCCTGCCGTCGTCGGAAAAATGGTCACGCCCGCCCCCAAACCCCCGAAAACAGGTCGCTCACTCTCGCGGTTTACCGTTTCCGCCGCACCTCTCCATATGCTATACTGAATGCGTATTCTGACCAACGGGGACAACGAACGCCATGACACTGATTGAAGAGATCCGAAGCCTGCAAAAAAAACGGAACGCCGTTATCCTTGCGCACAACTACCAACCCGCCGAGGTTCAGGACCTCGCCGATTTCACCGGCGACTCGCTTGAGCTCGCGCGCAAAGCCACCGATATCCAAGCGGACGTGATCGTCTTCTGCGGGGTTCACTTCATGGCCGAGACCGCCGCCATCCTCAATCCGGGCAAGACCGTACTGCTTCCCGCCGCGGACGCGGGTTGCCCCATGGCCGACATGATCACCGGCGACCAGCTGCGCGATCTCAAGGCAAAGCACCCAGGAGCCAAAGTGCTCTGCTACGTCAACAGCACGGCGGAAATCAAAGCCGAAAGTGACTGCTGCGTCACCTCCGCCAACGCCGTCGCCGTCGCCAAGGCCTTTGCCCCGGACCAGGAGATCATCTTTGTGCCGGACCGCCACCTCGGCTCTTATACAGCCGAAAAGCTGGGCAGGAGCTTCATCCTCTGGCCCGGCTTCTGCCCCACCCACGCGCGCATGAACGAACGCCAGATTCAAGCCTCCCGCTCCGCCCACCCCGGAGCGCCCGTGCTCGTTCACCCGGAATGTCCGAAGCCGGTGCGTGACGCCGCCGATGCCGTGCTCTCCACCGGCGGCATGTGCCGCTACGTTCTCGGCCGCGCTGAGCCCGCTTTCATCATCGGCACCGAAACAGGCATCCTGCACCGACTGCAATGCGAGAACCCGTCCAAGACGTTCTACCCGCTGCTGGAAGAGGCCGTCTGCCCCAACATGAAGAAAATCACGCTCGAAAAAGTCTTGTGGAGCTTGCGCGATATGCAGACCGTCATTGCGGTCTCAGAGCCCATCGCATTTCCAGCCAGACGCTCCATCGAAGCGATGCTGGCGATCCATTAACTCTTACCAAGCCAAACAAAGGAGGCGTCCATGACAACTCAGCAGCGCTCAACTCACACATGGAAATTCTTCCGTTCGGGCGGACTGGACCAAGTGTTGTTGCGCAGCGGTGCAGACATCGAACACCTCGGCGAACTGGATCAGAAACTCTGGACAGCCCTGAGCTGTCCCACCAAAGGTCTCCGGTTCGACTCGAAAACGCTCGACTTGCTCGACACCGACAAGGACGGTCGCATCCGCGTACCCGAGCTGCTGTCTGCGATCACCTGGACCGCAACCCGGCTCACCTCGCTTGACACCCTGTTGGACGGGTCCGACACCTTGCGTCTTTCCACGATCAACGCCGCCTCGCCCGAAGGCAAGACCTTGCTCGTGAACGCGAAACGCATCCTCGCCAATCTCGACAAAGGTTCGGCAGACGCGATCTCACTGGCAAACGTTGCCGACACCGCGAAGATCTTCGCGAACACCCGCTTCAACGGCGATGGCATCGTGCCTGCCGACGCCGCGGAAGACGCCGCCACGCAGCAGGTGATCGCCGACATCATCGCCTCCTTCGGCGCGGAAACCGACCGCAGCGGCAAACCCGGCGTAAATCAGGCTAAAGTCGATGCCTTCTTCGCGGCGGCGACCGCCCACCTCGACTGGGCCCGGCAAGCTGACGCCGCCGTCCTGCCTCTAGGCGATAAGACCGCAGCAGCCGTAGCCGCAATGACCACTGTCCGCGTCAAACTCGACGACTATTTTACGCGCTGCCGCCTGGCCTCCTTCGATCCGCGCGCCACCGCCCCGCTCAGCCGCACGGACGCCGACTTCACCGCACTCGCCAACCAAGATCTCACAGACGGACTGCCCGCCATCGCCGCTTTCCCGCTCTCAAAGATCGCGGCCGGACGCGACCTGCCGTTGCTCGATGGCATTAACCCCTACTGGTCCGATGCGGTGACGGCCTTCAGAATGGCGGCCGTCGCACCGTTGCTGGGCGCTGACCGAACGACGCTCTCCGCCGCGGAGTGGCAGGCCCTGAAAGCCAAGCTTGCGCCGTACGAAGCATGGGCCGCCGCCAAAACTGGCGCGGAAGTCGCCCCGCTTGGGGCCGAACGGCTCGCCGTCCTCCTCGCAGGCAAGGCCAAGGCAGACATCACCGCACTCGTCGCCAAAGACGCCGCCCTCGAAGCCGAGAACGCCCAGATTGCCGAAGTCGAAAAGCTGTTGCGCTACAACGCGAACCTCGCCATCCTGCTCAACAACTTCGTGAACATGGCCCGCCTCTACGATCCGAAGGCCTGCGCCATCTTCCGCGTAGGAACCCTCTTCATGGACGCGCGCGCCAGCAGCCTTTGCTTCCACGTAGACGACATCGGCGCACATTCCGGCCAAGCCGCCGCCAGCAAGTGCTGCCTCGCCTACTGCCAGATCTCACGCCCCGGCACAAAAGAGACGCGCACCATCTGCGCGGCCTTCACCTCCGGCTTCGCGCAAACACTCTGGGTCGGGCGAAACGGCATTTTCTATGATCTCGACGGCAAAGACTGGGACGCCACGATCGTCAAAATGGTCGACAACTCCATCAGCATCAAAGAGGCTTTCTGGGACCCTTGGCGCAAGATCGCGGCCATGGTCGGCGGCCAGGTCAGAAAGGTGCTGGCCGCCAAGCAAGACGCCGCTCTCGCAAACGCCGCCAAGAAAATCGAAACGCCCATCGCCCCCCCCGCCGAAGCCCCGAAGAAGATGGAAGGCGCTGCCCTCGCATCCTCGGCGGCCGCGCTCGGCATCGCGGTCGGCTTGATCAGCACGGCCATCGGCGGCGTGGTCAGCGCCGTCGCGGGCTTGCCCCTCTGGAAGACGGCCCTAGGGTTGGTCGCCGTGCTCCTGCTGGTTTCAGGCCCCTCGATGATCCTGACGTGGTTCAAGCTGCGCGCCCGCGATGTGGCACCCATCCTCAACGCCTGCGGCTGGGCCGTGAACCGCCGGCTGAGGCTCTCGCTCAAGCTGGGGCGGCTGTTCACCACGGAAGCGACTCTGCCCGCCAACTCTGAACGCCAGTTGATCGACCCGTTCGCCGATGACCACGCGACGCGCAACACAGTCCTCCTGGTGTTGTTCGCGGCTGCGGTTGTAGCTGGCCTCTGGTACGCGGGCCTGCTGGACGGCGCGCTGCCGGCCCCGATGAAAAAGCATTGCTCGAAACCGATCGCTGCCGTCAGCGCCGAGGCTCCAGCATCGGCCGCCGCTCAGGCAACAACCCCGGCCGTAAAATGAAACTGAAACGTCTCATCCTTCCCTCGCTCATGTGCGCACTCCTTCTCGTCGGCTGCGCCACACAGCGCCAACTGATCGAGAAACGCATCGGGCAGAAATCCGACTTTTTCGCAGCCCTGCCGGCCGAGCACCAACAGCGGCTCCGCGACGGCAAAGTGCAGTCGGGCGACACCCATGATGCAGTCTGGATCGTCTATGGCAGGCCTGACCGCATCTTTCAGAAGGTCACAGCCACCTCGACCAACGAGGTCTGGTCCTATGTGGCGCAAAATCTCGACACCTATGACGAGCCGCGCCCCGTCTACTACCCGCTCCGTGCATCTGGCGGCAGAACCATCTGGCACACCGACTACATCTGGGCTCCCCGCACGCGATTCGACACCTACGAATACATGCGCATCGAGTTTCAGAACGACAAGGTCCTCTCCGTCGAAACCGAACAACCCTGACTGTGAGGGCACGGCATCCCACCTGCCCGCCCAGCTCTGAACCCCAAACCCCCGGTCCCTCCTATGAACTTCCCTGACATCTCCATTCTTAACAACCGTTTCGGCGCGCCTGGCCGCATCGCTTTCCGCTCCGGCGAAGCCGGCCTTCCCATCGTCGCACTGGTCAACCAGTACGGTTCCTGCGAAGTGTCGCTTTATGGCGGCCATGTGCTGAGCTATCGCCCGACGGGCCATGGCCCTGTTTTTTTCATCAGCAAGGCGTCCGCCTTCGAACCCGGCAAGCCGATCCGCGGCGGCATCCCCATCTGCTGGCCTTGGTTCGGCCGCTGTCCCGACACGCCGGACAACCCCATGCACGGTTTCGCCCGCATCCTGCAGTGGAACCTGCTCGCCACTGAATACTCCAGCGAAATCACCGAAGTGCGGCTCTCCCTCGAGGACTCTGACCTGACACGCCGCTTTTGGCCCTATGCCTTCGAGCTGAGGTTGCGCATCTGGCTTGACCAGCGCCTGAATATTGAGCTCACCACGGTTAACCGCGACACGCGGCCCTTCACGTTCACTCAGGCGTTCCACCCCTACCTCCGCGTGCGGCAGATCGCAGAGGTCACTGTGCACGGTCTCGACCAAGCTTCCTTCACCGACCGCCTGACCGGGCAGACGGGCAAACAGGAGGGCGCGCTCGGCATAGGCGCAGAGACCGACCGTCTCTTCACACCCACCGCCCCCGAGTGCGTGTTGCACGACGCAAGCCTCGGACGCACCCTCGCCATGACCTTCTCTGGCACCCAGAGCCTCGTGGTCTGGAACCCCTGGATCAACAAAGCCCGCGCGATGCCCGATTTCGGCGACGATGAATATGTGAGCATGCTCTGCCTCGAACCGGCTAACACCGCGGACAGCGCGATCACGCTCGCTCCGGGCGAACAACACGCGCTATCACTCTCCCTCCAGGCCACACTTGCATGAACATCGCCCGATCCAAGCAGAACGTGCTGCGCTACGGACCGGCCGCCGTCATGACCGCGGTGATTTCCGCGCTTTCGCTTGCGCCCGCCCATTTTTTCCACGGAGTCGAGTCTGCGCTGCCGCACATCAGCGGGCTCGATAAAATGGTGCACGCGCTCATGTACGCCGCGCTGACGGCCTCCTATCTGCACGCCGTGCCGCAGCCGAGACGCCGGAGCCTGAAGGCCGTCCTTTGGATCGTGCTGGGCGCGGCCATATACGGCATCGTCATGGAACTCTGCCAGAAATGGCTGACCACCACGCGGTGCATGGACCCTCGCGATGCGCTCGCCAATGCCGTCGGCGCGCTGACTTACGCCCTGTTTGCCTGCGCCTGGGCACGCCCCCAGGCAGACCGGACGAAAACCCTTGCTCAGGACCTCCCGGATTCTGACACCTGATTTCTGTTTAGCAGCACGATAGCAACAGGGATGAAGATGCCCGACACTGACTTTTTCAACGAAGAAACCGATTCCAGCCCCGACGCAGACACGCCGGTCTCTGCCTTGCGCCAGCCGCTCGCCGCTCGCATGCGCCCGCTGGCGCTGGAGGAAGTCCTCGGACAAGACCACATTCTCGGCCCCGGCAAACTCCTGCGCCGAGTCATCGAGGCCGACCGTCTCACCAACCTGATTTTCTACGGTCCGCCAGGATGCGGCAAAACCACCCTGGCCGAAGTTATCGCACGCGTCACCAAACGCCGCTTCGAGCGCACCAGCGGCGTGCTCTCGAACGTGGCCACGCTCCGCAACATCTGCGAGACAGCCAAGCTCTTTAAAGGCGGCCCCGGCACCGTGCTCTTTGTGGATGAGATCCACCGCTTCAACAAGTCTCAGCAAGATGTGCTGCTCCCTTATGTCGAGAACGGCACCGTCACCCTCATTGGCGCCACCACCCACAACCCCAACATCTTCGTCAACAGCCCCCTCACCTCCCGCTCGCTGGTCTTTGAACTGCGCCCGCTCGACGAGGCCTCTGTCGCCGCCCTTGTGCACCGCGCACTCGCCGACGAAACGCGAGGCCTCGGCTACGTGAAAAGCGAGATCACTCCGGATGCCATCGACTTCCTCGCCGCCGTCTGCGACGGCGACGCCCGCCGCGCCCTCACGGCCCTTGAAGTCGCCACGCTTTCCACTCCGCCTGACACCGACGGCGCAGTCCACCTCACGCACACCGTGATGGAGGAGTGCGTCCAGCGCAAGATGGTGCTCTACGATAAAGACGAGGACGGCCACTATGACACCATCTCGGCCTTCATCAAGTCCGTGCGAGGCTCCGACCCGCACGCCGCGGTCTACTGGCTCGCCAAAATGTTGGAGGCTGGCGAGGATCCTCGCTTCATCGCGCGCCGCCTGATCATCCTCGCCTCGGAAGACATCGGCAATGCGGACCCGCGCGGACTGACCGTCGCCGTCTCCGCCATGCAGGCCGTGGAGTTCATCGGCATGCCTGAGGCGCGCATCACCCTCGCCCAAGCCACCACCTACCTCGCCACCGCGCCCAAGAGCAACGCCGCCTACCTCGCCGTAGACGAAGCCCTCGAAGACGTGCGCTCCGGCCGCCTCCTCGCCGTTCCTGAGCACCTCAAGAATGTCCATGTCGAAGCCGTCGGTTGCGAGGGGCTTGACATCGCCTACAAATACCCTCATGATTTCGATCAGCATACGGTTCAGCAAGAGTACCTGCCTGTCACCAAAACGTACTACCGCCCGACTCAGCAGGGTTACGAGGACACCATCGCCAAACGCATGGAGACGGTGGAAAAACTCAAGAAAGGGACACGTCATGCACGTTGACATTTCGCCCAGCAAACACGCGCTCGGCCAGTCCGCAGCCGCCTACGCCGCCGACGGGCTCAGGCAGGCCCTCGCCACCCGCGGCTGCGCCAACCTGATCGTCGCCACCGGCGCCAGCCAATTTGAGATGCTCCAGGCGCTCACCGCAGCCGACGGCATCGACTGGCACAAGGTCACCGCCTTCCACCTCGACGAATACATCGGCCTGCCGATCACCCACCCCGCCAGTTTCCGGGCCTATCTGCGCGCGCGCTTCGTCGCCGCCCTGCCTGCGCACATCGGCGCGTTCCACGAGGTCAACGGCGAAAACCCCGACCCCGCTGCCGAATGCAGCCGGCTGGGTGACCTCATCGCACAACATCCGATCGACGTGGCCTGCATCGGCATCGGCGAGAACGGCCACCTCGCCTTCAACGATCCGCCCGCCGATTTCGACGCCAAAGACGCCTATCTCGTCGTGACCCTCGACGAGGCCTGCCGCAAACAGCAGCTTGGCGAAGGCTGGTTTCCCACCTTTGACGACGTGCCCAAGCGCGCGATCTCCATGTCCATCCCGCAGATCATGAAGAGTCAGCGCATTGTCTGCACCGTGCCTGACGCGCGCAAGGCGAAGGCCGTGAAAGGCACCCTTGAAGGGCCGCTGTCTCCGCGCTGCCCCGCCTCTATCCTACGCACGCATGCCGAGTGCCAGCTTTTCCTCGACCACGGCTCGGCCTCACTCCTGACGCGGCAACACCCCTAATCACCGAGCCCTTCATTTTGTAACAGCAAAACCAACGATACTTGGAGGGCGAGCGTCCTCGCAAGCCGCCGTCATCGCATAAACAACATGAACACGCCCCTCCATATCCCAGGCTTCGTCGACCTGCAGGTCAACGGTTTCGTCGGTGTCGACTTCAGCAGTGAGTCGCTCACCGAAGAGGCCTTCGTGCATGCGGGCCACACCCTGATCGGCCGCGGCACCGCCGCCTTCCTGCCTACGCTGATCACCAACTCCGAAGCGAGGTTGCACCGCAACTTGACGCTGATGGCAAGCGCGCTGAAGAAGGACGCCACGCTCGCGCGCCATGTGCCGGGCCTCCACCTAGAGGGACCTTTCATTTCCAAAGAGCCAGGCGCTGTCGGCGCGCACGATCCAGCCGCTGTCCACGCGCCGGACATCGCCCTTTTCGAACGGCTCTGCGCGTGGTCGGAAGGCCGCCTGCGCCTCCTCACCCTTGCGGCGGAACTCCCCGGCGCAGCGGAACTCGCGCACCACGCCGTCAAGCGCGGCGTCGCCGTCTCCTGCGGCCACCAGCTTGCAGGGCCGGAAGACCTCGCCCGCCTAGCCACAGCCGGAGCGACCGCGCTCACGCACCTCGGCAACGGCATGCCCAACCTCGTGCACCGCCACAGCAATCCGCTCCTCGCGGGCCTCGCCGAGGAGCGCCTCAAAATCCTGTTCATCGCGGACAGCCACCACCTGCCCGTCCACGTGCTCAAAGTCTTCGCGCGCGCCGCTGGCGCGGCCCGCCTCATTGCCACCTCCGACTCTTCGTCTGTCGCAGGTCTGCCGCCCGGAACCTACGATGTGCTCGGCAACACAGCCGTGCTGGAGCCGAGCGGCCTGCTCCACAACCCAGAGAAACAGTGCCTCGTCGGCTCCTCGGCCACGTTGCTCGCCTGCATGAACGTCCTGCACGGCCTCGGCTTCTTCTCGCTGGAGGACCTTGTGCGCATCGGGTTCCGAAATCCGCTGGCCCTCATCGGTCTCACCCCGCAGGACGTTCCCACAGGCAGCTACCCCATCGCCTTCTCCCCCGCCACCGGCTTTACCCTCGTCTGACGCGCGCTCATTTGCAGGCATTCCGCCTTGGACGGACCCTCCCGATTTTGCTATGCTGAAGACGTGAAATAGAGAGTCCCTGAACGGCGCATAATGGGGCTTTCTGCCTCTCCTTTCCGCGCCCGGATATTCTTTCTATGTCCAAGCCTTTCGTCCATCTCCATCTCCATACCAAGTACAGCCTGCTCGACGGCGCCTGCCACATCAAGCCGCTCGTCCTGCGCGCCAAAGAACTGGGCATGAACGCCGTCGCCATGACTGACCACGGCGTCATGTACGGCGCGATCGAGTTCTACAAGACCTGTAAAGCCGAGGGCATCAAACCCATCATCGGCTGCGAAGTCTACATCAACGCCAAGGCCCACCGCTCCAGCCGCGACCCCAGCGTGCCTTACCACCACCTCGTGCTGCTGGCCATGAACGAGGAGGGCTACCTCAACCTCGCCAAGATCAACACGATCGCCCACATGGAGGGCTTCTATTACAAGCCGCGCATCGACAAGGAAACCCTGCGCGCCCATGCGGGAGGCCTGATCGGCCTCGCCGCCTGCCTCCAAGGCGAGATCAATGTCCACCTCCAGGAGCGCCACCTCGACGATGCCGAGAAGGCTGCGCGGGAATACATGGACATCTTCGGGCCGAACAACTTCTTTCTCGAGATTCAGGACCATGGCCTGCCCGAACAGAAGGTCACCAACGAGGGCGTGCGCGAACTGTGCAAACGCACCGGCCTGCGCGCCGTGGTCACCAACGACGTCCACTACCTGCACCAGAGCCACGCCGAAGCTCACGAGGTCATGCTCTGCATCCAGACGCAGACCGTCATGAGCGACCCCAAGCGCATGCGCTACGCGACCAACGAGTTCTACTTCAAGTCGCGCGAGGAGTTGGAGAAGCGCTTCCCCAATGACACCGAAGCCTTCGATCTCACGCAGGAGATCGCCGACCGCTGCAACGTAGAGCTGAAATTCTCCGATGGCAAAGCCGCCAGCCTGCACTTCCCCACCTACGACGTGCCGGACGGCTACGGCGACGGAATGGCTTACCTCATCCACCTAGGCAAAGAGGGCCTCAAGCGCCACTACACTTTCGACTACGACCATCCGGAAACCGACGAGCACAAGATGCTGATCGAACGTTTCGACTACGAGGTCGGAATCATCCAAAAGACCGGCTTCATCAACTATTTCCTCGTCGTCGCGGACTTCATCAACTGGTCGCGCAGCCACGGCGTGCCGGTCGGCCCCGGGCGCGGTTCGGGCGCGGGCTCGATCCTCGCCTACACGCTCGGCATCACCCAGATCGACCCGATCCGCTTCGACCTCATCTTCGAGCGCTTCCTCAACCCTGAGCGCGTCTCGCCCCCCGACTTCGATATCGACTTCTGCCAGGCCCGCCGCGAGCGCACCATCGAATACGTGAAGCAGAAGTACGGCAAAGAACGCGTCGCACAGATCGTCACCTTCGGCCAGCTCGGAGCCAAGACCGTGATCCGCGACATCGCCCGCGTGCTGGAGATCCCGCTCAGCCAGTCGAACGAGTATGCCAAGATGATTCCCGAGGATCCGAAGATCACACTCTCCAAGGCTAAGACCGAGAACCCGCAGTTCGCCGCGGCCTGCAATGTCGAGCCCGACCTGCGCCGCATCATGCAGTTCGCCGAGGTGCTCGAAGGCCTCTACCGCAACACAGGCGTCCACGCCGCTGGCGTCGTGATCGGCGACAAACCGCTCATCGACCTCGTGCCGCTCGCCCGCGACAAAGACGGTTCGCCCGTCACCCAGTACGCCAAGGAGCCGATCGAGGAGGTCGGCCTGCTGAAGATGGACTTCCTCGGCCTCAAGACACTCACCGTCTTGCAGGAGGCGGTCGACCTGGTCAAGCTGGTCCACGACAAGGACGTGGACCTCGTCAAGCTGCCGCTTGACGACGCCAAGACCTTCGAACTCTTCCAGCGCGCGGACACCGTGGGCGTGTTCCAGCTCGAGTCCGGCGGCATGCGCCGCATTTTGGCGGACCTCCAGCCCACCTGCATCGAGGAAATCATCGCTATCTTGGCGCTCTACCGCCCCGGCCCTATGGACATGATCCCCTCGTTCGTGAAGCGCAAGAAGGGCCAGGAGAAAATCGTCTACGACCACCCGAAGCTGGAGCCGATCCTCAAAGAGACCTACGGCATCATGGTCTACCAGGAGCAGGTGCAGCGCGCCGCCCAGGCCCTGGCCGGCTACTCGCTCGGCAAGGCCGACATGCTGCGCCGCGCCATGGGCAAGAAGAAAAAAGAGGTCATGGCCAAGGAGCGCGCGGGATTCATCGAGGGCTGCCAGAAGACGAACAGCATTCCTGCCGACCAAGCCGGCCAGATCTTCGACAACATCGAGAAGTTCGCCGGATACGGCTTCAACAAAGCCCATGCCGCCGCTTACGGGATCGTCACCTACCAGACCGCCTACATGAAGGCCCACTATCCGTCCGAATTCATGTGCGCACAGATCTCCTCTGAAATCGGAAACTTCGACAAACTTCCCGGCTTCGTGGCTGAAGCCGAAGAAATGGGGCTCAAAGTCCTGCCTCCCGACGTCAACCGCAGCATCGACCGCTTCGCACCCGAAGAAGGCAACGTCCGCTATGGCCTGGCGGGCATCAAGAGCGTGGGCGAAGGCGCGGCCGAAGCCATCGTGAAGGAGCGCAAGGAGCGCGGGCCCTTCACCAGCTTCGCCAACTTCAGCGAGCGCGTCGACCCCGCCGCCGTGAACAAGCGCGTGCTTGAAGCGCTCATCAAGTGCGGTGCGATGGACTGCTTCGGCATGCACCGCGCGCGCCTTTTCAACAACATCGACTTCGCCCTCTCGCGCGCCGCCGAAAAGCTGCGCGAGAAAGCCAGCGGCCAAAGCAATCTTTTCGATATGCTTGGCGCGGCCGACTCCGGCTCCGCCAACCCCGACCACCTGCCCGATTGCCCCAAGTGGATCGAGAAAGAGAACCTCACCGCCGAGCGCGATCTGCTGGGCATCTACATGACCGGCCATCCGCTCACCCGCTACCGCCGCATCATCAAAGACATTCAGACCTTCTCACTCGCGAAGGTCGCAGAAGCGCCGGACAACAAGGACATCCGCGTGGCCGGCATGGCAGCCTCCGTCACACGCCGGATCAGCAAGCAGAGCAAGGAGCCTTGGGCCGTTCTCGTGCTTGACGACGGCGAGACCAGTATCGAGGTGCTCGTTTTCTCCGAGGCCTTCAAAAAGTTTGAAGGCGCGTGCATCGCCGACCAGCCCGTGCTCATCTGCGGCACGCTCTCCAAGCGCGACGATCAGCCCAAAATCATCGCCCGCGAGGTCTACCCGCTCATGGACGCTCCGCGCCACTTCGGCGAAAAGGTCGTCGCGGCCATCAAGGTCGAGGACGGCCTCGCACTCAAACGGATCGACGGCCTGCGGCAGTTGGTGGACAAGCATCCCGGCACCGTCCCCCTGCTCGTCTGCCTCATGTACCCCGACAAAAAGAAGGTGCTGATCCAGCCCAACCGCACGCTCACCATCGACCCCTCGCCGGAGTTCATCACCGACGCCGAAGCCCTGCTCGGCCGCAACAGCATGAAGTTCATGGCGAAGAAGGATATCTACAAAGAGCCCCGTCCCGAGCGCCGCTGGTCCCGCGACCGCGCCGCAAGCTGAGTCCGATGAAAATGACGGCGGATTCCACAGGTCCGACGCATCTTAGTTTTACCGCAAAAGCCGCCGGTTTGCGGTTTTTGCGAACAATTTTCACTTTCTAGCAAAACGGGAAGAATTTTAGATGCGCTTGCCCTTGCGAATTCCGTCTCCGGCATTGACAGCATGCGGGGATTCCTAAAAGGGATCGACAGCCGGTTCACGCGCGACGAGGAAGACCGCGTATGAACGTCGTCGACACCTCCGTTTGGATCGAATTCTTCATAGAACAGGCCACGCTCTGGACACAAGACGAACACTTCGCTGGGTTGCCCGGAGTCGAAGACCGAGTCAAACACGAAAAGAGGCCTTTTTAAGCCTCACCCTCCTGTAAACGGCGAAAACAAGCAGCAGTCCAGAAAGCACGGTCGCGGAACCGTAACAGGTGATCTGAATACTCTGCGTGACCAAGAGCGGCACCGTTTTATCTCCCGGATACCACGCAACCGGGTACAGCGGACGCCCAAGCAAGAACGACATCAATCCCGCAGCTTCCGACAGAACCTCAGTCACCGCAATGACGGCTGCAACACCGGCAAGAGCCTCGCTGATACGGAGCTTGGGCAGGTTGCCGACGCTGGCCGCCACAGCGAGATAAAGCCCGAACGCCAACCCCGGCCCTATCGAGGCCACGAAGGCGCAACACGCGGCTTGAGCGGCCGCGCTCCCAGCACCCAACACATTCGGATGATACACGGTGAAGTGCTCGGCGGCGATGCGCACAATAATCTGGTCATGGGCCACCGCGTATGCGGCCACCATCGCCCACGTGCCCACCGTAATCACGTTCATGCGGAATGACTCAATGAATCTTCTAACATCCGGCATGGTTTTCGGAAAAAAGTAATTTTATAAGAGCCACGCTCCAGACGTCGCTGGAGCCGCGGTAGAACCTCGAACTAAGCACATTCTCCGAAGAAGGCACGGACTTCGGATACAAATACCTCGGGCTGGTCGGTGTGGACCAGATGCCCCGCGTCAGGGACGGTCACAAATTGCGCCGCAGGGAACCAGCCGCGGATCAGTTCCTCGTCTTGCCGAAGGCGGAAGGGCGAAGTCTCGCCCGCCATGAACAGAGCCGGCCCCGTGTATGGCGCGAACAGCGGCGGCGCGTCGCTGACCGTGCGGTAGTTGTCGATCAAGTACTGGAGTGGCACGCGCCAGACGAACCGTCCTTCCGCGTCCCGCACAATGTTCTTGAGAAGAAAATCGCGCGTCGTCTGCAACGGAATAAACTGCGACAGCGCCGCGTCCAGTTCGCTGCGCCGCGTAGCAGCCGCCAGATCGACCTGCTGGCACGCCCGCAACACGAAGAGATGCACCGGCTGGATGGCGCGCGGAGAAATATCGACGACCACCAGCCCGCGCACGCTGTCGGCTCGGTTCGACGCCATCTGCATCGCGACCTTGCCGCCCATGGAGTGGCCGATCACGAAAACTCGGCCGTCGATCCCCTGCGCGTGCAGCGTCTCGATCACGTCGTCGCCCATGCCGCACAAATCCACATGAGCCACATGCGGCGACCGCCCGTGGTTGGGCAGATCGAGGCAGATCACCTGGTAACGGTCAGCTAGCGCGGCGCGCACGCCCCGCCAGTTCTCGCACGACCCCATCAGGCCATGCAGGATCACGACGGGATCGCCCGCGCCTTCGCTCTCGCTGTGGAGTCTCATCACCTCGCTCAGAAACTCAGGTTATTTAGGCTGTAGGCTACTAGATGGCTGGCGATTGCGACTTAAGCGAACAGCCCTTCATCCTAACGGCCTACAGTCTAAAAACCGCCTCACCTACACCGTCGTCATCCACGCCTTGACGGACTTCTTGTCCAGTTTGCACATCAGCGCCGTGGCGGTCAGATCCGCCTGCGCGTCAGTCAGCTTGGCGGTGTCGAGGTCGATCATGCGGTCAGCGAGCAACAGCGCCGTGGCCAGCGCCTGCGTGCAGTCGCGGATGAAGTCCTTGCGGCAGCCGATCGGATCGTCCGGGTCGCCGTCGGAGCGCAACATGTGGCAGTCGTACTCCACCACGCCCTTCCAGCCGACCTTGCGCAGAGCCCAGAACATCTGCACCGTCTCCTTGAGCCCTTCTGGGCCGATGAGCGGAGGGAAGTCGTTGTCGAACTGCGCCTTGATCTGGCTGCCGAAATGCAGGAAAAACAGCTTCTTCATGCTGGTCAGGTAGCCGACCGTGTGAACCGCGTTCAAAAGCGCCATGCTCTCGTGCTGCAGCAGTTCGGGGTTCACACCGAAAAACCCGGGGTGCTTCAGATGGCCGAAGATGAAGCCCACCGCATGACCCGATGTCGGCAGGAACATGTGGCCGCGCGGCTCGTTGGGTTTGGGCTCGATCGTGGCCCCCACGTAGTTCGTAAACTTCTTCGCCTTAATATAGTCGTAAACCGCATTCAAGCCATCCGCCAGCCAGGAGTAAACGTTCTTCCAGTCCACGTTCACGGGGACTTCGAAACCGTCGCGAGCAACCCAGTAGGTGTAATGCTTCGCGCCGAAAAATGCGCCGATGCGCAGCGTGCGCTCGACCTTTTTCTTAGCCAGCGCGCGGATTTTCGGGTCGGGGTTGGTCAGACCGCCCTTGCGGAACAGCTTGTTGCCATGCAGCCCGCATGTGGCCGTGTTGATATACAGCCCGGCGCCCTCGAGCACCTTCTTGATCGCCTGCAGCTTGGCATAGGTCTCGCTCTTCGGGTCGAGGTCGTCCTCCAGATGCTCCGGATCCCACGGCACCAGATCGTCGTCATGAAACGACGTGGACTCGATCAGCCCCTCTTTCGCGGCGTCGGCCAACAGCTTCGCCACCTCTAAAGAATCAATCTTGGGCAACACCGGGCCGCCGAACGGATCGCCCAAGGGATTGCCCACACACCAGAACGGCATTGACCGCAACGTCACCGGGTCAATGTTGAACGCTTTTTTACTCATTCAAACACCTCATTTTATTGGCTTCCAATAAGCCCATGTTTAGCTTCAAGAATAGCGTTTTCCCGGCATGCCAATCAAGCCGTAAGTACCACAATTGTTTCGCTGAAAATCGCCTGTGCCCGAAAGACAGGGAACCCTTGTTTGCCGAAGCAAGTCCACAACCTTGCGCAGGATATACCTTTTTTGTATTATGTGAATGGTAATGGTTGTTCACGAATGCTTTTCCAGAGAAAATGAGACGGCATGAAGAAATGGATTTCACTCGCCCTGCTCCCTCTATTCGCCTCGCTCGCGCAAATTCCGCAAGATCCTGTTGTCAGCCTGGAGGACACCGCTTTCATCCGAGGCAAGCCATTCAAGAACGTCACGTTGGAGATGAGCCTCAAGCCGTTCAAAAAGAACGATCCCGCCTTTATTCGGGGTGTCTGCCGCGAGGTGTTCACCCAGTGGGCACCGCTCATCCGCCATGCCGACCAAGTCTCCGTCATGATGTGGACCGCCGACGGCTCGGAGATTCTCGACTACACCGGCGACCCCAAGCAGCGCCTCGAATGGGCCATGTACATCGGCAACCCCAATTCAGGACGCGCCGTCGGTTCGGAGCCCGACGCGCCGCTTTCGATCCATGACCGCGCCTTCCTCTACATGCCCAACCCGCCCGAATACACGATGGGCGACTTACGCCTCATCGTGCAGGCCCTCAAGGAAGAGGGCCGCCGCATCACCGGCAAGCCCGTGCGCGTGGGCGCGACCTTCGACCCGGGCCCCGAGTTCGCCAAGTCCGATTTCAAGTACAAGAAGCATCCTGAAATCTGTATGGCGGCCACGATGGGCCACAAGAGCTTCGTCTGCTGCTACGCCGTGCTTCACAAGGACGAGTCGGAATACGCAGGCTTTCCCGAAGGCATTCCGGAGGGCACGCCTTTCGGCAGTTTCTTTGGCCGCCAGGCACAGCGTTTCCTCACCGACATGGGGTATGACTACATCTGGTTCTCCAACGGCCTCGGCTTCGGCCTAGAGACTTGGGCTTCCACTGGCGCGATCTTCACAGGCAAGGAGTTCAATGCTCCCAAGCTTTTCGAGACACGCGCGAAAATCATCGATTTCTGGAAGCTCTTCCGCAAAGAGTGCCCCACGTTCCGCATCGAAACGCGCGGCACCAACCTCTCCACCGGCATCGACCTCGCCAAAGACGGCGTGGACCTGCGCGAGATCTACCGCGGCGGCTTCAACCTGCTGCCTCCGCCCAACTCGCCCTGGGCCGCGCTCGACGGCGACTTCGGCCTCGAGCTCACCGGCTATCTTTCGCGCATGGCGGAGCTGCCGGACGAGGACTACATCTTCCGCTTCTACACGCACGACCCCTGGTGGGTCAACAGCCCGTGGCTGGACCGCTACGGACGCGAGCCGCACGACATCTATCTGCCGCTGGCTTGCGCCCGTGTGAACCGCGACGGCAACGTGGCGCTCCCCTCGCACCTCAACCTTCTCACCGTCGACAACTCGTTCGGCAATATGCCCGCGCAAGTTCCGAATGAGGTCATCCCCCGCATCCTCGAAGGCCGCGCCGATGCACCCGACGAGCCAGGCCCCTTCGTCTGGGTCTACCCCTTCGACGAGTATCACGACTGGGCCTATAAGAATCAAGAGCGCCTCGGCGAAGTCTTCAGCGGCGACTGGGTGATCCGCCAAGCCATCAATGCCGGCTTTCCGCTCAACACCGTGGTCTCCACGACCGGCTTTCTCTCCTCGCTAGAAAAGAAACCGGGGCTCTACCGCAGCACGGTGCTCGTCACTATCGCGCCTGAAGCGGGCTCGAAGGTCGAGGCGCGCCTCATCCGCTTTGTGCAGGAGGGAGGCCAGTTGCTCGTCTACGGCCCAATCACTCACGCGGGCCCTGCATTTCTAGAGTTCGCCAACCTCGCCACAGCTGAACCGCTCGAAGGCGTATTCGAGGTCGCGAACCAAGGGACAGGCGACGCATTCACGCAGATCCAAAGCCCCTCGAAGATACGCCACACAGCACTTGTGAACGGAGGCGGCGTAGAGCCGGTTGTCAAGGATCGCACCGATTCCGCCACGAAGGTGCTGACCACGATGAAGCAGGGCTCTCAGACACGCGATGTCTTGGTCGCGCGCAGCCGTCCCGAATGGAAAGGGGGCAAAGTGCTCTACTTCCGCGCCACAAACTCCAATCGCTACACCGGCGGACGCCTGCTGACGCCGGACAGCCCCGAGGAATTCTTCAACGGCCCGCTGCTGATGCGTTATGCGCTGAGCGAGTTCGGCTTCACTTTCCTGCAGGACCGCCTGCGCCCCAACACCAAGTGCCCTGTGACTTGTGTCGCACGCAGCCACAACGGCTTCTATTTCTCTGGCTACACACCCGACACCACAGTCCGTCAGCGCTTCCGTTTCCCGCAAGGCGCACCTCTGCTACTCGGCTATGAAACCGTGCTCGAGAAAGGCTGCTCAACCTACTCTCTGCCGCGAGGCTGGCATCGCGAGTGCCGCGTCTTTGTGTCTCAGCCCACCGACGGACGCGTCGGGATCAACGAATGCCACTCGAATGAAAAGGGCGTCGTGCGCCGTCTCGAAGTCGACGGATTGGATCACGCGACTGTGACCTTCTACCCAGGAGCCGAAGCTCACGAAGACAACATCCGCACCTATCTCAACTCGGCTTATCCTTGGCTTAAAGGCCGCATTCCCTTTCGAAAGGGCCCGGAAGCTTTCGGAGCCTGTTACCAAATCACTGACGTTACCGGCCGACTCTGCATCGCGTGGTAAGTCGAAACTGGAAACTTGAATTCAGAAGCACGTTTTAAAACCCAATCGCCGACAGCCCCAAAGCCCCTTATGCCAAACGCGTTCCTCGCTTTAGAATTCGAACCCGCGACTGCCGAAGCCGCCGCGTTTCATGTCACGCCTGCCCCCTTGAAGCTGAGTGTTTTCTTCCGCGGCGGCGACTGGTCAGATGGGACGAGAGGAAAAAGATATGACTGAGCAACTTCTTCAGAAACTCCGCCCCCAAAAAAGGTTCTGGGTCGCGTCCTTCGGCGTGGCAGCGGCACTGATTGTGGTCACCGGCTATGCCCAGTACCGCGCAGGAAAGAGGCATGTTTCGCAGGAATGGATTCAAACCCTTGGCGCCGTTGGCGCGCTGAAGGCCAACCAGTTCGACGAGTGGCGCAAGGAGCGCCTTGCCGACGCGATTCGCTTTGCGCAGGGCCCGTCGCTCGTTACCGCCGCACGGGATTTGATCCGGAACCCCGATGACCCCGATTTCCGCAAGGCCGCCAAGCTCATGCTGGATCTCAACCTTAAAAGCGGCATCTACCAAAACACACTCATGGTCTCACCCACTGGGGCCGTTCTGATGTCCTCGGTCGCGGTCTCCGAACCCTTACAAGAAACAACACGGCAAGCCATCCGAACCGCGTTCACAACCCGGTCCCCCGCCCTCTCTGACCTCTACCGGTACGGCAACAACCAAGCACATATCGACACGGCAGCCCCCATCTGCGATAAGGACGGGCAGCCCATCGCCGCGTTCATTCTGCGTACCGATGCCTCCGACTTTCTCTACCCGCTCATCCGTTTCTGGCCGACCGACAGCCCGAGTGCCGAGACTCTGCTCGTCAGACGCGATGGCGACGACGTTGTTTTCCTCAACGATCTGCGTCACAGCACCAACGCCAATGCGGCCGTGCGTTTCAGGATGCCTCTGACACGCAAAGCCCTCCCTGCGGTTCAAGCGGTCCTCGGATTCCATGGCGTTTTCGAAGGCCAAGACTACAGAGATGTCGCCGTGCTGTCCGATATCCGTTCCGTTCCGGACTCTGACTGGGGCCTCGTCACTAAAGTAGACCGAAGCGAGGTCCTGAGCGACATTCGATACCACGCCTTTGTCATCGTGCGTTTAGCCAGCCTCGGCATTCTGCTCGCAGCCGCCCTGACCGCCGCAGGTTACCGCAGGCGGCAGAGCCATCTGTATCGCGACCTTTACAAGATCGAGCGGGAAAAGCGGGAAGCTCACGAGAAATTTGAGACCATTCTCTACAGCATTGGCGACGCGGTCATCGTCACAGACGACAAAGCCTGCGTGCGCCAAATGAACCCTGTGGCAGAGCACCTGACAGGCTGGAAAGAAGCTGAAGCCATCGGGAAACCGCTCCAAGAGATTTTCCACATCATTAACGAAGAAACGCGGCAACCTGTCGAGAACCCGGTCTGGCGTGTCTTGCGTGAAGGCAAAGTCGTGGGACTTGCCAACCACACCACACTCATCGCGCGCGACGGCACAGAGCGGCCCATCGCCGACAGCGGTGCGCCTGTGCGTGACGAACGCGACACCATCAACGGCGTGGTGCTGGTGTTTAGAGACCAGTCTGTGGACTATGCCGCGCAGAAAGCCTTGCGCGAAAGCGAAACCCAGTACAGCGACCTCTTCCGCAACATGACGGAAGGGTTTGCCCTGCATCAGATCCTCTGCGACGAACACGGCACACCCGTCGATTACAGGTTCCTCAAGATCAACCCGGCTTTCGAGCGCCTGACCGGCCTGAGCTCAGCTCACATTATCGGACACCGCGTTCTCGAAGTGATGCCTGACACGGATACCCACTGGATCGAAATTTACGGTGCCGTCGCGAAAACCGGCAAAGCCGTCCATTTCGAGAACTATTCATCGGCGCTGCACCGCCATTTTGAAGTCACCGCTTTTTGTCCGCGTCCAGGCCAGTTCTGCACACTTTTCGACGACATCACCGAGAAGAAGAAGAACGAGGAAGCGCGCAAAGCCCTCGAAGGCCAGCTCCAACAGTCGCAGCGCATCGAAGCGGTGGGGCGGCTGGCTGGCGGAGTCGCGCACGACTTCAACAACATGCTGGCCGTCATCGTCGGCAACGCCGAGTTGGCCAAAGAGCGGCTCGAAGACCTCCATCCGATTCATGCCGACCTGCACGAAATCATCAAAGCCGGCAAGCGCTCCGCCGACCTCGTGCGGCAGCTCCTGGCCTTCGCCAGCAGGCAGACAATCATGCCCCGCGTCTTGAACCTGAACGACACGATCTCCGGCATGCTCAACATGCTCAAACGGCTGATCGGCGAAGAGATCAAGCTGGATTGGCATCCTGCCGCAGGCCTCTGGAATGTCAAGCTGGACCCCAGCCAGATCGACCAACTGTTGGTCAACCTTACGGTCAATGCGCGCGACGCGATCAACGGCGTCGGTGAAATCAGCATTCAGATGAGCAATGTGACCGTTTCTCAAGCCGACAACGAAGCGCTTTCCACTTGCCCCTCAGGATCATTCGTCCTGCTCAGTGTCAGCGACGACGGGTGCGGCATGGACGCTGACACTCAGGCCCATATTTTCGAGCCATTTTTCACCACAAAGCAGAAAGAAGTCGGCACGGGGCTGGGCCTCTCAACTGTTTACGGGATCGTCAAGCAGAACGATGGGTTCATCCGCGTCACCAGTGCGCCGGGCGAGGGATCGCGCTTCGACATTTACCTTCCGCGCCACGAAGCTGACGTGCCGTCCGACAGTGGCCCGATTGGCGTGCCCGCCGCGCCACTGAATGGCTCGGCGACCATTCTGCTGGTCGAGGATGAACCTGCGCTCCTTTCTCTCGCTGAAACGCTGATCAGCCGATTAGGTTACATCGTCCTTCCGGCAGGGGGCCCAGAGGAGGCGATCCAAGTGTCCGATTCATATGCGGGCGACATCCATCTGCTGATGACCGACGTGGTCATGCCGGAAATGAGCGGGCATGAGCTGTGGAAGCGGCTCATCCAGCAACGCCCCACCCTGAAGAGCCTCTACATATCAGGCTACACCGCCAACATCATTGCCCACCACGGGATACTCGACAACGACATTCACTTCCTTCAGAAACCGTTCTCAACTGAGTCCCTTGCGGCAAAGCTTCGCGACGTTCTATCAACCCTCAACCCCGAAAACAGGAAATGACCATGAAACGCATAGCAACCCTGTCCCTCCTCATCTGCGCCAGCGCGATTCAAGCCCAGACCGTCTATAAGGCCGACTGGGAATCGCTCGACAAACGCCCCACACCGCAGTGGTGGCAAGAGGCGAAATTCGGCATTTTCATCCATTGGGGCGTCTACGCCGTGCCCGCCTATGCGCCCACCGATGCGGCCAACGTTTACGCGAAATACTCCGAGCATTACTACAACCGCCTGCTCACCAAGAACGCGGCCTTCACCAACTTCCATGCCCGGACCTACGGAGCCGAGACCCCGTACACGGATTTCGCCAAGCAATTCCGCGCCGAACACTTCAACCCGGACCAGTGGGCTGACCTCTTCAAGAAGTCGGGCGCACGCTATGTCGTGCTGACCTCCAAGCACCATGACGGCTTCGCGCTTTGGCCCAGCGCCCTCAGTCCGCACTGGAACAGCCAGTTCATCGGCCCTCATCGCGACCTCGCCGGCGACCTGATCGCGGCCGTCCGCAAACAGGGCCTGCACATGGGCTTTTACTACTCGCTGCTCGAATGGAACAACCCGCTCTACTCGAAGGAAACCATCGGACGCTGGAATGCCGAGATGAATCATCCTCAGATGAAGGAACTGGTCACCCTCTACAAGCCAGACGTGCTCTGGACCGACGGCGAGTGGGACTACTCCGACGAAGAGCTCCGCAGCGCCGACTTCCTCGCCTGGCTCTATAACGAGTCGCCGGTCAAAGATACGATCGTGGTCAACGACCGCTGGGGCAAGAAAACCCGCGGCCTGCACGGCGGCCACTACACCACCGAGTACGACCTCGTCCACACAGGCAGCGCCCTCGACACCCAGTTCGTACACCCGTGGGAAGAGTGTCGCGGCATCGGCGGCTCTTTCGGCTTCAACCGCTTCGAGACCACCACCGACTATATGACCTCTGCCCAGTGCGTCGAAACCCTGGTCGAGAAGGTCAGCCGCGGCGGCAACCTGCTCCTCAACATCGGCCCGCAGGCAGACGGACTGATTCCCGTGATCATGCAGGAACGTCTGCTCGACATGGGCAAGTGGCTCGATGTGAACGGTGAAGCCATCTACAGCACCACCGCGTGGCAGCACCGCCCCAAGAACATGCGCGAAACGAAGATCTACTTTTCCAAGAAGCCCAACGCGCTCTACGTCATCTGCGCACGCTGGCCGCAGGCACCGATCGTCATCGACCACCTCGCCAAGGCGGACTCTGTATCGCTGCTGGGCAGTCAGCTCCCGGTCACCTTCACCTGTGCCGACGGCAAGCTCACGCTCCAGCCCCCCGCCCTCAACCCCGGCAATATGCCGTGTGATTTCGCCTGGACCTTTAAAATCGCAAACCCTCAGTAGCGGCATTCCTGCCAAGGGGCGCGTCCTCTTCCATGCGTGAAGAAATGGTGCTGGCTATGGCCCCTTGGCCTTTTTCGTGGCGCCCTTTTGTCAAGTCAAAGGAAGAAAACGTGGCCACCTTCGGAGATTTGTTGCGCTCCTTCATCGCCGCATCTGGCGCTACGCTGGCTTTATCCTCCTTGGCCGCAGACGAGTGGCCGCAGGCCCGAGGACCGACCGGTCAGGGCGTCTCGGAGGCACGCGCTTTGCCCGTGACGTGGAGCGAAAAGCAGAACATCGCCTGGAAAACCGAAATCCCCGGCAGCGGCTACTCTTCTCCTGTCGTTTCAGGAAGCCGTATCTGGCTGACGACTTCGCCAGACAAAGGCAAGTCGCGCCACGTCCTGTGCGTGGCGCTCGACACCGGCCAAATCACGCAGGATATCAGCCTGTTCACCTGCGAGAAGCCGGAGCTCTGCCACACGCTCAACAGCTATGCAACACCTACCCCGGTCTTGGAAAAGGACCGTGTCTATGTCACGTTCGGCTCGCCCGGCACCGCCTGCCTCTCATCAAAGACCGGGGAGAGAATATGGGAACGCCGCGACCTCATCGTCGATTACCGCGACGTCGGCGCGGCTAGCTCGCCGATCCTCTACCGCAACATGCTCATCCTCACTTGCGACGGACAGACGGGAGACAGACAGTTCGTCACGGCGCTCGACAAGAACAGCGGAGCGACCCTCTGGAGAACCGACCGCATCTTCAAGGACGGCAAGGCTCCCCAACAGGTCCACTCCTCCGGCGTCCCTCTCGTTATCCGCGTGAACGGCCACGACCAGTTGGTGAGCCCGGGCGGCCACGGTGTTCACGCCTACGATCCCGGCACCGGGGCCGAGATCTGGCAAGTCTGGTACGGCGGCTGGTCGGTGGTGCCACGTCCGCTCTTCGCCGACGGACGCCTCTTCATCTGCAGCGGCACCGTTGATCCTGTCCTTCTGTGCATCCGTCCCGAAGGTGCGGCAGGCGACATCACAGAGAAAGGTGTCCTTTGGAAAAGCACCAAGAACGTGCCGGATATGCCTTCTCCGCTTCTGGTGAACAACCGGCTCTACACCATGACCGCCACCACGCTGAGTTGCCTAGAGCCCGCCACAGGCAAGGAGATCTGGTCTGGCAAGCTCCCCGGCCAACACATGGCCTCACCCATTGCCGCAGACGGACACATCTTCCTTTTCTCACGCGGCAAAACCAGCACGGTCGTAGCGCTGGGCGACACCTTCAATGTCGTCGCGACCAACCGGCTGGACGAAGGCTGCATGGCCTCGCCCGCCGTCGCCGGTCACTCGCTCATCGTACGCACTATGAGGCATCTGTACCGCATCGGGAAGTGACTCCGGATCACTTCCCTTCCGGCTCGCAGTAGGCGCGGATTTCGAAGACGCGGGCTGAAGGATCCCCGTTTGTGGCCTCCACGGTCAGACGCACTTTCGAAGCGGCCAGCTTCGGGAAGTTGTGGACACGGTGCCGCAGGAAATTGTCTGTCACCGCTGCAACCTCTCGCCACACTTGGCCGTCGAACGCTTCAACGCGGTAATCCTTCACACACAGCTTCGAAACCGGCTTCTCAGGCTGTTTAGGATTCAGATCGGTGTCGAACGTGAGCCGCACCGAGTTCAGATCGACCCTCTTGCCCAGGTCAAGTTCGATCCACTGTGGCAGGGGCTGCTGCGAGTCTGAAGCCCACAGATGACTCTGCTTGCCCACGATGCGCGATACGCCATCGACCACATTCTCGGGACGGTAGTCGGTCTGGAAATGCAAAGCCGGCTCCGTGTAAAACGCATACTGTTGACCCTTGACCACCGTCCATGGCCTGCCTTTGTCGCCGCCGTACGCGCGACACCCTTCCGGCATGCTACTGTCCACCAGCGCCCAACTCACACCCGGCGTCTTGGGCAGCCACAGCCAGACATAGGGCTGAGCCAGCACGCAATCGACTTTGAAGGACACGTACGCGCGCCGGCCTGCCGGAACTTTGGCCGTCGCGGCAGCCACGTCGTCGGCTGCCGAGAAATCACCCGCCTCCTTGGCTCCGCGAACATGCAACGTCACGTCAACGGCCTCTCTGTTTTCGGAGATCAGGCACAGGTTGACTTTGCCGAGCCGATCCGTCAGCCCGCGCGGGAACATCACCGCACGCTGCATATTCAGCTCGTGCGCATCATCCGTCTTGTACGAGGCTTTCGAGTACTCCGAGTAACTCCGCGTGCTCGACGCCGTCACCTTCGCCGTCCTTGCGAGATCGGCTGGATCCTCGTTCACGACACCGGGAATGTACTGGTCGCTTTTCAGCAACGCCTGCTGTAGTTCGCCGATGTACTGCTGCCCCAACTCACGCGGCATAATGCGGTGTTGGCAGCAGAGCGCAGCTGCCGTGCCAGCAGCCTGGCCCACGGTCGCCAGTGTGGCCTCCACGCGCACCGTGCCCAGAGCGATATGCGTCACGCTCATGTGCCTGCCGGCGAAGAGCAGATTCGCGATGTTGGTCGAGTAGGTCGAGCGGAAAGGAATGCTGTAGATCGGCACGTGCCCGTCGTAATAGTATGGTCCCTCTTTACCGGACATCACGCCATGTGGGTTGTGAACGTCCAGACTCCACCCGCCGTACGAGATGCGGTCCGGAAAATTCGTCCCGGCTTCCGCGTCCTGCTGTTTCATGATGTAGTCGCCCACGAGCCGCCGCGTCTCGCGCCGCGCGTCCATGTGCGGCACGTAGGTCAGCGCATAGTTCCGCGCTTTCGCCTTGTCGGTCCACCCGTTTTTGATGAAGCCCCAGTAAGCGAACGTGATCCGCACCAGCTCGTCGCGGGCAAATTCGGGATCCTCGAGGTCGTCGACGTCGCCCGGATGCTCCAGCCACCACTGCCCGCCCGTGAACCCTTTCGGAAAACGGTGAAACTCCTCATACGGCGGCAGCTTGTAGGCCCAGGCCGGAGGCGTATAGTCGACGGGCTTGCCTGCGTCCTCTGCACGATAGGAGCACGCCAGATTGCCCATGATGCAGCCGCTCATCGTAATCTTATCAGCCTGCGGCGGCGCGGCCGTCTCACCGAACTCCTCGCGCGACTCCCGTCCGAAGCGGTATTTCGCTCCAGCGTAGTAACCCACCCAGCCGTCGCCTGTGCAATCGACAAAGAACTTGCCGCGATACCGGCTGCTCGCGAGCGTCAGCGTGTCCACAGCCCGCACGGCACCGATGGTCGCAGCATCCTTCATGTCGGCAGCCATCACGCGCTGGTTGAAGAAAACCGCGAGATTCTTCTCGCCGTTGGCCATGGCCTGGAACGCCTCGCTCACGCGCGGATTTCCGTTCTTCGTGCGAATGAGCGTCGCCTCCTCCATGATCCCGCCCTCGCGGGCGTTGGGGTGCGAGACGCTCGCCCCTGCCACACCCACGCCCAGCTCGGTGCTGGCGTTGCCGCCCAGCACGGGCCGGTCCTGCACCAGCGCTGTCTTCGCGCCCATGCGCGCCGCCGCAATCGCTGCGCCGCATCCCGACGTGCCTGCGCCCACCACGATCACGTCGAACTCGCCCATGTCCTTGACTTCGCCCGACATGCCGGTCAGCCGCGCCCGCTCGCGCTGGCAGGCCTCCAGCTCTTCCGGAGGATGGTACGTGAGATCGCGCGTCAGAATGAGTGCGTCACAGCGCGCGAAGGCGCCTGAAAGATCGACCAGAGCCAGCCTGGCTAGCCCCTTTTTCAGCTCGAACTCACCTGCCGACTCCCACGTCCAGGCGCTCGACGGTGCCGCACCGAGCGTCTGCCTCGACTTCTGGCCGTTGACGGAGACCGTGAATTGGCCGGGCGAATACTCCTTGAGCCAGTTCTTAGTGCGCACCCATACGCGGTAATTGCCCGCCTGCGGCACCTTCACCTCGGTCACGGCGTCTTTGATCGGTTGACAGACGCCAGCGGCCAGCAGATAGGCCGAACCCATCTTATGCACGAACTGCGTGTCAATGCGCCACTCGCCGTAGTCGGAAAAGTCCTCGGCTTCGACCCACAGAAAACCGTCCACGACCATTTTGGCTTCCGTTGGCGGCTTCCTGAACCGCGCCAAATCTTCCAGGCTACCCGGCACCACCGGCTCCGTCTCAGCAGCTCCCGCCGCAAATGCAAACAAGCCCAACGCCATCGCCGCAATAGAATTCAGTGTCATCTGCTTTCCCCTGTGTGTCTTCATCATACCATCCCTCCAAATTCGCCGACAACGCTCTTTTGACGCGAAAGAAAAGAAGTTCGGTGTCGCCTTGGCAGCAGGCGACTCGCACCGTTGGCCTGTTCATGGAGCACAGCGTGTGCGATGGGTCTTCTAGCCACCGCCGCAAACGCGGGACTCATAAAGTTCAATGGGAAGGCCGTCAGGATCGGCGAAGAAGACAAAGCGCTTGAGCGTGTGCTCATCCGTCCGGACGTCCTCGACCGCAATGCCGGCGGCTTCCAACTGCGCTTTCCAGAGCGCAACGTCGTCCACCCCGAAAGCGAGATGGCGCAGGCCACAGGCTTCCGGGTAAGAGAGCCGCTTCGGCGGATTCCGGAAAGAGAAGAGTTCAAGCTGAGAGCCGTCCGGCAGCGCCAAATCGAGCTTGTACGACTGGCGGTCACTGCGGTAGTTCTCAGCCACGATGCGCAGCCCCAGTAACTCCGTGTAGAACCGTTTCGAGGCGGGGTAGTCCGAACAGATGATGGCCACGTGATGGATGCGGTCAAGTGTCATAAATAGCCGCCTACTCCGCAACGATCACGCGGTGGATGTCGAGCTGCGGCACCGTGAACATCGCCGCCCCGTCGCGGTAAATAAAGGCCAGCGGCTGACCGCCGGGCTCCAGCGTCAGTTTCGCCGGTTTGGACGGCAACCTCAGGGTCACAGACAGCGGCCCGACAGGCTGGATCGTCTCCTGAATCGGCTCCGTCTGGTGTGGCCCCGACGTGTTGACGAGATTGACCAGCAACTTGTCCTTCTGGCGCATGAGGCACACGTCCACGTCCGAGGAGCCCGTCACTTCCACCATCGGCTTAGGGAAGAGCCTCCTTGCCAAATCGTTCAGAAAGTTGCGGACCACTGGGCTGCGCAGGCCGCTGTAACTCTGTCCGAGCTCCGCGTACACCGCCGCGATCGTCCCTTTGCCCAACGCCGAGATCGACGCTGCAGGCTGCGAACCCGCCTTGGCCTCCGCCTGCAAGGTTCCAAACGTCTCCGCGCCAGAAACCAACTTGACTCCTTGCGCAAAGCCCTTTGTCTGCGCCTGCCCGCCACGGTACCCCAGCAGCTGCGGCTTGGCCGCGGGCTCGCCGTCGAGTGTCACTCCCAGTTCTGCCTGAAAGAGCGCCGCGCTCTTCGGCCCGACCAACAACAGACTGCCCCCCTTCTTCACATAAGTGACAAGGTCCGCTCTGAACCCCGGCTCAAGATACGCCCACTCCGGCACCACAATCAGCGGGTACAGGGCCAAGCGGCCTTTGAGCTGGCACTCGTTCACGACCTCCACCGAGTGCTGACTCTCCAGCAACGCCTGCAGCACGCCGCTCACGCCCGACAACTCGCGGTTGAAGAGTCCGCTGACCTTGTGATAGTGACCCGCCGTGGAGAGCAAAAGCGCGACCTGTGGCACCGGCTCAGAACGGTGGCAGAGCGCTTGCCGTTCGCGGCAGAAAGCCGCTGTCTCCGCCATCACGGGCATCTGCTCAAGAGAAACTGACCCGTCGCGCTTCTGCTTGAAATAGGCCTGGAAACCGCCGCCCAGAGCGACCACCACCGCCGCCTCGCGTTCGAGCTGTGGCGCGGTCTTTTGAAGCGATTTCCCATCCGCTCCCTTTTTGCGGCTGAAACTCCACGCCATCAGATCCCACGGCATCCCTTGCCGCGCCAGAAACCGAGCCGAGAGCCGGGCTGAGTTCACGCTGTCATCTGGCGCATAGTCGCCCGACAGAAAAGCCACGGCCGCGCTGACAGGCTCGGCCATGTGATCGGTGAACGCCCAGTTGCTGCACAGCTGGAAGTTGGGGTTGGTCTTTTTCAACTCGCCGACGTAATGGCGCAGATACTTGCGGAACGCCTCCCTGTGGAACTGCTGGAACTCGAACCAGTGCGGATCGCCCGGCTTGTGCGGCAGTTCCTGAAATCCGGTTGCGTCGCGGAACGCCTTTGCAGCCTTCTCGCCGTAGTCCGGCACGGTGGCCCAGCACTCGCCGTCGACCCACGCGCCATCCACGCCGTACACGCTCGCCAGCTCGCGCAATTGCGGTATCAGCAGCTCATCCGCATACGGGCCGAACACCGAAGCGGCTTTCGTGCTCGGCTTGCCATCCGCACCCACGGCCGCCCAGTCGGGATGCTTGGCCACAGCCGCATAGTCCCACACGCCGGAGTAGTGCATGTAGAGTGCGACGCCCTTGTCGGCAGTCACCTGGCGCCACACGCGCAGCGGATCGCCGACGAATCCCGGCACCGGGTTGCCGATTGCCGTCGGATAGCTCGAATAACCGGGATGCCCTTTGCAGTCAATCTGAAGATAATCGGGATGCACCAAATCGATGATCTGAGCGACCATCGCCGGTGTCGTGTTCGAGCCAACCGTCTTGCAGTCAGGCCCCGCATGGAAATCGAAGTGGATGCCCAGAAAGCTGTCCGCCCGCCTGAGTCGCCCCGAAGGGCTTTGGTGGCGGCACAGATGTTTTTCGGCAACGCACGCGGTCAGAAAAAGCCACGAAGCGCCAGCCAGAATCCCAATGGCCATCAATCCTCGGCTGTTCATTCTCTGTCTCATTCCACGCCCCCTTTATTGTCATCTCCTAAACAGTGCACGCTAAACCTTGCCAAGCCCATGCGGCTGTGCCTTGCACTGCGCGTGGTGTCGCGCACCCCGACCGAAAATCCCCGCCGTTTTCCGCGGCTCCAATTCTAAGCCAACCAGTGGAAACAGTATGGCATACCCGACAGGCTCCAACAAGAGCCGTTTCCAGCGGAAAAGTCCCTTTTAAGGCGCACCCTTTTCTTGCGACCTCAACGGGGATGATGGCTGACAAACTCGTCGTTTTCCCAAACACGTTCGACTCTTTTGCCTGCTAAGCGCTTAACGCCACTTCAGGCCCTGTCTCCAGATTTTCCACCGAACAGCCTATATCCTCTGCGTCCTATACGACGCAAAGGACCCGCTTCAATCATTGAAATATCCATGAAGACAGTTGGTTGACTCACCCTGAGAATCTGGCCTGTTCCCGTAGAGCCACGGCACAGGCACACGTGTGATGCGCGAGTGCGCGAGATTGGACATGGCGCAATAACCGAGCAGCACCGCATCCTCCATCGGATAAATCGCGCTATAGCAATACCAGCCCTGGGGGTTGCCTTCCAGCACTTTGACGTGCTGCCACGTTTTCCCATCGTCCTTTGAAATAGCCAAACTCAGCGGCACGCGCCGGTCGCGCAGACTGGCCGGAAGGCCTGCGTGATCGTTCCAAACCAACAGCAGGTCGCCCGTCGGGAGCAAGCGCTTGATCGAAGCGGGCGAAACGGGAGATCGGATATCCGATGCCATGGGCGCGCTCCACGTGTCTCCTCCGTCTGAAGAAAACGCGAGATACTGGCAGCCGCCGCTTGCACGGATGAACATCATCACACGCCCGTCCTTCAGTTCGACTACGCCCGGCTCCTGCGTGGCGATGCGTTTGCCCGCCGCATCGTATCCTTTTTGCGCGGACGCGCTTCTCCGCCACGTTTTGCCGCTGTTGTCCGACAGGTAACACATCACAGTCCCCTGCCAGTCCATACCGGCTCCCCCTTTGACACTGTGCTGACAGACCGGCAACACAAGTCGTCCGCTTTTAAGCTGGATCGCACGGTCGTTGTTCAGCACATAGTATCCGACCTCATCCGTAATGCACGTCGCCGGCGCGCCCCAGGTCGCGCCTTCGTCGGACGAAAGCCGCATCACCGGACGGCAGTCCTGCGTGCTGTTCTTAAGCAGGTAGAAGAGCGCGATCTCATTGCTCTGCAAGCGGAGCAGGCTCACGGACATGACATTCAAGCCGCCTTCGTTCGCGACGACAACTCTGTCTTTTGCCGTCCATGTCCTGCCGCTGTCGGACGAGTAACGGCCCGCCAAACAAGCGGGATCGTGGTCGCCCCCTTTTCCCGCCGTATAGTGCGAATAGACAAACAGGATGCGTCCATCTTTGAGGGATATAAACGCGCCCTCGCTATTGCGCGGATTACCTGTGCCCGGAGGAAGCTCAAGCGTCCGGGCGGGAAACTCCTGCGCCCCAGAAAAAAGAGCACTCCCGCATGTCAAAGCCAGCACCAAACCGTATGAGCGAAAAAACATTGTGTCCCCCGCTTTCCCGCGCGCTTGCCCCGAGGCCCATCAAGACGCTGCCGCCCTCACCAAATGCGCGGAGGTTTCGCGTCGAACCAGAGTGCTCCGCCGTCGGTCTCCGTTATGAAGCGCCCGTCGATCCGTCCGTCCGCCTCATTGGGCAACAGCGCAGCCAGCACGCTCGCGATCAGCTTCGCGTCGTCAGCCCGTCCAGGCAAAAACACCGTTTCCCCCTTGCCGACTGTTCGCACCTGCGGGGCGAGCTGCGCCTGATCCACAACGATACGCAGCGCCGCGGTCGCCGCGGCGACCGGCGCCGCCCCGGCGCGGAGCACCTCCACCTGCCGCACCGAGACTCCCAAGTCGCGCGCGTCGCCGTTGCCGGCCTGATGCGCGGAAGGCTTCCAGACCGACACCGCGAGTTCGAGCCGCGCTACGGGGTTCGTTCCCAGCGTGGCGGCAGGCACCGTAAAGACGCACTCTTGCCGACCTGATTTCACGATCCGTCCGACCGTCTGGCCATTCACCGTAACAGCAATCCCCGATGCGCCCACCGCCAGCCCAGGCACGGAAAGGCTCAGCCGCAGCGTGTGATCCGCCCCAGGCTTGACCGGCAACAGCACACCGGGTCGCGCCCCACTCCAACGCATCGTCGCATCGGGAACCTCCTGCCATTCGCGGCCTTTTTCCCGATGATTCCAATCGCCCGCCAACCACTCCTCGTCCTCCCGGCCGCCGACCTGGAGCGTCCAATGCGCAGGAGCGTCACCGCCGAGCACGGCCCGCAGAAGAGTGCCTGTCGGAGCGGCACTCGCAAAGAGCCGCGTCCGCCACGCCGACTGATCGTAGAGTCGCCCGCCCAGCGTCTCACCGGGACGTGTCGCGGCGATGAGAACGCCGCCTTTGCGAACCCACTTTTCGATCCCCTCGGCGCTCTCGGGTTCCAGCACCGAGGATGCGCCGATCACCAACACCTTGTAGCCGCGCAGATGTCCGTCCGCCAGAGAACGGCGCGTCACGAAATCGATGTCCGTCGCATCGCGTAGCGTGCGCGACAGCGCGAGCGTGCGCCCGACCGACTCCGGTTCCAGCGCCCACGTCTCCCGCGACAGGTAGAGCGCCACCGGCACATGCGGTTTGCGCGGCATCAGCCACACTGCGTTCGTCCGGAAGTTGTCCAGCGCCTCTACACCCTGCCCAAGCGTGTTGGGGATGTAGTCGTGCAACTGGCGCGCACCCGACGCCGTTGCGTTGTAGATGCGCGCGACCACTCCGTTCGCGTCGACCTTGGACGCAGGTTCGAACCCGCAGAATGTGCCATAGTGACGCGTCGCCGTAGCCACTTCGCGCGTAACCGAAAAGTTGGACGTATAGTCGCTGCCCTCGTTGGTGATCCGCACGCCGGCGCCGAACCGGGCGACCGCCGCCGTCTGCGACGTAAAGTCAGCGCCTAAAAACGGGCTGCCGTCCCCGCCCGTGCACAGGTAGATTTCAGTCTTAGGAAACACCTTGCGCGTAGCTTTGACCCAAAACACGGCCCACTCGGTCATCGCCTGCTGATACCATTCGACGAAATCTGCGCGCGCTCGGTCGTTCGGCGCCATCTCAGGCAGGAACGGCGCCACCTCGTCGAACGATGCATGGGCTGTATCCCATGCCGCGTTGAGACGCTTGATGCGTCCATACTTCTCACGCATCGCCGCTCGAAATGCAGCCGCCGCATATGCGTCGCCTGCCCACCAACCGAAATGATTGTGGTACTCGCCCGTCAGCCGCGCGGTCCAGCCGCCCTCCGGGCCTGCGGGATAGATGCTCTCGCCATAGATGCCCGTGATGCCGAGCAGCACCGATTCGATGACGCCCATGTCGCGGTAGCGTTCCGCGAAAGCCCGCAGAAAGCGCTCGATCTGCGGCCGCAGCGCAGGATTGAAAAGGCTCTGCACCTTGCTGTCTTTACCGTGTTCGAGACAGCGGTACGTGTGCGAATCAGCCGAGTTCTGGAACCAGAGCGGCGTGGCATAGGCCGACCCTGCGATCAGAAACGGCACCCACTTGAGACCGGCCCGCTGCAGGATTGCCACCTGCTTGTCCCACTTGCTCCAATCCCACTGTTCCTTCACAGGTTCCACTCCGGCCCAATCGACATAGCTCTCCACGCTGGTCACAGACAGCGCCTTGAACAGCGCGGCGTCGGCGACACCGGCGTCGCCGCCGAACGTGAGCTCCATGCCCGAAGCACGCGTCACAGCGAGTTCCCGCAGGACTGCCGGATCGATGCCCTCTTCCACACCGACCCCCTCGGGCCGATGTCGCGTGACTGTGATTTTTCGGAACGCGATGTTCGGCGCTGAGAAGCGAAAGTCCGATCCGAGATTCTGGCCATGTCCCAGCCGCAACGCGGGCAAATGAAAACAAAGCGTACGCCACTTGTGAGATCCAACGAGCAAGACCGTGGACTCCGCACCCGTATAGCGGCTCGCGCTGTCAGGCATCGGCGCGGCCTTGTCGTACTGAACGGTGACCCGGGACACGCCGTCATCGAACACTTCAGCGACCGCGTAGACATCGACCGGCCCCTTTAGGTAGTCGGGGTGATCGACGGCAACATAAAGATAAGAGGCATTCTTTCCCGTCACTCGGCGCACAGCAACACCCTGAACCGTCTCAGGCACGTTCTCGCCATCCCCTCCCGACGGCACCCGCAACCCAACACCTTCGTTCCGCTCGCCAAACACGAGGCTGAGATCCGGACGCTCCTCAGCGGCAAAGGCCATCGCCCCAGCCGAAACAACCACACCAGACAACATCCACAATCGCAGCATACTCCCCCTCTTTTTATGCACCAAACACACAACTCATCGGCACGTGGTCAAACCTTTTTCAGCGGGATGAACAGGCTGTAGCCTTCGTCCAGCCTAAAACCGCAATCCATGCCAAGCCTTAACCGTTGTCCTGCAAACGCGCTCACGGAGCCTTCTCAACAACCACGTTGTCAACGTAGAAGACCGCATCCGTCGTCGCCATCGAAATGAACCCCACCCAATTCAGCCGCTTGAACGAGGCGCTGCACGGCAAGTCCGCGAAACGTTGCTGCGCCTGTCCGGGCAGCGTCACCGCGAGTTGCCACGTGGCGTCAGCCTTCGCGCCCGTGTTGCAGAGCACCTCGATGTGTACCCACTGACTCTGCGGCAGCGTCAGCAGCCGCTTTCCGCCTGCCACCAGTGACCCGTCCGCATTCACACGCAGATTCGGCCCCGCACGCAGCGTCTGCCCCGACGGCCAGTCGCGCCACTCGTAGGAGAAGACCGCGCCCGCCTCGTGGCGCAGATCGAAAGCACCGCGCAGCCGCCCTTCGGGAAAATCGCGATCATAGTAGAAATGCGGGTCGTGAACATGCTTCTGGCCCGGCCCGTCGGTAACGCGCAGACACTGGCTCGGCCCCGCGACACCCGCCGCGATCACGCGCACAACCGCCTGCGTGTTCTCCTCAAAGACCCGCGCAAAATCCGGCAACTCCCCCGCCGCCTCATCCTCGAACCCTTGGCGGATCGCGAGCTCTTTTATCGGCACCACGGCCGTTTCGCAGGGCCTGTGTTTCACGGCCTTCGGCTGGAGCACCCATTTCGAGTCACCGTAAAGGCCCGCGCCCGAGACGTCGATCGGTGCAAACCCGAGCGTCCGTGCAGGCGAGTCGGGGCGCAGGCAGAAGTCGCGCGCTTCAGCGTCCACAAACATGGGATCAGCAACGATCCCGTTGCCGTCGTGCCCTTCGGCCTGCCACGCGGCGAAGTCGCGCCCGCAGAAATCCGGCGCGTTCGTGGCCGTGCTCCAATACAGATTGCGGTCGGCGCTGAAGTTGCTGCCCTTGCGCCAGTTGCTGCCGCCCAACAGGCGGGTCGCCGGGCCGTACACGATGTTGCGCTGCACGGTGACGTGCTCTTTCTCGTTCTCCATCGTCGCGTTGCGGATCAACTCCGCGTCTTGCGCGAAGGCGAAGATGTTGTTCGTCACCACGTCTCCGTACGGATACGCATAGCAGTGCAGGTGCAGGCCGCCGTCGCGCGTGTCGGAAACCACGTTGTTCTCCACGCTGATCTCAGAACTGCCCGCGTCGAGGTAGATGCCCCACCCGCCATAGCCCTCGCGCCCGCGCTCGAAGCGGGTCACGTCGTGAATGCGGTTGTGGTGCAGCACGGTGCCCGGCGAAACGCCGAGCGTGTAGATGCCGCCGATGTCGTTGAGCACGCCGTTGCCGATGTGGTGAATGTGGTTGTAGCCGACGTCGTTGTGGTGCGTATAGGCGGGTGCCCGTCCGGTCCAGCTCCAGCCCAGGTGAACGCCCATCCAGCTCAAGTCGCAGATCTCGTTATGCGTGATGTGATTGAAGCTCGCGCTGCCGCCCATGAAGACGCCGCACGCGGCGCGGTAGATGCGCCCGCCGTCGTGAATGAAGTTGTTATCGACTATGTTGTGCGCCGTCAGATACCAATCGGCTATCTTTGCAGGCGCTCCTTCCGAGAGATACACACCGCCGCCGCCCAGATCGTGGAAGTGACATTGGCGTACAACGTTCGAGACGCACCCCTCGCGCAGCGACACGCCGTGTTCGCCCAGCCGCGTGAACTCACAGTTCTCAACCACTGAGTCTTTAAGCCCCTTCGCAAAGATCGCGCCGCGCTGCGTATGCGCCCCCTGCACGCTGTGCGGATAATCGGGTGAGAGGTCGGCGTCCGTATGCTGAAAAGAAATGCCCCTGAACGCCACTTCCTCTACATATTTCGCATTCTCGGGATCGCCCGAAACCACGATCAGGTTCCCTGCCAGCGCCGGTGCGATCACCTCGGCATGCGCCAAATCCTCTTCTTTCGTCGGATAATAATAGAGCAGCCCCTTGGCGCGGTCCGCAAACCACTCGCCCGGCGAATCCAGCGCATCTAAACTGTTCTCCACATAATACCGAACTTCGGGGCCGAGGAAAAAAATGCCCGCCGGCCGCGCAAACTCCACGCGGCGCTTCTCGGCATCCAGGGACTTGACCCGGTCGTACGAGTTCACCCAGTTGTGAAAGAGCACGACGCGCACGCCCTCCTGCGCAAGCCACGGCAGCGCGTCGTCCTTGAAGAACGTCATCCCCAGACAAGGCCCGGGGTTGCCCGGCGCGAGCGTCAGCCGTTTCGTGTAGAAATAGGTGCCTTCGTTAGGTGTGCGGGCACAGGGCCGGCGCACGCCGTTGACGAAGAGCTGCGTGAACGGTTCGGGGCGCTGTTTGAGCCACGGCACATCAGCCACCCACACGTTTCCGTTCAGTCTGCGCCACCCCGTCACCCGCACGCCACCGCTCACGATGGGATGTGTGCCAGACGCAGCTTCGTAGGACACATCCGAGTCGGCTGGGGTCAACACCAGCGGCTCATCGAGCACATGCGTACCGTCCTGAAGTCTGACAGAGACCGAACGCGTGTTGGGCTCAGCCTGCCTCAACAGGCGGACCGCATCACGGGCATGCGGCAGCGTCGCGAACGGTTTCGCTTGCGTTCCGGGGTTCTGATCGGTGCCCTTCGGCGAAACGTAAAACACGGGGCCCCGACTGACATCCGAAGCAGAGGAGGAAAGGCGGCAACCCGGCGCAACAGAAGACAGCAGCAGCCCGACTGCTACAGTCCACAGACTCACACGATTAACAGTTTTCATCGGCTCCCTTTCTGATGCGGTACGGAGGTCTCGCCCGTGCTACGGCAGCAGTGCAGACACACCACCGTTCACGCCCACTCGCCTTTGCGGCAGGTGCGCGCCTGTACGTTCTTGCCGAACTGAGCCCCCGCCGCATCGATGGCGGCGAGAATATCCTTCCGGCTTTTCCCGGCCCCGTCACGCGCTGCGGAGATGAGCGTGCTGCACTCGTTGGCATCCATGAACCGCGCGGCCTCTAGCAGCTCTTTCTGTTCCTCCGGCGCGATCACCAGAAAGCCGTGCTTGTCGGCATGGATCAGGTCGCCGGGTGCGACCCTGCGTCCGAAAACGTCGACCTCGCAGTTGAAGCGCACCGGGTGCGAGTAGGCGTGCCCGACGCAGAACCTCCGCGCCAGCGCTTTGAAACCCGCGTTGGCCATCTCATCCACGTCGCGGATCGCGCCGTCGGTGATTGTGCCGACGCAGCCGAGCGCCCGGTGGATGTTGCTGTTCACCTCGCCCCAGAACGCGCCGATCGCGTTCGGCTTGTCCAAGTCCTGCACGACCACGATCTTCGGGCCGGGGATCCGCGCGACATAGCGGCGGTACTCGCTCCACGCGTTGGGATTGGCTTCGCGGTGCCGCTTGTCGCTCGGCTCGATGACCACCGTCACCGCATACCCGACCATCGGGCCCATCTGCGGCATGAAGTCGCGCGTCTCCTCGAGGTTGAACGCGTCTGCGGCCGGATTGCGCTTCGTGATCTGCTCCCACCCGTTGTAGATGGTCGGCGTGTTCCACCGCTTGAGCTGAAGCAAGTCGGCGTGCGTGAGGCAACGCGCCTGTTTCATTTCGGCGTCTCCTTGCTCCCGGTAAGCCATTCGATGTTGAAACGCGCAAGCGTCAGCCGGTCCCCCGCGAAACCTTTCTTCAGGCCTCGCCCGTAGAAACAGAAGACTGTCCCGTCCGGCGCAACGGCGAGATCGCTGTACATGCTCGGCCCCGGCTCGACTGTCCGGTTCACGGGCCACGTCTGCCCGTCATCCTTGCTCAATTTGACAGACAAATTTTTGCGGTCGCGGTTATTTCCAGGAATTTCTTTGCCATTTTCGCAGCTCAGATTGTCCGGATTCGAAAAGAGCAACCAGACCGGGCCGCTGTTCGGCTTGGCCGGATACCGCACAATGCTGCCCATGCAGATCGGCTCCAGCAGCGAACCGTCGAAGCGCGGCGCACACCAGCCTGTTGCACCGTCCGGACTGACGGTCACCAAGCGGCGATGCGCTTTCGATTCATTCCGCACATTGAGCATGACGCGGCCGTCCCCGAGTTCAACCGCCACCGTCTCGTTGGGATTGATCCATGTCTCGGTACACGGCACCGCGATATCGCCCGCCTGCCACGTCGCTCCGCCGTCGTCGCTGAAAACCGTCGCCGTCACGGAAGGCCGGTGTGCGTTTCCGCCCGTCCCCGTGGAGAGCCAAACCGGCACAACGAGCCGTCCGTTCTTGAGCTGGATGCCGTGGTCGGGCCCTGTGGCGAGGACTTTCCAGTCGTACGCCTTGCGGAACTTCTCAAACGCTGAAGTGATCTCTACGGGCTCACCCCACGTCACGCCGTCATCGGTGCTGCGCATGTAAAAGCACCGCATGTACTCGACGCAGAAAAGTCCGTGTACGGTGCCGTTGCTGTCCGGGATCAGCACCGGATTATCGTAGGTCACGTCGTTCGGGTTCACGCCCTTGAGCCGTAGCGCAGCGGGGTTCTTTGTGACCGGCCCCTTCACATCGGCGATCCGCTTCGGCTCGCCGAAGGTCTTCCCCTTGTCCGTCGAGCGCCGCAGCAGAATATCGATGGCGTCCCAATCCCCGCCCGACTTTTTTCGGGCCTCGCACCAGGCAAGCACCGACCCTTTCGCGGTTACAGCCACGCCCGGCAGATGATGCACGACATATCCGCCCTTGCCGTTCTCGAAGAGATCAGCCTTTTCTAAAAAAGGTTCAGCAGCAACGGCGCCGACAGCCAACAAACACGCGCTGAGAACAGCACCTGCCCGTAAGGCAAACCTGACACATTTCTTCACGATCACCCCCTCCGGCCGGACACGCCGCCAGCCCCTGACGGTCAGCCTGTCCGGCAATTCCCCCAATCGAACATATTAGGCAGGTGTATGGTAGGTGTGTGCCGCGCGTTTTGTCAACCGTTATGCGGGACTCTCAAAACGCAAGGGGGCCCTCTGCGAATGGCTTGTCTCAGAAACTACGCTTTGGTGTAGATAAACGTGCGTCAGCTCTTGACGACCTATGAGGGACGTGTCAGACTTTTACCGAACATATGCCGTGATCGCGAAAGCTCTGACTACCCGTGGTTGGGGACTGGACGCTTATACCGAAGTTAGGTGAAAAAACTATGCCAAGAAGGAAAGCAACACCAGAAAGAATTCAATCGCTTGAGCATTCGCAGGCGTTTCAACCTAAAGAGATCCAGGCCTCTGCTCGGAGTGTAGGAGCGCGTGGGCATTCACGAATCATGTATATTGAGCTGAAATCTGGCGCTGGCCACACTGATCGCGGGCCAGCACGTATTGGTCGTGTCACTTTTTCCAAGTCGGGCAGAACCCTATACTACCGCGACTTGAAGCTCCAGAGCCTCAAGGGTTCCGGTATTTGCGCAAATTTTTATGCGGTCGCATCAGGCGACGAGTATTGGGTGTCCGGATGCAAGAAGAATGGACAAGACCGACACTGGGCTGGCGGCGGCCCGGTTGAAATTGACGAGGATGTCCGAGAAGAATACTGGGCTGAAATCAGAGGTTTTTCCGACAAGACGAACAACTCTACACCGTGAGCAAAACGACAAGACGCCTAACAAACACCCTTCGGGTAAGGGCTCTAGCGGCGCTGTTCATGGGGCTAATGTTATGAGCCTACAAAGGCTCTTCCGAAACAGGAAGATGAATGATAAGCCGACACACTGATCTGATTCGACTGGGCTGGGGCGAGTGGTTTGAAGAAAGGGCAGAATGCGAGCCGGGGGATACCCTTGCGCGGGTCGCCGCGGTTGACCGCGACTCGTTGTTGGTCATGGACCAAACCGGAACCTTCCGGGCAAAGCTGGCAGGCAGTTATCGGCACCAGCACCGCCTGTCGCAAGAACTCCCGTGCGTAGGGGACTGGGTGCGTGCAGAAAAACGTCCGGCTGATGAATTAGGGCTGGTCCACACGCTTCTGGCGAGAAGGACTTCTCTGCGCCGAAAGTCAGCGGGAGACTCCATCGATTATCAGATGATCGCGGCAAACATCGACTCGGTGATTATCGTTCAGTCATGCCACAATGACTTTAACCTCAAGCGACTCGAGCGCTATCTCGTTGTGGTGCGGGATGGCGGAGCTGCTCCTTGTGTTCTCCTGACGAAGACGGACTTGGTTGAGCCAGAAGTCCTTGCTTCCCAGTTGGCTGAGATCCGCGCTGCAGGTGTTGCGGCGCCGGTGCTGACCTTGAGCAACGTCACGCGAGAAGGCGTTGACGACCTTAAGCGGACACTGCTGCCCACAAAGACGTATTGCTTTGTCGGATCCTCGGGGGTTGGCAAGAGCACGGTCATCAACCAACTGCTCGGCCGAGAAAGGCTCCAGACAATGAGCGTCAGCGAAACGGGCGAGGGAATGCACACGACCGTCCGCCGGGAACTGATCATCCTGGAGGGCGGAGCCTTGGTCATCGACAATCCGGGCATGCGTGAGCTGGGAGTCTTGGGTGCCGAAAGCGGGATAGGGGACAGCTTTTCCGACATCATCGGGCTCGCAGCCGGCTGCCGCTACAGGAATTGCAGCCATACAAACGAACCCGGCTGCGCTGCTCGTGAGGCGGTGAACTCCGGCGGCATTAGTCAAGCGCACTATGACCATTACCTCAAGCTCAAGGAGGAGTCGGAGTTTAATCAACTGTCCTATGCCGAGAAGAGAAGGAAGGACCGGAACTTTGGAAGATACCTTAAATCCGCCAAAAGAGATCTCGAAAGTAAGTAGCGTGCTTCCGCGGCGCACAGCCATTCGCCGGGCGAACAGATCCCGGCACCTGAAGCAGACTCAGAAATTATGTAGCCACAAAAACGGAGCATGGATAATCTATTTTAACAGGTTTTCCGGGTGAAGCAGGATGGTCGCATTGAAGTTAATCCTGAACACCCTGCCCAGAAAAACAGGTGCGCCCATCCGCAGAGGGTGCATCTGCGTTTCGGTGCATATGCCCTGACGCTGACGGGCCAAAAAATCTGCGCACGGGGCCCTGACAACAGCAAACAGACCGCTTGTGCTCAGAGTGAAACCGCGGGGCGTTGTTTGCACCGAATCGCAGATGCGCCTGTCTTTAGACTCCTCAGGCACAGACTCTCGATCTTGTAAAAGCGCTCGAGATCAGTTTCGCGCCTTCGCGCGTGAGAGTGAGAAAGAGTAGGGAGCGTCCGTCTCAGCCGTTCCGCGTTTCTCATTGGGACCAGCGGACATGTCGAAGTCGATTTTCGCCCCCTGCTTCAGCACATCGGCCACAAGGAAATTCTTCGTATAGGCCTTGCCGTTGAGCTTCATGCCGCGGATATAGCGGTTCGCATCGCTGTTCTCCGGAGCCTCGATGACGAGCTTCTTGCCGTTCTCGAACGTGACCGTTGCCTTCTTGAAAAGCGGCGCGCCGAGCACGACTTCGCCGCTGCCGGGACAGACGGGATAGAAGCCCAGCGCAGACCACACGTACCACGCCGAGGTCTGACCGTTGTCCTCGTCGCCGCAGTAGCCGTCCGGTGCGGGCGTATAGAGCCGGTTCATCACCTCGCGCGTCCAGCGCTGCGTCTTCCACGGCTCGCCCGCGTACCCGTACAGATAGATCATGTGCTGGATCGGCTGGTTGCCATGCGCGTATTGGCCGAAGTTCATGATCTGCATCTCGCGGATCTCGTGGATCACCTGATGGTAGTAGCTCTCATCGAACACCGGTGGCAGCGTAAACACCTCGTCCAGTTTCGAGGTGAAGGCCCGCCGTCCGCCCATGAGGTCGATCAGCCCTTGCACATCGTGGAACACCGACCACGTGTAGTGCAGGCTGCATCCTTCGGTGAAGTCGCCGCCCCACTTGAAGGGGTTGAAGTCCTTGTCGAACGAGCCGTCCCGGTTGCGCCCGCTCATGAGCTTGCGGTCGGGATTGAACAGGTTGCGGTAGTTCTGGCAGCGCTTGGCGAAACGTTCGACCTCCTCTTGCGGACGTTTCAGGTCGACCGCCATTTTCCAGATGCACCAGTCGTCATAGGCGTACTCCAGCGTGCGCGCGGCGCTTTCGTTGATTCCGATGTCGCGAGGCACATAGCCGAGCTCGACGTACTCTTTGGCGCCTTTGCGGCCGACCGAACCGATGGACGGGTGCGCGTTCTCCGCGCCGTGCACCATCGCCCGATAGAGCGTCGCCTCATCGTATCCGCCGCGCGCGCCGCTGAGCCACGCATCCGCCACGATCGACGCCGAGTTGTTGCCGACCATGCAGTCGCGGTGCCCGGGGCTCGCCCATTCCGGCAGCCAGCCGCTTTCGCGGTAACAGTTCTCCAGCCCAGCGGCCATCTTCGCATTGACAGACGGGCGGATGAAATTCAGCAGTGGAAAAAGCGAACGAAAGGTGTCCCAGAAGCCGCTGTCAGTGAAATAGTAGCCGGGCTTCACCTCGCCCGTGTGCGGGCTGTAGTGGACCACGTTGCCTGCGGCATCGGTCTCGTAGAACGCTCGGGGGAAGAGCAGCGATCGATAGAGGCAGGTGTAGAAGACTCGGTACTGGCCGAGTGTGCCGCCTTCGACCTCGACACGGCCCAGCTCCTTGTTCCAAGCCGAACGCCCTTCCTCGCAGAGCGCATCGAAGGTGCGGTCTCCCAGTTCCTTCAGGTTCTGCTCAGCCTGCTCCGCGCTGATGAACGACGACGCCACCCGGAAGTGAACGCGCGTGCCGCCCGCGTCCGACTTGAACTGCACCAGTGCGCCCACATGGTTGTCCTGAATCTCAAGCTGGCCCTCTTTCAACTCCTTGTCCCTCCAGACATGCGCCGACAGGAAGGGCTGGTCGAACACCAGCACAAAGTAGTTCTTGAAGTTCGCGGGCACACTTCCACTGTTGCGCGTGGACCAGCCGATGATCATGCGCTTCTCCGGCAGGATCTTGATGGACGAGCCCTTGTCGAAGGCATCCACCACCACGTAAGCCTGGTCGGTCTTGGGATAGGTCACACGGAACATCGCCGCGCGTTCAGTGGGCGTCATTTCCACTGTGGTGTCATAGTCCGCCAGATAGACGCTGTAAAAATAAGGCGTCGCCTTTTCCGCCTTGTGCGAGAACCAGCTCAGCCGGGCGTCCTGATCGAAGACACGCTTGCCCGTCACGGGCAGCACCGCGAACTGGCCGTAGTCGTTGATCCACGGGCTCGGCTGATGCGTCTGCTTGATGCCCGCGATCTTGCCGGCTGCGTAGGTGTAGCCCCAGCCGTCGCCGATCTTTCCGGTCTGCGGCGACCAGAAGTTCATGCCCCACGGACGCGCGATCGCGGGGTAGACGTTGCCGGAAGAGAGGGCGTGGCTGCTGTCCGTGCCCATCAGCGGCAGCACGTACGACACGGGGTCGTTTGCAGGATCCGCGCCGCACAGCCATGCCCCGCACAATATCGCACAGGCTAACTCCAAAAACCGCTTTCTTTGCATCCGCTATCTCCCTTTAACTTTAACCGAGGCGATTGTATGCCCACTTCGATTGGACTGTCAAGGCGCGCGCGCCCGAAACAAAAACTGCTCTGCTATTGAGCGCGCCCCGCCAAACAGGTAAAATGAAAAATGTCGTGAGATTTCTGTTATATAATATCCAGTATGGAACCGGGCGGCTGCGGCGCTTCGCATGGCTTGCCACCCTGTTGCGGACCACGTCGCACTTTCCGAATATCACCCGCTTCGTCCGCCATATGGACCCCGACATCGTCGGCCTTGTGGAGGTCGACACCGGCTCTTACCGGGCACGCCGAAAGAACCAGGCGGAGGAACTGGCCAACGACCTCGACTACTACCACTGCCACCGCATCAAATATCCGGACGACGGTTTCGGCCGCAAAGTGCCGATTCTCAACAAGCAGGCCAATGCGGTGCTGGCGCGCGAGCCGATCCTGCGCACCGCGTTTCACGATTTCGAAACCGGCTTCAAGAGCCTCGCCATCGAGGTCGAGCTCGAAAGCGTCACCCTCTTCCTCGTGCACCTCGCGCTCGGCATGCGCGCGCGCCAGCGGCAACTCGGCGAACTGCACGATTTGATCGCAAACTGCGCTAAACCGCGGCTCGTGGCGGGCGACTTCAACACCCTTTCGGGCGTCTGGGAGATGCACATGTTCTTGCGTGCGACCGGACTCAAGAGCGCAAACGAGTGGCACCGCCCCACCTTCCCCAGCTGGGCTCCCTGCCGCGAGCTGGACTTCATCTGCTACGACCCCTCCATCACTCCGGTCCGCTTCAAGATACCCCAAGTGCGTCTCTCCGACCATCTGCCGCTGATGTTCGACTTCGAGGTCGAGGGCGCCCGCCGTCTCCCTGTTGCCGATGATGGGCATTGAGCCTTGGCCCATTTGATTGATGGAGTGACGGGAAGATTCCGCCCCACCGAAAGCCGATCCGACAGTCCATTCTATCGTCCACTTCTTCCATCGTTCCAGCATTCCCTCCTTTCCCTCCCCCGCACCAATGTGCTTTAATATAACCTGTTTACTTAACGGGAGCCTTTCTCATGCCTCTTTCCTGCTGGTGTTATCTGCTGGGTATCATCTGTGTCCTGATGGGAGCCGCCATCGCAGCCGCCCCCGCGCCTCTTTCGCGCTTCTACAACACGCTGCCGCGCAGCGCAGTCGCCGGCTATATCCTCAGCACGATCGCCTGGATCTGGGCCGGCTACGCGCTCTGGACCATGAATCTCGACTTCCTGATGGCGTTCCAGAAATTCATTCCGGTCGCGGTGCTGGTTTGCATCCCACTCACCTGGCTCTGGCTCGACAACCTGCTCCCCTGCCGCGCACTCGGAGGAATCCTGACACTTTTTCCTTACGAGCTGCTACATGTGGCCCGCGTCCATCCTTCGCCTTGGCGGCTGGTGCTCGTCGCCCTCGCCTACCTCTGCATCGTCAAAGGCATGTTTCTGCTCCTTTATCCTTGGAAGATGAGGCAAGCCATCGTCTGGTTCACGCAGCGTCCCGCCTTTTTCCGGCTCGCTGGCCTGATCGACGCGCTTCTCGGGCTCTTCCTCATCGGCCTCGGCGCCACCGTCCTGCGCTAGGTTATCTTTGCCTTCCCCTTTGCATTCAGCCCTGCGTTTCGGTAGAATGCGGCCATTGAAGGCGCGAAATCGCGGACAACGGGTGTCAGCGACGCGTCCAAATCAATCATAAAGGGTGGATAAGATGGCTCTGTCACACAAGCAACTGTTCGTGGTGTCCTGCGGGTTGGCCCTTCAGGCCGCAATTCTCGTTCTCGTCAACGCGTTCGTGCCGAAAGTCACACACGGCATGGACATGATGTGGATCGCCTTCCAGGCATGGGCGGTCTATTTTGTCGCCGGCTGCACCCCGATGAATGGCGTCAAAGCATGGATCGGCTATCTGACCGGCGTCATCGCCTCAATCGCGATCATCGAGTTGATGGGCGTTCCCGGCATCAAAGACCTGCCGTCCGTCGGCGGCATGAACCTGGTCATGGCCGTCGCCGTCTTCATCGTCGTGATTCCAGCCATCATGTCTGAGAACCTAAAGAACATGGTTCCCGCGCTCTTCATCGGCTCGGGCGCGTTCTTCGCTTCGCTCGGCCATGCAGAGCTGTCCAAGGCCGTTCCGAGCGGTTGCCTGATGACCAAGTTCCTTTACGCGTCACAGGCCGAGCTGATCTACTGCGCGTTGGGCCTGAGCTTCGGCTACATCACCGTCTTCTGGCGTGGCAAGTATGAGGCGTCCCTCGCGAAATAAGCCGTGTTGCATTTACGAAAAAGACGCCGCGCCGCATCCTATGCCACGCGGCGTCCTTTTTTTCGCTTCAGTCATCCGCCGCGGTCTGAACCGTCACCGGCCCCAGCAGCCCGGACCGGAACCCGCACACTGGCGTGTCTGCCTTAAAACCGTGGTACGTGGTCCATGTGCGCCGCTGCTCCGCAGGCAGGCGCTCATCGCCGATCAGGCGATTGGCCCACGTGTTGGCGACCCGCACCTCCAGTTCGTTGCGCCCCGGCTTCAGCGCCCGTGAAATGTCCACGCGATAAGGCTGGGTCCAAGCGATGCCGCACGGCATGCCGTTGACAAACACTTCAGCGATCACGCCGACCTCGCCCAGATCGACGCGAACACGGCCAGACTGGGGCGCTGTCCAGTCGAAGGACGCCCGGTATGCCGCCGTGCCGGAGTAATACTTGAGGCCATCCTCCGGCTGCTGAGTCCAATCCTTCAGCGTCTCAAACACCGCCGACTCCGGCGCGCCCCATCCTGACTCGAACGAAACGCTCCACGGCCCTTTCAGCGTCAGCGCCTCTTTGAACGCAGGCTCATTGCTTCTCGCGGCTCCGGCCTCATCGACAGCGACCGCCTTGCGGAAGACCACGAAAATCGAGCCGTTGCGTTCGAAATGCAAGGGCAGCAAGGTCCGTCCGCCCCCCTGACGGAACGCCAGGGCCTCGCGCCTCTGCCCCGTGACCGGATCCCAGATTTCGGGGCGCTTGCCACTGACGCGGAACCCCGCCTCGACCTCCACCGGACCCTGCGTCTGATTGGCAACGAAGTAGATGTCCGCATCGCCGTCGCGACGGTGTGTGAAGCGCACGTCGCCGTTTGCGTCGTTGCACGTGAAGGTGAAGTCCGGCTGCAGCCCCATGGTTTTCAGCGCCTCGGCGACGGTCACCCCCCAGAGCACGCACCCTTTACCGAAACGGTGCTGTGTGACTGTCTTGCCGTCGCAGTCGCCCCACACCTCGTCGCCGATCGCGCGAACCGCCGTGTCGCACTGCGGATAACCGTTCAGGCTCGGGCTGCGCCGTGGCTTCGGGCCAAGCGCCGTTGCGCCGGCTTTCACCAGCTTTCTGATCTTTGCTGCAGCTTCAGGCGTCAGCCGGTCCGAGTCTCGCAGCACCAACAAGCGATAGGCCGCCCCGTCCGGCCCAGCGAGCAGGCCGCGACGGAACGACAGCTCGTTTATCAAGAACTCAGCAGGCAACAGATCGAAGTCATAGCCTTTTGGCAACTCCACCCATGCGTCGGCGTTCGGCCCTCTTTTCGTGAAAACGCCAGGGATCGGCCCCGACGGCTCTTCGCCATAGAAATAGAGCGCATCGGCAACGGCTTCCCCACGTTGCAGCAGAAACTGACACCGTGACAGATAGGTGATCCAAGACCGTCCCATCTCCCACCACGTCTGCCCGCGGCTGAAAGGCAGCCCGTATTTCCAGAAAGCCGGGCCGGGGTAGATCTTCTCAACGGCAGGGTTATGCGCGTAAGTGTGGAAAACAATGCGGCTGATGCCCGCGCAGAAGAACGAGTCGCCGCCGGGCTTGAGCGAAGCCGGACAGTCGGCCCAATTCGCGCCGCCCCCCTGCGTGTACGCCTCCATCGCCACCACCGGTTTACCCGCCAGGTGCGCCGCGGACACGGCTTCGCGCATCGGCCGCCCGGCCTCGGTCATCGGAATGTCGGCGTAACGGTAGTGCTGCAAGCCGTCCGCCACCATGACGCCCGCGCCGTTTCCGCCGCACGATTCGGCGTACAGACGCATTCCCCGCTTGTGAGCCCGTTCCGCGAGCGTGCCGTAGAAATTCTCGGAGACCAAGTCACTGCCCGTCTGACGCGCATCGCACAGGAAGCGCCGCGTGATCTCACGGTCGCCCACGATGAACCCCGCATAGGCGGGCAAATATGGCAGCACGTCGTAGCCGCGCCGTTTGCGGAACTCGGCTCGGAAGACCGGCGACCAGTTTTGCGTGCCCGCCTCCCAACTGTCGACGAGCACTCCGGCCACTGCCCGACTCTTGACGGCCTGAGCGTCTTCGATGATTTTCCCGACATAGCTGTCGAAATGGAACGCGACGGTTTTGCGGTCGAACTTGTCGCACTCCAAGCCTGACGCCTCTTTCGGTGCAGGCGCGTTGCGCTTGCCGGTATTCCGGTAGCCGATGCGCAACACGGTCCACGCTCCGGCGGGCGCGGCCCACGTCAGATTGCCCTGAGTATCGAGTTTCGAGGTCAGGTCAACGATCTGATTCAGCGACACGGCGGTGCCAGCCTCGGTCGGCAGATCAGGTTCGGCGACCAGCGTCCGCCCCTCTTCGCCGACCTGCGCGGCGTGGGCGCTGATCACCGGTTCGGCAGACCAAGCGACCCGGCGGAGGTTAAGCTTGGCCGGGACGTCCCACGCGAGACGGAAAAAGCGCGCGACAGTCTGCGGGATCGCATGCGTCACGCCCTCTTCGGCGCAATTGTAGACGCAGACGTACGTCGAGAGCCGGCACACCTCACGGAACCGCTCTCCGTCCTCGCTGGCCCACACGGTCGCACGATGGTCGTCCGGCTCGATGCACCCTTTCGCGCCTGCAATGCAGACCGATCGGCAGGTGACCGATTCAGGGAACTCAAACTGCACCCAGCCCGTTTGAGGGGTCGTCACTTCGCACAGGACGCCCGCCGCCTTCTTTGCCTCGCTCTCACTCCGGTTCAGGCCACCCAGATCAAGTCCGGCGAAACCGGAGGTCACTTTCGGCGCAGGCAGAACCGGAGGCTGAACACATGCGGCCGGCGTCGGAAAGGCCAGCACGGCGAGGTCGCGGTAATATGAAGCGCCCTGCCCAGGCCAAGACGGGGGCATCTCCAGGCTCACCGTTCCGCCGTTTGTCACCGCGTGACGCGCGCAGACAACGTGGAACATGCCTTTGTCAGGCGTGATCCACGGGCCTCCCGCTGTGCTCCAGCCCGCACAGTCCTGCACGGTCAAAGCCAGCCCGAGGCGGTCGCACTCCTTCGCCGCGTGGCGCACCATCCCGTGCCACTCGGGGCTTAAGCACGGCACTTTGGGATTCGGGACCGCGGGATAGTTACCGACCGTGAACAGGTGCGCGCCGCCCAAGCCGATGCGTCGCATTGCCTCCAGTTCAGCGGTGATGCCCTCGCGCCCGATGTTGCCGTCCGCCCAGTGCCACCACGTCTGCGGCTTCGCCGAGTCCGGCGGTTCCGCAAAACCCGCAGCCAGCCGGTCGTCTGCCGACGCACAGCGCATCACGCCAGCGGCCACCAAGACAGCCATCCAAGCGCTCCCTTTTCTCATGCCCGCACCCTGTCTTCCTTATCTGACACAGCTCAGTCCTCCAGATCATAGCCTTCGTGAAGGGCAATGTCCACCCCTTCAGCCACGATTGGAACTTGCTGGCGGACGCGTTTATCGGATTGCCAGTCTTAACCCCAAACCTTTAAACTAGAAGCCATGTTGTTACTCTTGCATCCACGTGTAATCAACAACCGTTCAAAACTTATGCGACACGCCCTACTCACCGCTTTGCTCTCGATCTCGGCCTGCAGTCTCGCCGCTGGTGAACGTCCCTATGAAATGGTTCGTGCGAACCGCACTCAGGACGACCACCCAGCGCTCATTCCCTTTACGGACGTCGAGGGCTGGCGCGTCGAGACCGTCAACGCCGAAGCGCGTTTCGAGCGCTCGCAGGACGTGTTGCTCTTCGGCGACGCCGTGGCCAAGCTCACCTACCGCGCCACCGGAAAGAACCCGCGCATCACACTCATCCCTTCTTCACCCGTCCCGGTCACGAACGCCTTCGACGCCGTCACTTGCTGGATCTACGGCAACAACCACAGCTACGCAGCCGACCCGAAAACGCCGCCCGTCGATGTCGCGCTGACCTTCGCCGACTCTGACGGCCAGCCGTTCACAGTCAACCTCGCCTCGGTCCATTTCAAAGAGTGGTTTCTCTGCCACCGCCGCCTCTCCTCCGAGCAGATGGTGCGCGTGGCCAAAGGCGCCAAGCTGACTTCCATCACCGTGGCCAACGGGCGCAACACAGAAGATCGAGCCATCTACATCAACAGCCTCTCCGTCTTCACTGAAACTTTTGTGCCGCTCACCTTCGCGCCCCGCCCGCAGCGCGGCGTGCAACTCTTCCCCGCCTGCCCGCCCGGCGCGAATTCCGGCCCAGGAGTCCTCCCTTTTCCTGACACGCCCCTCACGGTCATTCCGCGCGACTCGGCGCCGAGCGTGATCCGCGTGGCCAAGAGCAGCAGCGGCCGCTACCTGCTCGTGCGCGACGGCGAGGATGGCCGCCTCGAAGTCCGCCTGCCCACGAGAGCCGGCAACTGGGACGACCTCGCAATGCGCTGGGCCGACACAGGCGACTGGGTCTCCGTCTGTCAGGGTGGCGGCCTTTACTTCGCCTCAGAGAACGGCCAGGCCGCGCCGTTCCGCGCCACAGCCGAAGAGACCCGCATCATAACCGACGGCAAGAGCGTCACCTACACAGGCCGCCTCTCGGCCAGCAACCGCGTCTCGACGGTCGAGCTCCGCTTCTCTCTCATCGGCAAATCGCTGGTCATGGATATTCAAGCCGACGGCAATCAGATCCATGAGGTGCGCTTCGGCGCCACGCAGGGCTTCAAGAATCCGCGCCCCGTGCCGCTTCCCTACTACACCTACGGCTACTCGGACAGCCTCGCACGCCCCGCCGTCCTCGTCTCCGGCACAGCCGAAGCCCCGCTCTTCTTCATGGCGCACATCGACTGGACCCAGTCGAACGCCTCCACGCCCTGGGCCGAAAACCAGCATTTCGACAACTCGGTCGCGAGCAGCGGCGGCACGCGCTATCTCCCCAAAACCGACGGCGCGCGCAACCCCTGCTTCGAGCGTTTCGTCATGACCCTCTCGCCGAAATTCGAGGATGTACTGCCGAACATTCCGAACCCGGCATCTCCATGGAAACACGTCACCGGCACGCATGTCTGGCGCGCCCACGGCGCGGGCGACCGCGCCCACGACGCGGACTACTGGCGCACCGTCCGCCGCTGGGGCATGACCCAGGTCGTCGTCACCGACCATGAGACCGGCTGGCGCGATGGCAACGAGAGCTTCACCTTCCGGACCGAACCCGCGCCCAAGAAAGGCGGCGATGAGGGCCAGTACCGCTACGCGCGCCTCATGCAAGACGAACTCGGTTTCGTCTACGGCCCCTACAACAACTACACCGATTTCGCGCCCGTCAACAGCTTCTGGAACATCGACCTGATCTCCCGCACCGCCGACAACCAGTTGCAGCACGCCTGGGAACGCTGCTACGCGCCCAAACCTTCCCGCGCCGTGGAGTTCTGCGAACGCCTCGCGCCCATTATTCAAAAGAAATTCCACTTCAGCACCGCCTACTGCGACGTCCACACCGCCGTCACGCCGTGGAGCCGCGTGGACTACGATGCCCGCGTGCCCGGCGCAGGTACGTTCGCCTCCGTTTTCTACGCCTACGGCGAGATCATGCTCCTCCAGAAGGCCGCCTGGGGCGGCCCCGTCTACTCCGAAGGCAACAACCACTTCCCTTACTGCGGCCTCACCGACGGCAACTATGGCCAGGATCAGAACTACCGCTTCGACGCGAACCCCTGGCTCGTCGACTTCGACCTGCGCAAAATGCACGACCTCTGCTGCAACTTCGGCATGGGCAACCCCGACATGTTCTACCCCAACCACAGTGCGCCCAAGAACACCGATGCAGCCTATGACCGTTTCCTCGCCGCCACCGTGGCCTTCGGTCACCCCGGCTTTCTGATCCACGGCCTCGACGGCGAACTGCGCAGCTACTACATGATTCAGGCCCTCGCCAGCCTCTACACACAGGCCGCCGCCGACACCGTCCGCTACGTTGACGCCTACGGCGAAACGCACGACACGTCGTCCGCTCTCGCCAACGGCTGCTACACGCGTTCGCAAATCGTTACCCGCTACGCCAACGGCTGCCTCACCGCCGCCAACGGCAACACGTCCGAACGTCTCCGCACCGTTGTGGAGGGCACACCGCTCGACCTGCCGCCCAACGGCTACTGGGGCCGCAACTCGAACAGCACCGTGCGCGTCTTCAGCGGCGAGGTCAACGGCCACCGGGCCGACCTTTCGGTCTCGCCCGCCTACGTCTATCTCGACGGACGCGGAGCCTTTGTGCGCTTCCCTGAGGGTGCGAGCGACGGCGTTGCGATCTGTCGCGCACTCACCAACGATGTCGCAGAAATTCTTTTGAACAAAACATCGGAAGCGGGGTTCCCCTTCGCCATCAAGGCCGCAGCTGCGATCAACACGGCCGGCGCTGTCATCGGCCCAGCCGAAGTCCGCACCGCACGCGGCCTCAGCTATGTTCAACCCGTGAAAGACGCCTTCTCCTACCGCGTCCTCAGAGCCGCCAAAACACCCGTCTCCACGCTCGCCTCGGACAGCGACCTTGTCGTCCCCGGCGAGCGCCTCGCCGTGCGAGGCAACTCTGTGTACGAGGCTGCCATCCCGCTCGACGCCAAGCCCGGAGCACATTTGTGGCTGACATTCGAGAACGCCTGGATCGACTTCACGGTGATTGAACCGGTTCTGGCCACCGCCACGGTAGAGAGCGGAAACCTGCTCGTCCGCCCGATCTCGCGGCTGCGCGCGTCTTGCGCCGCGCGGCTGGTTTGCGAAGGCACCGGCCACCCCTTCATCATGGAACCCGGCACCAATGCGCCTCAGCGCCTCGCCCTGCCGCCGGGTGCCATGCAGGCCGAATCGCTGACCTATTCGCTCTATCCCGACGCCTCCACCGGCATCGCTGCGATTACGCGCAAGCTGGTGAGGCAGGCGGATGCCGCGCGAACGCTTCCCCTGCCCACCGCACGCATCGCGGGCATCTGTCTTCGCAAAGGGACGGAGGCTCCCTTCGACCAAGCCACAGGCGCACAACTCTATCCGTCGAGCTCAACGTGCGGCGGCAGCACCAAAGCGAACGGGCTTTTCATGCATCCGCCTTACAAGACTGGCGTGGGGTACACTTTCGCCCGCTACACGTTCACCATACCGCAGAAACCGACCGTCTTCCGCTGCGCGGTCGGCAAGCAGGACGGCAGCGACCCCGGTGACGGCATTCTCTTCCGCGTGACCATCGAGGACGCCGCAGGCAAGATCACCCAGATCGCCAGCCGCCTAGCCACAGCCCACGCCTGGTACGAACTGGCAGGCTCCCTCACGCCGTGGGCCGGACAGACCGTCACCCTGCGCCTCATCACCGACGTCGGCGAGAAAAACAACAGCTCAGGCGACTGGGGCGCATGGGCCGACCTCCGCCTCGAACCGCCTACGCCCACCTATGTGTGGCTCCCGGAGATTTGAGCGACGTGGTCTTTTACCAGCGAGGCCGATCCGGTCCGATGCACGGGCCATGCCGCTACGGGACAATCCTGCATGGAACTCACGGCGAAGCCTGTGGAGACTTCAGAACCGCCAACGTCGCCTCGAACGGAATGCGTTGCCGACAGCACACGGGATGAACGTCGGAAATCATCCCCCTGTAATCAATGGGGCGCACTCCCTTGTTCGCCTTTTCTTTGTCAGTTCATATCCCTTGAATCAGGGGCTAATTATCCAAAAAAAGACAGGACACAACTGTTTGCGCAGTTGCACATAGGATAATTGAAATTATCGCATAGCGTGGTTGCCACATGCGAGGATGAAAGCCGGACGCTGCATTTACAACGTGGGCTGCTATTGTGGCGATGAAGCACTGGAAAGCGACAGGCCACAGCAAGTGAGACAAGGCCAGGTTCTGCGCTACAAAGAAGGCGGCCCCCTGTTCCATTTGCCCTGCCACGGGAAACCACATTCCGAGCGAAAACCACACAGCCGAGACGAGGCAGAATACAGAGTGAATGTGGATGCCTAAGAAAAAGTGGCCGACGCATCTTTGGGCTTCTGGGGAGCCCTAATTTTCATGAGAAAGCGGCTTCTCGTTGCGACTGCAGACACCACTAACATAGATAGCCACGGCACAACCGAGACGCACATGAAAGAGCCATCCCAGATAATGTCCTCCGGTTGTCTATCGATCATGTACCCGTCCTTGCTTCTTGTCGTCCAAATGGTGCGAACCCCCGCAGTTCACCGGATAGGTTCCATGCCGTGGTTTGCCATTGTTCTGAGGCCACTTCTCATCGTAAAACTCAGGATACTTCTCGTTGCTGAGCACCTTGCGAACGCCAAATGGCCAAACCAACAGTAGAAGTAATCTTCGTTCTTTCTGTGCATCACAGCAATCCACTTGAGCCAAGGTAAACTCCGTCTTTACGCCCGACGGCTCAAATGCAATCTGCCATCGTATCCTGTTTATCGCCAAACCCGTTCGCTTGCAGAACCTCCGAGCATTTCCCAAGCAAACACGGTCTAAAGCACAGTGGACGCACCACGACAGGTACAGTAGAGTCGGAACACCAACCAAGACAAGCGCAGCACTGATAATCCATTTCATCATGTTCTCCGCTAAAGTCGTGAATCATCCCTTGTTCGCCGTTGCCATTCTACTCCCCTATACCCTTATTATTCTTCCACGTTAGCCAGTGCGTTTCAGCAACCAGAGAAACCACCCATATGACAATCCAAAAAAGCAATTGAAAATTACTAACATTGTAAGCTGAAAGCCCCACATGTAAACACAGAATTCGCCGTCATCTCTCGGGCCGTTCACAATTGCATTTCCGTAAAAAAGCAATGAGCAGCACAAAGCAAAGCCCAAACGAATACGGTATCGATATATGACTGCTTCGTTTTCATCGTCTTTGCCTAACGTTGCAAATCACCTGCGCTTACTCAGGTCGGCTGCTCACCCATAGTACTGTATGCATAAAAGTACGCAAGTTATCCAATCATCCGCATACCGGAACGGCCGGAGGTCACTCCCACACGCCCATCTGACGGCCACTGCACAACATCACAACGCCACAGACGGGTGCCAGTGGCCGTCGGTGGGGCAACGCATGACCGCCGGCTGCGAGCCTTCTTCCAAGGCCGAGCGCGGTCCGATTTCAATAAAGACTGGACAGAGAAAGAACAGCTGAACTACGAAAAACGCGAAAGGCGCGAAAGAACGAGTGAGCGGTACAGCTTACAGATTTGGACATTCGAAGCCATCCGTCCTACAGAATGCTAGAACAGTTCGGGACAGTGTTTCCGAATCAGCGCCTGCTCTTCCGCCGAGAAGGATGTGAGCGGAACCGGTGTGTCTTCCGGCCGGCGGTGCTTCTGGTTGATGCGGTTGATCAGGCTCCAGTTGCGCGAAGGCTTGCCGACCGTCGGATCGGCAGGCTCACGGGCGGGCAGGTCGTAGCGCGTAAAGTCGATGACCTTGCCGGGGTCACCCTTCTGCCAGTCGCGCAGAATCGCCAGACGGAAATCGGCGTTCATGAACCAGCGGATCTCCAAATCGGGCTCGGAGCCGCCAATGCCCGTGCCGCGCTGTACAAAGCGGTAGTTCAAACCGCTGTTGTCTGGATGTTCGCGCCGCCACGCTTCGCCGAACTCGCCCTGCGTCACCAGTTGGGCATCGGGCCAGCGCTGCCTCACGTTCTGCAGCCACTGTGTCAGGCAGCCCAGCACGTCGGGCCTGAGACTTTTCACCAAGCTGATCTCCCAGCAGTCCGCCACCCAGCCGAATCCGTTGCGCTGAAAGCCCTCATCGAAGTGGTTCGCTGTGACCGCCATCACTTCGGCCAGGCCCTTTTCCGCGCCCAGATTCTGATACGCCTCGATCGGCCCCACGCCGAGACGGCTGTTGAAACCGCCCTCGAAACCGAAGCGCCTCGCGCACAGAAAATCGCACGTCCAGCCATCCAAGTTCACGCAGTCAATGAAATCCGCCTTCCCCTGCGCGGGCTTGCAGGCGTGCTCACGGCTGGGATAGTAGGGATAGCTGAGCGAACCGTCGCCGTCGCCGTTGTCGATGCCGTACTGACTCCAGATCGTGCCCTGACAGACGTGGATGTCCTCCTCCTCGGCGAGGTAGCGTAAGTTTTCGGCCGACATGAATCCGGCCACCACGCTCTTGGGTCTGTAGCCGTTTCCGACCATGACGCTCACGCGCAGAAGCGCCTCCTTGATGTCCCGATTGACCTGCGCACGCGAGCTGTACATCGGCGCGAAGAACCCGCCCGGAATGAAGGTGACCTCATCTCCGTACGCCGCGTGGTAACCCGCGACCTGCTTGCGGATCGCAGCGTAATTCGGCCGCTCGTCCTGAAGCGCCAGCCAAGAAAAAGCCCAGGTCACCTTGGCGCCGGGGAACCCTTTTGCCACCGCATCGCGGAATGCGGCCACGGTCTCCGGCGTGTGAATCGCCGCTTCGTCTTTGCCGACGTTCAGATTTCGCGCCGACTCGATCTGATTGACGCGGATCACCGTGTTCAGCGTGAGAAACCGGTGGCCCTTCAGCGCCAGCGGTTCAGCCGCGTTCAACACACCGCCAAGAACACTTGCGACCAGCATCAGACGCTGACACTTATTCGTCACCATTTTATTCCTTTAGCGCTTGCTGCCAAGCCTCTCAGCCTAACAGCCTGCGGCCTGCTTACCTTTAATATCCGCCTCGACATACTTCTTCACCGTGCGCCAATCGAGCCCGGTGCGCTTAGCCACCTCTTCGTATCGGCCATACCGCTCGAAGAGCCGCTTGCAGTAAGCGGCAGTGAGTTCAGCCACGGTGAGTTCACCGCGCTCAAAAGCCGACGCCAAACCGTCGCCAGACGGCAGCGCGCCGCTGTCGCCCCGACAGGTGCCGGTCAGCAGAATGCAGCGAACCGCCTGTTCGAGCTCGCGCACATTGCCGGGCCAGGCGTAATCGCGTCCCAGCCCTTTGCGAAGCACCTCCATGACGCGGGGCTGCACCTCCCCGAACGCCTCGCCGCACAGGCGCCGCAGAATGTGCGCCACCAGCGTGTCGAGTTCGGAAGGCAGTTCCTGAACGCGCCGGCTCAGCGGCGGCACAACGATCTGATCCGAGCAGAGTCGGTAGTAGAAGTCGTTGCGGAACTTGCCCGCGCGGCGCAATCCGTCCAGCGCCTTGTTGGTGGCTGCGATCACACGGCCCTCGAACCGGAGTGACTCGTGGCACCCCACCGGCGAAAAGGTGCGCTGCTGCAGGATCTGCAAAAGCTTGATCTGGATCGGCTCGGCCACATCGCCAATCTCGTCCAAGAAAATTGCGCCGTGCGGACTGCACCGGGAGAAGACTCCGTCGTGTTTCTCGACCGCGCCGGTGAAGGCGCCCTTGCGGTGCCCGAACAGCTCGGATTCGATCAGCGACTCGGGATACTGCGACAGGTTGATCGGCACGAACGCGCGTGTGAAACTCTCTGTGAAACAGTTCCTGGCTGGATTGAACGGAATGAAACCGGAGCGCCCCAAAGCGAACGCTGCGGCACCCTTGCCGGTTCCCGTGTCGCCCAAGAGCAGCGTGGAGAAGTCTTCCATGCGGTTCCAAAAGAAACGCACATACCAGCGGCTGTCGTGGGTGAAGATGTTGTCCCACAGCCGCTTTCGGAGCTGCTTCATGCAAGGGCTGTTGCCGACCAGGCTATTCGAGATGAAGTAGAATGCGCGGCGGAGCTGGTAGAAGATCGCCACATACTGCCCAGCCTCCTCGCGCGTGAAGCCGTGGCGCAGCAGCGCGGCGAAGACCTCGCTTGTGAACGGCGCGACACGCGGCTCATCCCCGGCCGCGATCTGCTGCTGGATCAGCGCGTCGAACGATCCGATGCACCGGTGAAACGTCAGAAAGAGAAGGCCGATCGTGATGAGGTTCTGGTCCTCACCGGCATACAGCCGGCAGTCGGTCCGGCCCGACGGAGACAAGGCATGCAGCCGCTGTTCCAGCTCGGCCAGCAGCCGTTTCAGCACCGCATCGAAATCGGCGTCGTCCGCGAGACCGGTCGCCCGCCGATCCGAGTTCACCCGCTCGTCGCCGAACGGGTTCTCAAACGCGGAGTTCGCCACGCTTTCGAAAAACGCCCGGTCGCGGTCCGACAGCACCTTTGTCGATGTCATACATTCAACGTATCACAGACCGACATGAACTGTCTATTGTCGTTGGGCGCAACACCGAGGCGGCTGCACCCATTGTCGTTCCGTAAAAACAAAACCGCGCCCGGGTTTTCCAGACGCGGCCTGTCGACCCCTCGCACGCCCGCTTACGCGTTCAGCAGCGAGTTGACCTTGGTCATCACGTCGAAAGCGTCCGCCACGTAGACCACGTCGGCTTTGCCCTGCGCCCAGCCGCAGTTGGCGTCGAGGTTGATCGCGCGGCGCTCGTTGATGAAGCGCCAGCCCACCGCGTGCGGCTCTTCGCCGTGGCAGCAGGTGGAGAGGCCTTTGGGATGACGCGGCGTGGAGCCGGTCTGGCCCACCTGGTTCATGTGAGACATGAAGCTCAGCGTCTCCTGGCCCTCGCTCTGGATGTCCACGAGCGACTTGCTGCTGCCGAGCGAAGCTTTGGCCGACCGCAAGAACCCTTGGATCAGCACGCTCGCATCGCCGATGTGAGCCTGGCCATCCTTCTGCTTCTTAGTCCAGCCCGCGCCCGCCACGAAGAGCAGCGCCGCATCCGGACGGATCGTCTGCGCGTCCGCCGCGGGCGCCTGAACGCCGGTCACTGTCGTGCGCTGATCCTCTGCGGCAAAAGCCACCGCGACAGCCTGCGCGTTCGCCGCGCCTGCCGCGCCCTGCCACAGAGCGTTCACGCCGCCGTCCACCAGCAGCATCCAGGGACGCGCCGCACGGCTGAAAGAGCCGAGGATGCGCTGACGGTAGAACCAGCGCTGCGCATGGACCGCTCCGCCCTCGCAGCACACCGCAACGATGTGGGTGTCGACCTGAGCCCCGACGCGGTGCGCGACACCCGGCAGGCAACGCGCAAAACGCGAGGTGTTCGGCGCAAGCACGATCTCCGCGCCAGCGGCCCGGATCAGCGCCGCAGCAGCAGCCGCATCGGTGGCGTAGCGCGGCTGGGCAACCGCCTCATCGCCGACCGCGAGAAAAGCCGTCGCGCCGCAGCCCGCAATCGCGTCAGCCGCAGCAGCAGCGCCCGCGCCGAGCACGCCCACCGTGAGCGATCCGCCCAGTTGCGCGTTCAGATTCACCGCCGCAGTGACCGTCTCGAGCGAGGCCTTGGGCAGAGAGCCGTCAGCCTGTGTGTGTAACAATGCGAAAATCTTCATCGGAATCCTCTCTTTCTCTTGCGTAAGGGCGAGCGCTCGCTCGTCCCTACTGCTTGATCCATTCGACGATCTCACGCGCGATTTCGTCGGCGCTCACGTCCTTCACAATGCGCGTCGCGCGTTTCTGCGCCGGAATTTCGGTCTTCGCGTAGGCGATGCCGCCGACGCCGACCGCTACGGGTTTGGCTTTCATCAGCGAGGGCATCACGCCGCGCATATTGGCCATGCCGATCTGCGGGTTGTTGGGCGGCTCGGGCAGGCTGCCCGTGGCCCACGCCAGCACCGCCGGAGCGCCCTTGCAGGTCGAAGCCAGATACTGCCCGCCCTCGATGCGCTCCAGAACGGAGAACGATCCATCCGCCTGCACCTTGATCTCATCCACGCCGGAGAACTGATCGCGGATGCCGAGCCGCTCGCCGACAAGCTGCATGGTCACGCTCGCGTCGCGCGACGCCGAGGCGCAGCCGCCGAAAACCAGCAGGCGGCT